>Ga0307515_10025881_pt1 | contig 10125 bp, 7 predicted proteins | sample 17_EM_MG_FD_194513 | JGI IMG/M metagenome (GOLD analysis project Ga0307515, IMG submission 194513) | Populus trichocarpa ectomycorrhiza microbial communities from riparian zone in the Pacific Northwest, United States - 17_EM | ecosystem: Host-associated > Plants > Roots > Unclassified | place...
CCCACATGTACATAAGGAGTAGTCCGCGTGGGCCCAATAGGGATCCGAATCGGACGTTAAGCAATGAATTATTATTATATTAAGCGATTTAATTTCGTTCAAGTGAAATTGGTTATATAAATGGGGTTGGAAGTTTAAAAAGGGAAAAAGGAGGAGAAAACGATATTAAGCATTTCAAATATTTTGTGGGTCTACGTTGTATCTTAACATGGGCTTAAACGACATATAACATTGTATAGCGAGCGCTCCCTTCAGCGCAACTCAACCCATTTGCCTTTCTGTCGATTTGGGGTCCGTGCGCAGGTCAAGAATGAGAAGTCTGCCCATTGAATGTGGCTCTAGGGCCTCTATATATATACATGAGAAGGGTAGCCGAGTCGGTAACCAGGTCAAGGGGTCGGTGACCGAGTCAAGGTGGCAAGGTAGTGGCAAGGATATCCGTTTCAGATCGACACTTTCATACCTCATACCAAAAGTCACAGAACCAGAGAGCTAATAACAATAGGTCTAAACGTTAGTATATCACTCCAACAAAGGCAAAATGTCTACAGCACCACTTTATATCCCGGCTTTGACTGACGCCTTGCGCCTATGCCCTTCGGATACCCATTCCGCATGCACGATAATTTTGCACTTCCAGCAATTCGATCTGAGAGTGATAGATATAGGAATAGTAGACCTGGTGACTTTGTATAATCTCACCCAATCCTTCTGGAATTCAATGCAGTGATGTTAGCAGTTACACTTCGGTTAGGTTAGGTTAAACCAATAAGAAAAGGCTAACCGGTTAAAATTCTTAACCAGTTTATTAGCTTATATAGGCTTAGCATTTTACTTGTATTTTATATTAGTTTAGCAGGTTTAACCGGTTAAATCACCAGTTCGGTTGGTTTGGTTAAGGGCCAAAATTCGTGGCTTAACCGCTGACATCACTGATTCAATGATCTCTAACGACAACACCCCTCGGCGAGACGATTTCAGGAATGCGATTGCGGCCTGTGGAGCGGCGCACTCTGAGAAACAACATCCCGGATCGCCATCAAAGCGCAGAGTATCCGGTTTTATTACCCCGGGGTTTTTGTTGAGGAGCCTAAATTATATATTGCACTCCAGATCTGGGATTTGGCGCAGTCTACTCTTCAAGAGTCACCCCAGGATTCGATGATGCTGCACACCGCTCGCAATTTGTCACTCTATGGGCACGAGGAACATCAGGCCATGCAAGTTCAGAGTATGGCACGCTTGGAGAAGCAGAATAGGATCAATTTCCTTTTGCTTACATCGCCATATGTTTGTCCTTACTTAGTGTGTTACCTAATGATAACAAGCCGAGTTCTAAACCTCAACGAGCTGGTGGCGAGGCCAGCCAGCAAGCTATGACCGGGCCAACAACCGATCCCCCAATCGCCAAATTTTCAGGCTATAGGAATACGGCTAGGCGAGCAACTCCTCATTGCTATAGGACGTTCGCAGGCTTACCCCCTAGTGTCACTAGGGACTAGTCGGTCACCCCTCTATCCCCTCTGGACGATAGACCTGTCGACCGGGAGCTTTGATAAGGTATCCCGTCAATCGCTATCAGTAGATGAAGAATGCGACCTCTGTAACTCAAAGTACAGGGACGATCGATTTACTGACATGGGGATGCCCCCAACTGTCCTGACTCTATGCAAACATACTTTCCATCAATCTTGCCATGTTATTTGGACGTTCAATACCAAGAGAAACAAAAGCAATTGTCCAACTTGCTGGAGAAGCCTCCATGACTAGATGAAAAGGGTAATTAGGTTGCCGTGGTTGAACGGTAGTTACTGGTGGCTGAATAGGTAAGGCCTAGCATATGAGGTCAGTTTTATTCTCATAGATTTTGGGTACCGACGGGTTCCGTACCATTTTCAATACATGTTTTAATAACTAAAGTGGTTTCTATGTTTCGCTGTGATTATAAAGATATTGATTGAGTGGCGATTACGAATTGTCGTCGTCAGTGTCGTCGTCAGCCTTTCGCTACCTCATGTACATGTAAGGGCTCCTAGAGCCACCTTGAATAAACAGACTTCTTATTCTTGATTCCCCCTTCGACAAAAGATGCTAACGAAGCTGTAGATGTTTACTGGGCGGATCGTGCTTGAGTATTTAGGTTTCCTTTCTCTCGCCTTTAATGGTTGAGACTAAGACCACGAAATTTAAGTATAGGAAGCCGTTTCATTAACATTCGCTAATCATTCTCTTAGAGCTTACTAGTAATATTGTACCACGAGATACAAATGAGTCTGTTATTACATCGTTGATGCTCGTGTACCCTTGCCCCTATTTCTAAGCTTGGCTGCTAGTGGATTTGACACCATTTGAGCTTAAATATTAAGCAGAAGAGGAGTGTTTTAAGTTTGTGATGTTAGAGTGGCTTGCAGCAGGTAGTTACTTGCTATCTAAAGTTGGGAATTCGGCAACTGTCGGCTTTTCGAACTATTGCAGGGAGAATGGTGAATCAGAGATTCGCCTCCTTGAGTTCAGTGAAATCTTGAAATCTATTACTTTCCGTAAGTCTGCTTTATCTGCTAGTGTTTGGTGGCACCACAACAATGTCTGTGTTGAGTGGTTGTCGGCGTTAGCCTTAATTTTTGAAGAAATGCTCGTCTCGCTTAAGTGAATTGTTAGGGTAGTACAAGTTATGACTTCATCAACGCGTATTATATTTAAGAGGCGCATCTGGAATAAAATCCATGAAGGCAACATCACTGAGCTGTGAACAAAAAAACTTTCATCGAACTAGACTTGCTGATAAGCAAGCAAGCAAGCAAAACACCCCTCTGCTTGCTTGATTGCCCGATTTGGAGGCCCTCCGCTTGCTTGCTTGCTTGTTAATTGCTTGCCAAGACAGTATAGAATCTGAAGTTGTATAGAAAATCCGCTATGGCTTCGCCCAGCAGTAGTATATTGCCCACTAAGCTCCTCCACCATCAATTAATTGTAGTATAAGCTCATTCGCGCGGCTCGGAGGCACTCTATGAGGTAGACGCGGTAAAGGCAGCGCGTATATCGCGATCTTGGCGTGGTGTAGAGGATCGAAGAAGAAAGCTGCGCGAGACTTTAGGTCGGCGCGGAAAACCGGTTTTAAATAGGCTTAGCGATTGCCTAAAAGGACTTGTTTGCACTATTTGCATTGCCTTGGCTATTAGAAATTAACTCTAAAAACACTGAAGGTCTATTACCAACCACCGCTACTACTAAATTAACTATATCCAAGCAATAAACAAGCAAGCAAGCAAGCAAGCCCTTCCTTTGCTTGCTTGATTGCCCAAAATGAGGCCTCTTGCTTGCTTATCAGCAAGTCTGCATCGAACTCTCTGGTATAACTGCACAAGGCACCCCACCTGTAGTGAAACCTAATTATTGGAGAGGTGGGAAAGCATTGTCTCTGGTTTTCTTGTTGCTGGCTATGCAACTTGAATAAGCTGTACGAAATGCTGTTCGGGTGCTCAAGAGAGGTGTTATGTTAGAAACGCGCGACGGGATGTTTTTGCACATTTCTAGTGTTCAAGCGTTTACTGAGAATGTTTCTTGGGAGGGGGAGAGGCGGTAAGGACGGAAGATCGTTGCAAGAATCAGGATCGACACAAGTTCAGGGAACGTGTTTTCTTAAGACTATATGCTCTGCTTCTAAGTTATATATTGAGAGAGGGGTCGTAAGTGAAAATGCGGAGGACCGTGCAAAAATATATTTCCCTTTCCTTTTTGGGATTAGTGGTTTTCCCTACGTGGGGTCGCCCATAGGGTTGCTGTGCTTAGGCGCCTTTTGCGGGTCTTATGGGCAGAGACCGCCTAAAATCTCGTTGCTTAGGCGAACAGAGCCCCCTAACTCTGGGGCCTTATGGGATTAGCCACTAGTCCCAAAAAGGAAGGTGAAATATATTTTGCGCGGCCCTCCGTACCTGGTGATTATGAGAGGAGACGACTCCAGCGAGCTAGATTCGTGGGTGTCGTTTTGGATACATTGTATTCCATCCGGTTTCCCGTATAACTACTGAGAGAGGCTGTACCGTTTTATGGGAGGCGAGAAGCTGGCCTGGTATAATGCGCTCAGCAAGGTCTGGAACTCGAGGCTTATTTGGAGGACAAACTTCCAGAACGCGGCTCCTCCGCATCAGCCAAATTGTAAAGAGGAGTTATTTGTCATTCAATAATTTCCTTGAATACAAGGGGATCCTGAAAATAATTGCCTGTGCGAGACTCCTGAGTGGCTAGTAAATTGAAACTGGAGTAAGATTCGACGAGCATAGCCGTCCTCGAAGTCTCCGCAGTGGCATCACTGCGTCTTAGACCTTCGGATGTGTGAGATCACGCTAAACACCTTGACCTTGGAATAGTTCCCAATTTTGCAACTTGGCCATTTAGAATGTTGGTTCGGGATTCTGAAACGAAAAGGAAGCAATTAATACAGCGCGGGTAAGGGCGTTGAGGCTTTTGGAATGTGTCGTGCGCGTGTTCATTTGAGAAATGTGGCTTGGTCTTGCTCGCTGCGCATTTCTCCACTCAGCCCGACAGACGAATTCCCAAGGCGTCCATCAGCAGCGAAAGCCGTGGCAACCTCTTGTGGATGAAAAGGCGGAGACAAGAGTTTCTTGACAGAAAACAGGAACGTTCTCCGGGAACGCCAGGCCGTTGGGTGGATTTCGCAAAAATTCGTTATATTGGCCAAGGGATGTTGCAGCTGAAGACGGCATGAAAGGCGGGGATTGGCCTTTGGGCTGTTCGGCGCCCTGGCCTTGTCAGCCGGGCGGGCTGCGGGCCCGGTGAGCAGGGTTAGTAGATTATTTGAATGTAGCGAGTGGCGAGCACAGATTGATATGGAGACTTCATTATTTGCTAAATGGGCCGAGATGAACCACGAGCCCTGAGCTGGGCAGGAGAAGATGGTGTCTTGGCTCCACCATTTGATGGTGTTCAGGCTGGTTGCCTCCCGCACCCCCCCTAGCAAAATAGTAGCGCCCTGGTGGCGTTTCCAGCCGGGGCAAACAGCTAGCTGTGTTGGGTACTGCATGAAGCCGCCATTCGTCTTTTGTTTTCGTGCCGAAAGGACTGCACATGGGGCCACCGGGCTGATCTGAGAGAGGCTTAGATACAACATACAATATACTGCCGCTTCTTCCGTTTGGACGCTGCTGCGCAAGCTGTCGACTTCCATTGTTCGCTCTCCGCGGTCGCGTCGCTTTTCTTTGATGAACCTCCTACCGCGAATATCAAAGGGCCTGGATTGTTCTTTGATAGGCTCGAAACACCCTGTCCTGACTAACCCACTTACGACTGGGGGCGTTGCTCGTCAAAGGAGCAGCCGACTCTTCCCTCCATCCCCTCAACCACCAACTCTTCTCACATCTCCACCTTGTGCAACTGGTCACAGATTGAATTTATTGTCGCTCGTTACATTCTAAACACTACGTTCTCTTCGCCCTTGGGTCTATTACGGCTGTCGCCGCCTTTCCATTGGTACTTCTCTTCGACGCTGTCCCCCGATCGCCCTCCTTTGTCCGTGCAGATCACCAGGCATCGTAACACCACAGCGCTTTACGCCTTATCACATTCTCTTCTCTCCAGCAGAGACCGTTGTTCGGACTTGCCGCACTCCGACCGGTCGGCGTGCAGCCCGCAGCGCTTAGCCATTGACCGTCTTCATTTCTTTTAATATACCACCACTGGGCTCGCAAACTCCGCCGTCATGGCGTTCACAAGAAAAGGTTAGCTTTGAACATCGCTCATATGTGCCTCTAGATTCTAATAGTCCAACAGATGTTGAGATCGCTCTGCGTACCATATTTCGTCGATGTGTGCAATGCCCCACCGATACAGCTCCCTCATGCCCTCCCTGTCCCAGCGGGCAGATGTGCGCTCAAACGCCATACAACTGCGGCCAATGCGCATCAACAACGTGCGTCCCACAGACCGTCGATCCCACAAACGTTACGAGTAGTAAAAGCAGCGGTCCGAACGTGGGTGCGATTGCTGGTGGTGTTGTAGGAGGGGTGGCATTCATAGCTATCTTGACATTCATAGTCTGGAAGTTCTGTCTCAAGGGCCGACGACGGCAGTATGATGAGGGAGCGTGGCAGCAGGTCGACGTTCCTGTCGAAAAAAGTGATCCCAACGACTTCACGATACGACGGGACGCACGATCTTCGACACACACCGTGGGTTCGGTGACCTCATCTATCTTAACTCGCGCATCTAATATCATCCAAATCGCTTATATTCCTGGAGTCACGAATCGATCAGGTCTGGGATCTCCGGATCTTCTTGTTCCTCCAGTTCCACCCATTCCCATCGCTACGTCACCCTCCACGGCACTCAGCAGCCCTTACTCGACGGAAGATCAACATTTCTTTGTTCCAGGAGATCTTCGCGATTCAACTTACTCTGGTCTTACCGATGGTCGTAGTAGCTACGCCCGTACTAGTATTACACCAAGCCTTGCACGAAGCAGCGTTGCGACGACCATCTATCGTAATAATGCCATCGTTTCTCCTCTTCCAGCCCAGACCATCGTCCGTGGGAAAGCCGCCGTCGTTAGTGTCAAGTCAGGCGGAGCAAATAGCCCTGCGGAGAGTCTGGGCAGTGAGACGCCTCCAGTACCTCAGATTGACCAAAAGCATATGATAGCTTCAATTAGGGTTCAGATGCCTCGCATGACCAGCTCTTCCTCGTTGAGCCCGCAAAGCTCCGTCAGCAGTGTAGCCACGACTGGAAAGCCTCTTGCTCTCAACATTACCAAGAAAGGCAGGGAAAGTTCAGTAAAATCTACATCCCAGAACTCGACTTCGACATCGGATTCGCAAGCGAGCGACTCATCAACCATTAGGCCGTTAACAGAAGTCTCCTTGGCAGAAACAGAAGACAGCTTGCCGCACTCTCGAGCGCAAAAGTCAGAAGCCCGCTCAACTGACGTTGAGTCGGAATCAGAATCGGACGACGATGATCACTCTAGGGCTCGCCGCAGCCTTCTACGAAGTTCTTCCAATCCGCGGGACTCCGATATTACCGAAATCCAAGACACTCCAATTATGCTCCAAAGTCCCTTCACAGACTCTTCAAGTACTCCTGGGTCCCCTGAAGTGCCTCAACGGCACGTTTCGAGATCAAGCACCGCCGTGGGACCAGGTGGCCTGGCAACGGTGATTGAGGAATCGCCCACTCATGATAGTCGAGCGTCGAGAAGAGAACGAAGTCCTTTTTCGGATGATAATGCTGTTGGAGGTAGCTGAGCATTGTTTCGCCAGAGAATGGATATGGTTGAGGATGTGGCGTTGTATGGCTGGGCACTCCATGATGAGTGCATCGAATCAATTTGGGGTTTGGTCATTTTATTGCTTGAACTTCTACTTCAACTTATTAGGGATATATCTGAGGCGCAATTGAGCGTCTGGCAGGCCCTGACCTCTTGCGAGGTTTTGGGATGGCTTCTCTGTTTTACTAGAGTGGGGATCTGAATGCAAGGGCTGATGGCTCTGCGTCGTTTGTAGTTATGTGATTGTGATCTCTCAAGTTCAATTGATCGCGATTGTCTAAAGGTCATGTGCAATTGAGCCATGTATGTTTCCCGATTAGATGGCTAGACGGAGTAAGGCCGTGGCCCGTCCCATGGTTTCAGGCCCGCGGTTGTGAAACGCTGGAACAGTTCCCCTGGAAGGATCGCGTCCCGAACAAAGCTATCATCCCCAACCCAACTCTTTTGAGGAAGACATAATCTGTTGACCTCAGTAATACCTCTTACTCATTTTAAGGAATCTGGAGCTATTAGAAGTTTAACTACTTGAGATATGTAATCGATGTCGCAATCTTTGCACCAACGGCTATCGGCGAAGCGACTCGGCGGCGCCCGACATCGATGAGGATGTTGATATAAAAACAACATTCCTACACGTTTCAACTCTTCATAGAGGAACTCACGCATTTAGCTCGGGAATTGCACAGAAAAATAATTTAGTACCAAAATTACTCAAGCATCCCCACCTGAATCCTATACTACCGCTCTGTAGCTACTGTTCGAACCAATCCTCCACCCCGCAAACCTCACTTCAAGCTTCCAGGAGCTCATTCCTTGATACCTGCTGTATGCCAGCCCTGTCCGGCGAGCGGCAAGTGATTCAAAGAGTCGAAGCCCTCTCATCACACCTAGGCTCTTTACCATCAACCTCCAATCCCGCGTTAGCAACTCAACCGAGTCAATCATCGCCCGCGATGTCTGCAGACAAGCGTCCCCCAATAACCTGCCACGTCCTCGACACGACAATTGGCAAACCCGGCGCTAACATCCCCGTCACCCTAACCCTACTCGACAAAGGGATATCTGAGTCTCCGAACGTTGAGTCCTTCACAGCGACCACGAATTCCGATGGCCGCGTGACCGGGTGGAAGAGCACAGACACGCATTTCCAGTCGGTAGAGGAGGTGTTTCAGAGCACTGGGTTGGATACGCAGAAGCCATTGCGATGGGCGCTGCGTTTTGATACCGAGGCTTACTTTGGGCAGAGGGGCATCACGGCGTTCTTTCCAGAGGTTGAGGTCAGGTTTCTGGTGGGTGGGGGTGACGGGAGGAATGAGCACTACCATGTGCCGGTGCTGCTGGGGCCGTTTGGGTTCACGACGTATCGGGGGAGTTGAGTGGGCTGGCTGAGAGCGGGAAGAGTTTGATACTTGTATGGAGGGATGTAGGGCAGATTTGGGCCGTGCTCGCAGACTCTTGCTTCTATGCGATGGCCATGTTGGGATTTGTGACTGGCTAGGGCATGTATTGGTTAGAGAATGTATTCTAGGATGGCACTGAGGCATTGCTTCCGAACAATCTGAGGCAAGGCTTGTCCATGTAACTACAAGGTTGTGGAGAGGACACGAGTTGTCTGGTAAGGTTTATGGCCTAGATAGAGGCCAGTGATTAGAGAACATATCCTTTCACGCTATCATCGCCTTTCTGCGTTCTATCATATCATTCCCAGCTGTCTGTTTCCTGGGATGTGGGGGGATTCGTGAATCCTCCAGCCGTCTTCGGAATTCGTAGCTCATTAGCATAAGATGCGTGGAGGCATCTTCGCAAGATGTACTGATTATCCTGGGCAGCATGTAATAGTTTCGTCACGCGTTATTTACATGCATAAATCCTGCTTCACACAACTGCTCTCCATTTGTATTTGCATGGACTACTTTAATCAATGCCTACATCTCCCCTCTGTTCTTCCTATAGGTTTGGGCACTATTAAATGACTCTAGATTAAGAGAAGACGTTAAGCTCGGCTGAAGAAGAAATGAAGATAAAAGTCAAAAGTGATCTAAATTACGAATTCTAGATTCAACTGGTCACTTTCCTTAGAGTCTTCTTACTCTTTTGTTTGTCGAGGACAGAGCATACTTAACTGGTCTGCGCCGCCCTAACATGAATCGTTTACATTATCCCTTATATCGTTGAAATGGGCCTTGCGGTAATCGACAAGAGGTAACCAATTAAATTAATAGAATGAAGGACTCGTGCTTAAGAATTTAGAGCCTTTAAATACTACTTAATTCTTATACAAAATTGATATATAGGCTTAATCTTTAGAGATGAGTCGCTCGATATAAGGCATGGCAGTAATGTGAATAATTAAATTCTGTTGATAAGGAGCTTCCTGCGATCATGTGGTGGCCTCGCTAGTATATACGACTCCACACACACCACCATACACCAGCGTTCCCGTGTGACAAATTCTATATAAATATACGCGTTGTTTTGATTCTGGTGTTGAAATCCTTGCAATGAGTTACATTGTCTCCACCATTTTTCTTCACTTCACCACAAACTCCCTTTTGAAATCGCTGATCGAACTTCTATGTGAAGAGCACTCCCTAGAATCCATAACTTGCGATAGGGACATGTAAAAAGAATACAGTAAAATCTCCTTAATACGATATGGGGTATATAACGATAACCTCTACATTACGATCTACACCCCTTAATCAAGCCTTTTTGGTGTAATATTACGATAATCTGACTTTTGGTAATATCGTTAAGCACCTACCACCAATATCGGTATAACCAGTAGAGAATTTGTATGGGAGAGGGCCCTATTTAGCCCGCGAGGTAGACATCCTAAGCCTTTT
>Ga0307515_10025883_pt1 | contig 10125 bp, 5 predicted proteins | sample 17_EM_MG_FD_194513 | JGI IMG/M metagenome (GOLD analysis project Ga0307515, IMG submission 194513) | Populus trichocarpa ectomycorrhiza microbial communities from riparian zone in the Pacific Northwest, United States - 17_EM | ecosystem: Host-associated > Plants > Roots > Unclassified | place...
GCCAGGTGAAGATCCGAGGACATCGCGTGGAGACCGGCGAGATCGAGCACGCGCTGGGCGGGCTCGCCGGTGTCGGCCATGCCGTCGTGGCGGCGCACGGGACCGGCGACAAGATGCTCGTCGCCTACGTGGTGCGCGCACCGCTCGCCCAGGTCGGCGAGGAGGAGCTGTACCGGGCGCTCGCCGAGATCCTGCCCGGCTACCTGGTTCCGTCCGCGTTCGTCGTCCTGGACGCGTTGCCGGTCACGGCGAACGGCAAGGTCGATCGTCGCGCGCTTCCGGCGCCGGTACCGCGTTCGGCTCGCGTCGCCGGCCGCGCTCCGCAGTCGGTTCGGGAAGAGGTGCTGTGCGCTGTCTTCGCCGAGTTGCTCGGCACAGCAGCCGTCGGCGTCGACGACGACTTCTTCGCGCTTGGCGGGCACTCACTGCTCGCCGCCAGGGTGGCCAGCAGGGGGCGCACGCTGTTCGACGTCGACCTCACTGTGCGCGACGTGTTCGAGAACCCGACCGCGGCGAGGCTGGCCGCACTGCTCGACCGGGTCGCGCTGGCCCGTCCCGCGCTCACCGCACGGCCACGGCCAGCGCAGGTCCCGCTGTCGTCGGCGCAACAACGCCTGTGGTTCATTGACCAGGCTCACGACGGGCCGAACGCCACCTACAACATCCCTTTTGTGCTGAGGCTCCGCGGGCAGCTGGACATCGCCGCGCTGCGGTCGGCGCTGCTCGATGTCGTCGGCCGCCACGAGTCCTTGCGGACTGTGTTCCCGTCGGAGGAAGGCACACCGCACCAGGTCGTGCTGCCTTTGTCCGAAGTGGACATACGTTGGGGTGTCACGGACGTTACGGAGACCGGCTTGCAGTCCGCACTCGACACGGCGGCCAGGCACTCCTTCGACCTGCGAGCCGACGTACCGATCCGAGCCTGGCTGTTCCGCACCGCACCGGACGACCACGCATTGCTCGTGCTGGTTCACCACATCGCGGGTGACGGATGGTCGATGGGGCCGTTCCATCGCGACCTCGCCACGGCGTATCGGGCGCGGTCGGCCGGTGGAGCGCCTGACTGGCAGCCATTGCCCGTGCAGTACGCCGACTACAGCCTGTGGGAGAAGGAAGTGCTCGGCGACGACGACGATCCGGACAGCATCGCCGCGACGCAGGCGCGGTACTGGCGGGAGGCGCTCGACTCGCTGCCGGTCGAGCTTCCGCTGCCCGCCGACCGCCAGCGCGGCACAGTCGTCACCGGGGACGGTGACCGGGTCGCCGTCGACATCGACCCCGAGTTGCACGAGGCGTTGCGTGATCTCGCCGTGCGCTATCAGGCGAGCCTGGTCATGGTGCTGCAGGCAGGTCTCGCGACGTGGCTGTCGAAGCTGGGCTGCGGCAACGACATCCCGCTCGGCGGAGTGGTGGCAGGTCGGTCGGACGAGGCGTTGGCCGACCTGATCGGCTTCTTCGTGAACACCCAGGTGCTGCGCTACGACCTCGGCGGCGACCCGACGTTCGGCGACATGATCACGCGGGTGCGCCGGACCAACCTCGCGGCCTACCACCACCAGGACCTGGCGTTCGAACGTGTCGTCGAGATCGTGTCCCCGCCGCGCGTGCTGACCAGGCACCCGCTCTTCCAGGTGATGCTGGTGTTCCAGGCCGGCTCGGACAGCGCGTTCGTAGTGGACGGACTTGAGGTCGAGCCGATGTGGGCGCACATGGGAACCGCGAAGTTCGACCTGACCTTCAACTTCACCGAGCAGACCGGTCCGGATGGCAGTCCGCTCGGCGTGCACGGAGCGCTCGAGTACCACACCAGCCTGTTCGACCGTTCGACCGCCGAGCGGATCTCCCGCGGCCTGACCGGTCTGCTGCGCGCGCTCGCCGGGAGCCCGGACGTGCCCGTCCAGCACGTCGACGTGGTGGATGAAGCCGACGCTCGGCTGCTGGCGGCGTGGAACGACACGGCGGTCGACCTTCCACCCGCGACGCTCACGGAGTTGATCGAACGACAGGTGGCGCGGACACCGCACGCCGATGCCGTCGTGTTCGAGGGCGAGCGGCTCTCGTACGCCGAACTCGATGCGCGAGCCAACCGCCTCGCCGCACGTCTGCTCGAACACGGGGCGGGCCCCGAGCGGTTCGTCGGTGTCGCACTGCCACGTTCGGTCGACCTTGTGGTGGCGCTGGTCGCAGTGCTCAAGTCCGGCGCGGCGTACCTGCCGATCGACACCGACCAGCCGGCCGAACGCATCGCGCTACTGCTGGAGGAATCGGCTCCCGTCGTCGTGCTTGCCATGCGGGACAACGAGGGGAGTCTGCCCGCCGGCGCGGCACGTCTGGTGTTTGACGACGACCTCGCCAAACACATGGCATTGACCGACAGCCCGCGACGGGCAACGCAGCTTCCGGAGCACCCGGCATACCTGATCTATACCTCCGGCTCGACCGGGCGCCCCAAGGGCGTGGTCGTGCAGCACGACGCGATCGTGAACCGGCTTGCGTGGATGCAGGCGAAATTCAGCCTGACTGCAGACGACCGCGTGCTGCAGAAGACACCATTCGGCTTCGACGTGTCGGTGTGGGAGTTCTTCTGGCCACTGCTAGAAGGCGCGACGGTCGTGGTCGCTCGCCCAGACGGGCACCGCGATCCGGACTACCTCGCCGAGCTGATCCGCGACGAAGGCGTGACCACCGTCCACTTCGTGCCATCAATGCTGCACGCCTTCCTGGTAAGCCCACAAGCCACGAAATGCACCACACTGCGTCGAGTCATCTGCAGCGGCGAAGCATTGCCCCCGCCACTGGTGCAACGGTTCTTCGAGACGTTGCCGGTGCCACTGCACAACCTGTACGGGCCAACCGAGGCAGCGGTCGACGTGACGTGCTGGGACTGTGAGCCGGGCACTTCTTCGGTCCCGATCGGTTCTCCAGTGTGGAACACCCGCATACACGTGCTGGACCCGTTGCTGCGTCCCGTTCCGGTCGGTGTGCGAGGTGAGCTGTACATCGCGGGCGTGCAGGTGGCCAGGGGGTACGTCGGCAGACCGGACCTGACGGCGGAACGCTTCGTCGCCGATCCCCTCGGGCCCCCGGGTTCACGTATGTACCGCACCGGGGACATCGCGCGCTGGACAGGTGATGGCGCCCTGGACTTCCTCGGCCGCGCCGACGACCAGGTGAAGATCCGGGGTGTTCGGATCGAGCCGGACGAGATCGCCACGGTGCTGGGGGACCACGAGGCGGTGGAACAAGCCGTGGTCGTGGCGCGGGAGGACCGGCTGGCCGCCTATGTCGTACCAGCCGTCGCGAGCGCGGTGCGCGAGTTGGTCAAGCGCTCGCAGGCTGGCGAGCTGGACGGCTTGCCGTCCCACGAACTGCCGAACGGGATGGTCGTACTGGGCCGCAACAACGCCGAAATCGACTTCCTCTACCAGGAGATCTTCGAACGCCGAGAGTACCTCCGACATGGGGTGACGCTTCCCGCGGACGCTGTCGTGTTCGACATCGGCGCGCACGTCGGACTCTTCTCGATCTTCGTCGCGCACAACGCGCCGGACGCGACGATCTACGCCTTCGAGCCGATCCCCGATCTCAGCCGCGAACTGGCGCTCAACACCGCGGTGAACGGCGTGCGGGCGCACCTGTTCGAGTGCGGTGTCGGCGAGACACCCGGTGAGGCCGTGTTCACCTTCTACCCGCAGCTGTCGATGCTGTCCGGCCGGTATGGTGAGGAGTCCGAGGATCGCGCTGTGGTCGACGCCTACGCCCTGCGCGACGCGGGCGAGGACGTCACCCCGCTGCTTGGTGACCTGGTGACCGAGCGCCTGCGAGAACGGCGCGAGGTCGTCTGCGCGGTGCGCACGGTCTCCGACATCATCGACGAGCATCGGGTCAAGCGGATCGATCTGCTGAAGGTGGACGCGGAGAAGAGCGAGCTCGAGGTGCTGCGCGGGATCCGGCCGGAGCACTGGGCACGGATCCGGCAGGTTGTCGCGGAGGTGCACGACCAGGACGACCGGTTGGCCGGCATCACCGGACTGTTGCGTGACAACGGCTTCACCGTGCACGTCGAGGCAGCGGACTTTCTTGTCCATAGTGGACTTGTCAACGTCTACGCCACCAACGACCCGCGCCCCGCTGCCGCCGAAGCGCCGCCGCGCGGGCGTGGGCCCGGTACCAAAGCACTCACTGCCGAGCTGCGTACGGCGTTGCGTGCGCGGCTCCCGGAGTACATGGTGCCGAACGACTTCGTCTTTCTGGAGTCGCTGCCGGTCTCGCGGAACGGCAAGCTGGATCGCAAGGCGCTTCCCGCTCCGGTCCGCGGGTCGTTCTCGTCCGGGCGCGGGCCGGCGAACCCCGTGGAAGAGGTTCTCTGCGGCCTGTTCGCGGAGGCGGTCGGACTCGACCGGGTCGATGTGGACGACGACTTCTTCGACATCGGCGGACATTCGTTGCTTGCCGCACGCCTGGTCGGCGCGATCAAGTCGTCGCTCGACGTCGAGCTCTCCATCGGCCAGCTTTTCCAGGCGCCGACCGTCGCGCGGCTCAGTGAGCTGATCGACACCAGTGACGCGCCGAACACCGAGGACGTGCTGCTGCCGATCCGGGCCAACGGCGAGGGGCCGCCCGTCTTCTTCATCCATCCCGGCATCGGACTGAGCTGGTGCTACGCGGGATTCGCCCGGCACCTGCGCGGATCCCCGCTCTACGGCCTGCAGGCGAGGGCGATATCGGACGCGAACCTGCTCGCGCCGACGCTGACGGACATGGCGTTGGACTACCTCGAGCGGATTCGCGAAGTGCGACCTGAAGGCCCGTACCGACTTGCGGGGTGGTCGTTCGGCGGGAACGTGGCCCACACCATCGCAGCGATGCTGCGCGATGCCGGTGAGGAGGTTCATCTGCTCACGCTGATCGACAGCTATCCGTACGCGGGCGGGCGGCCGGGTTCGAATGCCTCGGAACGAAAGCAGGGCCTCGCGACGGTACGCCGCCTGCACATCGACGGTACAGCGCTGTCCGGAGTGAACGACGAGCGAGCCGCCGAGCTGGCAGCCATTCTCGAGCACAACACGAATCTCGCCGTGGAGCACAAGCCGCCCCTGTTCAACGGGGACATGCTGTTCCTCAGCGCGACTGGCCACCGCGACGTCGCTGAGCTGAAACCCACCGCCTGGCAACCTTTCATCACGGGGTCGGTGCGCACGTACACGGTTGCCGCTGACCACCACGAGATGATGCGGCCGGGACCGCTGGCGCGGATAGCGGAGGTGCTCGGCGAGGAGTTGAGGCGTATCTGAGAAGCCGAAACCGAGGGGCAACATTGTGAAGACGCAGGGCGGCAGTGTCGCGACATCGACTTATCGGACGATCGCATCCGCCTGTATCCTGATGGTTCTGATTTCACTCGATCACACCATTCTCAACATTTCCTTGCCGACGATACAGGATGCACTGACCGTGCCGACCGGGTCACTCGGTTGGATCGTAGTGTCATATTCGATACCTTTCGCAACGTTGATGTTGTCCGGCGGTGTGTTGTCGGACAGATATGGCCCCGCGCGAGTCTTCATGTGCGGTATTGCCATCTTCGGGATCGGCTCACTGATCGGCGCGGCTGCCCTTGGCTTCCCGCACCTGTTGCTCGGCCGCGTCGTTCAAGGCGTCGGCGCCGCCCTCTGCATGCCGTCGGCCTTGGCCATGTTGCGTGCCAGCGTGCCACCACAGCAATTGGGGCGAGCGATCGCACTGTGGGGCTTTTCCGCTTCGGTTGCCATCTCCGCGGGGCCGCCACTGGGCGGCGCACTGGTTCAGTTCTTGACCTGGCGCAGTATTTTTGTGGTTAATATTCCCATTGTCGTACTGGCGGTGCGGCTGGTTCTACCGGAGTTGCGTAAAAGCAGACCAAGATCGTCCATTCCGAATAAAACGGTGGACACCCTCGGGCAAACGTTGTATGTCGCGGCCTCCGGCTTGCTGATCGGCGGCTTGATACTCCTGCGCGACCGAGTTGACACCGCCCGGTGGCAGATACCCGTGATCCTGTTGGCACTGTCCGCAGGTGGTCTCGTTGCCTTCTTTCTGCACGAACGGCGGACTGTCAACCCCGTGCTCCCGGCATCCTTGATGGAAAACAGGGCATTCCAGTCTGCCGTGATCGTCGGAGGTTCGATCAGCCTCGTCAACTTCGGCTTGGTGTACTGCCTCGGCTTGTACTACGGAGGTGACCAAGGATTCACTGCTCTCAGGTCAGGCGTCCTGTTTTTGCCGATGATGGTCGCCTGCGGCGTTGCGGCAGTCGTTGTGGAGCGGACCAGACGAGCGATGGGTGACCGCATGACGGTAACTGCCGGCCTCGCCGCGCAACTCGCGGGCGCAATTATGATCTGTATTCAGCCTGATCACGTCGGCTGGGTTTCCGTGAACGCGGCGTTCCTCGGATTCGGGGTCGGTCTCGCCCTCGCTCCCATAACGGCCGGTCTGCTCGGCGCGGTCGACGCAAAGGTAGCCGGAGTGGCTAGTGGCGCGCTCAGCTCTGTTCGCCAGCTCTGCAGCGCACTCGGGGTCGCTGTTCTAGGACTCATGGTGCAAGGCGCCAACACATCGGTCCAGGTGGACCTCCGCCCGATAAGTGCCGTATGTGCGTTGGCATTGGTAATCGCGCTCGCCACGTACCTGGCTACCTCTAAACTGACGAGCGTTCCGGACAGGGCGGCCTGAACGTGGCGAGTGCCTCGTGTCCCCCAGCTGGTCTGGGTGTGGCGGACACGAGGCACTCGTGCGGGGACGACCCCAGGTCAGCAGACCACCGGCGCGTACTCCGAGCTGAACGTGCCCTGTGCGGTGGGCGGATCACCGGAGCCGAACTCGATGAACACCACCGCGACGGTCCGGTAAAGACCCGTGCGGCATGAGGTGTTCACGGGATTCTCGGCACGGTTCGTGTTCGGGAACGGCTTTGTGCCGGTGTCGGCGACGATGTTGTTGGCCTGGTCCAACAACACGGTCCGCATTTCGATCAGTCTGACCGGGGTGCTGCACGTCGTGCTGGCGAAGCCCGTCATCTGGCCGCCGTTCTTCTTCGGCGCGATGGTCGCCACGAAGCACAGGATACGGGGGCTGGGCTGCGATGATGCCTGGGCCGACGTGGGTTTCGCGGCAAGGGCGTTGTCGGTGGTCCTGTCCGGTGCGGCGCCGGCGCCGACGTTGGTCGCGGTCACCGTCACCAGCGCCAACGTCAGCATGACGACGGCGCGAATACAATTCCGAAAAATCATCTCTTATCCCTCCGGGACAATTGATGCTCGCGAATAGTTCGATGTGCGCACCGGCACAGCGTAGGAGGAAGCTTCGTGCGCGTCTTGAGTAGCGGAATTACTCAGTCCGTTCGGGCGATAGTGGCAGTACGACCGAGGCATGTGTCGCAGCGTCACAGTCCAAAGCTCCGGGTGGCTGGGCGCGGCGGTGCCGGTCGGGTATGGTGCTGCCCACGACTTTGGGGGTTGTGATGTTCTACTTTGGTGGCCTTACTGGGCTTCTGCTGTTCGGCTTATGGGTGTTCTGCCTCGTTGACGTGATCACCACCGATGAAGGGGACGCTCGGCATCTGCCCAAGCTTGGGTGGTTGTTGATCGTGCTGTTGCTGCCCCTGGTTGGTTCGATCGTCTGGTTGGTTGCTGGGCGGCCCGTTCGCGGGGTTGCTCGGCCGCGGGCCTACGAGCGGGGGGCGCCTGCCTTTCCTGAGTACGACCGGCCGGGGCGGTTCGCCGCTACCGACTCCGATGCTGACGCAGAGTTTCTGCGGCGCTGCCGTGAGCGGGCCGAGGAGCAGCGGCGGAAGGCCCGTGAGGTGGACGGTCAGGAGGGCTGACCAGCGGCGTCCACCGCTGGAAGCAGCTCGTTAGCTGAATGTGGCTAGCCAGTTGAAACTCAGCGCGTAGAACACCGGAGCGCGTCTGCTCATGTTGATCGAGTGGTCCGCGTCCGGGATGACCGCGTCCACGGGCGGGCAGGTCGTGGCGGCCCAAGACCGACACCAGCCATGCCCCGAACGGCACGTTCGGGACACTCAACGCCCCCAACGTGCCGTTCGCGACACCAACTCAATTCGCGCTGCGATCCGTGCGCGGGCGTGTGGGCACTCGTCGAAGCTCAGTGGGCAGGACAGGGCGTGCTCGATGAGCTCCTTCGCGGCGGTGGCCTCGGCTATCCGGCGTTCGAGTACGGCGAGGTGGCGGCGCAGCATGTCCGTCTGGTCCATCGGGTTTCCGGTGGTCAGCAACGCCTGCAGCTCACGCAGACCGAGCCCGGCCTCCTTGCCCATGAGGATCATCGCCACGCGGGCCAGGTCGTGCTCGTCGTAGCGGCGTTGCCCGCCGGTGTCCCGGGCGGGCGTGAGCAGACCCATGCTTTCCCAGTGCCGCAGGACATGGGCGGCCAGCCCGAACCGCTCGGCCAGCTCCCCGATGGTGCTTGACTTCATGTGCACATTAACCGGCACCGTGGCCGCATGAGCAAAGGCTTCTTCCTGTCCGGCACGGTCGCGGCCGTCGAGGACGTCACGCCTCGGATGCGCCGGATCCGCCTCACCGGCGACGGGCTCCGGGACCTGAGCTGGACGCCAGGCCAGCACGTTCGCGTCCGGGTCGGCACGTTGACCCTGCGCACGTACTCCATCTGGGACTACGACGGCCACCTTGACCTCTGCGTTCTCGACCATCCCGGCGCGGGGCCGGGCGCACGCTGGGCCAGGCAGGTCGAGCTGGGCCAACGGGTGTCCTTCACCCGCCCCGACGGCCGTCTCGTGGCTCGGGAAGCGCCCTACCACCTGTTCATCGGCGACGCGACCGCCTCGGTGGCGTTCGGCGCGATGCTGCGTGCGCTACCGGCCTCGGCACGGGTCCACGGCGTCGTCGAGGCCGAGGACCGCCTGCCCCTGCCCCGCGAGCTGACCTGGACGGACAACCTGCTCGACGGCCTGCGCGCCCTGGACCTGCCGGCCGAACCGGGCGTCGCCTACCTGGCCGGTGAGGCCCGTGCGTGCCAGGCCGCCCGCCGCCACCTCGTCCAGGACCGTGGCTGGCCACGCAAATCCACAGTCGTGAAACCGTTCTGGACGCCGGGCAAACGCGGCATGGACTAGCCGCCCGCCATGCCGCGAAGGGCATGGGGCCGGCTAGGTCACTTCGAAGTTGGCCATCATCATCATGTCCTCGTGTTCCAGGTTGTGGCAGTGGAAGACGTACTTGCCCCGGTAGCCGTCGAACCGCAGCAGTACCTCGGCCGAGTCGCCGCTGCTCAGGTCCACGGTGTCCTTCCAGCCGCCCGTCCCACCAACTACCTGGAACGGCGCCAGATGGATGTGGATCGGGTGCGGCACGTTCTGGGCGTGCAGCTTCCACAGCTCGACCGACCCGAGCTTCGGAGAGGCGGCGATACGGGAAGTACTGAACGCCTCCCCGTTGACCGTCCACAGTGAGACCCCGTGATGCGAAGCCCCGCCGCGCTGGAACACGAACTTGCGCTCCACCACCGCGTCCGATCGCGACAACGGACGAACCGAGGCCAGCCGCGAGGGGATCCGGCTCTCCTCGCGGCCGCGGCGGGCCACCACGAAACGCATGACGTTCGCCGTGCCGTCCGAACCGAGCCGGTTCACCATCGTCACCTCCTGCCCGATCGAGTACTGCGAGAAGTCGATCACCACGTCGTACCGTTCCGCCTGTGCTATCTGGAGTTCGTCATGGGAGACCGGGGCGGCGAGCATGCCCTGGTCACTGCCGATCTGGACGAGCGGACCGCCCGGTTCCAGTGCCAGCAGGTAGCGGCGGGCGTTGGAGGCGTTGAGGATCCGGAACCGGTAGCGCGTGTTCGTGACCTCCATGACCGGCCATGGCGCCCCGTTCACCAGCACACAGTCGCCGAGCACACCGCTCATGAAGTCGCCCTCCACGCCCGGCGCACCATGCAGTGACGGATCCAGTGCGGGATAGGCGAACGAGCCGTCCTCGGCGAACGCGCGGTCCGCGATCATCAGCGGCACCTCCCGTTCGCCTCTCGGCAGCGGCAGCGCACCCTCCTCGTCGTCGCGCACGAGGTGAAAACCGGCTAGTCCTTTGTAGACTTGAGGAC
>Ga0307515_10025884_pt1 | contig 10124 bp, 8 predicted proteins | sample 17_EM_MG_FD_194513 | JGI IMG/M metagenome (GOLD analysis project Ga0307515, IMG submission 194513) | Populus trichocarpa ectomycorrhiza microbial communities from riparian zone in the Pacific Northwest, United States - 17_EM | ecosystem: Host-associated > Plants > Roots > Unclassified | place...
TGTTTACACCATGACATCAATACCACACAAGATAACAAGGGTGCACAACTTGCGTACCTGTGAAAGTGAAGGAGAAGGAATCTCCTGGGGTTGAGGTATCCGTGATAGTCCCATTGAAGAAACGAGAATCACCATGGGCAGTCCAGCTGCCCGTGAACGAACCCAACAATGTTGGGCCCTGGTCATCGAAAGTCTCATAATTGAAATTCTGTCTCTTGAGCAACCCCAATTCTCGTGCGATGGATGTGGATTAGATTTCCAGGAAGGGACCTGTAGCTTCGGAGTCGAGGACGGGGTGGAGGAATGGGAAGGGAAGCGGTGGAGAGAGACCAGAAACCCCATGACATGCGTGGACTTCAAGGCATCTAATCCAAGTACAAACAAAAAGGAAGGGTTGGATTGACCGACGCCCGCCTCATCATATCTGGGGCGTCGAGCGTCCCCATTGGCCGGTGCCCAGAGGCGGACCGAAAGAAGCAACTCGCCCCCCGAATGCCAACTGGCATCGCCCGGCAAGCTTAGATCGAATAGACATCATGACACACGACAGCAACCCGTGAACGTTTGAACGCCAAGCGATCCTTGGCAGAGTGTTGTTCGGTGCACCGAGTGCGGCGCCAGGATTGTGGTACTTGATCGATCCGCGGTTGTGCCGATCAGGCTCGGGAAGGATGCGGCTAAGCCGGGCTGGCCGAACTCATTCAATACTCTACACGATGTACCAACCCGACAACCCGGATGCTCATCCCCATCGACATCTACTGAAGTTCGTCAGGCTCTCGTAGGTTTTCGAGATGCACAGAATTTGTTGACAGTAAGGATTATCCATGTTACGATATAAAAAACAAGTTAAAAAGTAGAGGAGATGGAAGAAAGAGACATTCCTCCTCTGGCCGTAACCTCTTCGCGAAATGGAGGACGTTGCGGGCGTGGGGGGGACGACGGGACTTGCGTCGTAATGGGCGACCGCCATCTGTTCACGGGTGTAGCAGCCACCTAAATGAACGGAGCGGTCTTCGGCGACCAAACCCTCCTCCCTAGACCGATAACATTGATGAACCACGAGGACTAGGAGAGGGGCGTCGGGGTTGAGAAACGGTGAAGTGAACGCCAGGATAAAGGCATATTTTTCACGACGGCGTCATAAAATCGCGTGACCATGAAACCACCTGAGTAACATACCCAAAACCCACTGAAATGGGGGTGAAATTCGGCGCAACTCTACGGAACCAGGTGTTTACGTGGGCGTGTACGAAGGAGGAATTCCGCCTGGCGATCGTGATGGACCAGTCTCTCGCCCCCCATTCTGGCTGAACCTGACTACTGAGCTTTCGAGCTGGGCAGGCTGCACCACGCCTGGATAGTGCTGGGCCATTAGAGTAGCCCTTCCATCCCTTGGTTGTGCCGTGGTACCGGTACCGTATATCGAGCCAGCGGTGTCGCTGAAACCAGACACCATGGTCTGTCTGAAAGACGGGTCTAATGTCTGATTCGAACTGCCGTAGGAGTACGCAGACCGAGGACCGGGTTCAATAAGGCCAGCGCCACGGGACCTCCTCCTCAGGAAGTACCATACAGCGAGGGCAAGGATGGTGATACCGGCGATGCCACCAACCACACCACCAACGATTGGGCCGACAGGAGTCACATATATGCCCACCGTGGGTGGGGCGGGTGGCGTCGGGGTGGGGTGTGGCGTCGAGATGAGAGGCGCCGTCGGAACGGAAGATGAGGGTAAGCTGCGTGAGGTCCCAACTCCGGAATCGGAAGCACCTGAAATGGGAGTGATGAGGAAATAGTCGAGGATGTATAGATTGGTCGAGTTGGCCGCCGTCACCACGATGTCGATCTTGTGGGCGCCATCCGCAAGCGTCGGTGTCTGGAGGTAGACGACCGCATCGCCGTCAAGCCACGGTTTTTGGGAACCAACTGTAATGCGGAATCAGGTAAGTCCCTGAATTGAGCGGCGTTCCCGTCAAGCGATTCACCAGAAACACCGTTGATAAGGTAATCGGCGGTTGGATAAGAGAGAATTTCTCCATTTGCGCTGGTGACGTTCAAGAGACCACCAATGAGCCACGCCCGAGACCCTGTTTCGACCATGACATCAATACCGCGCAAGATAACTAAGGGGACACGACTTGCGTACCTGTGAAAGTGAAGGAGAGGGAGGCTCCTGGTGTTGGGGTTAACGTCACAGTCCCATTGTTGAACCCATCAACACCATAATAACTAGTCCAGTTGCCCACGAACGATCCCCACAATGTTGGGCTCTGATCATCGAAGATCTCAAAATTCACAGCCTGTCTCCTGAGCAACGCCATTTTCTAGTGCGATGGACGTGGAACGATACCAAAGAAGGGACCTGTAACCTCAGAGTCGGGGACGGGGTGGAGGAACGGGAGTGGGAGAAACGGGGGAATGGCAAGAAACCCCACGGGGCATGGGTGGCCTTCAAGGGATTTATCTGACACACGAAATTGACGCCAAGTGATGCTTGGCAGTGCATTGGCCAGTGTACTGGATGCAGCACTATTGGTCACTGCCACAAAGCTCCTCAAGGTGTATTCATCACATCATAAAGTCGCGTGATCTTGAAACAGCCTGAGTGATGTATCCGAAACCCAACGAAATGGAAGTAAAAGTCAGCACAACTCCACGGAACTAGGTGTTTATGCGGGCGTATATGAAGGAGGGACTTCGTTCGGCGATTGTGATGGACCAGCTCCTTGCTCCCCATTCTCCCCGAACCTGACTCCAGAGTCCTCAAGCTGGACAGGCTGCTGCACGCTTTCATATTGCTGGGAGATTAGAGCAGCCTTCCCAGTCCTTGGTTGCGCTGTGATACCGGAAACGTGTGTCAGGCCAGTCGTGTCGCTGGGACCAGACTGGCTGGATCGTGATGGGAGTGAGCTGACGACGTTCTGCCTGGCAGACGGGTTCAATGGCTGGTTTGAACTGCCGTCGGAGTACACAGACTGATGACCTGGTCCACTAAAGCCAGCGGACGAAGGAGCAGGAGTGGTAGCGGTGGCATTAGATGGTCCGACATGAGCTAGAAGACCTTGGGTAAACCCTCAACGTTTTCTGCGAACTAGTCAATGAAACGTGCACAGACCTTCACTGGCAAGGATGTCCGCCGGAGTGGGCTTTTCGAAGTAATAGGCTTGGCCGCCACGGGACCTCTTCCTCAAGAAGTACCAAAGAGCGATGGCCAAGATGGCGATACCGACAATACCACCAACCACACCACCAACAATTGGGCCGACAGGAGTCGAACTTGCCGCCGTGGTGGGCAGGGTAGATGACGTCGGGGTGGGAGAGGGTGCGCTGCGTGTGGTCCCAACTCCTGAACCGGAACCTCCTTCAATGGGAGAGATAAGGAAATAGTCGACGATAAACTGATTGGCCGAGCTAGCCACCGTCACTGTGACGTTAATCCTGTGAGTGCTGTCCGCAAGTTTTGGTGTCTCGAAGTAGACGACCGCCCCGATGTGGTCAACCCATGGCTGCTGGGAACCGGCTATAATGTGAGACCGGGTAAGTTCCTGAAATGAACGGCGTTCCTGTTGAGTGATTCACCAGAAATACCGTCGATATGGTATTCGGCAGTTGGATAGGATATTTGTCCGTTTACACCGGTGTCGTTCAAAAGCCCACCGTAGAGCCACGCCTGAGATCCTGTTTCCGCCATAACATCAGTACCACGCAAGATAACCAAGCATGGTCAATACGCGCACCCGAGAAAGTGAAGGAGAGGGAGGCTCCTGGGTTCGGGGTAGCCGTGATGGTCCCATTGTCCAACCCATCGACATTAGAACGAGTCCAATTGCCCACGAACGATCCCCACAATGTTGGACTCTGATCATCGAAAATCTCAAAACTGAGATGCTGTCTCCTGATAAATGGCATTTGTAGTGTGATGAATGTGGATAGATTCCTAAGAAGGAACTTGTAACCTCAGAGTTGAGGACGGGGGACGGGGAGGGAAGAAATGAGGGAGAAAGGCCAGAAACCCCACAGGCATGTGTGAACTTCAAGGCATTTGTATAACACACGGAAGTGGTCTGGAAGGCCAAGAAATGCTTGGCGGCACATGGCCAGTTGCACCGGGTGCAGCACCAGGATTGATCACTGCTATCGGGAGCGGTTCGATTGACGCCACATCATTTTCGATCGCGAGACGATCAGTGAAGATAGGCCGCCAGGCTAAACAAGTGGGCGGTAGCGAACCGTTCCACGAGTAAGTTCTAAGATACAAGTTTACGTACGTACACAATTGAAGACAGTGAGTGGCTGACCGTAAGGCAATGACTATCTATAACTTTCCTAGAAGGGTGCCCGGGTAACCGAGATTTATTCCGCAATATCTGGGAACTTCAATAAACTGATGGGGCTGGACAATCAAGCATCAAGGTGGCAGCGGTACAGAGTAGCGTTGAAGCAGGTTGGGTTACAGTCCTTCCCGAACCTGTAGTTGCGTGGATTTCGAACGAAATGACCGTGGCACCGCAATTCCAGATTCGCGGTTTGGAGACAATATCCCCGGCCCGACAGAGCGGTCGGGGTCCTGACAGTTCCCTTATAAGTGCATGGATATTCGTGTGCACACCGTACAGATCTACGGACAGTCACTCAGTAGCGCAGTGTCGATGAAATACTTTGAGCGTAGGGACGACACCAACGCCTAGTGGAGTTGGAGTAGGTGAGATTGCAGTCCCTCCCGGCCCTTGTAGATTGGGCGGTTGTCCGGGTTTTGAGAGGAATGGCCTCAGCGTTACAATTCCAGACGTGTGATTTGGCGGCAATATTCACAACCCGACGCAACGGACGGGGTCCTACAGTTCCCATGAGAAACTCTGGATATTCGTCTATGCTCGTGTGTACGCGGTGTGGCCTTACAGATAGGCACTCACTTAATGTAGACAAATGAGTATTCTAACTTATTACCAAAGAACCAAAAAAAAACGACCCGAACGTCTAAATCGCAGAACATGTTCGTATCTCCGTTCCACCCTGCGGAAGCGAACTCGCTAAGAAATGAGCATTACCAAAAAAAGGTATACGTTCGCTGACTATTGTAAGCGAAGACTTTTGGCCCCATATTGCCTCGCAAGCTCCACTAATAAAGGCAAAAGGTGGTGCAACTCCATGGGACCAGGTGTTTACGCAGGCGTGTATGAAGGAGGGACTTCGTTCGGCGATTGTGACGGACCAGCTCCTTGCTCCCCGTTCTCGCCGAATCTGATTCCAGAGTCCTCGAGTTGGACAGGCTGCTGCACGCTCTGATATTGCTGGGCCATTAGAGCAGCCTTCCCGGTCCTTGGTTGCGCCGAGATACCGGTGACGTGCGTCAGGCCAGTGACGTCGCTGGGCGGGTTCAATGGCTGGTGTGAACTGCCGTCGGAGAACGCAGACCGAGGACCCGTTCCGCTAAAGCCGGCGGACGAAGGAGCGGGGGTAGTAGCGGTGGCATTGAATGGTTCGACATGCTGATCTAGAAGGCCTTGGGTGAACCCTGAACGTTTTCTGCGAGCTAATCAATGAAATGTGCACACACCTTCGCCAGCAAGCATGTCCGTTGGGCTGGGTTTCTCGAAGTACATGGCTTGGCCGCCACGGGTCCTCTTCCTCAGGAAGTACCACAAAACGATAGCCAAGAGGGCGATACCGGCAATGCCACCAACCACGCCACCAACGATTGGGCCGACAGGAGTCGAACTTGTTGTCGTGATGGGCAGAGTAGATGGCGTCGAGGTGGGAGAGGGTGTGCCGCGCGAGGTCCCAACTCCGGAACCAGAGCTACCTGCATTGGGAGTGACGAGGAAATAGTCGAGGATGTATGGATTGGTCGAGTTGGCACCAGCCACTGTGATGTCAATCTCGTGAGTACCGTCCGCGAGTTTTGGTGTCTGGAAGTAGACGACCGCTCCGGTGTGGTCAATCCATGGTTTTTGGGAACCAACTATAATGTAAAACTAGGTCAGTGGTTGATGTGGGCGCCGTTCCCATCGAGCTATTCACCAGGGGAATCATCGATAAGGTAATTGGCGGTTGGATAGGAGAGAAGTTCTCCATTTGCACTGGTGATGTTCAAAAGAGCACCGTAGAGCCATACCTGAGACCCTGTTTCGACCACGACTTCAGTATCACGCAAGATAATCAAGCGTACACAGATTGCGTACCTGCGAAAGTGAAGGAGAGGGAAGCTCCCCGGGTTGTGGTAGTCGTGACAGTTCCATTGTTGAATCTGGCATCGACGGATTCACGGCTCCAGTTGCCCACGAACGAACCCCACAATGTTGGGCTCTGGTCATCGTAAATATCAAAATTGACAGCCTGTCTCTTGAGCAACGCCATTTCTAGTGTGGTGGATGTGGATAGATTTCCAAGAAGGGACCTGTAACCTCAGAGTCGGGGACGGTGGGTGGAGGAACGGAAGGAAAGGAAAGGGGGAGAATGGCCAGAAACCCCACGGGCATGTGTGCACTTCAAGGCATTTATACGGCACATGAGAGTAACCCTGGAAGGTCAGGCGAAGTCCGGCGGCGCATCGCCCGGTGCACCGAGTGCAGCACCAGGATTGGTCACTGCCACCGCCAGGGGGCGCGCTTGACGCCGCCGTAAGTACAAGATCGATCCGCGGTTGTGCCGATCGAGTGCGGCTAAGCCGGGCTGGCCGAGCTCATCTAATATCTGAACGTACAAATCCGACCAACCTGCAAGTGTCTACCACTGGGCTCGGCTTGATGTCGTCAAGTTTTTTTAGAGGTAATTCGAGGGAATCCGAGACCAGTGGGGTTTTGTGCATCGGAAAAATAAATGATAGATTTTGGCAGATCATGAGCGCGTTTTGATGTCATACTGACTGCGACGATTCGTCATAATTGCCTCGTGAGGTTCGACACATCCTTCCGATGACTTATCTAGAGTCTTTGAACATGTTACTTTACGAGTACGGCCTGGTGGTGTAACTACAGCTATCATAATGAAAGGTAGGTGAAGGGGAGAAATTTGTGAATGGACCAGAATAGGGAAGCAGCCAAGCGAGAAGCACAACCAGGCAGGACGTGCAATGTACGGTATTGATCATGCAGCGGCAAAGCCGCACGACGGGAACCATTCCAGAGAGATATCAAGGGTCCCGAATGCAATCGCGTTGAGGTGCACCGAACCTCCACCGTTCCCACCACAAATCCACCAACTATCTCACATTTGAACAATGGAATATTTGCCTTTGGAGAAGACCCGAGCGCCGGCCCGCGTCTTCACACCTCTTCTGTGTGAAGTATTTGATCTGGACCCTTTTTTTGGCGTGTCGACGCATTTCGTTGGGTGAACGGGGATAGGAATTCACAGCCGCCCAGAAGGCGGGACTTGCGTCGTAGTGGACGACCGCCTTATGTCCGCGGGTGTATCGGCCGCCCAAAAGAGCGAAGTGGTTTTCGGGGACCGAATCCTCCTCCCAAGGGGAGGTACCCCCAAGACCACGGACGGGTTGGTTGACGGACGCTCATTAATAAATTTACACGTACACATAGGGACTCGACCGATAGCACTACGAGGATTAGGAAAGCGCCGTTAGTGAAATTGGCGCCAGGATAAAGATATATTTAGCACAACGGCACCATGTGTATGAAATCGAGTGTCCATGAAATCGTCTGAGTATAGAGTACCAAAAACCCACTGAGATGAAGGAAACAAAAGTCGGCACAACTAGGCGTTTAACTAGCTGTGTACGAAGGAGGGACTTCGTTTGGCAGCTGTGATGGACCAGCTTCTCGCTCCCCGTTCTGGCCGAACCTGATTCCAGAGTCCTCGAGTTGGACAGGCTGCTGCACACTTTGACGCTGCTGAGCCATTAGCGCAGCCTTTCCGGTTCTTGGTTGCCCTGCGGTGCCGGTAACAGGTGTTACGCCAGTGGTGTCGCTGGGCGGGTTTAATGGCTGGTGTGAACTGCCGTCAGAGAACGCAGACCGAGGACCCGTTCCGCTAAAGCCAGCGGACGAAGGAACGGGGGTGGTAGCGGTGGCATTGAATGGTTCGACGTGATGATCTAGAAGACCTTGGGTAAACCCTCAACATCCTGCGAGCTAATCAATTAAATGTGCACAGACCTTCGCCGGCAAGGATATCCGCCGGAGTGGGCTTGTCGAAGTAATAGGCTTGACCACCACGGGATCTCTTCCTCAGGAAGTACCACGCAACGATAGCCAAGATGGCGATAGCGGCAATGCCACCAACCACACCACCAACGATTGGGCCGACGGGAGTCGAACTTGTTGTCGTGATGGGCAGAGTAGATGACGTCGAGGTAGGAAGTGATGTTGAGGCAGGAGAGGGTACGCTGCGCGAGGTCCCAACTCCGGAACCAGAACTACCTACATTGGGAGTGACGAGGAAAAAGTCGAGGATGTATAGATTGGTCGAGTTGGCCGCCGTCACTATGATGTCAATCTCATGGGTGCCGTCCGCAAGTTTTGGTGTCTGGAAGTAGACGATCGCGTTGTTGGAGTCAACCCATGGTGTTTGGGTACCGACTATAATGGGGAATAGGTAAGTAGCTGAAATGGGCGGCGTTCCCGTCGAGCTCACCAGGAAAATCATCGATAAGGTAATTGGCGGTGGGATAGGAGAGAATTTGTCCGTTTGCACTGGTGATGTTCAAAAGACCACCGTAGAGCCACACTTGAGACCCTGTTTCGGCCATTACATAAGTACTCGCAAGATAATCAAACGCGCACAACTTTCGCACCTTTGAAAGTGAAGGAGAGGGAAGCTCCTGGGGTTGCGGTAGCGGTGACGGTCCCATTGTTGAATCCATCGACGGATTCACGGCTCCAGTTGCCAACGAACGATCCCCACAATGTTGGACTCTGGTCATCGTAGATCTCAAAATTCACGGCCTGTCTCCTGAGCAATGCCATTTCCGGTATGGTGGATGTGGATGGGTGCCCAAGAAGTGACGTGTGATCGCAGAGTCGAGGACGGGGATGGAGGAACAGGAAGAGGGGCTCACGGACATGTGTGAGCTTCAAGGTACTTATGTGACACACGAAGTAACCCGGGAAGGCCATCGGCACCGCAACCGCCCAGTGCAGCGCCGGGATTGGTCACCTTGCACCGCCCAGGGGTGCCGGTGATCGATGGTGCCGCAATCGACATTTTGACCTGAGTTTCGCCTATCAAGAATCTTCCTCGGGAACGGTACGGCTGTGTAAAGCGGGCCTCACGGCTGCGTCGTGAGGCGTGCGGTCGGATTCTGCACCAGTGGTTCTGTGTTCTCGATTTGCCTCGGTGAAGTTGTCACACGTCCCAAACAATTCCACGAAAACACGGAAGCGCTTCTACTGTAATTCTCGGCTTGTGGAAGCAAACTTTTGCCTCCGTCAGCATGGAAGAAAAAATCGGTAAAATCTTCGGGGGTTGTTAGCAGAAGTCGGATTCCTTGGATAAATCTTAACAAGCTCAGTAGACGTCCACCTTCGATCCCTGTACAAAAGTTGGTTGAGCATTGGGGTCTGGGATGAGCCCACTATCAGTGTTTCAACACCGGAAGCAATTCCGCAATTGTCATCTTGGGTTACAACCGATTGCAGCGGATCGTAGGACCGGCGACAACGGGAACTACCTAAGAAAATGGGTTGTATGAGAGTGCCCCTCATGGCAGAGTTGAGCTCGCCCATTCCGAACATTTTTCGGCTGGTTTTTCCTGTTCCTCCTCATATTTTCGTGCGGCTAGAATTTTGCTAACGGCGTGCTAGCCGAGTCGCGGAAATTAGATAAGCAAATGTATTACCACAAAAAGAAATACGTTTGCTGACAAATCTACGACTTTTACCCCCCTCCTCCCCCTATAGTCTCGCAAGCTCGACTAATAATTAACCGTTGAACGTTGGTGATCGCCATCTTGAATGGTGGTAACGTTGACCACTTCGCCGAGAGCGTCTCAAAGGCTGTGAAGGGAGACTTTTGGGCGTCTTAGACATCTGCCACCGTATTTATAAACACTGTCAATACAACCAACATCCGTGAACGTAAAATTTACTTTTTAAGTGAAAATAAGTGCAATAAGTGACAAAAAAGTAAATAAGTGACCACTTATTAAGCTATGGTACCCTCGC
>Ga0307515_10025885_pt1 | contig 10124 bp, 4 predicted proteins | sample 17_EM_MG_FD_194513 | JGI IMG/M metagenome (GOLD analysis project Ga0307515, IMG submission 194513) | Populus trichocarpa ectomycorrhiza microbial communities from riparian zone in the Pacific Northwest, United States - 17_EM | ecosystem: Host-associated > Plants > Roots > Unclassified | place...
ACGATTCCCCCTCCCACGGCCACGACCTGCAATCAATACGCAACAAGTTAGTGCACCATGAAAGACAAAAAGGCATTTTGAATTGGTGCTGGCACAAATCCATGGTGAGACTCCTGAAAAAACCCCTGTCACAAAACACATCAGCACCAACCTCATGCAAGCAGATCTAAAAGATGGGTGAAGTTGAAATGCAAAACAATAAATTACATATAACCTGGAGTTGACTTCATTACATGGACGATTTGATAGTCTAAGAAATGTATTCTTATGTGCAATGTTTTTTATTGCACATTTACATTAATTGCTGTTTATCCAATCCAAACCTTTTATTGCCCTTGTGTTTCAAGAACGTGCACTGTTTTTCAAGGAACCTTTCTGCTCAAAGTAGAGTTGGAAAGTTCATGGTTGTCACAGTAAACAATGAGATGTCAAGAGTAAGCAAATGTATGCAGACTCAACTAGAGGACATCCAGGTGAAGAACCTAAAAAAAGCATCAAACTAGGATTCTTTTTTGTGATAAAATATGAACTCAGACGGATAGCCATATTGATCATGAACAGCAAGAAAAAAATGTCGAGGAAAAATACCACGGCCTTGTGGAGGAGCGTCATAATTATAACCGCCATCTTGTTGTGTATCACCATGAGGTGCATTAAATCCTCCCCTTCCACGGCCACGGAATCCACGCCCTCTACCTCGACCCCTGCCCCTGGGAAAGCCCCGGTTGCGATCCCAACCCCCATCCTCATGCTCAGCAAACACAAATCCATTCCCTGCACAAAAGAATGGCTTGTCATGCCATGCAATATTGGAATCAACAGCCACAGTATAAGAACCTTGTATCTCACCAACTCATGTATCGAAACTTAAAAAGTCCTTACTATTTTTACTAAAAAGCATCTCATAACAGCCTAACATGGCCAAATCATCACCGTCAAGCATCACAGTACATTAAATATGTACACAGAAACAAAAGGCAGGCAAATACAGCAAAAAGTGAACGAACATTTAGCACATAACCACTTGCTGATTTCTGGCAATAAATATATACAACCAAATATATCCAATGAAATTGTGCAAATAGCAAAGGCATGGAGGCAAAACCCGTCAAGACATACCTCTACTCCTTGCCCTTCCTCTACCACCCCGTCCCCTACCACGGCCGCTAGGTGAACCATCTGCAACACAAAAATAACTCTAAGCAGATGCAAACAGGATCAACTGAATAAATTATAACAATAATGAACGTTTCTTACCTCCTTCATACTCAAAATCTGTGAATGCCTTCACCTGCTCGGCAAGTAATGGGAGCTGATACCTGAAGAGAGCAGAAATTTGTAAGCCATTAGAAATATCTTTTCTTACAAGTATGCTCACTTGCTATAACAAAAGGTTCAAGTGATTATAACCAATTGCTATCACATAGTTACAAGAAATCAAAATGCTTAAATCACAAATCTAATAATTGAGAAACAACAGAGGCGCACAAACTCACCCAACAGAAGATGTATTCAGTTCCTTCATGGAAAGGGTTATCGTGATCATTGAAACATGCCTTGTGGTTTCCAATCTTCAATAACAAAAAACAAAAATTCATGGTCAGAGCTACGGTAATGGAAACCAAGAAAATTAAAACATCAGATATTCTGAATTTCCTTCAGACTCTACTTACGGAAGGAGGCCTTCCTCAAGAGGTTCCCATGTATCTGTTATGTCCGTGGATCCAATCAACGTGATTTGATGGAGACCAACAATTCTTCTCTGCATCACAACAAGAAACAGAGCATTACCACCCACAATCAAACACAACTGACTAGAGTAACAGACCGATCCATTAATAGTTCCGCAGTTACTGGAAAGACCTTAATTAACTCCACGATGGTCACGGTCTTGTTGATGGCTCTTCCCATCGCCTTGAATACAATTTCATTTGAGCCCTTTTCCTATAATTAAAGACAAACATTAGCAAAAACAACAAAAAATGAGTAAATAAAGATAAGCACAACGCTTTTATTGAATAAAATGACCTAGCAATCCACCTGGCTAGCAACCCTAGCCGCACATGACCTTATTAATTAACAGGCACGAAAAAACATCACAACAAAAATAACACATATATATTCTTGGAATAAGAGAATTATAAAGCTACCAGAAACTTCAAGAAATTCAAATTTTTGCCCAGAATTAAAATTAAAGCTACCATAAACTTACAGAAATTCAAATTTTATCAAAACACAACAGTTCAGATCCAAATAGCGTTCAATACAAAGCCAAAAAAAGGAGGCAAGAAATTGAAACTGAAACAAAAAACAGAGCGAGAGAAGAGAAGAGAAGTACTTGAAGCAGACTCATGGCATAAGAGATATAGCTACGCATCCTTCCTTGACTAGTAATTCGAATCTCGTTCTCGTCAATTTGTGTATCTGCTCTCGGCTTCTCCACTCTCTGGTACCGATCCATCTTTCTTCACCGCCGCCAAAACGAAAAAATCAAGTTCAAAATTATAAAAACAAGATAATTAGGTTTTTGAAGGAAAAATGGGAGTTAGGGTTGTTGAGGTGGATCTGAGAGTTACCTTGAAAGGAAAATAGAGATTAGTTTGCTCGGACAAGGAGGAGCCCTCTTCTACGGCTTCGTTTCTTCTTTTGCGCCCTAAACCGCTAGCTGGGGCTTATCGTGCTTTATACACAAACACTCTTTCTAAACTGCCCTAACCAACTCTCTTTTATTTCCGGTTTGAACCGGTTTTTAAACCCGACTCGTCACTGTAAGGCTTTTGATTGATTTTGTAGACTGCCACGTTTTAAATGCATTTGGGTGCTTTTGTTTTGCAACTGTTTTTATATTTGCGGTCTAAAAAATACAATAAGTTATTTAGTAAGTGTAAAAACTGTGTTTTATATTGTGGGATCTACTAAAAAATTGAGTTTGAAATGCAGTTTTTGTGAAATAGTTTTTACATGTTTTTTTAACCACGTTTCGTAAAACACTGTTTATTTTTGCGTTTCAAAAGCGTTTTTGAAAAAATTTAATTATTTTTTATTTTTTTCTTTACTTCAAATTAATATTTTTTAGAATTTTAGATCATTTTGATGCACTGATATCAAAAATATTTTTTAAAAAATAAAAATATATTATTTTAATGCATTTCCAAGTAAAAAGCACTTTGAAAAGCAACCACAACCACACACCTACCAAACATTTTATACATATTTTTTGCTACAAATAAATCTCAACCATAATTTTTACCAAACACGTATTTAAATCCAACTAGCCACACTTTTTTTAAATTTATATTTTTAAAACTACTACTACAAAAACTACCTCAAAAATAAACATATTCTTATCGCGATATTATTATTGTTATGATAAAAGGTTTTGTATTTAATATACTACCTCGATATTAATCAAATCCAAAATCTTTTGATTTTATCAATTATATCCTCCATCAATCATAAATCTCAGAATCCATATTAAAGGATAGTTTTTTTTTTTTTTTTTTGCTAGATTAACAGAAAAATATTAAAGTTTTAAGTGAGTTTTAAATGATTGTCTTCTATATCATTTTAGGATTTTGGACAATGTTAAGAGTGCTAAATTTATTTACCAGGTTTTGCTTACTAATTAACACGGTATACATTATGGGTAAAAAGTTTCAAATTAAAATGTGAATCTTATCATTAGGGGTGTTTGTTTTGTGGTCTACCTTGCATTTCATCAAAAAAAAAAACATTAAATTTAGATTTTTTTTATGATTTTGATGTGGTAGTATGAAAAATAAAATAAATATTATTTTGATGATTTTTTAATTAAAAAAATATTATGCACCACATTATCAAACACATATTTAATAAGATAATTATAATTTTAAAATTAAATGATAGATATTGATCGTTTAATAAAAAATTAAGTATCTCTAAGATGTCATCCTCTGAGTTATTTTAACATCTTAGATGAGAGTATTCAAAAAAAAAAGGAAGGATAAAAAGGTGATGTTGTCCAGTGTTAATCACCCTTTGAGAAAAATTAATGAAAACAAAAGATTTGACTTTTGAGACTTGTTTGATAATAATAAGTTTAAGTTTATTATCTATTGGATATTTTGCTTTGAGTTTTTACTTCATCCTTGGCAGACAAGACAGTGACTGCAAAAAAGGAAAAAAGACACCCGGTTGTTCGATACTGTGAAACAACTTGAGTCCCAAGATGTCTCTGAAAACCTTTATCACGTCATGTCGCAAGAAGCAGCCATTCTAATCCACTTTACACTATGTTTGTTTTCTGAAATGTAATGTTTTTTAAAAAAAAATTATTAATTTTTTTTATATTTATTTGTTATTAGAAAAGTTAGTCAACAAAAAATATTTTTCGGTCAACAGAAAATACTTTTCAGTTAAAGAAAAATTTAGCTTGGTTTTCAAGAGAGTGTTTTCCTTTTTAGCTGTGTTTGTTTTCCGAAAAGTGGTTTCTGAGAAATCACTTTCCAAACTTTCATGTGTTTGTTTGCCAGCCATTAGGAAAGTTGGTCAACGGAAAACACTTTCCAGTCAAAGAAAAATTTGGCTTGATTTTCAGGAAAGTGTTTTCCTGAAAAATTTGGGCGGAAAAACACTTTTCCGGAAGTTGTGAAAAATTTAGAAATGTCATTATTTGCTAATTATATCAAATTTGATCCTTAAACTTTTGATTGCTATATATATTTTGTTTTGAATATTTATTTTTCAATTTCATCTCTTAAAATTTAATTTTTATATTAACTTTAGTCCTTATTTTTATAATTGCATTTTGTTTTTTCCTTATCATTTTTTTATTGAAATTTTTTATCTATCAAATTTGATCCTCATTCTTTTGATTGTTACTTATTTTATTTGAAATAATTCATGAAATGTTGATTATTATTATTTTAATTTATTCATCTTTCATTTTTTTTTAATTTTTTAGATTTGATCTCTATTATTTTGATCATTATTTATTTTATTTTAGATAATTTATGAAATTATATTTTTTTCAATTTCATTCTCATTCAACTATTTAACTTGTAAGTTTGTTCCTTGTTATTTTAATAAACTTGAGAAAAATAAAATATTAATAAGTTATTTTTCAGCTCATTTTCCATGACATAACCAAACACTGAAAACTGTTTTTCAACTTATTTTTCATTACACTACCAGACATAAGAAAGTAATTCACTTTCCCGAAATTCACTTTTCAGAATGAAACTACTTTCCAGCAAACAAACAGGACCTTAGATTAATCATAAACAGAGTATTATCATAATTAATCACATACCAGTTTCGGGATTTTTTTAAGAAAAAAAAACACAAACTCGAAGTTTTGATTTTTTTAATTTAATTATTTATTTTTTCAATACATGAATATCTTTATACCAATTTGTTTATTAATCAAGAATAAATTTGATTCAACCCTGAGGGACGTCTCTTAATTGGTTAGGTTCTGGATTTGTTTTCTAAAAATCATTAATTTGAGTCCCACAAACATCGGGATCACTAGAGACTTACATGGTTATTAATTTTAGGACCCGTGGGATTAGTTGAGGTGCCCGTAAATTGGCCCAGACATCCACGTTAATCTAAAAAATAAATAAATTTTATTCTTGGGAAATTGTAGTAGTACATATCTTATCTTATACTAATTTAATACATCCGTGAAAATAAATTTTATTTTATCATTAGATTCAAACTCATAAAGTTAATCTAGGAACCAACCTAATATATGGTAATAAATATAATCAAGTGATTAACGAGAGATAGAGAATTAATTTTATGTGGTGGTCTTAACATAGTTGATTAAAGTGTGTCAAAACTGGAAGGCTAGGGGTTATATAATGTTTTTTAAAAGTAATTTTTAATTCAAAATATATTTAGATAATATTTTTTATAATTTATTTTTTATATAATTTTTTAAAATTTTTCAAATACAAAATAATTTACAAATATTTTAAAAACAATAACTACCAGCTGTCAAAACTGGCGGTGACAACTGAAACTTTTATATTATTAGAAAAGGAAAAAAGCTTGGGAAGGACAACATGACAGAAGCAACACTGTAGGAGATGCGCGCAAATAACTCCACAGCGAGGGAAGATCTGTGTGTTTGACTTTATCAGCAAAGTGCTATTCCCTTTTTATTCCCTCTACCGATGCTATTGCTTTTGGTCTTGGACTTTGTCAGCTCTGGACATCCCTGGCCTGCGGGTCTCCGTAATGGGCTGCAAACCCAGTTAACACACAAATCCAAATTTTTTATTGTTTCGACGAAGATTTTAACCTCGTGGCCCCGTGGTGCCCTTACTGGTTCCAGTAGATCATTAGGCCAATGCTGTTAATCTTTGTTGGGTTTTTTTTTTTTTTTTTCTTGGGAGGGTTAGACATACTTGTTCGATCGGCTTAAAAATATTAATTCATTAAATTAGTGGTATTGTATCGATTAATTTTTACATTAAAATGACATTATTATTTTTTATTGAATCAGTTTAGTCAAATTTGATAAAGTTACTCAGGTTAACTAAATTCTGTCAAATAACTAAATTCTGTCAAATAAATGTATTGTATAAATCAATTATTCAAATAAAATTTTAAATTCCGAGTTTTTCAGGTTTAGCCATATTTAATAATTATAAATTTAGACATCCAAACATGTCTAATTTAAAAATGCTTTAGAACATAAAAACAAAATATAATCTTATTACCAATAAAAAAGTTAGTTTTTTTTTCTAGCTTGAACCGGTTTTTAACCCGGCTCGTCACTTTAAAGTTTCTGGTTGATTTCATAAACGGCCAGGTTTCAAGTGTATTTTTTATTACCCAAACAATATTATTGTTATTATGGGGAAAAAGTTTTGTATTAAATATATTATTGCTTTATTAATTAAATCCAAAATCTTTTTATTTTATCAATTATATCTTTTATATATATAAAAGTGTATTTTGTTTTTGGCTAAATTATCAAGAATATCAAAGTTTCAAGGAGTTTTAAATGACAAAATATATCTTATGTCATGCCTTTGATTGTTACACGTAAGTGGTGAGAAGAAAATTGAAGTATATTTTAACATATAAAACTTTATTTTTTTCAATTTAGATAATTATAATTTTAAAATTAAATAATAGATATCCATCGCTCAAAAACTCTCTAACATATCATCATACAAGTTATATATTGGATTTATTGTTTTTTAGTCTTTACTTCCTCCTTAGCAAACAAGGCATTGACTGGAAGAAAAGGGAAAAGGAACCTAAGATGTTCGTGAATGTCTCTATCATGTCATGTCGCAAGAAGTAGCCAATTCCAATCCACTCTAGATTAATCATAAACAGAGTATTATCATATAATTAAGCACAGACCAATTTCAGTTTTTTTTTTTAAAAAAAACATCAATTCATTGATATTTGATATTTTAATTATTTTTTAACACAAGAATATCTTCATACCAAATTATTTATTAATCAAAATTAAATTTCATTCTCCGGTGATTTTAAAATTACATATCTTATCCTACACTGATTTATATATATCCATGAAAATAAAATTCATTTTAATACTAGACTCACACTTATAAAGTTAATACAAGAACCGGCCTAATATATGGTAATTAACAAGAAAGACTGTATTTTATGTGGTGGTCTCAACACAACAGGGTCACGAGTTAAAGATTAAGTGTGATTAGCATAATATTTTTTATTTAAAAATATATCGAAATATTTTTTTAAATTTTTTTTACATTGAAATATCAAAATCATAAAAAAAACACTAAAAAAATTAATTTAATATATTTTTTCATATCAAATATACTTTCAAAATACATCTAAATACAATTTTGACAACAAAAACAGACAATAACAAGTGCAACTTTTATATTTAAAGAAAAGGAGGAAAAAGGGAAGGTCCGTGTGCTCGACTTGTCAGCAAAGTGTTATTCTTATTCCCACTACTAATGCTACTGCTTTTGGTCTTTGACCTTGTCAGCTTTGGACATCCCTAGTTTGCGGAAACGCCCACGGATCTCCGTAACGGGCTTCAAACCCAGTGCACGTGCACAAGTTCAAATGTTTTTATGTCCCAACCGGATATTTTTACTTGATCACGATGGCCCAACTGAACTGATTCGAATAATTGAATATTTTTTATAGTTAATTTACTCCAGTCAATAAATAATAAATAAGATGTGAATATTACTGATCCAAAACTTGTCCTAACACATATGTATTTGTCTTACACATATATATGGACTCCTTTATTTTATGTTTAATAATAATAAAAAATACTTAAATAATAAGTATTCAAATAAATTCAATGAATAAAATATGAATATCTAAAAAATAATAAATAATTTATTAATACAGTAGAAACTTATCTTTGAATACCCTTGTCATTCTCCTTGATCGGCCAAAGTGTTATTTGAGAGAGAGAGAGGTGGGCTTAGACACATGACCATTTTTGAATTAAGAATATCCTCAACCATAAAACCAGAACATAATTTGAATTGATCCATGGTGGCTTCTGGGTGACGTTGGAAAGAAAAACCAGAAAATATGATCCTTCCCACAACTGCAGTCAGTCATTGAAGCAAACGATGTTTCCTCACGTTCAAATGTGACTTACCATGTGATTCTTGGCAGAGGACTGGTTGTATCTGGGCGGAATCCATATAAATTTTATGAGAAAGAAAATCTCAAATGCATTATCAATGAGGTACATCACCAAGGACTGGTTGTATCTGGGCGGAATCCACAATTATATATATATATATATATATATATATATATATATATAAACTAAAGGAGCTTACTTTTTTGCTCTTCTATATTCAAAGTTTTTGCCTTGATTGCGAGGTGGAATGATATTTTTCATGGGATTCGAAGGTTATTTGCAAACAGAGTTACATAGACGAGTCAAAGGATATTTTAGTATTTTTCTCATGGTTTTTTTTTTCCATTTACACTCTATTTAGATTATGGGAAAATTAATATTTTCATAAATAAATAAATAAAAATGTTGGTGGCTTGTGCCTTGAATGTTGCTCGTGCCCTTTTGATGATGTATGTGGCATTGTTTGGCGATCAAAATTTTCAAATTACTGTGTCGTCCGAAGTGTACACTAGAGGTGGAGCTTATTAGGCGACACATATTGCTCAAATCACAATAATTTGGCAACAATAGACTTTTTTTCTCCTCCGATCCTCTCCTTTTTTTCTAGCTCGACTTCTTGAAATTAGTACCAGGTCAACAAAAAAATCAGGGTATCCTCCCATTTATTTTGTCTTTTAACCATGATTTTTTTTTTATTATTGGTCTTTCTTTGTTTTTTATTCCTTTTTAAATTGTTTTTTTTTTTAATTTCATTAATTTTCATTTGATTTTATTTTGTTTTTATATCAAATCTAATACTTCTTCTCTTAACCACAGTTTCTGATTTCAAAAATTAGCCCGATTTAACTTCGATCTTTTTTTTTTATTTTTAATTTTATCATTTGATATTAGATTATTGGGTCTTGAGACTTCTATTTTTTTTCATTTCCTTCCTCTAAGTTTATTCTGAGTCGCAGGTTAGTTAAGTTAACACAGGTTGCTTTGTAGTTTTTTCAATGTTTTTTTTTTTTCATCATTTGATATTAGGCTATTGGATCTTGAGATTTTTTATTTTTTATGATGTTCTTTTATATAAGGTTATCCCGAGCTATTGAGTCTTGAGATTTTTTTTATTTCAACGTATGACTTGATTTTTTCAATGTTTTTTTTTTATTTATTTAGCTTTGATTATTTTTTCTAAGTTAATTTTTTTAAAATAATTTTCTTATCTCAATCTTATATCACGATTGGTAGATTATTAGAGTGAATCTTGGTTAACTCGAGTTTTTATCTTTCATGTTTTTTTTTAATTATTTTTTTCTAGTTTTAGCCTTTAAAATTAGTTTTGTTGGTCATTGATTTTTTTTTATTTTTACTTTTTTTTTAGTGTTACCATGGTCCTAGATAGTAAGTTGATTAAATTATCTCGGATTCACTCATGTTATCTTCATTTGATTTTTTTTATTTTTAAGTGATCATGAGTTTAGATATCCTGGGTCTAATATAAAACTAATTAATCATCTTTGACAATAAA
>Ga0307515_10025886_pt1 | contig 10124 bp, 9 predicted proteins | sample 17_EM_MG_FD_194513 | JGI IMG/M metagenome (GOLD analysis project Ga0307515, IMG submission 194513) | Populus trichocarpa ectomycorrhiza microbial communities from riparian zone in the Pacific Northwest, United States - 17_EM | ecosystem: Host-associated > Plants > Roots > Unclassified | place...
CAGCAGGGCGCCAAACTCGGCAATCTTGGGCGTGAGGAGGGCGGCGGCCTGCACCAGCAACGGGCTGTCGGCCGGCTGAAGCATGCGCGTGTGCGACAGCGCATCGGAGCTGTTGTTGGCCTGCAGCGCGTGGGTCGTGAAATGGTCCACGAGCGCGTTGACCAGCGGCAACGGCAGCACGCCTGGCGAGCGCTGCAGCGGAATGGGGAACAGGCCGACGACTTCGTCTGTCATGCCAGCACCGCCGCCACGCGCAGCCACGACCAGTAGGCCGCCATGCCGCCAATGCCATAGAGCAGCACCATGCGCGCGCGCTGCGCCGCCGGCCAGCGTGCGCTGACGCGCCACAGGCACCAGCACACGCCCACGGTCATCAATTGGCCGATTTCGACGCCGACGTTGAAGGTCAGCAGCGCGACGAGCAGGTGGTTGTCGGGCAGGCCGATCTCCTTGAGCGCGCCTGCAAAGCCGAGGCCGTGCACGAGGCCGAACAGGAAGGCGACCAGCGCCGGCCAGCGCCTCGCGAGGGTGTCGCGCTTGTGCAGCGCCTCGCCGGCCACCAGCACGATGGACAGCGCGATGCTGGCCTCCACCGGCGCCGAAGGCAGCGTCAGCCAGCCCAGCGCGCTGCTGGCCAGCGTCAGGCTGTGCGCGGCGGTGAAGGCGGTGATGGTCCACACCAGCCGTTTGCGGAAGCCGACGAGGAAGAGCAGGCCGATGACGAAGAACAGGTGGTCGATGCCACCGAGGATGTGCTCCACGCCGAGCAGCGTGTAGGCGCTGGCGATCTCGCCCATACCGCGTGGGTCGTCGGCCGCGCCGTACAGCTGCACGGTCGGCTGGCCCTTGGTCAGCGTGTAGACGCGGCTCTGGCCATCGAGCCAGAAGACCTTGACGACGGCGGCCGAGTAGCGTTCGCCGACACCCTTGACGGCCAGCGTGCCGGACAGGCCGCGCTCGTCGCAGCGCAGCACGGTCGCGTCAGCCTTGCAGGCATCGGGCCAGACGGGCGTGAGGTCCTGGGCGATGGGCCGCTTTTCGCCGGCGCCCCACTGCCACATGAACTCGCCGCGCTGGGTCTCGCGCAGCTGCATCTCGGCCATGCTCATCTCGTGGGCCGACGAGGGCAGGGCGGCGGCGATCAGCGCGAGCAGCAAGGCAGCGCGCAGCCAGTTCAGCAGACGCTTCATTTGGCGGGCGCCTCGACCTTGATCTTGTACTTCCTGGCCAAGGCGGCGACGGCGGCGCTGCGCTGCTCGGCCAGCGTCGCGTCGGTCCAGTCCTGCATGACGATGCCGCGCAGCACCTCGAAGCTGGCGGGCTTGGCCGCGTTGGCGGCGTCCAGGCGCACGGCGCGCCAGCCTTCGCGAGACTCCAGGGCCAGCCACTGGTTGGGCGCGGCGCTTTCCAGCGCCTTGGCGAAGCTCTCGCCGTAGCTCTGCAGCAGGTTGCCGTGCGGCCGGCCCTTAAAGACGCGCAGGCCGGCCTTGGTGTCGCCGGGCGTGCCGTTGTTGAGCATGTCGACGAAGGCGCGCACGGTAGCTTCGTTGGCGTCGCCTTCGAGCACGGCCTCCTGGAAGTCGAAGCGGGCCGGCTCGTCGTACTTGACACGGCGCTTCTCGAACCAGTCGCGCAGCACCTGGTCCGTCACCGGCGGCAGCTTGGTGCCACCGTCGACGACGCTGAGCGCCTTGAAGATGACGCGTTCGCGGATGGCGGTGTCGCCCTTGTCGAGCTGCAGGGCCAGGCCTTCGCGGTAGAGCACCTCGTTGTCGAGCCAGACCTTGCGCAGCGCCGTCATCTCCTCGGCGCTGGGGTCATGGCCACGCTGGGCCTTGAAGACCTGGCGCGCTTCCTCGTCGACCTCGGCCGTGATGACGATCTCGTTCGCATTGCCGCCACTGCCGTTCAGAACTCGGTCAACGCCGAACAGCGCGGCGCCCAGCAGCAGGAAGTGCAGCAACGGTTCGCGGGTCCAGGTGGGCAGGGGGCGGCGGGAGCGGGTGGGCAGAGCCACGGGGGGCAGGGTGCTGGACATAGCCCGACATGCTAGGCAAGGAACAAGACAGAACGAAGACAACGACCAGGGCGAAGGCCGCCGCCGCTGTTCGAGTTCCAGCAAAACGACGACAGCGGCGGGCCTCTCGGCACGCCGCTGTCGGTGTCAGGGAGGCTTGCGCCGCCCTGGACGTCTTGCTGTCTTACTTCACGCCGGCAACGGCAATGGAATTGGCCACTTCGACGTAGATCGGGTTGCTGTAGAACCAGAGGTCCGACCAGGCCGCCACGTCATAGGACACGGCCTTCTGGCCAGCGATCGGGCTGGCGCCCGAGGCCGTGGCCAGGTGGGCCGGGCAGCCGTCGATGGTGTTGGCGGCCGAGTTCCAAGGCGTGCCATTGGCCGGCACGTTGGTACCCACCACCGTGCACGGGATGCGCAGCGCCGCCGTGTTGCCGGCGTTGGTGTACAGGTCGGCCAGCGGGTTGCCGTTGGCATCGGTCTCGTAAGGCACCGACGCCGGCAGGTTGCTGCCACGCAGACGCACGTACTGCGAAGCCTGGACGGCCGGGATGCGGAAGCTCATCTTCAGGAAGACGGTGTTGTCCGCGCCCGACTGCACCTGGGTCCATGCCGAACCGCCGTTGCCGCTGAAGGTCTTCAGGATGGCAGCGGAGGTGTTCTTCGCCGCGGCCGGCACGGCGGCCAGGCCAGTAGTCGTGCCGTCGGTCTTGAGCCAGTTCGTGTTGCGCGGCCATTCACCGGCGTAGTCCGCCGAGCCCGGCGTCTTCAGGCCGCTGACCAGACCGCGGATCACGTCGACGTGATCCAGCACCGGCTTGTTCAGCGCTTGGCTGACGCCGATCTGGGCCAGCGACGGGTTGGCGAAGCTGTAGGGCGCGAAGTTCACGCCATCCGGGTCGCGCAGCACGACGGCGACGACGATCTCGGCACCCGGACGGGCGACGAGCTTCTCGCCCATGGTGGCGCAGCCGGTCTTGTCGATGTCGGTGCCGTTGGTGGCTGCGGCAATGGCCAAGGCCTCGACGGCGGCATTGCTGCGCGCGCCGACGCCCGGGTAGGACGTGCAGGCAACGAAGGCCAGGCGGTCGATCAGCTGGCCTGAAGCCGCCCAGGCGTTGCCCGTGCGCAGGCCGTCGACGATGGTCTGCGGGCGCAGCTTGTCGGCGCCGTTGCGAACCATGACATGGGTGCGCTGGTATTCGCCGGGGTAGAAGTCCTGCGTGGAGCGGCGGTCATCCGGGCCGAAGCTGCCGCGGTTGTGCCAATCGGAGCTGGCGAAGAACCACCAGTTGCGGCCTTCGCCGAGCAGCGCGTCCCACACGCCGCCCACTTGGGCCGCGTAGACGCCGGTGCCGCCGTAGGTCGTGCCGCCGACGGAGTCGACCAGGCCGACGCTGCCACCGAAGTTGTTGCGATTGACCTGGTATTCACCGCGGTTGGCGGACGCGCCGTGGCCAGGCTGCGATTCGAAGCCGAAAGCGACGTTGGGCGCGGCGTTGTTGAAGTTGCGCAGGTGTTCGATGTTGAAGCCGTTGTTGCCGTCGGCGTTGAAGGGGCCGGCGCGCTCCAGATGGGCGGGCACGTAGTAGCTTTGCTGGCCGTGGAAGTTGGCCATCCACTTCAGCGCTTCGACGGTCTTCAGGTGGCCCTTGCCGCCGGTGCCCGTGCCGCCGGGCTGCACCAGCTTCTTGCCGGCGTCGCTCCAACCCAGCGCGCTGGCCGTGGAGTCGGCGCTGGCGGGGTTGGCGCAGTTCCAGTTGTTGCCGGTGGCCGAGCCGGTCACGTTGCCGCGGCTGGTGTCGGTGTCGCCGCGGTCGAAACAGTAGGACCACTGGGCCAGCGCATTGGCGTTGCCGAGGGCGGTGTAGCCAGGCGTCGTCGGCAGCGTGGCGCTGTCCAGCGAGGCCGGGATCTGGCCCGTGATGACGGACATGGAGCTGTGCTCGTGACCCGCGACGACCGATTCCAGGCCGAGGAACAGAGGCACGTTCTTCTGGGCGCCAAGGTACTCGACCACTTGGTACTGGTACTCCTGCAGGGACTGCCAGCGCCACATATTGCCGTTGCCGCCCACGCCGCCGCCGTTGCCCTTGATGTTGGCGGCGCCGATGCTGTTGGCCCAGGTCGTCGTCGGGCCTTGGCCGGTGTAGGGGTAGGCAGGCGTGGCCAGCGTCGCGTCCTCGACCAGCGTGCAATTGCGGTTGCCGTTGCCACCGTGGCCGGCTTGCACGAACCAGTCCAGACCCCAGGGCGAGTCAGCGGTCTTGTCGGTGACCTTCTTCACCAGCTTCTGCATCGAGATCGAGCCGTCCGAGCAGGTGGTGTGGTTATGGAAGTCGCCGGCCACGTACTTGCCGGGCGTCTTGCCGGCAGCGGTGGCGAGGTTGGGCGCAATGATTGCGGCGCTGCCGAGCGCGGCGACGGCGGCCAGGGCAAGCTGGCTCTTGGTGAAGAAATGGGTCATGAAAGCTCCGGAGAGAGGGAAATAGGGGCTTGAAACCGGGCGCATGCTATGGACGGGCCATGACCCCGGCGTGACGGTATGGCGACGGTTGCGCGAGCCGGGTCCAAGGCCTCAGCGCAGGCCGGCGTAGTCGACGGTGAGCGTTGCGTTGACCGGTCCGGCCGATTCGAAGAGCAGGCGCAGAGGAAAGCTGCGGCCCACCTGCAGGGGCTGCTGGAGGTCAAGCAGCTCGATGTGCAGGCCGTCCTCGGCCAGCGTCAGCTCCTGGCCCGCGCGGATGAGCAGGGACAGGTCTTTCGCATCTGCCGGCGTGCCGGGCCCGGCCAGCCTGGCCCCCGCAGCCACGGGGGTCTCGATGCCGATGAGGCGGTCCGTCGTCTGCACCTCGTCGAAGCGCATGCACAGCTTGGCCGTATCGGCATCCACCCGCGTGGCGCGTGTCCACGGGTGCCAGATGCGCAGGTGGCTGCTGAAGAACTCGCAGGCCAGGGCAGGGCGGGCCACCACGGTGGCGCCCAGCGCGATGAGCAGGTGGCGGCGGTGCAGGGCGGGTAGATGCATGTGGCGCGTGAAGCAAGCGAAGGCTCGCGACCATCGCAGCTACGGATGACGGCGGTGTGACGCGAACGGCGCTGCGGCGCGTGCCTCGGGAGCGTCACGAGCCTGTCGTCATTGCCCACCACACTGCGCCACCGTAAGACGCTGCGGCCCCGGCCGCCCCAACACTTCCAAAGCTCTGGAGTTCTCGATGAAGCTCGCCACCCTCGCCCTGGCCCTCGGCCTGGCCTCTCCCGCCTTTGCGGCCGCATCCCTGTCCGTGGACTTTGAAAAGACCTGGGACTTCGGCACGGAAGTCGGCAACACCTATGCCGCCAACGGCGTGACCTTCACCAACGTGTTGGGTCTGTCCAACGACATCGACTTCACCTACTTCAGCCATGCGCCGTCGCCCCTGGGTGTGGCTTATGTGCAGCTTGACGGCACCGTCAACACCGCTGCCTACCTGAACGTCGCCGCGGGCGTCAACGACGGCCTGAGCTTCTTCTACTCGGGCATCGACACCGCCACGATCTCGGCCTACTCGGGCCTGAACGGCACCGGCTCGCTGCTGGGCACGATCACGCTTGCCGCGACCGGCAGCGACTTCTCGGCCTGGCAGAAAGCCGTCCTGAGCTTCGGCGGCACCGCCCAGTCCTTCGACCTGACCGGCACCAACGGCGTCGCCGCGCTGGACAACATCTCCGCCGTTCCGGAACCCACCAGCATCGCCCTGCTGCTGGCCGGTGGTGGCGCCCTGGCGCTGGCCCGCCGTCGTCGCGCCTGATCGGCGACTGCGCAAAAAGAAAGCCGGCTGCTAGCAGCCGGCTTTTGCTTTTTGAGTCGAACCTTCAGCCAATCCGCCCCAGCAGCAGGTACTCCATCAGTGCCTTCTGCACGTGCATGCGATTCTCAGCCTCGTCCCACACGACCGACTGCGGCCCGTCGATGACGTCCGCTGCCACCTCCTCGCCGCGGTGCGCTGGCAGGCAGTGCATGAAGAGCGCGTCCGGCTTGGCGCGGGCCATCATGGCCGTGTCCACGCACCAGTCCTTGAAGGCGGCCTTGCGCGCATCGTTCTCGGCCTCGTATCCCATGCTGGTCCAGACGTCGGTGGTGACCAGGTCAGCGCCGACGCAGGCCTCGCGCGGGTCCTTGAAGACCTTGTAGCAACTGGCGTCCTTGATGCCCGCGACCGCCGGGTCGACCTCGTAGCCGCTGGGCGTGCTGACATGCACCGTGAAGCCCAGGATCTCCGCCGCCTGCAGCCAGGTGTTGGCCATGTTGTTGCCGTCACCCACCCAGGCCACGACACGGCCTTTGAGGCAGTCCATGTTGATGGAGCCGCGCCGGTCCATGCCGCGGGCCTCGATGAAGGTGAACAGGTCGGCCAGGATCTGGCAGGGGTGGTACTCGTTGGTCAGGCCATTGATGACCGGCACGCGGGAGTGCGCCGCGAAGGCATCGAGCTTGCTCTGCTCGTAGGTGCGGATCATGACGATGTCGACCATGCGGCTGATGACGCGCGCCGAGTCCTCCACCGGCTCGGCGCGGCCCAGCTGGCTGTCGCCGGTAGTCAGGTGCACGACCGAGCCACCCATCTGGTACATGCCGGCCTCGAAGCTGACGCGCGTGCGCGTGCTGGCCTTCTCGAAGATCATGGCCAGCGTGCGGTCTTGCAGCGGCTGGTACTTCTCGTAGTTCTTGAAGCGGCGCTTGATGATGCCGGCGCGGTCGAACAGGTGGGCGTATTCCTCGGCCCGCAGGTCCTTGAACTGGAGGTAGTGGCGCATCAGTGCGTCCCCCGGCTTCATGGCTTGGGTTCGGCCAGGAAGGCCTTGATCAGCGGCACCAGCAGGGCCGTGATCTGGCGCGCCTCGTCGTGCGTCAGGATCAACGGCGGCAGCAGGCGCACGACGCGGTCGGCGGTGATGCTGATCAGGAGACCCGCCTCCAGCGCCTGGGTCAGCAGCACGCCGGCCGGGCGATCCAGCTCGACGCCGAGCATCAGGCCCTGGCCACGGATCTCGACGAAACCGGCCACGCCGGCCAGGCCCTCGGCCAGCCCATTGCGCAGCGTCGCGCCGACGGCCTCGGCATTGGCCAGCAGGCCGTCCTCTTCCATGATGGTCAGCGTCTCGACGCCGGCACGCATGGCCAGCGGGTTGCCGCCAAAGGTCGTGCCGTGGTTGCCGGCCTTCAGCACGCCGGCCGCGCGCGGGCCGCAGACGACGGCGCCGATGGGCACGCCCGAGCCCAGGCCTTTGGCCAGCGGCATCACGTCTGGCTGGATGCCTGCCCACTGGTGGGCGAACCACTTGCCGGTGCGGCCGATGCCGCACTGCACTTCATCCAGCATCAGCAGCAGGTCGTGCGTGTCGCAGACGCGGCGCAGTGCCTGCAGGAACTCGACGCGCGCCGGGTTGATGCCGCCTTCGCCCTGGATGGTCTCCAGGAAGATGGCCGTGATGTTGGGATGGGCGGCAATCGCGGCCTCGACGGCGGCCACGTCGTTCAGCGGCACGCGCACGAAGCCCGGCACCAGCGGCCCGAAGCCGGCCTGGATCTTGGGGTTGGCCGTGGCCGACAGCGTGGCGATGGAGCGGCCATGGAAGGCGCCCTCGAAGACCAGGATCTCCGGCGAGGTGTTGCCACGGTCATGGCCGAACTTGCGGGCGATCTTCAAAGCCGCCTCGTTGGCCTCCAGTCCGCTATTGCAGAAGAAGACATTGGCGAGACCCGAAAGCTCGCACAACTTGTCGGCGAGCTGCTCCTGCAGCGGCACGCGGTAGTAGTTGCTGCTGTGGATGAGCTTGGCGATCTGGTCCTGCAGCGCGGGCACCAGGCGCGGGTGGTTGTGCCCCAGCGTGTTGACCGCGATGCCGCCCAGCCCGTCCAGCAGTCGTCGGCCGTTGGTGTCCCAGACCCAGCAGCCCTGACCGTGCGAAAGCGCAACGGGCAGGCGGCCATAGGTCGGCATCACATGGGCGTCGGAGGGGAGGGCATCAGCGTTCATCGGGTCTCCGTTTGGGTGGGAAAAAGGCGAGTTTTCGATTCTAGAGTCGATGCGCGGAGGTTTGCTGCGGCGCAACAGATAGCGGTGAGCCGAGGCACAATAGTCGCCTTTGGCAGCGACGCTCCGCTGTACCGCAAAGCCGACCTTTACATGACCGTTGTCCGACCGCCGCGCGAAGTATTCATCCAGGGTGTGACGCTGGATGGACGCACCTTCCGCCCCAGCGATTGGGCCGAGCGTCTGGCCGGTGCGATGTCCAGTTTTCGGCCCGGCGGCGTGCGCGGCGGCATCGGCGCCCACATCGGCTATTCGCCGCTGTGCGTGCCCAACATCATCAATGGTGTGAAGTGCGTCATCGTCAATGAAGAGTTGCGGCGCCTCGAACCGATGGCCTGGGACTTCGTCATGAACTTCGCGCGCGACAACAACCTGCAAGTCGCCGAGGCCTGCCTTTTGCCTGATGAGCCGGACGGGCCAGGCGGCAAGCCGGCTGCCTGATCCCAATCCATAACGACATAGCGACATTCCCATGCCGCAGTGGTGCGGCGCGCCGTTATCCTCGCCTGCTACCTTTTGACACAGGCCGATGACCCTCAGCGCTAATGCCGCCCCGTTGACCGCTGCGTCAGCCGCCACCCCGGCGGACGTGCGGCCGACGTTGACCGGCGTCTGGGTGCTGCTGCGCGGGTTATCTCGCGAGAGCGGCCACTGGGGTGTCTTCCCTGAACATCTGCTGCGCGAACTGCGCACCTTGCAGCCGGCATCGCAAGTGCTCTTGCTGGACCTGCCCGGCACCGGCACGCTGCGCCGCCAGCCCAGCCCCACTCAGGTGTCGGCCATCGTCGACGCCTGCCGCGCGGAGCTGCAGCGCCGGGGTGTCAGCGGGCCCATGTCCATCATCGGCATGTCGCTTGGCGGTGCCGTGCTCGCCGACTGGGCCAACCGCTACCCGGTCGAAGTCGAAGCCGGCGTGCTGATCAACCCCAGCCTGCGGCCCTTCAGTGAACTTTTTCGCAAGCCGCGGCCGTTGAACTATCTTGGCCTGGCGCTGCTGTCGCTGAGCCGCTTCAGCGCCCGTCTGCGCGAAGAGCGCGTGCTCCGGCTGACGACGCGGCTGACGCCGCCCCAGGCAGTCATTGACCGCTGGCTGGAGCTGCAGCGCCAGCATCCGCTGGGCGTGCGCAACACCGCGCGGCAACTGCTGGCCAGCGTGCGCTACCGCGCCAGTCGCACCCGCCCGGCCGCGCCCATGCTGCTGTTGTGCAGCAAGGCCGACAGCTTGGTGGACTGGCGCTGCTCTCAGGCCATCAGTCGCGCCTGGGGTGCGCCGCTGCGCATGCACACCAAGGCCGGCCACGACCTGCCGCTGGACGACCCGCAATGGGTCGCCCGCGCCGTGGCGGAGTGGCTGCGCGACCGCAGCATCCAGGGCGTCGGACCTGGTGCGTGGCATTGATTGAGGCCCCTTGCTCAGTCCCGCCCTGCTGAACGCGGGCGGGTCTGATCGGTCTTGCAGACCGCGCTGCGGCAGTGCCGCAGCTCTTCGGTAGGCACATGCCGCCCACTGGGCGCCATGTGTCCGACCTCAGCCCCCGAGGGGACGGCGACGCCTGCCGGATTGACCGGCAAGCACATCGCCCTAGGCGGGCCGGTTTGGGAGCGGCCCGGCGCTCGGCCCGCAAGTTCCAAATGCAAACGGCCCGCATTCGCGGGCTGCTGAAATACAAAAAGCCCGCTTTCGCGGGCTTCAGGCTTTGCACCAGAGCTGGTTTGTTCTATCAGGCGGCGAGCGCCTTGATCTTGGCGGACAGGCGGCTCTTGTGGCGAGCAGCCTTGTTCTTGTGGAAGATGCCCTTGTCGGCGACAGAGTCGATGACAGCTTGGGCATTCTTGAAGAGGTCAGCGGCCTTGGACTTGTCGCCCGCAGTCACTGCCTTTTGCACGTTCTTGACGACCGTGCGGAATTGGGAACGCAGAGCCGTGTTGGCTGCATTGAGCTTGGCGTCCTGGCGGACGCGCTTCAGGCCCGATGCAAGGCGGACTGTCTTCTTCTTGGCTTTGGAGCTGGTGGCCATGCTGTGTCT
>Ga0307515_10025887_pt1 | contig 10124 bp, 10 predicted proteins | sample 17_EM_MG_FD_194513 | JGI IMG/M metagenome (GOLD analysis project Ga0307515, IMG submission 194513) | Populus trichocarpa ectomycorrhiza microbial communities from riparian zone in the Pacific Northwest, United States - 17_EM | ecosystem: Host-associated > Plants > Roots > Unclassified | place...
CACCAGGCCAACATTCGCATCATGCAGGGCACGGCCAAGAAGCTGCGCATGCCGCTGGACAAGCTCATCGTCACCGTCGACGAGCATGGCAACACGTCGGCCGCCTCCGTGCCGCTGGCGCTGGACGTCGCGGTGCGCAGCGGCCGCATCCAGCGTGGCGACACCGTGATGCTGGAAGGCGTTGGCGGTGGCTTCACCTGGGGCGCCGCCCTCCTCAAATACTGAAGCCCATTTCGATGACCGCACCGTTTGCTGTTGTTTTCCCCGGTCAGGGCTCGCAGGCCGTCGGCATGCTCGACGCCTGGGGTGACCATCCTGAAGTTCGACTGACGCTCGAGGAAGCCTCCGCCGCTCTCGGCGAGGACATTGGCGCGCTGATCCACGCTGGCCCCAAGGATCAGCTGGACCTGACCACCAACACCCAGCCCGTCATGCTGACCGCCGGCATCGCCTGCTGGCGCGCCTTCGTCGCCGAGACCGGTGCGGTGCCCCTTGCGGCCGCCGGCCATTCGCTGGGCGAGTACACGGCGCTGGTTGCCGCCGGCGCCTTGAGCCTGGCCGACGCGCTGCCGCTGGTGCGCTTTCGTGCCCAGGCCATGCAGGAAGCCGTGCCGGTCGGCGTCGGCGCGATGTACGCCATCCTGGGTCTGGACGGCGAGGCCGTGCGCGCCGGCTGCGCCCAGGCCGCCGCCGAGACCGGCGAAGCCATCGAGGCCGTCAACTTCAACGATCCCAAGCAGACCGTGATTGCCGGCAGCAAGGCCGGCGCCGAGAAGGCCGCCGAGATCCTGAAGGCCGCCGGCGCCAAGCGCGCGCTGCCACTGCCGGTGTCGGCGCCTTTCCACTCCAGCCTGATGAAGCCGGCCGCCGAGCGGTTGAAGGAGAGGCTCGCGACCGTGCAGTTCCTGCCCGCCGCCTTCCCGGTCATCAACAACATCGACGTGGCCGTGACCGACAACGTCGACGCGCTGCGCGACGCCCTTTACCGCCAGGCCTTCGGCCCGGTGCGCTGGGTCGAGGTCGTGCAGGCGCTGAAGGCTCGCGGTGTGAACCACCTCATCGAAGCCGGCCCCGGCAAGGTGCTGAGCGGCATGGCCAAGCGCATCGACGCCGAGCTGCAGGCCGCCTGCGTCTTCGACCCCGCCTCGCTGGCCGAGGCTCGCCATCTGCTGGGAGGCGGTTGATGACTGAATCCGCATCCAAGGGCGTCGCCCTCGTCACCGGCGCCAGCCGGGGCATCGGCCGCGCGATTGCGCTGGCGCTGGCCAACGAAGGCTGGCGCGTCATTGGCACCGCGACGACTGAGTCCGGCGCGGCCGGCATCACTGAGGCGCTGACTGCCCAGGGTGGTCGCGGCATCGCGCTGAACGTCACCGATGCCGCCGCCAGCCAGGCGGCCGTGGACGACATCGTCGCCAAGGAAGGCGGCCTGCACGTCCTCGTCAACAACGCCGGCATCACGCGTGACACGCTGTCCATGCGCATGAAGGACGACGACTGGGACGCCGTGCTGGACACCAACCTCAAAGCGGTCTTCCGCCTCGCGCGCGCCGTGACCAAGCCGATGATGAAGCAGCGCAACGGCCGCATCATCAACATCACCTCGGTCGTCGGTGCCTCCGGCAATGCCGGCCAAGCCAACTATGCCGCCGCCAAGGCCGGTGTCGCGGGCCTGACCCGGTCGCTGGCCCGTGAGCTGGGCAGCCGCGGCATCACGGTCAACTGCGTCGCGCCGGGCTTCATCGCCACCGACATGACCGAGGTGCTGCCCGAGGCTCAGAAGGCCGCGCTGCTGGCGCAGATCCCGCTGGGCCGCCTCGGCGCGCCCGAGGAGATCGCCGCTGCGGTCGTCTTCCTGGCGTCACCGGGTGGTGCTTACATCACCGGGTCCGAACTGCACGTCAACGGCGGCATGTACATGGCCTGACGGCCCGCATAAGCTGCCTCACTTTTCTGCCTGCATCCCGACTTAGGGGTGCAACTCTAGAGCCCTTAGAATGCCGGGCTGTTTTCTGCAAACCCCTCCTGGAGGAGTGTCATGAGCGATATCGAAGCACGAGTCAAGAAAATCATCGCCGAGCAACTCGGCGTGGCGGAAGCCGACGTCACCAACGAGAAGGCTTTCGTTGCCGACCTGGGCGCCGATTCTCTGGACACCGTGGAACTGGTGATGGCCCTCGAAGACGAGTTCGGCATCGAGATCCCCGACGAAGAGGCCGAGAAGATCACCACCGTGCAGTTGGCGATCGACTACGCCGTCAAGCACCAGAAGGCCTGAGCGCCTTCTTTTCCATCTCGCAACTTTGATCCGTACCGCATGAGCCGTCGCCGTGTCGTCGTCACCGGTCTTGGCTTGATCAGTCCCGTCGGCAACTCTGTTGCCGAGGGCTGGGCCAATATCCTCGCCGGGCGTTCCGGTATCGCCACCATCACCCGCTTTGATGCCAGCAACCTGGCGTGCCACTTTGCGGGTGTGGTCAAGGACTTCAAGATCGAGGATTACATCCCCGCGAAAGAAGCCCGGCACATGGATATCTTCATCCATTACGGCCTGGCGGCGTCGTTCCAGGCGGTGCGTGATGCCGGTCTGCCGACCGGTGATCAACTGACCGAAGAACAGGCCGAGCGCATCGGCGTGCTCGTGGGTTCGGGCATCGGCGGCCTGCCGTTGATCGAAGACACCCATACCGAGATGATGAACCGCGGCCCCCGCCGCATCTCGCCGTTCTTCATCCCGGCCTCGATCATCAACATGATCTCGGGCCACGTCTCCATCAACTTCGGCTTCCAGGGTCCCAATCTGTCGATCGCGACGGCCTGCACCACCGGCCTGCACGCGATCGGTGAAGCCGGCCGCCTCATTGAGTACGGTGATGCCGACGTGATGGTGGCGGGCGGCGCCGAATGCGCCGTGTCGCCGCTGGGCATCGGCGGCTTCGCGGCCGCGCGAGCCCTCTCGACCCGCAACGACGACCCCGCAACCGCGTCCCGCCCCTGGGACAAGGACCGCGACGGTTTCGTGCTTGGCGAGGGCGCTGGCGTGCTGGTGCTCGAAGAGTACGAACACGCCAAGAAGCGCGGCGCCAAGATCTACTGCGAGCTGGTCGGTTTCGGCATGGGGGCGGACGCCTATCACATGACCGCGCCCAACGTTGACGGCCCCAAGCGCTCCATGCGCGCGGCGCTGCGCAACGCCGGGCTGAACCCCGACCAGGTCCAGTACATGAACGCCCACGGCACGTCCACGCCGCTGGGCGACGTGAACGAGACCAATGCGATCAAGCTGGCCTTCGGCGATCACGCCAAGAAGATGGTCGTCAGCTCCACCAAGTCCATGACCGGCCACCTGCTGGGCGGCGCGGGCGGCATCGAGTCGGTGTTCACGGCCTTGGCCATCCGCGACCAGATCGCCCCGCCGACGATCAACATCTTCAACCAGGACCCCGAGTGCGACCTGGACTACTGCGCCAACGAGGCGCGGCCCATGAAGATCGACATCGCCGCGAAGAACAACTTCGGCTTCGGCGGCACCAACGGCACGCTGATCTTCAAGCGCGTCTAGGCCCGTCCGGCGATGCGCCGCACGCCGCCTGTCGTCGTGCAGTTGCAGCGCCAGCCGGCTGTTCAGGCCGTCGTGGCCCTGATTGCTGCATTCGCCGCGGGCGGCCTGGCCGCCTGGGCCATCAGCCATCACTCGTCGGCTTGGCCAGTGGTGCTGGCCGTGCCGCTTGCCATCGTCTACGCCTGGCGCGCAGCCGCCGTGCTGCCGCGACGCTTGCGCTGGGACGGCCAGGCCTGGTGGCTGGCCGACGCTGATCGCGATGAAGAAACCGCTGTCCAACTTGCTGTGCTGATCGACCTCGACGCCTGGCTGCTGCTGCGTGCCAGCCCCGGCCCGCGCTGGCTGCCGCTGGCGTGGCGGCAGCAGCCGGCCCATTGGGGCGCCTTGCGCGCGACCCTGTTCGCAGCGCCGCGGGCGCAGCCATGAGCGCCAAGGGCCAGGACGCTGACGCTCTGCTGGTGCGCGAGGCCCAGGCCGGCAGCCGCGCCGCCTTCGACATGCTGGTGCTGAAGTACCAGCGCCGCGTCGAGCGCCTGCTGTCACGCAGCGTGCGCGACCCCGCCGACGTGGCCGATCTCTGTCAGGAGACCTTCCTGGCCGCCTACCGCGCGCTGCCCGCCTTTCGCGGCGACAGCGCCTTCTACACCTGGATCTACCGCATCGCCATCAACGCCGCACAGCGTCACCGTGCGCGCCACCGGCCCGCAGAGTCTCTGGACGACGAAGAGGGAACTTTCGGCACCGACGCGCATCCAACCGACGATGCGACCCCCGAAGCCCTGCTTGCCAACCGCCAGCTGGCGCGCGGGCTCAACGAGGCGGTCGAAGGCCTGGCGGAAGATCAACGCCGGGCGTTGCTGCTGCGAGAGGTGGATGGCTTGAGCTACGACGAGATCGCCGATTTGATGGACTGCCCGCCGGGCACTGTGCGTTCGCGCATCTTCCGCGCCCGCGAGGCGCTCGCTGTCCGGCTGCGGCCGCTGCTGAGCGGGGGAGGGTGGCGATGAACACTTCCGACAACCCTGCGCTGCACGAGGCCCTGTCCGCCGTCATGGATGGCCGAGCGACGCCGGCCGAATGGGCGCGTGTGAAAGCGGCCTGGACGGCCGACCCGGCGCTGCGCGAGCGCTGGGCGCTCTGGCATGCGGCTGGCGACGGCCTGCGCTCCGTCGAATTGCCCGCTCTGCACCGTGAACCTCAGGCGCTGCTCGACGCCCTGCATGCTCAGATGCCGGCGCCCGTCGTCTCGCACCCGCACCGTCGCGACTGGTTCGCACCGTTCGCCGTCGCCGCCGGGTTCGTCGTCGTGGCCATCGGCCTCGGCGCGCTGCGCACGCCGTCGTCGCCGGACACCCTCGCCGCCGCTGCACCATTCACAACACCGCGCGCGCAGGGGCTTACGGGCATGAGCTTTGCCCAGACGGCGGCAGGCCGTACGCTGCCGTCCCTGGGCGGCTCGCGCGAAACCGGCGTGTCGGTCGACGCGCCGCCCGAGATCATCGACTGGGCGCTCGCCCTGCCCGAGCAGCCAGCCTCCCGACCCGCGCATTGAAGCAACGCAACTTTCCTCTGCCCGTTGAACCTGGAACTTTCTATGCACGCTGAGAACCGCCTTTCCCCCGCCCGCTCGCGCCTGCTGTTGACCGGCACCGCGCTGGCCCTTGCACTCGCCCTCGGCCAGGCGCCGGCTGCCGCCCAAGCGCGCGAGCTGCCTGACTTCAGCGAACTGGTCGAGCGCGTCGGCCCGGCGGTCGTCAACATCCGTACGGCCGAGAAGGTCAAGGTGCCCGAGGGCCAGGCGGAGCTGAACGAGCAGATGCAGGAGTTCTTCCGCCGCTTCGGCATCCCCGTGCCCAATCAACGCCGGGGCGCACCGCGCGGCGGCGGCACGCCAGACGAGGATGGCCCGATGCGCCGTGGCGTCGGCTCCGGCTTCATCCTCAGCGCCGACGGCTATGTGCTGACCAACGCACACGTCGTGCAGGGCGCCGACGAGGTCATCGTCACGCTGACCGACAAGCGCGAACTCAAGGCCAAGCTCATCGGCGCCGACCAGCGCTCCGACGTCGCCGTCGTCAAGATCGAGGCCGCCGGCCTGCCGTTCGTCAAGGTCGGCGACAGCAACAAGGCCAAGGTCGGCGAATGGGTCATGGCCATCGGCTCGCCCTTCGGCCTGGAGAACACCGTCACCGCCGGCATCATCAGCGCCAAGCAGCGCGACACCGGCGAGCTGTTGCCGCTGATCCAGACCGACGTGGCCATCAACCCTGGCAACTCCGGCGGCCCGCTCGTCAACATGCGCGGCGAGGTCATCGGCATCAACTCGCAGATCTACAGCCAGAACGGCGGCTACATGGGCATCTCGTTCGCGATCCCCATCGCCGACGCCGTCCGCGTGGCCGACGAGCTGCGCGCCGGCGGCCGCGTCGTGCGCGGCTACCTCGGCGTGCTGCCTGACGACATCACCAAGGAGATCGCCGAGGCCATCGGTCTGGGCAAGCCGCAAGGCGCGGTGATCCGCTCCGTCGTCGCCGGCAGCCCGGCCGAGAAGGCGGGCGTCGAGGGCGGCGACGTCGTCACCAAGGTCGACGGCAAGACCGTGGACAAGGCAGCCGACCTGCGCCGCCTCGTGGCGAATGTGAAGCCCGGCGCCAAGACGACGCTGACGGTGTTCCGGCGCGGCGCGACCAAGGACATCGTCGTCACCATCGGCGAGGACGAGCGCAGCAAGAAGCCGGGCAGCGAAAGCGCCGAAGCCAGCAAGGAGCCGGCCCCCGCCACCGGCCCGAGCGCGGCGTTGGGGCTGAAGGTGTCCGACCTGACCGAAGCTCAGCGCAAGGACCTCAAGCTCAAGTCGGGTGTCAAGGTTGACGCCGCCACTGGCCCTGCTGCGCGAGCCGGCCTGCGCGAGGGCGACCTCATCCTGTCGGTTGACAACGTCGAGGTGACCTCAGTCAAGGTTCTCCAGGCGCAACTCGCCAAGGCGGACAAGACCAAGGCTTTGAACCTCGTCGTACGCCGGGAAGATGTCACCAGCTTCGTGCTGCTGAAGCCTGTCCCCTGAATTCACGTGGATAACAGCGCCAGCCGCTCGGGCTTTCCGCGATGCGGCAAGCCCGAGGCGGTGGCGCGCAAAGGTTGTCCACCGTTTCTGGAAGTTGGCGCCGGCTAACTTTTGTGCGAGAGGCCTGATTGTTCGCGCTGCCCGCTAAAATGCGCCCGTGATGCCGCCTGAAAGCGGTGTCTGGCAATGCAATCGTGGGCTGTCGGCAACGCTTGGATTTGATCCACAGGCCATCCACAAGAACTTGTGGATAACCTGTGGTTAAAAATCCTTGTTGGCGGCCTGCAACGGGCGGAAAACCAATGGTGGTGCGGCTTGTCGGCCGACCCTTTTGGCTACAATGAAGTCCCAACAAGCAGTTGCCAAACCTTTGTTGGAAGGCACGTCGCCTCTTCGACGTGCCTTTTTTTTAGCTTCAGCACGGCGCTTACGCGCCTTCACATCGCCTCGCGATATGAGCTTGCGCTGCAAGGGCTCCCGCCCTTGTGACCTACGTCCGGCAGCGCAGAACAAGACTCCATGAATCACATCCGCAATTTCTCCATCATTGCCCACATCGACCACGGCAAGAGCACGTTGGCCGACCGCATCATTCAACGTTGTGGCGGGCTCAGCGACCGGGAAATGGAAGCGCAGGTGCTGGACTCGATGGACATCGAGCGCGAGCGCGGCATCACGATCAAGGCGCAGACCGCCGCACTCCAGTACAAGGCCAAGGACGGCCAGATCTACAACCTGAACCTGATCGACACGCCGGGCCATGTGGACTTCTCTTATGAAGTCAGCCGCTCGCTGTCGGCTTGCGAAGGTGCGCTGCTCGTCGTCGACGCCTCGCAAGGTGTGGAAGCGCAGACGGTGGCCAACTGCTACACGGCGCTTGACCTCGGCGTGACGGTGGTGCCGGTGCTCAACAAAATGGACCTGCCGAACGCGGACCCGGAGAACGCGCGCGCCGAGATCGAGGACGTGATCGGCATCGATGCCGATGACGCCATCCCTTGCAGCGCCAAGACCGGCATGGGCATCGACGAGATCATTGAGGCGGTGATCGCCCGCATGCCGCCACCCAACGGCGTGGTCGAGGCGCCGCTGCGCGCGATGATCATCGACAGCTGGTTCGACAACTATGTCGGCGTGGTGATGCTGGTGCGCGTCGTGGACGGCACGCTCAAGAAGGGCGAGCGCATCCGCATGATGGCCTCCAACGCCGTCTACCCGGCTGACAACCTGGGCGTGTTCGCGCCCAAGTCGGAACCGCGCGAGGAGCTCAATGCCGGCGAGGTGGGCTTCATCATCGCGGGCATCAAGGAGTTGCAGGCCGCCAAGGTCGGCGACACCATCACGCTGGAAAAGAAGCTGCCCAACAACCTGGGCCCCGCCGAAGAGGCGCTGCCGGGCTTCAAGGAAATCCAGCCGCAGGTGTTCGCGGGCCTGTACCCGACCGAGGCCAGCGAGTACGACCAGCTGCGTGACGCGCTGGAGAAGCTCAAGCTCAACGACTCCTCGCTGCGCTACGAGCCCGAGGTGTCGCAGGCGCTGGGCTTTGGCTTTCGCTGCGGCTTCCTGGGCCTGCTGCACATGGAGATCGTGCAGGAGCGCCTGGAGCGCGAGTTCGACCAGGACCTGATCACCACCGCGCCCAGCGTGGTCTACGAAGTGGTGCAGGGCGATGGCACGGTGATCCTGGTCGAGAACCCGAGCAAGATGCCCGAGGTGGGCCAGATCCAGGAGATCCGCGAGCCCATCGTCACCGTGCACCTGTACATGCCGCAGGACTATGTCGGCCCGGTCATGACCCTGGCCAACCAGAAGCGCGGCAACCAGCTGAACATGGCCTATCACGGCAAGCAGGTCATGCTGACCTACGAGATGCCGCTGGCCGAGATCGTGCTGGACTTCTTCGACAAACTCAAGAGTGTGTCGCGCGGTTATGCCTCGATGGACTATGAGTTCAAGGAGTACCGCGCGTCCGATGTGGTGAAGGTCGACATCCTGATCAACGGCGACCGCGTCGACGCGCTGTCTATCATCGTGCACCGCGTGCAGAGCCAGTTCCGTGGCCGCGGTGTGGCAGCCAAGATGCGCGAACACATCCCGCGGCAGATGTACGACGTGGCCATCCAGGCGGCGATCGGCGGCAACATCATCGCTCGCGAGAACATCAAGGCACTGCGCAAGAACGTGCTGGCAAAATGCTACGGCGGCGACGTCTCCCGCAAGCGCAAGCTGCTGGAAAAACAGAAGGCCGGCAAGAAGCGCATGAAGCAGATCGGCTCCGTCGAAGTGCCTCAAGAAGCCTTCCTCGCCATCCTGCAGGTCGACGACTGACCTGCTCCCCCTCTCCCAGCACCCAGCACCCTCCGCCTTGAAAACCTCCCCGATGAGCGCTCTGACCGGTATCTTGTACGCCGCCCTGGTGGCCTATCTTGGCGGCTGGTACGTCGGCCGCTGGACCGGCAATTTCGCGCTGCTGCTGTTCGTGCTGACCTCGGTGACCATGCTGTATTGGCTGGCCGAGCGCTTCTACTTTGCGCCGGCTCGCAACAAGGCGGCGCAGACGCTGGTTGACGGCGATGCCAAGCGCCGCACGGCCCTGGCCACACAAGGCATCAGCCGCGTGGATGGCGACATCGAGCCTGCCCGCCAGCAGATCCTGCAGCAGCCCTGGTGGCTGGACTGGACCGCCGGCCTTTTCCCGGTGATCCTCGTCGTCTTCCTGCTGCGCAGCTTCCTGTTCGAGCCCTTCAAGATCCCGTCGGGCTCCATGGTGCCGACGCTGCTCGTCGGCGACCTCATCCTCGTCAACAAGTTCCACTACGGCGTGCGCCTGCCGGTGCTGAACAAGAAGATCATCGCCAACAACGACGTCAAGCGTGGCGACGTGATGGTCTTCCGCTACCCGGAAGACCCGAGCACCGACTTCATCAAGCGCGTCGCCGCCATTCCTGGCGACGAAGTGAGCTACGTCAACCAGAAGCTCTACATCAACGGCCAGCCGGCCCCGGTGCAGCCGCAGGGCAACTTCTACGACGACGACGCCCGCGTCTACCGTCAGCGCTTCCTGGAGAAACTCGGCGAGCGCCAGCACCAGATCCTCGTCCAGCCGGAAGCCCAGCGCTTTTTCCGCCCCGACCGCGCCAACGGCCCCTTCCCCTTCCAGGAAAACTGCCGCTACACCATCGAGGGCGTGACCTGCAAGGTGCCTGCCGGCCACTACTACATGCTGGGCGACAACCGAGACAACTCGCGTGACTCGCGCTTCTGGGGGTTCGTGCCGGACGAGAACATCGTCGGCAGGGCCTTCATGGTCTGGATGAATTTCGGTAACCTCAAGCGCATCGGTACCTTCTTCGATTGATGCCCAGATGAGCCGCTTCCATCGTTCGATGTCGTCTTCCTCCCGCCGCCAGCGTGGCCTGTCCCTGATCGGGCTGCTGTTCTGGGGCGCGATCGCGGCCGTCACGGCGGTCGTCGGGATGAAGGTCTTCCCGACCGTGC
>Ga0307515_10025889_pt1 | contig 10123 bp, 8 predicted proteins | sample 17_EM_MG_FD_194513 | JGI IMG/M metagenome (GOLD analysis project Ga0307515, IMG submission 194513) | Populus trichocarpa ectomycorrhiza microbial communities from riparian zone in the Pacific Northwest, United States - 17_EM | ecosystem: Host-associated > Plants > Roots > Unclassified | place...
TTCTCTTTTAGAGGAAGGTCGGGCATCGCATTTTATAAAATTTTAAATATTTATAAAAAAAATTTATTTTTTAAATTGTTTTAATATGATGATATTAAAAATAATTTTTAAAAAATAAAAAATATATTATTTTAATATATTTTTAAATAAAAAATATTTTAAAAAATAAACGCAATCATACTCCCAAATACACATGAAGCGGTAGTAATTTTTAAAAATATATATTACAATATTATTTTTTATTTTTAAAATTTAGAATATCAAAAATAATTTTAAGATATTAAAAAAATAATTTGAAACAAAAAAATAATTTAAAATGTTAGACCGCACTACTAGACACTCAAAACTCATGGAATGCATTTCACAATGATAATTGAATAAACAAAAAGTTCATCTACCTAGAGCTCGTTTAATATTGTGGTAGCAATTACTTTTTAAAATAATTTTTATTTAGAAATGCATTGAAGTAATATTTTTTTAAATTTTAAAAAATTATTTTTAATATCAATATATTATAATTATCTAAAAACATAAAAAATAATTAATTTAAAGCAAGTAAAAAAACAAAAAAAATTATTTTTTTCAATAACACTTTTAAAATATGCTCTTAATTATATTAGACTTGGGACTTCCTAATGTGCTATTACCAATACATACCAATACTTACCAATACCACACAAATTTGTCTAAGTATTCTATTATAGCTTGTATTTTCTGTTTTTATTATATTTATTTAATCTACTTCAAAATAATAACCTAACACTACCTCGATGATCGCATTTTTTTTTTTATGACGCTGGAAAATTAATCCAGCATTATAACCCCACGCAAGTGGCTAATAAAGAAGATATCCTCACTGTTTAACCTTTATATTGTGATTGGCTAGTGGGGATCTAAGGTATACCACTCTTATCTCAAGAAAAAACGATGAGTCATATTTCTTTTCGCTTTTCCTTTCCTTTTAATTTTAGTAGATTGGAGTTTCCATGGCCAAGTACACACACACACACACATTTAAAAGAGATTCATGCCTAAAAGAGCTTAGGGGCATCAAATCAGCTGCTTTATGACGTCAGAATTGCTTATGGGCCGGCCCAAATGCTTCGATCCACATGGGATGACACCTGTACCACTGAGAAAGGAGAATCTCAACTCGCCTGGAATCAGCAAATGGGAATATCAAATATGATACTTTGATCTGGTGATGGAACAACGGTCAGCAACCAGACATGTTGAGCAATTGACGATTTAAACATTGTACGGGAAATCCCAATAAATTAGCAAAATACATCTGAATCTGTCCAAGTCATGGACATCAACGGAACGCAATTATGAAAAAACCAATACCTCCTCAGGGAACAACGTTGTAATGGATTCAACACCTCCGCGGAAATCACGAATCTTAATGTAAATTCCCAGCCACTTGACGAAATATAAAAGAAGGTAAATTTCCAAGAAAAAGGGTATGTCCTCATGCCACCAAGAAACTATAGCGACAGAAAAAAGACTTTCAGGCGTCAGATTTTTCTATGTAATGAATTGCAGCAGTTGCTACGCCGTGCCAAAATTCCTGGTACAAGTTCTAATTTCTGCTCTAATAAGACCATGCGTATACCACCTTTCTAACCGAGGTCTCTACCAAGGCCACCGAAAGATTATTTCCAAGGAAAAGAATTAGAAACAAAAATCAACAACCTCTCTCATCAGACAATAAATCAAGATGTGAAAATATCATCTGACGGTGAATAAGAACCGGGGATATTGCTAAATCTTGGGTCATCGGATTTCCATGATCACCCCTCTACCACAAGCCAATGAACTTCCACCAAACCCCTCCAACCCCAAGCCAGATAATTATGTTGACAACAGATATGAGGAACCCATAGCCCCACCATTTGGCCAGAGGTACATAGTTGGCACCATAGAAAACAGGTGCAGATCCGATTCCATAGTGTGTAAGGCCGCCCATGAGGTTGGAAAAGAAGGCGAGCACCATGGCTCCAAATAATGGAGGAGTACCTAGAGCACTGGCAACAGACAGGAATGCTGTAAACATGGCACCGATGTGAGCTGCTCCACTGGCAAAGAAGTAGTGGGAGTAGAAGTAGAGAAGAACCAAAATTCCAAAAGATAGCTGCCACGATAAACCGAGTCCACCAACAAACTGTAAAAAATGCAAATAGTTAACAGCAAGCACTCCATGGTCCATACTTAATTCTAATGCTATGTTGAAATTCACAAGTTCACGTTTGCATTCATCTTGCTGAGAAGTTTGTTCCTTAAAATCCTTTTTTTTCCTCCTGTGCATGTCAACATGCAAGAGGGCCACTGAAGTATATAATAAATATAAGCACTCACTGATAATTGGAAACAACCATGCACAATGAGAAACCAGTAAAGAGAGAAACACAAACCTTAACTACAGTTTGGCTGAACCAGGAGATGAGACCATATTTGTTAAGATACCCAGCCATGGCAATGAGGGCAGCAAACCATGTCAAGGTATCCCAGGCAACTGCTTCAGCTAAGCACTCCTTCCATGTCACTACACCAGTGACAAGAAGGACAGACAATCCAAGAATAGCAGCAGTAACAGCATCCACATTCAGCATCCCACCAAAAATCCAGAGTCCCACCTAAATTGAGAAGAAATAAAGAAATCCTTCACTATTGGAGACAGCGCGCAGAATCAATAAACATGCAAAGCAGTACGTAGAATTCATGACAGCACAAACACATAAAATACATCCACTAAATTATGAACATGGTACCCAAAAAAAGAAGCTCTGTAGTATATTATTCAAAGAAGTGGTTAGCATAAAGAAAAAGGGAAAAAAATGTATTTCACATGATATAGTGCTCGCTCAGCTGTCAAAGTTTTGTTGTGAGAATTCATCACATTTGAATGAAAACACCCGGGCAACAAATTTACGGGTATTACTTTTGAAAGCAAAGTACTAGCTTTGCATCAACCATGATCTGATGATCATGCAACGGACAACAGTATATACATCAGCTACTGGCACGTTAATAATCCAATTGACTATACGACATCACAAATCTCTCAAATCAGCCTAATGGACTCCGTCTTTGAAAAGCCATATGTCCAAAACATATAATCAACACAGGCCCTCAGAGAAAAAAACAAAAGCTGGGTATGGTCTGAAAATCTTCAAATTTCCATCTAATATCAGTAATGAGAGCACATTTACAACATAAGAAACAGATGAAATCCAAGGTCCCAACCTAGTTACTCTAACTACTCCCCAAGTGTCCTGGAAATCTACTGTTTCCAACTCTGACCATATATAGGAGCTTTCTTCAACAATTGGAATTATTGTGCAAACCAACTGTTCAACTACCACCAAAGAGTATTGATACATGGAGAATAAAGTCTGCCAAGATGATATTCCTTTCAAAGAAGCTTGATGGGATGTTGGCTGACAAGTCAAGTAAATTTATCTTGCACCAAAGATTCCAACCTCAAAATAATGCAAACACTCCTTCAATAGAAGCTTGAGTGAGGTCACGAGAAAGCACCAAGAGAATTCCCCTAAACCTTGAATAAGCTGCAAAGTTGATAAATTTAAAAGTTCCTAACTACATTAACTTCCCCCATGCTCATCTCTGAAAACACATGTAACATCCTCAATACCTTACAAAAGAGCCTGGTGCCTAAACTGTTGCTACTTCAGTGTCCAAGAACAGAGTTCCTTTTGATTAAACTTACTATTCTACATAAGAACTCCGTGAAGCAAAAAACTTCTCCAGTCCTTAAAAAGACACTAGTGTCCTAACACTGGCAAAGAAAATTAACGTACCAAAACATTCAATAGATCCAAATCATTCCTCTATACCTTGACCATATTCCATGAACCACTGCCAAAGGTCATCACAAGTTTAGCTGTGTGGAAGGATCCTCTCAAAGTGCACATGAGCACAAAAGACCCATTATGGACGGACACTTAATGACTATTATCATGCCAATACATAATTAATATATTCTCCAAAATGACTGATAAAAATACCACTCAGCTAACACTCTTTGAAAAAAGCAGAGAATGCTTACTGCTGACATACTAGTTTCTACCTATACAACGTCCACAGAACTGGTAGCATCACTACATTTAAACCAAGAAACAAATTGAACTGTGCCTTCGCATCAACAGAAGTTGGATTATGCTTACAGTGGAAAATGAGCTCACACACAACACCATTAGAAGCAGAGCCTATTCCATTTAACATTATCAAGCAGAGCCTAAACCAATTATCATATTTGTTCCAAACAGAAAATAAAATTAAGATGGCAGATTTAAAAACAAAATTAAAGCAGATTTGAACACAAAAGGAAAACTATACTGTGAGAAGCAAGGTGCAGGTGCCAGCCACAGTAATCTCATTTTCAAATATAGCAACCCAGCTAAACTCTTAATTTCAAATTCCATACTCAAAAAAATGCAAATATGCCTCTAAGAGAAACTCATTCGTGGAAAAATCACCTAAGTTCTAAGAAAAGATCAAGCTACTGCTAAGAAAATCTCCCTGGGCCATGAATTGGCTGCCAAGTTGTGCAGATTTATGACTCCAGATCACAGACATTCCTTCCTCCTTCACAATAAACACATCTAAAATCCCCAACCATCTGTTATCTTCGAAACCCTTTGCATATATGAGAACCCAAACCAGAATTGATTTGTTACTTTAGCAGCTATGAACAGATTTCCTTCCAAGACACAAAAATAACTTTTCAAAAAGTAAATTAGCAGGGCTAGACTAATACTGCGTAAGAATTCATCATCAATAATGCAAAGACCAAATATAACTAAACAATTCTCCAGTCTCTAACAAAACATCATTCAACTAAACATTCAAGCATACAAGCAAAATTTTCCAATGACCCAAATGCCATGTAATGTAGCTTAAACAATTCTCCAAAATGTCCAAAAAACACCACTCAGCTAACAATAAATGACAGCAAAGAAGAATTATCGCTAACTAACAGCTGATGGTCATACCTAAACAAAATACAACCAGCTATTCCTATCGAAACCGAGAAACAGAGTAAAGGGAGCATCAGCATCAGCAAATTAAATTTGCGTAAGCATGTAGTAGACACCATTGCACCAAATTAAGCAGGATGCAATAAGCAAAATACAGATATAAAACAGAAACGCAAACTATACCGTGAGAAACAGAGTGCCAGCCATAATAATTTCATTAGTAGACATAGGTCCCATCTTCTCCAACTTCTCCCTAGCCAATTTAGGTGCATCAGGACTAGTCTTGACAGTTGGCGGATAAATGAAATACAAAATCAACGGAACAACAATCAACGAAACCAATCCAGGCACAATCGCAGCCTTGGCCCAATCCGTCCACCCAATTGTTTGTTTAATCGTATTTAATGTCAAAGTAGCACTCAGAGGATTCGCAGCCATAGCTGTCAAAAACATGGAAGACGAAATCACTGATGTTTGGAAACAAGTTAACATTAACCACGAACCAAGCTTATGCTCCGTCCCATCACCCGCATTACTACCACAAGCAACACAGAGTGACTTCACTAGCGGCAAAAATATCCCTCCTGCTCGTGCAGAAACAGAAGGAATCGCCGGCGCTAGTAAAGCTTCACTAAAAACAAGACTGTAACCTAACCCTAACGAAGAAGATCCAAACAGAGACACAAATTGATACGCAATTCGGTTACCAAGTCCGGTTTTGATAAATCCACGCGCGAAGAAGAAAGCGAGTGCAATTAACCAAGGGATTGGATCACCGAATGCGGAAAACGCGGCGGAGAAAGTGAGGGTTTTTGTTAGAACTGAAGCGCCTAAACCCATCAAAGCTACCGCTCCAAGCGGTAAAGGTTGCGTGATGATTCCGACTATTGTAGCAAGAAAAATTGCGAGCAGCTGCCATGCTGGTTTCGTAACTCCCGCGGGAACAGGAACGAACCAGAGAATGACACCTGTCGCGATGGATGCTAGTAAAGGTTTCATGGCTGCTCCTTGCCATGGCGGTGAGGCAGGTGTAATTGATGTTGGTGCGGGTGACGGTGATGCTGCAGATGCTGATGCTTTTACTGAGAAGTTAGAGATTTTCCGGGTGGATGTTGTGATTTTAGATTTGGAGAATCTTGGGAGTAAGGGAGAGACAGTAGAGAGTTTTGGGAGATTTGGACGGAAAGGGAGGGGATGTGGTGCGGTGGATCTCAGGTGTGAGAGAGAGCGGGATTTGAGACAAGGGAGGGAGTTGTTGAAGGAAAGAGAAGATGATGTCAGAGCAAACGACGCCATTTTGGGGTATGGCGTTCGAGGAGGGGGGGGGGGTTTGGGTTTTCAGTCTTCACTTCTGTTCTGTACACTGCACAGTGGTTTTGAAGGGAAGGAAAAGGAAGTTTTGAGAGATGATTGATTGGCGTTGTTTTATATGGGAAGTAAGGAGGGGAGGATCTGAGCTGTTGGTTTTTGATCAAACGGTGGATACGATGGATGGAATATACGGGCTTTGTTTTTCTTTCTTTCTTTTTGCCAGTGGGGTGAGCTTCGTTAGTTTCGCCCTGGAGTTGAAGTGTCCGTCTAAGATCTTCCGATTCACCGGCCCATGTTGTCTTTATTTGTGGCAAGGCTAGTTGCTAGCATGCGCCGGTGGAATTGAGGGCACCTTGTTAACGTGGCAGATTGTGAGTGGATTGGGTTTCTGAAGGAACGTGGCCTTTTTGGTAATTGTGTACCGTGAAGTGACTGTGTAGTACACGTGGTTGACTATAATTGGTTGAGAAGGCTTCAGGTCAGCAATAGTGGCTTATAACCAATATTTCCACCTTGAATTGAAAGGGATTGAATGGCCAAGAAGCTTGGAAAAACAGAGGCCAGACAATCCAGGGAGATGAAAAGACGAGAGTAGGCCTGGGGTTATGGTGACCACAGAAATACTCGTGCAAAGATTGTAAATAAGGCGAGTTGGATCTAGCGCAGCAGCAGGCAGTGAGAGCACAGACGAAAGAGAAACAGCATAAGGACGGTGGTGGAGGGAGAGCTGAGGACACATGCATGCCAGCAAGTGTGTCAAGTGATGTTGCCTTGATGAGGTTGAAAGGTGGAGGGTTGATGTCAATGTGTGACATAAAATTCTGATTTGTTTTTGGCTGAACAATTAACTTGAGTTAAATTATGCTCTACAATGAATTAATGATAATTTTTTTAAGATATAAAAAATATATTAAGTAACTTGAGTCTAACAGTCAAGCCACACTCAAAATAATCATGGTTCTTGCTGCAAAAACAAATCTAGTAGCATTGGATCTGATAACCAAGAAGTCTAAAAGTTGTTGGGTCTAATTGGACAGCCTGACCCAACGCTTCTTTCCTTCACTTCTATCAGCAGAACTTTTGGAAAGTCGCCTTACAATCTTTTCTCTAGTAAAATCTCATCTAACTCTCTAACTTTCTTCACTAGAGAATAAAAACTAAATCGCATCCCTGCGTCCTGAAATATAAACAAAACAGTGATAATTATCCAAAGATTCTTAATAAATATAATAAAAGGCTAGAACATTAAACATTTTATCGAGTACGCGGTTGACTACTAGAGCCCCTGGAGTGAAGAAGGAGGCACCAAACACGGTAGAAATATCTCGAAGAGACCGGGGATCTTTTTTAGCCTAAACTAAGGGCACTAATTCCCAGTGCTATAACAAAAATTGTTTTTAATGTGCAAATGAAAGCCCTCACAACACGAATAATATTATTATATAATCGTTATTTTTTAATAAATATATTAAGATAATGTTTTTTAACATTGATTTTTTTATATTATCATATTAAAATATTATTTAGATCCGATATGTTTATGAAATCCATATTATCTTAAACTTAACCGACGGTGAAGATCAAATTCTTTGTACATGCAACGCTTTTTGATGTAATTGCATGTCTTATTTGGAATTGAAACATTCTTACTTTATAAGCTCTAATGCACCGGACCAAGTTAAATAAGATGGTCGTTAACTTCAGGGTCCGTGGGATTAGTCGAGGTGCGCGCAAGCTGGCCCGGACAACCACGTTAAACTAAAAAAAAAAGAATAGTACTTGAGCATTAATGAAATTATCACTATTATTTCATAGGAGAAAATAAAACCATCACGAAGCATGGATAACTAAAAAAGAAGAAGAAGAAGAAAGAGAGGTGAGAATATCCTAAAATTAATAAAAGTTAAGAGGCTGATCCAAATTTAATATATATAATTAATGTCGCTCTCCAATGGACACAGAAGTCGCTTTGGCCGAGTGGTTAAGGCGTGTGCCTGCTAAGTACATGGGGTTTCCCCGCGAGAGTTCGAATCTCTCAGGCGACGGTCTGTTTTATCCTGTTTTTATTGAACTGACACCACACCACATCGGCACATCACCTCCCTGTTTAGGGGCAGTTTTGGAACGGTGTTTTCTCTTTTATTATTTTTATATCATTTTAATTTCTTGATATAAAATATTTGAAAAAATAACTAATATTATCCTCCCAAATACCTTTTTAATTTTATCACGTTAGCAACGAGCTCTTAACCAAAATTATTATGAGCTAACAGAGAGGTAGCCCATTCCCAACCCAATAAGTCAGCATTGCATGTCCTACCCACTTCCAGAATCAAACTCCTTTTGGTTAATTGATTGAGTCCAGCACTTTATCGATCCGCGGATTTGCATGTCCGCCGAACTTTAAATTAAAAGTTTTTTTATTTTTATGTTTCAGAAATATTTCTTATTTTCTCAAGTCGGATTTATTTCTTGATGAGAAACATGCCATATCACAAGAACACAACAGTTTAATCAATTTGCAAGTATATATACATATAAATGTATGTATTTATATATATACCAGAGCCACATGCACACGACAAACGCCATTAATCCATTGAAAAGTTGGGTGTCGGAGGCTAACTAGCTAGCTATAATCATGTTGGATCAGGGGGAAAAACAAACACCTGACCTCATTGACAAGAAAAAAATACACAACCATTTGCCCAGTGGGCTAAAAAGTCGTCATTTGCAGCCAACAGAGCCTTCCAATTCCCAGATCAAATGATAGCATTAAAATTCATGCACAGGTTAGTTCTGCAATGTTAAGAATATACGTATTAATTCTAAGAGATAAATGATGAGTGAGAAGAAGCAGTACTGATCTCTTTATATATGATCATGTCGGCATTCAACATGAAATGGAGCGACTGATCTCTTGATCTTAGTATACGTGTGTATATATAAATGTATAGGACTATATATATGTATATAAATTCTTCATCTAGCTGCTGCTGCTACCTTTGCTTTATATTCAAGTCTCTCGCGCGCGCGAGCTAGGTTTTGCGTCACCATAGCTTTTTTATTCTTTTGACTCCAGAAAAATATAAGAGCTGATGTTCGCATTGCTTTATCCTTGGGCATCATTAATTGGCTATGGGAAAGGTAGAGTTATAATTACTCTTGGAAGCAAACCCTATATGGGGTGACTCACCAGTAAAATAGTCATATGTAGAATGAAAGCAAGCTGACTTGATATGCTAATGTGATTATTATGGCTCTAAGTGGACATCTCATCTAATTGATTAAACTTCATTAGAAGAAACCATCATCTTCTCCACACAAAAAAAACATTTGGAGGCACAGAATATATATAAAAAAATCTCCATGTATTTGTCAATTTATGGCACCAACCTACTTAATATCCCACTAGCTAACAACAACTTCCACTCCTGGACTTTTTTAGTTGTGTACATCTCACGATTTAGTTAAGTTAAACTAGGTCTAGCTAGGTTCATGCACGTACGCACGCACCAACTAATCTCTCTTGGTCCCTGTCCACAAAGTTAACATACTTTTATATATATATATATATAAGTAATATGATCTGTTCTCAAGTACAATGTTTCGGTGCTCGAGAGGTAATTAATGGCGATCGAAATTGCAATAATATCATAAGGTACATAAATTTACGTACAAGAAATGTTTGGTCACTAATTAATGTATAACTCTCCTGACCTTTATTCCATGCTTCCTATACCTCATCGGAACTATACATGAAATTGCTAAGTTTCTTGACGAAAAAGGATAGATCAATACAAGGGTTGAGT
>Ga0307515_10025891_pt1 | contig 10123 bp, 7 predicted proteins | sample 17_EM_MG_FD_194513 | JGI IMG/M metagenome (GOLD analysis project Ga0307515, IMG submission 194513) | Populus trichocarpa ectomycorrhiza microbial communities from riparian zone in the Pacific Northwest, United States - 17_EM | ecosystem: Host-associated > Plants > Roots > Unclassified | place...
TTGCGAACCAAGTTAACCAACAAAACTTGTGAAAATGTTCATGAACTTTATAAAGTTTAATAACATGACTTTTCTCTGAAACTATTTTTTTTACTATATGAGAAAAAATAGACAAAAAAAAAAGTCAAGTTCAATAAAAAAAAAGGAGAGAAAAATAAAACACCTTACCAAACTCGTAAATTAAGTATGGCTTTGTAATTTTTTTCTTAAATAAAAACAAAATTGAAAAAACTGAGAGATATATATATCAAGATATTTAATATCGCAATATAGGTGATTTACCTGATTGTGTTTAATAAATTTGTTTATTAAAATTAATTTAAAATAGAAATCGACACACATAAAATTTATTGAATAAAATAAAAAGAAAAAAAATATAATATGCAAGGCTATACATATTAAAAATATTATAAAAAATAAATATTTTTTATTTCTAAAGATAAATCTAATATATATAAACTATAAAAAAATTACAAATAAATCATACTAATCTCTTCAAAAAAATAAACATATCTAATATAATTAAAACAAATAATCACTATTTAAAAAAGAATAAATAAGCGAAAAAAATCACAAAGAAGTAAACTACAAACTTGAAAATCATTAAATATATATATATATATATATATATATATATAAAAGTTTTAAATTAAAAAAAATCAAAACTATAAAAAGAAAAGAACGAGGCCAAGCCAAGCTCCTGTCCTATTAACAAAAGGCTCACACGCGGGTCTGCAAAGTTAGGCCTAGTTGCACGAGCCTTAATTTGTTTTTGTAAGTGGGAGGACGACATGTCATCCGCCCCGGTTCAATTTGAAAAAAACAGACGACATGTTGTCTAGAATCCCTAGATTCTAGCCACTGTGGTGACTAGAAAATTAGGACGGCTAGTTTTTTTCTTCTAAAATCTCATTTTCAACCCAAAACACTTTAATAACCTAGTTAAACAAATCCATAACCTCTAAAAGCATAAAAAATCATTTCAAAACTCAAAATCAACCCGAGCTCAGATTTGTTTTTTAGACATTTTCAAGGTAAAAAAAACATTTAATTTGAACTCTTCTCATGATATGAAACTATTTGGAACAAAAATCTATCGTTTTGATGGCTAGAATCATAGCAACAAAAACGTTTTCTCTCTAGACTGGAATCCAGTGATATCCTCTCTCCTCTCACCCAAAAGAATTGAAAAATGATAAAAATAAAGTTTAGTACTGAAATTAATTTTTCTAGAAATAAAGTCGTTCACCTAATAGTTAAAAAAGATAAGGGACTCAAATGTACTTTTTAAAAAAATTAAAAGGCACCACCTATTTTATCATTGTTTTTCTCTTCAGTCCTTTGTCTTTCAATCCAATCCTCTCTTAAAAAAATATATACAATTAGGTGTTAATAAGGGCTCAATTGTGTAAAAAAAAGTTTCATGATTAAATTGAAATTTAAAAAAAAAATCACAACTCCAATCCACATTAATATATGAGATGGTGAACAATGATTTTAGAACAGCTAAAATACCACACATTTTAGCTTTATACTTAATAATACTTGATACTTAATGTTAATTAGAATAATAATTAGCTAGAATGTTTGCGCTACACTGTGGGTAAGAGAAATTTTATGAACGTAAAAAAAAAGATGTTCAACTGATGCTAGTAGTTTTAAAGAAGCAAAAATAATCAATGACTCGTGTAATTGAAAGAGACTACATATGTTGTCAAAGCAGCGATCCAAAAGGCAAATAAAAAACACCATGAATCGAGTATCTCATATTTATATTTAATCAATTAATTTAATTTAGTTCAAAAATAAGATTTCTTTTTAAAAAAGATAAATTTAATAAAGACCGGTGAAAAACTCGAGATAAGGCGTCTCATTTTCAAAATCACTGAAGAATTCCATTGAAAGTTTTAAAAAACAGAATCCAATCTCTAATTAAATAAATGTCAAATAATGAAATTAAAAAAAATAAGCAACCCCGAGTTAACCTTCTAAACTCGAGTTAATCTCTTAAACCTACAATCTATTAAATTCTAGACTCAAGCTCAATCAAGAAACTCAATACCCAACCAATTTAATATTGGGGATGAAATCGAGAAAAAAATATAAATTTTAAAAAAATTTCAAGCAAAAAAAAAGGATCAAATTTGATAGAAAAAAAACTCAAGAATAACAAAATTATATATAAAAAATAAATTTTAAGAACAATCTCAAATAAAAACAAATAGCAGTAAAAAGAATGGGGACCCAATATGACAAATGAAAAAAATTTAAGGGGATAAAATTGAATAAAAAAATTAAATTTTATAAATTATTCAAAATAAAAATAAGAGTAGTCAAAGAACATCAACCAAATTTGAAGGAAAAACCTATTAAAGGGCTATTTTAAGAATTTGGAGTGCCAATACGAAAATCAGGGAGACAGAGGAAAAAGAAAAAAAAGTTGTTGCCCCAAACCAGAGACCTATCGATGACATACACTGCCCATGTATGAAAGAGTTACCGAGACGATTCGAATGTCATCCCAGAAGTTGATATTTGGCCACCAAAGAATGTTGCATGTACCTAATTGCTAATGAAACAACCTGAGAACTGCAAAAAAAAGTCAAACTAAAAAGACAAAAAACAACCCTAAAAATCCTTTTCTTTTCTTGTTTTCAAAGGCAATAAAATCATTTTACTATATTTAAACAAATAAAAGGTCTAAAAAAACCCTTGAATGCTAGTTTTTTTTTTAAGTGAAGGTCAAATAAGTAAATTTATTGTACCAACAAAAGATAAAATGATTGATTTACCGATATTAATTTGCAAATGACCAATGGGTCACATGAAAATGATAATAAAAACCCCCACTAGCCAGACTATTGTTTATTGGAATGAGAGGTAAAATGATAAAAACACATTTTTGATCCACAATGTTATGTATCTCTAAAGAATAGTTTTTTACTTCTTATATTTATTTTAATAAAAAGTTTTCTAAAAAATTATTGGAGAACTGCTACTTTAATTTTTTTTATATTATATAGCAAATGAGCAAATAAGGACTGATTGAGCAACTTGTCTGTTATGTTTAATAAATTTAGGTGTGGACTAGATCTGTTGCTTGCGCATCGTTGTGGGTCGAACAATTTATTTTTTTATGTAAAAAAAGTGATAGGTTAGAAAAAATTCAAGTTTCAAGTCATTAGTTAAAGTGATAATTTAAATAATGCAAAACAAAATGATAAAAAAACTGATAAAAAAACAACAAAAAAGGAACCACAATTGAGTCTATTTAGATTATTAAACAACTCAATGTCAACCTAACTGGAAAAAAAAAACCAAAAAAGAAAGTCAAATTTAAAAAACAAAAAACATCAGCTTTAAAAAAAGGGGGGAAATCAGGCAAACATTCTAAATCTAGTCTAATCTAAAAAACTTGCAACTTGTTAAATCATGGACCTAAAGTTCAATCAAGAATCTTAAATATTATCCAATTTAATTTTGAATGATGGAATCGTTGAAAAAACTAAAAGAAGGGGAACATAAAAAAAAAAAAGAATGGGGCTAAAATCTGATAGGAGAAAACCCAATAAGAATGAAATCTGAAAAAAAAATTATCCCTAAGAAAAAAAATGCAATTAAAAGAATTAGGACCAAACTTGAAAGATTAAAAATATCAGAGGGAGTGAAGTTGAAAATCATTTGTAATATGATAGATTATTTATAGATTAAAAATTGATAGAGGATGAAATAGAAAAACATTGTTGGAGGCTAACCCAATAAAACCAAACAAAACAAATAAAATAAAATAAGAGAAAAAAATTGAAGAAAAAAAGCAAAACAAAAGTTAAAAAAAAAGGATAAGAAAATAAGAAAACATCAATTTATAAAAAGGAAAAAAACATGGCAAACTTGGCAAACCTCTTAAATCTGGTCTAATCTCTAAAAGTCGTATTCCGTGAAATGTTTGACCTAGATTCAATCAAGAAGCATAATTCTCAACCAATTTAATTTTGAATGATGAGATCGGTAGAAAAATATTAATAAAAAACCTGCAAAAGCAAAAAAAAAAAAGAATGAGAATAAAAATTGATAGAAAAAAACTCAAGGAGGATGCAATTTAATGAGAAAAATAAAAAATTAATAACAAACAAACCATGATAAAATTATAACCAAGACCTTGAAACCAAGGCTAAAATATCTAAATGTTAAGGGTAATGTAGTAATTCTATTATTCTATCAAATATAAAAATACAAAAACGTTATTGTACAGATATTAAATTATTTTATTCAATGATTATATTAATAATTTTACTATATATTAAAAAATATAATCACTAAAATAATCTTACATAATTCTCAAAAAATATTTATAACATAATAAAAATATCATCCCACTCACTAAGCAAATACAAAAGACAAAATGACCAAGAGACCACAAATATAATTGTAATGAACAGTGTCATTTGTCTTGGAACTAAGTAAAATCCATATGAGAATTATTCCACCCTCCTGGGAATCAAGAATATTCTCTTCTCGAAAAAAGAAGAAGAAGAAGAAGAAGCATCGTCGTCTAGCTGTCAACTTATGATGGTATGGAAGAGTGGGCCATAATCAAATCTCCAAGACCCCAAGCAGACACGCAAATACAACACAACCACATCAGAAGGCACGGACGTTAGTAAAAACAGCAGCAGTAGCAGTAGTGGTCCAGATCCAGGAAACTTACACTGTTTGTTTCCTTTCACAGCTCAAAGAATATATGTATGTCTCTTCTACCACTTATCACCCGCACTTCACTGCACTAGATCTTAAAAATTCTATACGTCCTTGTCGCCAAAAGGGAGCAAGATATTGTTGGTCTATTTATTATTACTGAGATGGATTGAATGGTGACATGCTCTTAATGTTGTTGTTGCTGTACGGTTGAGTATTGCCTGTGTCCACATACATAAAATTTTTAAACAGACAAGAGTTACTGAGGAATTTGAGATCCGGGGTTGCTGTTTTGATTGGAAAAATATGGGAAGCTCTGAGGAGAGGGTTGTTGCTGTCATCATGGTCGGTGGACCTACTAAAGGTATCGTTTTTTTTTTTTTGTTCATTCAATTGCTTAATCATAGTTTGATTTCTATATTGGAATTCTCAATTGTGATTCCTTAATTGTATGCGATACAGTTTAATGCTCATTTTACGGCTCCATTATCGGACTTTTTCCTGGGTTCTTCTGATTTTTTCGATATTTGTTGTAATTTTGACTCTTTTGGTGCAGATAATGAAACCCTGTTCTTTGTTTCTTTGATTTTTTTTCTTCATTCAATTGAGTTGAAATCTGAAATGTTGCAGGCACTAGATTCAGGCCATTGTCATTGGATATTCCAAAGCCTCTTTTTCCTCTAGCAGGACAACCAATGGTTCACCATCCAATCTCTGCTTGTAAAAAGGTATTTATTTAATTCCTTAAAGAAATTATTCTAATTTGTTTGTTTCTTAGTTAGCATAGCATATTGTAGTCATTGAGATTGCATTTTCTGTTTCAGATTCCAAACTTGACGCAGATCTATCTTGTTGGTTTCTACGAGGAAAGAGAGTTTGCTTTGTATGTTTCCTCAATCTCGAATGAGCTGAAAGTGTCTGTTAGGTAAAGTGACTTGATGGCCTTTCTTGATTATTTGCTTCTGATTCCGTAGTTGAGTGTTTTTTTTTTTTTAATTATCAATCTGTGCTTGTAGATATTTGCGGGAAGATAAGCCACATGGTTCTGCTGGCGGGCTTTTTAACTTCAGAGATCTAATCATGGAAGACAACCCGGTTTACATCTCAGCTTAACCTTTTCTATTAGCATGCACGCCTGTCACCCAACAGTATTTTCTTTGCATGTTCTGATGTGAACATGCGGTAGTTGCTAGCATTTTCTGCAGATATAGATGGATGATTTGTACTCCAAAATTCAGTACTGATGCTTGGTTATCTTGCCGCAGTCCCATATCTTTCTGCTGAATTGTGATGTTTGCTGCAGTTTTCCACTCCCAGAAATGCTTGGTAATCTACTTTGCCAAATTGGATTATTTTGAACTTCATGAATTTTTTTGAACTTGTTCGGAAATTCCTCTTCAGGGTATAGATGCATCCTCATGGAACCATTAATTTTAGATATTTCCATGATTATATCGAGATAAATAAAATGGTCTTATGTACATTATTATTTTTTAGCTAAGGTTTCTTTTGTCTAGACAGTTTGTAGTTTATATTTATGTAGCAGAAGCATTAATTACTGTATTTCCCCTACAATGCTTGCAGAGGCCCACAGAGCATATGGTGGGATGGGAACTATCCTAGTAATCAAGGTTAGTTGAATGCAAAAGATAATAACCTAGGAAAATTGTTCAGAGTTTGGTATTCCAGCAATAGGATGTACTCTGTTTGTCTCCAAGATGTTTTAACTCCATTATTGTTTTCTGCATGCAGGTCTCAGCTGAGTCAGCCAGCCAGTTTGGGGAATTGGTAGCTGATCCTGACACCAATGAGTTGTTGCATTACACAGAGAAGCCTGAAACTTTTGTAAGTACCAGTCCAGAAACACATTTTATTTAGGGAATTTCAGTACTTTCATTATTTGCTCGAATGATTGATTAAAGATGGATCTGATTCAACTTTTTAAGCCCTTTTTTTTTTTTACTATCTTTCTTGCTTGTTATCCCTTTTTTGTTTTTTTTTTTTAAGTAAAACCTATACATATAATCTGAAGGCATGGTCATTGAATTTTGAAAAGCTTACTTCTGCATTTAAAGGTAACAAGTTTTTGCTTAGGCTTGATAGCAAAATCTCATCTTTTTTTATACTTAATTTTAGTACGTAACCAAACATCAATTTTATTTTATTTTCTTATATTGAAGTACAATAGGCTTAAAATTGTAGTGAATCCAATGGTGATTTCTGTTACTGTTTACCGCCATTCACTTCATTTAGGCTTTTCCCCCCTTTTTATTCATTTGATGTTATGTTTTGATGCAGGTAAGTGACCGGATAAATTGTGGTGTTTATGTTTTTACACCAGAAATATTCACAGCCATCCAGGGTGTTTCTTCTCAACGGAAAGACAGAGGTATGTGATATGGTGTTTTGCCTGTAGGGTGCCTGTGTAAGATTAATTTAGAAGTTCCAGAATTCTGTGGTTCTTTTCTTTAATAAACTAGTTTAGCCTGTATCGCCGTTTAACAAGGGTGCATTGTGAAAATCTGCATCAACTAAAAATATTCTGACCCTAAAGCTTGGCATATCCTGGCTTGTTTTGTTAGATTGTGATAGCATTCTTTGTAATTATCGATAGTTTGAATCTTGATTTTGGAAAATTCTGAACTCTGTTTTACCATTTTCAGCTAATCTGAGACGTGTTTCTAGCTTCGAAGCCCTCCAATTTTCTACAAGGTATGTGGTTCATACTTTACCGACTTTTTCATCCCTTAATCTTGGAATTAATGACTCTAGGCTGAGCATTGCTAGTATAATTTCACTTTAAACTATTATGATAAATTTATTGAAATGGAGTTGAACAAATGTTTTGCCAATCTTTTAATATACCACTTTTTTTTAACTCATTAAAGTTGGCAATTAGTTTTGAAAATACATTTGGCCTCTTAACTGGGATTCTCCAAACAATCCATAAGATGCATAAGCATCTAATGGATTGTTTGGAGAATGGACTGTTTGAACAATCCATATGCATCTGCAGTAACTCATTGGTTTGAAGACCATTAATTGCAGTTCTTGTGACTTAAGAGTGGATCTATTTTATTTCTTTCTTTCTTGGGCCTCTTCAGTCGTTGAATTGACTAATTAGACTTATTCATGACAATAATCATATGTTTGTTTGCTTATCTGTGTAAATGAGTGACTTGGAGAGTTAGTGTTTGAAATGTTCTCTTGTCACAATTGATTATTTACTGACATGGGATTTGCCAACCACATCTTGAACTTGTATGAAGAGTCAAGTAATCAACAGATCTTCAGTGTAACAAGAAAATTCAATTTGTACAACTCAATTGGAATACAGATTCCCTGCAGTAATATGAACTTTATCGTTTAAGTTGCAGTATATGTCCTCTCTCTAATATTACTATTCTGGGAGAGACATCCTTGATAGTTTTAGCCAAGTCCTGTTTTAGTATTTTCTTTCCTTTCTCAACGTGCATTAATATCGTTGTTATTGCTCACTTATTGATTCGATAGAACCCAATATTTTCCACAAGTTCCTGCTTTGATCCAAGTTCCCTTAACAGGAGTCTTCCGACAGATTATGTAAGATTGGATCAGGATATCCTGTCACCCCTTGCTGGAAAAAAGCAGCTATATACGTATGAAACCATGGACTTCTGGGAACAAATTAAAACACCTGGGTAAGTCAATCTTTACATCTTATGTTATCTTCTTTGCCATCTTTAACCAGTTACCTTATGTCATTTTCACTAAATTTATACTGCAGAATGTCTCTAAAGTGTTCTGGTTTATATCTTGCCCAATTCCAATTCACCTCACCCCATCTTTTGGCTGGTGGTGATGGCTCAAAGAGTGCTACTATTGAAGGTGATGTTTATATACATCCATCAGCAAAAGTACATCCAACTGCTAAGGTAATCTTTTCATCTTGTTTATGATAACAGATCTATGGGTACAAAATAGAACTGATGGCCAATGCAATCCTTTTAGTATGTTTTAGTTGGGGCTCCTTTTTCTTTCTTGTTCATAGTTTAGCTAGTACTGTTTTTTTATCCGGTTGAATGCTTACTAGTATTATTCGTACACAATAGAACTGTTAGCCAATGCAATCCTTTTAGTACAATGATAGTCGGGGCTTCTTTTTCTTTTTTTGTTCATAGTTTAGTTAGTACTTTTTTTTATCCGCTTGAATTCTTATTGTCAAATCCCTTTTATGGTGGTTAGGTGATGGGAATTAGGTGCATTGGCCTCTAGGTCACCTTTAAAAATGTTAATAGTTTCTTTATCCATCTATTATGATGCAAAAGGAATATTGGTTGCTTACTCTTTTCCTTTCGGAGCGGAAAATGATTTACAAACAAAAAATCATATTAAGATTCCATAAAAATTTGTGTCAAACAATAAGTCGTAAAACTGTGGGTCTCACAAATAATAAAATAATGATCAAGCATGAAAATTTCACCGCTACATCAGTTGTTATGATTTCTTTGTTTCTATAGCACTTCTCCTTCCTGTTTTATGTACTGCTTCTTTCCCTGCATATAATTCATTTATGAAATTGACTTTTTTGTGGAATGTGATGAAACAGATTGGTCCCAATGTCTCTATATCTGCCAATGCTCGTATAGGACCAGGTGCAAGACTCATAAGGTGTATCATCCTAGATAACGTTGAAGTCATGGTAGGGAACTGAATTAAGAGATTTATCATGAATAACTTTGCTATTTTTATATCTTTTTAGGGTGAGGTTGTGGAGGGGCCCCTTAAGATATCTCAAACTTGATTATATGCTTCGTTTTATCTCTCAGGAAAATGCAGTTGTCATTTATTCAATTGTTGGGTGGAACTCTTCTATTGGGAGATGGTCCCGTGTCCAGGCAAGTTGTCTATCCTGTTATATTTTAGTTGGATGATTGCCGCTCTTGTTTGCTACTTGCCAAATGTTATTCACTTCAATCAGTATCCCGACAATATAACAAAGGCAGACATTATATTTGTATTACGGAATGTTTCTCAATATCAGTAATACGATTCTAGTATCTACATGTTTAATGTTATCATTGTCGTATTATTTTTTCCCCCTTCTTCCATTGATAATCTGAAACTCTCCTCTGTTTCCTCTCCAAAGTGGTGTCTGATATGATGCATCTGTTTAGTCTTATTATTACCGCTAGGGTATATTTCCTTAATCTGCGGACTTCCCTCTAATGCATGGTAGGATTTATCATGTTCAATGAAATGATTGCAGGCTGAAGGTGATTACAATGCCAAGCTTGGGGTTACAATCCTTGGTACATTTTTTATGCATTAACCCTATTTCCCTTTACCAGTCCATTTCCTTTTTTTTTAGGGACATTATTTCTCTGCACGATCTCAGTGTTCTTTTCCTTGATCCAGGCGAAGGTGTTACTGTTGAGGATGAAGTAGT
>Ga0307515_10025892_pt1 | contig 10123 bp, 8 predicted proteins | sample 17_EM_MG_FD_194513 | JGI IMG/M metagenome (GOLD analysis project Ga0307515, IMG submission 194513) | Populus trichocarpa ectomycorrhiza microbial communities from riparian zone in the Pacific Northwest, United States - 17_EM | ecosystem: Host-associated > Plants > Roots > Unclassified | place...
CGCGGGCGAAGGAAACAGCATGTCCGACATCATCGAGCCCGAGGTCGTCGAGACCGTCGAGGAGCCCGCTGAGACCGTCGTCGTGGTTGAGACGCCGGCGCCGGCCCCGGTCCGCGCGCCTCGTCCCGGTGACCGTCCGATCCAGACCGTCGGCCGCCGCAAGGAGGCCATCGTCCGGGTGCGCCTGATCCCCGGCAGCGGCAAGATCACCTGCAACGGCCGCGACATCGAGGCGTATTTCCCGAGCAAGGTGCACCAGCAGCTGATCCGTGAGCCGCTGGTCACCGCCGAGAAGGCCGAGCAGTTCGACGTGATCGCCAACCTGCGCGGCGGCGGCATCACCGGGCAGGCCGGCGCGCTCCGCCTCGGCATCGCCCGCGCGCTGATCACCAACGAGCCCGACGATCGTCCCGCCCTCAAGAAGGCCGGCTTCCTCACCCGCGACTCGCGGGTCAAGGAAAGCAAGAAGTACGGCCTCAAGAAGGCCCGCAAGGCCCCGCAGTACTCGAAGCGCTGATTCTTGCGCCGCTTCTGAACAGACGGCCGGGTGCACGCCTCGTAGCGGGGCGCGCCCCGGCCGTTTTGTGCGTTCCTTCCCCACTACTCCACCGGTACGCCTGCCGTTCTTCGCCCACACTGGTGCAGGTTGGTTCCGGCGAAAGGACAGGCCGCCATGGGGCGTCTCTTCGGCACTGACGGCGTACGCGGGCTCGCGAACGGCGAGCTGCTCACCCCCGAACTCGCCCTCTCGGTTGCCGTCGCGGCCGCCCGGGTGCTCATCGAGAGCGACCACAGCCACCAGCCACTCGCCATCGTCGGCCGGGACCCGCGAGCCAGCGGGGAGATGCTGGAGGCGGCCGTCGTCGCGGGCCTGACCAGCGCGGGGGCGAACGTGGTCCGGGTCGGGATGCTGCCGACGCCGGCGATCGCCTACCTGGTCGGCCAGGCCAGTGCCGACCTCGGCGTGATGCTGTCCGCCTCGCACAACCCGATGCCTGACAACGGCATCAAGCTCTTCGCCCCCGGCGGCCTCAAGCTGCCGGACGAGCTGGAGGAGCGGATCGAGCAGGCGGTCGCCGACGGCCACGGCCGGCTCGGGCGGCCCACCGGCGACGGCATCGGCCGCGTCCACGACCTGCTCGACGGTGCCGAGCACTACGTCAAGCACCTGGTCGAGTCGACCCCGCACAGCCTGGCCGGCATCAAGGTCGTGGTCGACTGCGCGAACGGCGCCGCCAGCGAGGTCGCCCCGTCCGCGTACGCGGAGGCGGGCGCCGAGGTCATCGCGATCCACGCCGAGCCGGACGGCCTCAACATCAACGAGAACTGCGGCTCGACCCACCTGGAGAGCCTGCGGGCCGCGGTGCTGGCCGAGGGCGCCGACCTGGGCCTGGCCCACGACGGCGACGCCGACCGCTGCCTGGCGATCACGGCCGCGGGCGAGGTCGTGGACGGCGACGAGATCATGGCGATCCTCGCCCTGGCGATGCGCGACGCCGGCACCCTGACCGACAACACGCTGGTCGCCACGGTGATGAGCAACCTGGGCCTGCGGCTGGCCATGAAGCGGGAGAACATCCGGCTGATCGAGGCCAAGGTCGGCGACCGGTACGTGCTCGAGGAGTTGCAGGGCGGCGGCCTGGCCCTGGGCGGCGAGCAGAGCGGTCACATCGTGCTGCCGGCCTTCGCCACGACGGGCGACGGGGTCCTGACCGGCCTGCACCTGATGGCCCAGCTGGCGGCCAGCGGCAAGTCCCTGGCCGACCTGGCTTCGGTGCTGCACAAGCTGCCACAGGTGCTGATCAACGTCCCGGTGGCGGACCGCCAGGCGGGCGCCGCGGCGCCGACGGTGCAGGCGGCGGTGGCCCTGGCCGAGAACGAACTGGGCGAAACGGGCCGGGTGTTGCTGCGCCCATCGGGCACCGAGCACCTCGTCCGAGTGATGGTCGAGGCGGCAACGGAAGAGCAGGCCCGCACGGTCGCCGAACGAATCGCCGACGAGGTCCGCGCCGCCAGCCCGGCTTAGGCTGGGGTTTCCCGGCCGTGGCCGCGCTCGTGCGTTAGGCGGCGCGTGGCGTGGGTCGTGCTCGTGCGTTAGGCAGCGCGTGGGTGTGGCGCGGGTCGCGGTCAGGCGAGGCGGCGCAGGCGGGTGGCGGCCTCGTCGATGACTTCCTCGCGCTTACAGAAGGCGAAGCGGACGAGGTGCCGGCCGGCCTCCGGATGGTCGTAGAAGACCTGGGTCGGCACCGCGACCACGCCGCAACGCTCGGGCAAGCTGCGGCAGAACTCGACGCCGTCGGTCCCGCCCAGCGGCGTGATGTCGGCGGTCACGAAGTAGGTGCCCTCGGACGGCAGCACTCCGAAGCCGGCGTCCGTCAGGCCCGCGACCAGCCGGTCCCGGCGCGCCTGCAGGCCGGCCCGGAAGCCGGTGAAGTAGTCGTCGGGCAGGCCGAGCGCCACGGCGACGGCGGGCTGGAGCGGCCCGGCGTTCACGAACGTCAGGAACTGCTTCACCCGCGCCACCGTCGACACCAGGGCGGCCGGGCCGGTCGCCCAGCCGACCTTCCACCCGGTGCAGGAGAAGGACTTGCCCGCGGACGAGATCCGGATCGTTCGTTCTCGCATCCCCGGCAGGCCGGCGAGTGGGACGTGCGGCGCCGACGCGTCGGTGAAAACCAGGTGCTCGTAGACCTCGTCGGTCACGGCGTACACATCGTGCTCCTGGCAGAGCCGGGCGATCAGCGCGAGCTCGGCCGCGGTGAAGACCTTGCCGGTCGGGTTGTGCGGCGAGTTCAGCAGCACCATCCGGGTGCGCGCCCCGAAAGCCGCACGGAGCTCGCCCTCGTCGAAGCCATACCGCCCGTCGGCCCCCGGCCGCAGCGTGACGGGCCGCCGCACCGCCCCGGCCAGGGCGATCGAAGCCGCGTACGAGTCGTAGTACGGCTCGAAGCACACCACCTCGTCGCCGGCCTCGCACAGCCCGAGGACGGCCGCCGCGATCGCCTCGGTCGCGCCCGCGGTGACCACGACTTCGGTGTCCGGGTCCCGGCTCAGCCCCCAGAACCGCTGCTCATGCGCGGTGATCGCGCCCCGCAACGCGGGAATGCCCGCCAGCGGCGGGTACTGATTCGCACCCGAGCGCAGCGCCTCGGCGGCCGCGGCCAGCATCTCGTCCGGCCCGTCGGTGTCGGGAAACCCCTGCCCGAGATTGACCGAGCCGGTGCGAGCGGCAAGCGCCGACATCTCGGTAAAGATCGTGGTGCCGAACGGCCGCATACGAGCGACAAGCGGATCGGCCGAAATCGACGTCGTCACCCGGCCAGCCTACGACCCGGTGTCTCCGCGTCCACGGTGTCTCCTGACTCGGCCGGGCTCAGAAGACCATCTTGGTGCAGGAAGCGGTCGCGAACGTGCCTTCCCGGGTGCGCTGAGCCACCTCCTCGCCATCGACAGTCGCGCGACAGCTGATGGTGCCCGTGTCGGTGCCGCTGCGGATCGCCGTCACCGAGACGAGGGCGGCGCCTTCCATCGTCGTCTCGAACTTCCACGGCAGCGTCACGTTGTCGGCATGCTTGGGCGAGTCGCCGAGCTTCTCCGTGTAGATGATCGAGGCGGGCCCGTCGCCGGTGACTTCGTACACCACGGTGATCTTCTTGGCCGTGGCATCCGGGTCGGGGAAGTCGGGGACATCCGTCGGGAAGTCGGGAATGCCGGTGGGCAGGTTCGGCAGATCCGGGACCTCGGTCGGGAACGCGGGCTCGGTGATCGGCTTGATCGCCTCCTCGGCGCGCTCCTTGGCGGCGTTGAACGCGAGCACCCCGGCCGTGGCGACGCCGCCGCAGAGCAGCAGGGCAATCGCCAGAAAGACGAGGACGAACGGGGCCTTGCTCCGCTTCGGCGGCGGCTGGCTGTAGCCGGGCGGGGGCTGCCCATATCCGGGCGGCGGCCCGTAACCGCCCTGCTGAGCGCCGTAGCCCTGCGGCGCGCCTTGTTGCCCCGCATAGCCTTGTTGCCCGGCGTAACCCTGTTGTCCCGCGTAGCCCGGGTGGCCGCCGTAACCGGGTTGCCCGGACTGGCCGGGTTGCCCGGCGTAGCCCGTTTGCCCGGCGTAGCCCGGCTGCGCGCTATAGCCCGGCTGATGTGACTGTCCCGGCTCCGCTGTGTAGGCCGGCGGCGCCGAGTAGGGCTGTTGCGGCGCGAAGGGTGACGGCGGGTAGGGCTGGTTCGGATCCGGCTGCGGTGGATAGCCGCCCTGGCCACCGTCCGGCGCCGAACGCGGCTGCTGCGGGAACATCGACGTCGGCGGCAGCGGCTGGGGCGCGGGCGGCCTGGGCAGCGACGCGTATCCCGGCTTGAAAGTCGGCGCAACCGGCGGCGGTGCCTGATACCCCGGCGTCTCGATGGCGGTCGGCGGCTGATACGCCGGTGTCTCGATGGCCGTAGGTGGTTGGTAGCCCGGCGACTCCGCGGCGGCCGGTGGCTGGCCCGAACCGGGCGGCTGGATCACGGTCGCCGACTGCTCGGCTGCGGGGGCCGCGATGACCGTCGGCGGCTCGTAGCCGGCGGGCGTCTCGACGGCGGTGGGCGGCTGATAGGGCTCCGGTGGCTCCGCCATCGCCGGCGGCCGGTACGGCTCCGGGGCCAGCGCGTCCCCGGACGGCGAGGACCAGGGATCTCCCGATACCGGCGCGGCCGGCATCGGCGACGGCTGACCGTGCGCTTCCTCGGGCGTCGTCCGGGGCTGATCCGGGTCTGCCGGCGGTTGGTTGCTCAAGCTGCTCTCCTGGTGCTGGCGCCCGTCGCGGCGCGGTAGCCGACGGTACGCCGTGCCTGCCACTCCGTTGTCACCCGACCGGTGGGACACGGTCGGGCGCGGCGCTGTCCCGCACTAGCCCGGGACGCGTCAACGGCTGACCGAACGGCTATTTCGATCAGGTACGATGCGTGAAACCATGCTCTTCGAGCAGGACGCGTGAGCGAAAGTCGGCTACGCTGCCCCACATGTGTGGGATCGTGGGTTACGTCGGGAATCGTCCGGCGCTCAGTATCGTTCTCGACGGCCTGCGCCGGCTGGAATATCGCGGGTACGACTCCGCCGGTGTCGCCGTCATCAACAATGACGCCCTCCTGGTGCAGAAGCGGGCCGGCAAGCTGGCCAACCTCGAGAAGGCCCTGGTCGAGCGCGCCGCGGACGGTATCGCCATCGGCTCGACCGCGATCGGGCACACCCGCTGGGCGACCCACGGCGGCCCGACCGACCGCAACGCCCACCCACACCTCTCGGCCGACGGCCGGGTGGCGGTCATCCACAACGGCATCATCGAGAACTTCGCCCGGCTGCGCGCCGAGCTGGAAGCGACCGGCGTCGAGTTCGCCAGCGACACCGACACCGAGTGCGCCGCCCATCTGCTTGCCGCCGAGATGCGCGCCCTGCGCGAGTCGGGCGCGGCGGACGGCCCGCACCTGCTCGCCGAGGGCATGCGCCGGGTCTGCCGCCGGCTCGAGGGCGCCTTCACTCTGCTGGCCGTCGATGTCGACGTGCCCGATGCCGTGGTCGGCGCGCGCCGCAACTCGCCGCTCGTGGTCGGCCGGGGCGACGGGGAGAACTACCTCGCCAGCGACGTGTCGGCCTTCATCGAGCACACCCGCGAGGCCGTCGAGCTGGGTCAGGACCAGGTCGTGCTGATCACTCCGGCCGGCATCGAGATCACCGACTTCGCCGGCGAGCCGTCGACCGGCAAGGACTTCCACATCGACTGGGACGCGTCGGCCGCCGAGAAGGGCGGTTACGACTACTTCATGCTCAAGGAGATCGCCGAGCAGCCGCAGGCCGTCGCCGACACCCTGCTCGGCCGGCTCTCCGAGCGCGGCGAGATCGTCCTCGACGAGGTGCGCCTGACCGATCAGGATCTGCGCGACGTGGACAAGGTCTTCATCGTCGCCTGCGGCACGGCCTACCACGCCGGTCTGGTGGCCAAATACGCCATCGAACACTGGACCCGGATCCCATGCGAGGTCGAGCTCGCCAGCGAGTTCCGCTATCGCGATCCGGTGCTCGACCGTTCCACGCTGGTCGTGGCGATCAGCCAGTCGGGCGAGACCATGGACACCCTGATGGCGTTGCGGCACGCCAAGGAGCAGAAGGCGCGCGTGCTGGCCATCTGCAACACCAACGGCTCGACCATCCCGCGCGAGTCCGACGCCGTTCTCTACACCCACGGCGGCCCCGAGATCGCCGTCGCGTCGACCAAGGCGTTCCTCACCCAGTTGGTGGCCTGCTACCTGATCGGTTTGCACCTGGCCCAGGTGCGCGGCGTCATGTACGCCGACGAGGTCGCGGCGGTCGTCGACCGGCTCCAGCGCACCCCGGACGACCTGCGTCAGCTGCTGGCCGGCATGGAGAACGTGCGCGCGCTCGCCCGCGATCTCAAGACCGCCTCGACCGTGCTTTTCATCGGCCGGCACGTCGGCTATCCCGTGGCCCTGGAAGGCGCGCTCAAGCTCAAGGAACTCGCCTACATGCACGCGGAGGGCTTCGCGGCGGGCGAGCTCAAGCACGGCCCGATCGCGCTGATCGACCAGGGCACGCCGGTGGTCTGCATCGTGCCGTCGCCGGCCGGACGCGGTGTCATGCGGGACAAGGTCGTCTCCAACATCCAGGAGGTCCGGGCCCGCGGCGCCCGGACGATCGTGATCGCCGAGGAGGGCGACGAGGGGGTTCGCGCCTACGCCGACCACCTGATCGAGGTGCCTCGTACGCCGACGCTGCTGGCACCCCTGATGACCACGGTCCCGCTGCAGATCCTCGCGTGCGAGATCGCGGCCGCCCGGGGCCACGACGTCGACCAGCCCCGCAACCTGGCCAAGTCGGTCACCGTGGAGTGACATCGCGGCCCACCGTGATCTCCGTGATCGCATCCAGGGCCGGCTGCCCCGGGTCCCAGTAGCCGAGGTGCCCGCCGTCGGGCTGGCTGGCGAACACCCGCGCCCCGAACGCCGGGTCGCTCGGATTGGTGCCGAACCACAGGTCGTCCTCGGGCTGCCCGAACGCGAACAGCGCGCCCACGACCGGCGACAGAGCGGTGACCGCCAGATCGACGGCCAGGCTCTTCGGCGCGACGGGCAGATACTGGATCACGTCCGAGCGCGAGGTCGACGACCAGACCTGCCCGGCGTGCAGCTCCTCGGCGGAGTCGACCCCGACGCCGGGCGAGCCGACGAAGATCACGTCGTCCGCTTGCAGCCCGGGCTGCACCGCCGCCGAGCCGACCAGCAGCGAGCCGTAGCTGTGCCCGAGGACGGTCTGATGCGCCGTCCCGTCGAGGTGGCTGGCGCGCAGGCCGTCCTGGAACCGGCGCAGCCTGGCCGCACCCGCCTCCGCCTGCCGCGCGCTGGCCGCCTCGTCGACGAAGTCGGGGGCGTCGTAGTCCAGCCACAGCACCGCGCTGGTCGCCGTGGCCGGGGCCAGCTCCGCCGCCCGGTCGGCGATCCGCTCGGCCCGGGACAGCTCGCCGTGATACGAGGCCAGGTCGGCGGTCATGCCCGGGACCTGGGTCAGCACATCGGCCGCCCGGTCGGGGTCGCCGAGGGCGACCACGGCCCGGCCGTCCTCGGCCAGGTCGAGCCCCAACAGATAGGCCCGCGAGCCGGAGCCGTCGGCGAGCCGGTCGGCGAGCGCGTTGAGGCCATTGCGCAGCGACCGCAGCCGGTCCCGGCTCCGTTCGCCGGCCGCAGCGATCGCCTGCTCCAACTCTGTGCGGCGCTCGTCGAGCAGCAGCCGGTTGGCCGCGTCCCGATCGGCGGCCGGAACGCCGTCCAGCGGTGCGATCCAGGCCGGGTTGGTGGCCACCACCCAGCGGCGCTGGTCGGGTGTCAGCCCGTCCCACCAGCGGCGTATCTCGCCCGGCGAAGCAGTGCAGGATGGGAGCGCGCCGACGACCGGGTCGGCGGACAGGTTGGCCAGGCCCACGAGCCGGCCGGCCGCAGCGGCATCGGCGTCAGCGGCCACGGTCAACGCCGAGCTCAGCGCGGTCAGCGGCGGTCCGTCGGCGGGACCGCGGACCGTGCCGGTGGCATCGATGCGAAGGCCGGCTCGGACCGCCGTGGCGAGCAGCGTCCGGGCCCGGGCCAGCGCCGCGGCGAACTCGCTCAACGTCTGATCCGCCTGCCAGCAGGCCACCCGGAAGAGATCCAGCCGGCGGCGTAGCTTGTCGGCCCCGGCCAGAGCGGCCGTTGCGGCGGCGCCGGACCAGGCGGTGGCCAGCCGCGCCGCGTACGCGCGCAGCTCGGTCGACCAGCGGCCGGCCGTCGCGGCCCAGGATCGCCAGCCCACCGCGGCCGCCCGCCAGCGGGCCGGGTCGGTCACCCGGAGCCGGGCATACGTCGTCGTAGTCATCGGGCCCGCCGGAGACGATCCGCCGTGCGCTGGTCGGCCGCCTCGTAGTCGGTGACCGCCGCAAGCACGGCCCCTCGGAGGGTCTCGAGGTCGCCGGCCAACGTGGCCAGGGCCCGTTCCATCGCACCGGCCAGGCTCTCGGCCGTGGCCGTGGTCTGCCAGCGCGGCATCGCCACGGCCGGCGGTGCCGTCGCGCCGGCGTGCACCTCGGCGGCGGTTTCAGCCAGGGCGGACGCGCAGCCGCGCACGGCGTCGGCGTCGACCTCGAGATCGGACTTCATCGGCATCCTCCAAGGAGCGGGGCGATGGCAAGCGGGGAACATCGGGACGGACCGAGATTAGGGCGAGCCACCGACAGAATTCCGGGGCTGTGGATGGCCGGCGGTGGGCGTACGAATGCGTTGTGCACAGGCCTTGCACCGGCCGGACCAGCTGGCTAATTTCGGCGGTCCGGCCCGTTAGGGTTGGCTCGTGATCGTGTCTGTCGGCATCGACGTCGTCCTCGTCGAGCGCTTCGCCCGGGCCCTGGACCGAACACCGCTGCTCGCGGACCGGCTCTTCACCGACTCCGAACGGCTGACACCGTCGGGCAATCCGCGTTCGGCGGAGTCGCTCGCCGCCCGGTTCGCGGCCAAGGAGGCCGTGGCCAAGGCGCTCGGTGCCCCCGCCGGCCTGCGCTGGCACGACTGCGAGATCGTCTCCGACCCGGACGGACGGCCCTGGTTGACGGTTTCCGGTACGGTCGCGGCCGTCGCCACGGAGCGCGGCGTCAGCCGCTGGCACCTGTCGCTGTCGCACGACGGCGGCATCGCGTCCGCGATGGTGGTCGCAGAGGCCTGACGCGAGCCTCCAGAGCGGACGCCTAATCGGGGCCTGACCTGGGTAGATAGAAAAGTGTCGGACCCCGGGCGTAGAACGATCGCGACGACGGCACGGGAGGCGAAAGATGCGGCAGGCATGGCGGGTCGCCGATGTACGGGCGGCCGAGAAGGCGCTGATGGCGGAGTTGCCCGAGGGCACGCTGATGCAGCGCGCCGCGGCCGGCCTGGCCCGGCGCTGCGCCTGGCTGCTGCAAGACACCGGCGGTGTGTACGGGGCTCGGGTGCTGCTGCTGGTCGGCAGCGGCGACAACGGCGGCGACACGCTCTATGCCGGCGCGACGCTGGCCGCCCGGGGCGCGAGTGTGCAGGCGCTGCTGTTGCGACCCGATCGGGTGCATCTGGCCGGGCTGGCGGCGCTGCGGCGGGCCGGCGGCAGCACGATCCAAGCGCTGCCCGAGCGGGCCGACCTGGTGCTGGACGGCATCGTCGGCATCGGCGCCAGCGGTGGGCTGCGGGCCGGGCCGGCCGAGATCGTGGCGCGGCTCGGCGAGCTGACGTCCCGCAGCGGCGAGCGGCCGCCGGTGGTGGCCGTGGACGTGCCGAGCGGCGTCGCCGTCGACACCGGCGATGTGCCCGGCGCCGCTGTGACGGCCGACGTCACTGTCACCTTCGGCTGTCTCAAGCCGGCGCATGTGGTCGGTCCGGCGGCGGTGCACGCGGGCCAGGTCGAGCTGATCGACATCGGCCTCGGCCCGGCGCTGCGCGGCGACCCGGCGATCTTGATCCCGGACGCCGCCGACATCGCGTCCTGGTGGCCGCGGCCCGGCCACTCTTCGGACAAATACTCGCGCGGAGTGGTCGGCATCGCCACCGGCTCGGCGAAATACCCGGGGGCGGCCCTGCTGTC
>Ga0307515_10025893_pt1 | contig 10122 bp, 12 predicted proteins | sample 17_EM_MG_FD_194513 | JGI IMG/M metagenome (GOLD analysis project Ga0307515, IMG submission 194513) | Populus trichocarpa ectomycorrhiza microbial communities from riparian zone in the Pacific Northwest, United States - 17_EM | ecosystem: Host-associated > Plants > Roots > Unclassified | place...
ATCCCCCATGTACAGGACTCCCCCGTCCATAATATCGCGCACCACACTCTCTAGTACCTCCCGGCACATATGTGGGCTCTGTCTCCCGTTTCTAACCTGTATTCATCTCCTCTCTCTCTCTCTCTCTCTCTCTCTCTCTCTCTCTCTCGCCCGATGTTGTTTGTTGTTGTCATGCCTACCCCTATCTGCCCTGTCTTGTTCACGACGAATCTTGGTCTCCTTCTCTTTTCCTTGCCCCCGGTCTCTCACACGTTCCACACTCCATTCTACGATCGGTTACATGGATGGAAGATCATCATTGCCCTCCCCCTCCTGCCCACCTCCTCTCTTGATTGCTTTGCTTACTTGTATATTGAAGAATACACACGTTCTCGATTATCGTAATAATTACTCCCTTGCATCACGACCCCATTGTCCACTCTCACTGCGCTAGCGGGACCCTCCCATTATTATATGTCCGATCGATTCATTCGTGTTGAATGATCTCTGATCTTATCCTTTTTCCTTCCATCAGTATTTTCTTTTCCTCCTTACTTTACTCTCTCTTTCCTTCCGCCGTAAGTGTCCAGCGCCGCACGATCCGGTCCATCAATCGTAATTTTCCCGGCCACTCATACAACATTCTTTCCCGAGCTATACCGCAAGGAGAAAAGGTAACCTATTCTGTAAACACGTAAAATGCCGACCTCAGCCATCTCTTCTCTACCACTGGCTGCAGAATCGATGGCATCCCAAAGTGCACCCTGCAAATATCACCCCAAAAAATACCGTACCAAACCCGAGTGCGTTCAGAATTCTCGTTTGACGTTCTGCCTTTGATTTCGCCGCCGCGTACCCGATGTCGGGCCTGAACGTGACCATCGTGTATAACGGCATCCATCCCTTGGGCTGGGCGGAGGGGTAAACGGTCTTGTGGAACCGAGGACCCAGGGTTGTGAGCGTTTCCGGCTGCCCCCCGCCCAACCTGTAAAGGAGATTGTCTACCTTCTTCCGAAGACGGAAGGACAAGGTCGTGACATCGTGCCTCATCTCAATGCTGTAAACACGCCACCGATAAGATCGCCGAATAGATCCCAACAGGTGAGGTGAGGTTAGGGGTGCCGGTGAGGAAGGGTAGGCGGTGCACAATGAGCATACGTGTTTGCGATTACTTGAATAAATCACCATCGACTTACTATTGCCTCATGGCCATATCGCAAATGGCGACGAGATCTTCGTGTCTCGTTTCGGTGTATTTGGCTAGCGCTGCGGACAACTTCTCGTCTTCTGGCCTTTTCTCTGACTCGTTCGGTTCGACCGTAGGGCCGACTTTGTATTCCCGTAGGAAATAGTCTAGAACCCGGACATCTTCCAGCCCACAGTTCAATCCTTGGCCATAAAATGGAACCTGAGAGTGTGCCGCATCTCCAATGATGAGACCACGGTCTTTGTAATGATACGGTGCCGCCTGAGAATAAAATCAATTTGATAAATGAGAGAGTTGGGCGGATATTTGGATCCAAGTTGCCAACCCTGTGCAAAGTGGCGTAGGGAGGGAGGGTGGACGAGTGGTTCGATGGGCGAGATACTCACCTTGATAGTGATCAAAGCACCGCGGGGGTTGCTAACCCACACCTCTGCCAACTCTTGCTCGCCTATCAGCGGGACAACGTCTGGAAAGTACTCCTTCATCCATCTCACGAACAGGGCCGGGCTGGTGAGTCGTGCAAAGTCTGCCGTTGGTGCGAACAAGGTACATGTAAATGATTTATCCTATTAAATCCCGCAGGCTGCCGTTGAGGGAAAGAGGTGCGAGATAATAATCTATACGAAAGACGGCGCACCTTATTGGGCAGTCCCATAAGCATAAATGAATGGCGTGGCCATATGTGGAGGTGATTTGGATCAAGAGCGAATGTAGGGTTACCCTCCTCATCATGAATCGCTGGCATTTTGAGCTCCATATATTCGTGGGGAATATACTTCTGCTGGTAGTCCATTCTGGGCAACAGATGCATGGATCAACGGAACGGTCCAATCTCCAGGATTCATTATCCCGACGGCCCACGAAGGCGAGACGTGTGGGTGGTGGAGGATGACAAAGCAACATATGGGTTCCACAACACATACCTCGTGACCCTCATCATTTGACGACGGACGAACGAATGACTTCCGTCCGCTCCAACGCACAAGTCGAATTCGACCTGCTTCGTCGTATCCGCTAGCACATCGCGGACGTTCAAGACCCTACGGTGGAAATCAACCGTCTGTGGCTTGTGCTCGAAGAAGAACCGGATGTTCGGGACGAGGAGCGCCTCTTCCATGAGCTTCTCGTTGAGCAATGAGCGGCTTATGGAATTGATCGTCTGTTCGGGACATGTCAAATGGGCGATGGGCATAGGTCAGTTGTTTTATTTTTTTTTTTTCGTTATTTTTTGTTTTTCTTGATCTTGATTATTTAGTGAAAAAAAAAAGAACGGAACTTGCCTGGTTGTACGGGTCATATTGCAGACTGCTCGAGCTTCCGTCTTTCATGTGAATCATCCGGGAGTGAATCGGGATGGTGTGCTTCATCAGTCTCTCCTCCAGGTCCGGGTCAATTGCGTGCAGTGCCGCCAATCCGCGCGACGACAACACCAAGTTAATTGAACGCTGCCCCTCTTCCGACTTACTCAGGCGCTTATCTAAGAATAACGAAAACGATAGGTAAACTGACGAGGGAGTCACGGCAGATGAAAAACAGGCCGCACCTGCACGTCCCTCGTACACCTCCACAGACCACCCCTTGTTCGCTAGGGCGATTGCAGCCAAGCAGCCCACCGGCCCAGCACCCACAACGACCGCTCTGCGTTGCCTTTCCCGGCCAGCAGCTTCCGGAAAATGGGTTTCGGCATCCCCGTTAGCGGATCCGTTGGCATGACCGTTCTGTATGGGGGCCTCCATCATCGGAGGGGGTCAAGGATGTGGCAAGGAAGAGAAACACGAGTGCTGAGATTACTGCCTTGGGGCCCTTTTTTCCTACGTCGTCCGAGTCAAATGGGAGAGAACGGGTCCGTAATCATCTCCCTGGGATTTTTTAAAGAGACCCGTGCGGGTTACCGTTCCCGCGGCACCGTTGTTGTGGATGACGAATTGGCTTGGGTAATCAGGAGAGCTCATCACCCACGGCTCTTCCGCTTCCGCAGGGGGGACCTGGACCAGACCTTGTGGACGGCTCGGGGTGCGGTCTCGCACGGATGCTGTTCCGATCCGAGATTCGCCACGAGAGTTGTCGATTCACCCGATCGCCGCTTGTCTTTCCGTCGCCGTTTACGTAGGTGACCCCGGATTAATCTGTCCAAGCGCCCCACCTCACGAAGACAAACCGTTCAGCCCACTCCGAGGTATGTACGCGGTCGAGAGGGTCAAGAATGCACTCCGGGATATCCGGGATCTATTAATACACTATCTATGCATTTATTTCATAGGCGAGCGAGAACAATTTCCAGGTATTTCGCAGCAGCTTCCACATCTTCCTCAGTGTTATATAGCGGAGTCGGTGCCAACCTGATAACGTCTGGTTTCCGATCGTCGCCAATGACACCCCACTCCTTCAGGCCAATAAACGCTTTGTCCATCACACCAGTCCCCTGTGGCAAAAACAGAAGCGATAGCTGGGTACCTCGAGACTCGGGATCGGTGGGGGTGATGATGGTGAAACACGGATCGTTCCTCTCCGATGCCTGTTCGGGAGGCACAAAGAATTTTGACTGGCGGAGAAGGCTCTCGAGCTTTCCTGTGAGCATCTTAGACCGTTCGCGAAGTGGGCCCATCATCCCTGCTTTCTTGAAAGTTTGTAGCGATCCCAGGAGCGATGCGACGGTCAGGACGGCTGGGTTGGACTGTTGGAATCCTTGGGCGCCGGGAATCGGAGAGAACTTAGGGCCCATCTGGAATCGGATATCCACAGTTTGCCCCCACCAACCTGCATATCTGTTTCATCGGGCTCAGAGAGAATGGAAGCGTCAAATTGACGGTAACTCACTTGGGGGTTTCTATTCCGATCCACTTCTCGTGAAGAAATAAACCTCCAATCCCTCCAGGTCCAGAGTTCAGGTATTTGTATGTGCACCACACGGCGAAGTCTACGTCCCAGTCGTGTAAGGACAGCGGTACGTTACCAACCGCGTGAGCCAAGTCCCATCCACAAATGCATCCCTGGAGATAGACCGTAAGATTGGACACGACGGTCTTCGGAGAACAGTGAGCGTACCTTTGATTTTGCGGCCGCAGTGACCGACTTCATGGGGAACCATTGCCCTGTATAGTACGAGAGGCCCCCGAAGAGGACAAGAGCGATCTTTGAGCCCTCCTTCTCGATAACGTCCAATATATCTTCTTCCCTGAGCCAAAACTCGCCTTCCCTGGGTGCGATCTCAATGATGGCGTCCTTGGGGTCAAACCTGTGGTTCTGAACCTGGGAAGCGAAGGCGTACTAGGGTGGGCGTGTGAGTTTCCGCCCGTACACATACATTTTGTTGCTCGTTTTCCAGAGTAACTACCAACCTGATCCGAAGGGAAGGCCCTGGCCTCGCAAAGGATCTTGTACCGGTCGGGTGTGGGTTTGTATAATTGAGACATCATTAAGTGGAGATTTGCGGTCAAGGTACCCATTATACAGACTTCTTCCGGTTTTGCACCTGAAATTCTGGGGGTCACCGAGGGTGTCCCAGGGATTCGCCTGGGGACGTTCTCACCTACGATCTCGGCCATCAAGGGGTGAACATGGTCCACGATTCCCGCCCAGGACCTTCCATGGGGATGGTGAAAGTGACCTTCAACGGCACTGTAGATTACCATTAGTTCCGAGAGATTAGGCAGATCAGCGAACCGGACGCACCGTTTGCCCCAGACATCCAGTTCCTCCTGGATCAGTACCTGCGCTTGTTTTGGGCATGCACCCAGAGAATTGCCGCAGAGATAAACGCAAGATGAGTCTAAAGTAACTTGATCTTAGTCCACGTCACAACGACTGGGCGTGGGTAAGATGTAGCTCGCCTTGTTTCTCAGCTGCAACGTTGATCGCACCCACGCTTCTGTTATCAGGAAGGATAAACTCGTCTCTGTAGCTTTTCCCAGACGAAGACATTTTCGCAGATGGGGGATGGTGTTGAGGATACGGGAGGGTCGTCTGCGCCTTTTAAGACCCGCATGATGTTCCCGTCGGACGGAGCATAGTTCGCTCATTAATAATGTTATACAAAGCACTCCCAAACCAGGTCATAAGCCAACCACAAGGGCAGCGACGTTGTCGAGCGCAAAACAGCGGACTTACTGTCCGATTCAGACGTGGAAGGGCGATGAGAATAATAGATATGAACATAGATGCGCGCGTACAAAGAATTACATCCAAGAAAGAGTGTATGATAGCTACACACAGTAAGAACAAGAGATTCGAAAGAAAAAAAAGGAAAAAAGGAGAGGGGAGTCTAAGCGCTAAGGATGAAAGATGAGACCATCTCGATGTATTTGTCCTCCTTGAAAATGTCGTCGTGCTCGACCTGCAGCCCGTCGGTGTCGAAGTATACATACTTGTCTACAGGGAGGTTTTGTTTGAGGTATAATCTGGAGATGTGCTCGTACATGGCCTGGCTTTGGCCAACGTCAATTAGGGAATCGCCCTTGGAATGGATGATGAGCCAGCGGGTGGAATCCATGTGTTCGCGAGAAGGGTAGTTGAAGACGGAGAAGTCGGAGAACTTGGCGATGCCGCCGAAGGCATCGGCCACGAACCACTCGCGGTACTGAGGGAAGCAGGAGACGAGTTGGTCGAGGTCGAAGATCCCCTCAGACATAACGACGCCTTTAATGGCGTCAAGCAGTCTGGCAGGGGTGTTGAGGGAAGGGGTAATGGGGGTCGAATCGAGGATGATCGAGGCGATCATGTGCGCGCTGCAGCTATGTCCGATGAGGTAGATCTCCTTCAGGGCCTCCTGGATGTCTGTACCAGGGGGGCCGTCCCAGACGAGCATCCTGGTCAAGAAGAGAAGAATATCGTTCGCGTGTGACGGGTGATAAACCGCATTCGTCGACGTAGGCTCCTTCGGTGTAAGGCGGTAGTTTGGCACCAAAACAACGCTTTGAGTACTTTTTGCGATCCTTCGAGCCAGGTCAGTGTGGTCGCTTTTATCCTCTCTGAAGTCAAGAAAACAGATATTCAGAAACGGGGTGGGACAGAGAGAGAGAGGGGAAAGTGTAAACTTACGATCTCCATGCCCCTCCATGTACAAATACGATACACTGTGACTTGTGATTTGCCGGAACAAATGCGTCGAAGCGATGGAGTTGGTCAAAACCATACGCGACGTCGAAGCAGTGGTGCATTGTCAAGGGTGTATCGTAGATGTCGGTAGAGGAGGAGGTAGAACCGGGGTGGTTGTCAATGATGAGGGGTAGTCGGAACTGAGGAGGGTCTATATACCCCCCTGGGCACTGCGAACATGGGCGCGGTCCAGGTCGACATCTGTGTCGATGAAAGTCCGGAAGGCAGCATAAGGTAGTTCGGTCGCTCAGTCGCCCAAGTAAAACATCCGGGGCGTTAACCATACCCGAACCCTAAACTGTGGTCATCCTCAACAACCCCCGAGACGACGATCATGGCAGACCGGGCTCAGCCTATATCCATCGAAACACTCCTCCAGAAACAAAAGGAGGAGAAGGAAGCAGCTTCCAGAGTAAGTCCACCGCAACCCCACAATCCGTCCTCGTCGAGTTAACCTTGACCACCCCTCACAGCCCAAGTTCCTCACCAAGGCCCAACGAGCGGAACTTGCGTTCGCCAAACGTAACCAGGAAGAGCAGGAACAGAGGGAAAAGGAAGAGCGCGAACGTAAAGACCGAGCGGCTCTAGAACGCGACGCCGAGGAGTTCCGGTCTCGCGACCGGGATCGCAACAGGGAATCCAGGTATGGCTCGAGTGGTACACGCCGTCAGTGTCTCCGTTAATTCACACTTTGCGAAAACAGTCTCATGTTGCCTCTGTTCTACAGATGACGACCGACACAGTAGCCGGGGTAGTGGCAAGGATCGCGACAGACGACAACATCCTCCCTTGGCCAACGGGGGATATCGAGATGGCATCCCTACAGCCCCCAGAGCTCAGCGTGAAAAGGCATCCACCCAGCCTTCACAACCGACGACATCCAACACGATGCCACCCCCGCCTCCGCCATCTAATCCCGAAATCACTACCAACACCTCCACTTATGTCCCGCCGATGTCTGACACAGATCTCAGCGCGATCCGGTCGCGTTACCTTGGAGTGGACAAGAAGAAGCGGAAGATACGCAAGATGAACGACCGCAAATTTGTCTTTGATTGGGATACACAAGACGATACTGCTGCAGACATGCCCGCGCCTCCAGTGGTACAGGGTCAGGGTGTGGCTCAGGTCATGTTCGGTCGTGGACACATTGCTGGGATGGATGATTACCATGGCGCACGGAGGGCGGGGGTTGACTCTCAGCTCACAGATCCTATGGAGAGGAGGCGGGCTGCTAAGAATGGTCTTGACGAGAGGCATTGGTCTGAGAAACCCCTCCACGAGATGAAGGACCGAGATTGGCGTATCTTCAGGGAAGACTTTAGCATCGCTGCTCGAGGTATGCGGATTTAAACTTGGCCTCATCCTGCTCTCTCTAATGTTTCACCAGGTGGCTCAATCCCCCATCCCCTGCGGTCCTGGGACGAGTCTTCTATCCCTCCACAAATCCTTGGGATCATTGATCAGGTCGGCTACAAGGAGCCATCGCCCATTCAAAGACAGGCCATACCAATTGGCATGCAAAACCGTGATATTATTGGCATCGCTGAGACTGGTGAGATATAATTGTCAGTTTTCTGTTCCCCACCATGACAAAACGATCTAGGTTCGGGTAAAACGGCCGCATTCGTCATTCCTATGCTCAGTTTTATCTCAAACCTACCGCTTTTCACCGATGATAACCGGCATCTTGGTCCATACTCTTTGATATTGGCTCCGACACGTGAATTAGCCCAACAAATTGAGTCGGAAACCAGGAAGTTCGCCGGACCGCTAGGGTTCACTTGTGTTTCTATTGTCGGAGGGGTAAGTCGGGGCGTAGATAACGATAAGCTCTGCACTGAGGCTAACACCGTTTCGGTAGCGTTCCGTGGAGGAGCAACAATTCAACCTCCGCGCGGGTGCAGAAATTATCATTGCGACCCCCGGTCGATTGAAGGACGTCATCGAAAGACATGTGATCGTTCTCTCGCAGTGCCGGTACATCGTTATGGATGAGGCTGACCGAATGGTCAACCTCGGTTTCGAAGCCGACCTTACCTTCATTTTGGATAAGTTGCCAAGTGAAGCTATGGAAGGCGAGGATCAGGGAGAACAGATGGATGTAGACGGTGAGACCATGGTGAAGAAGGGACGAAACAGGGTGACCACTCTGTTCTCGGCTACCATGCCTCCCCCAGTCGAACGCCTGGCCAAGAAGTACCTCAAGAAACCGGCGATCATTACGATAGGTGAAGCGGGTAGGGCCGTCGACACTGTCGAGCAGAACGTCGAATTTGTTCAGGGAGACGAGAAGAAAAAGTGGGAGATTTTGCCTTATCCACGTGCAGGGCTAATCCCGCCCCATTCATTTCTAGACAACGGTTGTTGGAGATTCTCAACAGTGGCGACTACGCCTCGCCTATCATCGTCTTCGTCAACCAGAAGAAGACGGCTGACATGGTCGCCAAGGACCTTTCCCGTGCAGGCGTAAGTCGATTCCCTTCACGTGCTCTCTTCGTACCTCTCATCCCGTTATCATACAGTGGAACGCGTCTACCCTGCACTCTGGCAAGAACCAGGAGCAGCGAGAGGCAGCCTTGCAAGCTCTCCGTTCTGGAGATGCGGACCTCCTTGTGGCTACCGATCTCGCCGGTCGCGGTATCGATGTAACGGATGTCAGCCTGGTTATCAACTACCAGATGTCGAACACAATCGAGGCCTACATCCATCGTATCGGGCGAACTGGACGTGCCGGGAAGGAGGGGACGGCGATTACCTTCTTGTCCAACGACGACGAGGAGGTCATGTATGATCTCAAACAAGGTGGGTTATGGTCATATCCCTCAGGTGTTATTGGCTGACCTCCATTGAAAGAAATATCGAAGAGTCCGGCTTCAAAGGTGCCGCAAGAGTTGGCGAAACACGAAGCCGCACAGCATAGGATCACAAGGGATATGAAGAGGAAGCGTGACGCAGAGGACCAGGGATAAGCACTGTACTTCGCCGTGGACCTGTAACTTCGCGGTCCAGCTTTGACGGTCCCGGCGGCCTCATTCCAGCGTCGTCTGTACTGAATGACATGATCATATTTTGATGCGTCATTGCGGACCTCAGGGTAAAACCTCTTGTTTCAGGAGATCGTTTGATCGTCTTGGGATGTTGCAGCACGTATGCAACGTGCCCTGGGGTAAACGCCGCCGACTCGGTTTTTAAAAATTGCTTTAATGGGCCGAGAGGCCCGAGGTATACGTGTTACAATAGTGAACACGCGTTTTGGGTCGTATCGCCGACAATACACACGGAACGTGGGCGCTTGGCACATGTAGGGAAGGAAAGGCTCGGTAGATGGGGTTACTACAAGTCGACTTCATCGGTTTTGGCGTAGTTAATGGGGGTCGTGGGAACGTTCCGTAAACGCCGGTTGCGCACATCGTGACTTCATACAAGTGTTCGAGGTATAGCCGAGGGACTGAGAACCCGGAGAAACTATGAAGAAAACAGCGAGTCCGTTTGAAGCTCTTCAAATTTCTTCCTGGCCAGGCATATATTCATTTTCAGCGCAGCGGTTTCTAATAATACGAAACGTGCACAGGATCAGTACACCAATCATACCACGGCGGTGATCACAGAAACAGAGAGAACGGGTGAGGACCGACCGATTGTTGGATTGTGCACAATGATCAAAACGTAAGTGTTCCGCGTGAGCTCGTCCAACACCGCGGTGAACTCTGAGAGCTCCATCTCGAGTGAATGGAACTCCTCACGGGCCCTCGCGCACGAGTGCTTAAACGCTTTGATCAACTCGGAGGTTCGTTCGTAGCGAATCCCATCGAGTTTGTGAGGGTCCTCGATATCGTTAT
>Ga0307515_10025894_pt1 | contig 10122 bp, 11 predicted proteins | sample 17_EM_MG_FD_194513 | JGI IMG/M metagenome (GOLD analysis project Ga0307515, IMG submission 194513) | Populus trichocarpa ectomycorrhiza microbial communities from riparian zone in the Pacific Northwest, United States - 17_EM | ecosystem: Host-associated > Plants > Roots > Unclassified | place...
TTATAGAACCCTGCAGAAGGCATTACTCCCCCTGGTTTCGTAAAGAAATTCGACTTGCTTTCTGCAGTATGCCTGGCTCTCAGAGAAGGAAAAACAGCAGAGATTAGGAGTAAGATGGTAGAAAAGGTCGTATCGGAGAAAAGAAAATGCAGTCTGGAGGATTGCTTGACGTGGGCTCTACTAGGACAGGCAGGGAGCTTTACCGGATAGCATGTGGATAACTCGGCAGTGACAACTTGGGTTACTCTTGAAGACGCTGGGTTATTCGAAAACGGGGAACCCAGACCGCTCCCTCTAAAGCATTGGGCTGTGGTCATTTTGGATCATTTGCCGAGCGAGGAGAGACAGCGTGCACTCGAGGAATTTGGCAGGCAGGGTGGCAACTAGCAACCAAATCCGGATTGGATTCGGGTGATATCCCTACGGCCAGGGTATACCCTAATTATGCCGAGCCGAACGATACACTCACTAGTCACTTTGACAGATTGCTATATGCATGGGGGGATGGGATGGTCAAGAAAGGCGTTTATTGCAAAGACGTTACCCGACAAACCAGTTGGATGAGGTTCTAGGATGGGTTCGTATGGATATGGAGAGAAAGCCGGAATTGTATGAGGTAAAGAATGGCGATTTAGAGAAAGTTGACGACATGATGGGGAGGATCAAGCACAACTCTGCGGGTTGCACGTGCGAAGGGAGGAAGTGTGGTAAAGACTGTACGTGTCGAAAGAGGGGTTTCTAGTGCTATCCGGACTGCGGGTGCAATGCGAAATGCAAGAATGCTAGCTAGATGTAGGAACCGGCGGAGGGAAGTATGTCGATTCTCACTTGGAATCATAGCATTAGGGATACTCAGATAGCCTCGTTCAATTAAGAATGTGTATAGTTTTGTTACTAATCGAGAGGTCTCAAATGAATCCTACTGAGAGTCTAGTGATACAAAAATTACAATATTGGGCGTAGTCTGAAATCTTCAGAAATACGTTGCGTTAGCTATGGGATCTTGAGAGTTGTTCTCGAGGATGCTGCTCAAGAATAGAAGGTAAGAGCTGCCAGAGACGGCGAAAGTATATAGAAGGGAGTATCCCTTGTGCTCTCCGGGAACGAAGAAGGGGACAATATTCAGCCCGAGAGAGCGGTACGATGCCCTGTTGTCACGCTGTTCTGTGTGCTAAAAGTGTCCCACCGACATGGGACATGATTTTGCCCTTCCCGAGCGTGACGATGCAGAGTCACGCTTATTTACTCGCTAAAAGTGTCCTATCAACATCGACTCGATGCATCTTCTTCAAACCAAGCTGCTTCCTTGGATCTTTAGCGTGACCTTCGATCTTGCCTCACACACAAGTGCTTCTGTAAACTACTACAGAGCGTCTATGCGCTAGTTGAATTCTTTTCTTTTCTGATAGTTATCTAGTGATGATACTTGTTGAATTAGGAGGTTATTGTAACTCGACTACTCATTTTCAAGCGACTTCCCTTACCTATTAAGTGAGTTTCAAGATAGCCATCTAGACAAATAGACAAGAGAATAATGGCTGGATTGGATTCTGAGATCAAACGGAAATAGCTCTTCGGAAGCCTACGCGCGAAGAAACCACTTATAAACCTAGCTGTAGCCATATAGTTCAGACGCCTATACGGAAGGTTTTAAAACCAACGTTACCAAGCTCAACTAGATGTCAGTTAGCTATAACTGGCTCGACACTACGAGGTCTTTGAAACGGCAGCTCTGGTCGAGACTCGAGTCATGATTTCCTCTGAAGGTTACCATATATTTTCCTAGAAGATAAGAAAACCGACGTGCAATAATTCCATCGGCTTTCTTTTTTGAAGTAATGATACGGGTAGCTGGGGATCATGGAAAACTTAGCCTCATCCTCCCCCCTATAACGGAAAAGCCTTTCCCCGCCCTCCGCCACCAAAAACATTTCGTCAACACCAAAAATCAACTCAATCGCGGTCACGGCCTCTGCTCCCCCACCACCCTCGCCGTCGACGCGACTTGGGCTTCACCACTCTTGTAAAGCACAATGGCGAGCATCATTTCACGATATTCGATTCAGGCGATGTCTCATAACATTCAATTGCAGCTATTTGACGTTGTAATCACTAACTTCTTGTCGGATTTCGAAGTAAAGACGGGTGCTCCCTACGTAATTTAACACCCCTTGCCGACATTTAGTGGCGGTGCTCGGGGATGGAATTCGGTACTACCACCTCTAGGACAAGCTCTAAGCATCGATTAATGTTTTCAAAGACGATTTATCCGTCTCTTCATCTCCCGGTTAGTCGTTCTCATCGAGTGGTCGCCCGTCCTCCAAATGCCGGACTTCCGAGTCGATATCGACGATTTCGTGCTCTAGGCCATGCGTATAGTTAAGTTCTCGACGGGGTTAGTGGTTTCGCACATATGCTTACGATGGCATTTCATACTAACTATAGACAGTCCACACACGTATGCCCCGCCGCAGCAGGTTATCTACACTATCTCCAGAAGCATCGCCAGCATGTGTGGACGTAGCATGGCTCTAGTGATCCTCAGCAGAGAGAAGTTTGTTGATGGAGCACATGGACAGACTATCCACCGATCGAGCGACGATTTCCTTCTGCCTGGACTCTCAAAGTTGATTGTCGAATTTGACGGCCGGTCTAGGTTTCAACTCAAGACGCCAAGCTCATCTGCCTCACCATTGCCATTTCTGCGAAGCGACATGAATTGGCTTGGAAATATGTTGGATGCCATGGGCTCTCATCGGCATCGCCATTACTTGCCTTGTCGCAAGGGCTGGATTCTGGTTCTGCTAGGCGCTGTTGAATGCTCCAGGGGTGGAAATACAAATGATATTGGCTCTATTGGCTTTCATGAATGGGTTGTCTATCCAGATCCTTTCGGCATCCATGGCTTCCCAAATATTGAAGACTTTGTCAAAGAGCTTAGTGAGGGCTCACTGGAAGACGTGTCTCTGCAAAGTTCTGCACCTTATTTCAAGGTGTTTGAATAGAAGATGAACTCAATTTCCGGCTAGTTAACTCAAGACATCGACAGCAATATGGTAGGAACATTTGAGGGCAACATCAATAATTAGTTATAATAGTGTAGTGGGGATCTAGTAGACACAGGGCAAGTTGCGTGTTCTAGCTATATACATATTACATCTATTGAGTATTCCATAATAAATATAGACTAGCGTATCGATTTCTCTTAAAGATAGCATAAATAGCATGAATTCTACTGTTATATAGCCCCCTTTTCGTGCGCGGGTCTCATTCAAAGCTAGATTCTTTCTCCGGTTACTACTAGCACAAACCTCACACTATATTTCATCCACGCCTATATTAGAACAAGAGAGTAGCGCATCGATTCCTCTTACAGAATGCTTTATTAACTTATAGAGAGTCCCCGTTAGGCATCTAAATAATGCGCGAGTCTCAGAGTATAATACCAAAATCCCGGTTTACCCTACTATATACCTCTACTTCACTTCTCAAATCCACAACAACTGGAGCCTAGCGCATTAATCCATCTTATAGAATATAATATGCGTTTGTTATAAGTGTCTTTATAATATATATTTAATACGCGGGCCTCATAGCATATTAGCAAAGTGCCCTATTCCTTAGTAAAAGACTTTACTTCATTTACTAATTTCTTACGAAATCCAAACTAGCGCATCAATTCCCTATATTAAGTATATTCTGCTATTAGACAAAGTCATTTAGAGGCGTTCTTTCAATGCGCGAGTCTCAAATGAAATCGGGAGGTGTGCTAATACTCGAGACCCCCTAAGAGTAGTAGCTCCCATAATTATACCTAACTCTTGTAATTACTTTCCTATCCATTAATCTAAATGTATATCCTAGTGTATTTCAATGTTCCCTGCCACATATTAGACTATTAAAACCCTCTCTTATTACTCGAGTTTAGCACGTATGCTACCTAGATCATGTAATTATATATGAACCCTTAACTTGCGCATCGATCACTCCTAGGATCAACTCTCTTTAGACACTATAAGCAGTTTTATTATATTCCTTGAATGGGCCAATATCGAAAACACCTATTATTATTCCACTATCTCATAGTGTAAAACCGTCTACCTACACCTCCGCTTCATCGAAGAATATTAGATATGCCTAATCCCTAGTTTTGAAAACGTTCTTCGATTAGTATTCCTTCCTCTATAATACTTGCAAGGTCCAAAATTAGGTAGTTTACCGAAAAACAAAGAATAACTTTTGCTCTCACTTAGTACCACACACTTCATTATTATTCAATGCTAGTAGATCGGCGCATTAATCCCTCTTATAAAACCTTTCTTTGAGTTACTATTAAGCGATCTGTGACCATAATTCAATGCGCTAGTCTTAAATGAATATTTAAAAGGTCCCGTTCGTACCGCGTGGCAACCCCCACCCTTTTTGTATTTATACCATAGTCCGAGATTTGCGCATTAACACCTCTTCCGAAACTCTTCTTTAGATTATTGAAAAGCGATCTATTACTATAGTTCAATGCGCTATTCTCAAATGCATATTTCAAAGGTCCCGTTTATATCACGCGGCAAACCCTACCCTTCCCATATTTATACCACAGTCCGAGATTTGCGCATCAATCCCTCTTATAAAACCTTTCTCTAGCTTATTATTAAACGATCTGTTACCATAATCCAATGCGCTAGTCTCAAACGAATATTTACAAGGTCCCGTTCTCACTATATAGCAAACCCAACCCTTTCTTTATTTATACCATAATCCGAGATTAGCGCATCGAATCCGCCTATAAACACATTCTTTTTATTACTATCGATACCTTCATAATACTCATTTAGTGCGCAAGTCTCAAACGCAAGTCATAATAGCTTCCAAAGGGCTTCCAAAGGCTACCATACCGCGTCCGCCCTATTAATACAGCAAATCTAGACTCTTGATTACTAATCCCTCTTGCCAAAATTGCATGTTATATAAAATTAGAATTTTGGCATAGTATTATCTCGTAGTAATTCGGAAAACTATATAGAATAATATACTAAGCGGTACTACGTACCTTCACTTAATAATCACGTCTGAGAATGAGAGAAGCGCATCGATTCCTCTAACAGGATTCACAATCTGACTAATGTTAATCATTTAATAATAATGAGAGAATGCGCTAATCTAACACTCGGCTTAAAAACTATATGTGAGGTTTCCTAGTTATACCCTGATCTATTCTAACCTTAGTGAGAAGTATGAGTCCCCAGTTCAAATCCTTATTTAATTTAGTTAAAACTAACCCAAAGACGAAGTATATATACCCAAAATAGGTTCAGAAAAGGTAGAAACTAAGTTATGCTACAATAAAGTGATGTTGTATTATAGTTAACTATAGCCAGTTTTCTACGACATTTTAAGCCTAGTACATAGGGAACATGTACTAAAAGTCTTTGATTTTGATTTCAGAACAGTCCTCTATGCCTTAAGTAGTGCGCTTTCGTCGAAATCTCTCACATCTTAGTCAATAACCGAAAATCACAGATATCGTACCATTAAGTGCTAACGCATTAGGCAAACGAGATCGGCGCATCTTATCCGTTCGAGAAATCATTCTTCCCTCTAGTCCAACTAATAAGATACCCTTGATTCGATGCGCTTGTCTTATTTGAGTGTTCTTCTGACCTACAAAGATCCGCACATAAAAAGCGCAGTAAGCTATTATCAGACAACGAGACTCGCGCACTTTATATCCACTTGAAATTGTTCATACGATTATTTAGGACAAATGCTGCCTGTGGGAATCATGCGCGTATGTCCTGGTTGATCAATATTCTCCAATATCAAAATTTGATTACTGCCTGCACTTCCCTTTTCTATGTTTCAATCGTAAACATGCGCACGTTCTTAGGAGCTTAAAATCAATCATAAATGGTCAAAGACACGACACGGTCATGTACTCGATGCGCAAACATAATTTGCAATAGCTATCACGAGTCCAAATACCGGCAAACATGGAACGTGTTCCTGTAGTTTATCTAGCGCAAACTGAGCAAGTCACTAGGAATGCAGCAAACCAATTAGCTGATCTCGGTTCGTGCACTGCACTACAAACGCTAATTTCGTTGGTAAACCTGTATTTATGGGGAATGTGGGCTTGCCTACAAAGTCTCGCAGACAACCGTTCACATTTGCAGAGCAATCGAGCACCACACATAGACATTTCCAGGAATTCCATTATATATTATCACTATATGCCCGTCATAACATACTTCTCGTGCGCGGACCTCTTCTTCTTTAATCATTAGCAAAGTTCGTTTTATACGCATAATCTTTCCCAAAGCAACGATTCCGCAAGGGCCCCATCCACAACCTTTGAATTATGGTTTGCATAACTCTAATAGGCATTCATGAAAATCAGTAAGCTAGGAAGACTGTCTCTCTAGCTAAATCATGTACAATAGTGCGAGGCTTAGCCTATGACATTTCTCAGGTTCACACAGTTACCTCGACCTGCCCATACTATTCATGCCCCGAAAACATATACGCAGAAGTAATTAGCGCCGCTATAGCCACGATTTCAATTTCTAATTTACTCTTCAGCGTTGTGTAGCTAACGCTCTCCCGTCCCCCTCTCGTCTTGCATTCCCTTGTTCCCCCCGCCTTATCAGGAAAGATTTCCAACAACTTGTCACACCTCCAAGTTTCTCTTTGAGCCTCGGACTTCCGATCTATTAATTAATTGACCGTATACCCTTACCCCGTTAAGTGAACAGCATGATACGGTGCATTATTCAACGCACAAGTGCAACTAATCATCTGAGTTGTCAGATACACAAGCATTAATACATTCGCTCCGTTGGTTGATTTTCTTCTCTTCTCTGCATTGACTGTACTCTGCTGGCGCCTTTCTCCCCATTAGACTATTATTAATCGAGGGCAATAGGGGGGCCGTAGCTAGTGAGGGGTAATTTTGTGTCGTGGAAAGGGGTGGGTCACACGGACAGCTAAAATCTGATCAGGACTTAATACGTGTCCCTAGCGGCAAGACTCGCGCTGGGATATGAAAATGGCATGTTCCTGGCTTGATCAATAACTAGGGGCGTGCCGGTCGGCTCACCCAGATCCCCTTTCCCCTAGCGAGTCCGTCAACAACGCATCGAATCAGAAACTAGATCGCGAATAATGCTGAAGTCGACCATCTATAAATGGAGTGAGTTAACACAGTAAGCCTCAGAGATGTGGGGAGCTCAGCCAAAGCTTGCTTAGTATTCTTTAATCACATAGGTTCTATTGCCACATTACCGCTTAAAGATCGTGCCTCATCACACCTGGACCTGGACAATTCCTAAAGTTACTCTCCAAGACCCAATGCGTTTTTGTATTCTATTAGGTCAAATATCTGAACAAAAACCTCAAATCGCTAGTAAGAGCATCGTCTAATGTGGCAATTTTTCGAAAGAAGGATAACTCATGAATGGACTCTGACTCTGAAATACGAGAAACCATATGATATCCAGTCCACGGACCACCTCTTATCGTAGAAGTACTTCCGGAATCACCATTAAGTGGCTGAATATATTAATTTCGCGCGCTATCTGTGGTCCCGGCACCAGTCTCTCCGTCATCTGTCTCCACCAAACCCCAAAGCAAACTCATAGCCACTTGTAATAAATGGAAGAGAGTGCCATTAGGCTCCCAGCTAGCAAGCTGATATGCAATGTTTCAGCTAGTATTCCTAGAAACCAGGTTTCTAAAGCACTTAGCAATAGATCCGAGGCGTTCAACTTGCAAAACTTGCCTTTCTCACTACCATTTCCGGATCCACATCGACCCCCGAGTTGGCGCATACAGAGAAGCACAGAAATGCTATCTCCAGGTCCGTCTGCATGTAATACAACCTTCATTCCAATGCGCAATTTTCAAAGTCGCCGGATATTGTATTTCATCCAAGTATCACCTAATGAGAAACATTCCATATTCAGCACAAACGCTCCTTTGGATCCAGAACCATCCCGGATCGTTTTCCATCATAATGTGAGGGTGCTAAGGCGCTAAGAATCCTTCCTCCTTCCACTTCCATAATTGCAACTGAATAAGGGTTGCAATACTCAGCCTATCTCAGACACCATCAGTTCAACGTTATTCAATAGAGATTTCCGCATCAAGCTAAACGTCCCACACAGTGCCAGACATCATTCTCGGCGAGGCTGTTAGTGTCCGCTGGCGCGCATTGCTGAAAATCGTGGTGTAGGGGGTGCTCGTGATCTTGCTGAAAAATAGCTATCTGCTCACCTCACAGTAACTTATCTAACCCTGCGCATCAATCTATCTTATTAAATCGAAGAATTTGACTATTCTTAAGATTCCATTCCCGTTTCGCGATGCGCCGATCCACGGTCACTATTTTCACTTGGTGGCGATCAGAGTGAGATCTTCCCCCTTGACTTTGTCTCAACTCAAGCAGAGGTTATTGACCATGGTGTATCCGACACATGTACGCAATTGCAAGTCACTTAATCAGAATGAGCAACTATTAGCTGAGGTGATCACGCCTTTCGGCAGCTTGATATTAACAAGTGAAGTTGGTCCATGCTGGAGATAATGGGCGTGACATCATCTGTTTGAGACTGGCGCACGATCTCGATCCATTTAAAGTCTTCTCTGTAAGCAGTTGAATGGATATAGAAGCCTATCTTCTTGCGCTTTTCGCAACTGTCTTGAGATCCAGTAAAAGAAGATCCATTTTTCCTGTTCAGAGCAACACTTGAAGAACTTAACCCGATGAAATATTGCGTGAACTGGGATCGGATTTGTCATCTGACCTCTCATCGGGTGGTCGCGTTTGTTGCGAGACTCGAAATACTCGGGACCTCGTGCGAAATATGTGTTGCTCCCGGTGCAATCGTGGGTTTCAGTGTCTCCGAGGAATCCTACATTCTTCATGAAGGATCTGTCTAACCTCAGTGCGTGGAGAATCACTCAAGGCGCATTTTCACAGCATTACAGTTGTAGTCTGGCCGCGGCGTAATCGGTCTGCTTCGTTACAAATGATTGCCCACTCTGCATCGCCAGGTTCCCATTCCTCTTTAGTCCGACTGTTTATCGAAAACCACTGAGGGAAGTCTGTACACCAGGCAGTCCCAAAAAATAAGGCGATCAATCTCACTACCCTCTTGAAGCAACGAAGCCGTCTGAGACTCGGGAGATCGAACGAACTACTTTCGATCAAGCCACGAAGTTTGATTCATAGTATTAGGCACGTGATGGCAATTCAAAGATGCGTTCTTAGTGATCTCCTATCCAAGAAGAACGGTGAGATGATTCTCTCTGTAGGCGTTGGCCAAGACGTCGAAAGAACCAACTCTGGAGTCCCTCGAAGTCTTTCGTCACTCCTTGAGTCTTTTACGCTCTTCAAGACTGATTTGTACATGTCAACTTTTGACTCAAGAGTCAGCAAGGAACGTACGTACTGCCAAACTCAGAGTTCTTTCAGACCCTACATGTAAGTCAGCGCACTCGTTGTGCCATTTTCTCGGCATTGAGGTTGGATCCTCGAACACTTGAGAAGACAATCTGCAAGCCTCAGGGATCGTCGAATATTGAACTGAATGGGAGGACGTGTGTCTGGCTTTTTAGATAAGCACGCCAGCGCAATATTGAAGAGACCACCAAGTATCCATGAGGGACTTACTCTATATACCTCCCGATTGATTAATTGATTAATTGGTAGTTATTTACGTCCAGCGGAGCCAGTGAAACTGGTTATCCTACGACCTTCCGAAGGGTATGGGGACGTGCTAAGCTATGGAATTATAGTACATAAATGTCCAGACCACAGAAAGCATTTCTAGTATGAGCGAACGTGCCGTGAGGCTAGTGACTGTGAACCTTCCCCGCCGTTTAGGATGGCCACCAGGGTACATGTAAGAGGGAGACCCTCAGGAGTTGCCCTTGTGGGGCGTGTAGTGTATGACCGAAAGGCCGAGGTTCAGAGCTGAAGAACATAGCGAGACTTGAGGGCTGTAAGGCCCGAGATGATAAAGGAAAAGCAGAAAATCAAAGTAGTAGAACGCCCCAGAGGCCCAAACGAGATAAATAAATCCGAAAGTAATGTGAGCTGAAGTTCCCCCGGGAGGGCACCACGCT
>Ga0307515_10025895_pt1 | contig 10121 bp, 5 predicted proteins | sample 17_EM_MG_FD_194513 | JGI IMG/M metagenome (GOLD analysis project Ga0307515, IMG submission 194513) | Populus trichocarpa ectomycorrhiza microbial communities from riparian zone in the Pacific Northwest, United States - 17_EM | ecosystem: Host-associated > Plants > Roots > Unclassified | place...
CTTACTACTGGGCCACCACCTAAATGGTTTATATGATCTTATTATGCCGTGTCAAGATGTTTATTTATTTTTATTTAATTAGATGTTAATATATTTTTTAACCAAAATAATAATTTATACTATACTAGAATAAAATTTCAGTCATTTCAAATGAGAAGAAAAAATTGTATTTCTCCGATCTAAACTTGATTTTCTTATTAATTTATATATGATTGTCTTAAAGGAAAACATGTATTACTGTTTTCTAAATACAAACTTATCATGATATTAAGAGTAAAATTAATAAACACTAAAATAAAGTTTTAGTATTTTATATATGATTGAAGACAGAAAAAATAATAAATGTGATAAAATAATACAAAAGATTTATTTAAAAATAAAAAATAAATAAATATTAATTTAATTTAATATTCTTGTTATTTTTTTAATATCAAATACACAATAATTAAAAAAACATTAATTTTATTATAAAAACCTATAATATTATTTCAAAACCATAAAAAAATTAAATAATAATTAAAATATAGAGCATGACATAAGGCCAACAACATAGAGCCAAACAACACGGGCATGTGACACAAGGCCTACAAGGTTGTTCTTCTCTTTTTTAAAAAAAAAAAAACAACGAACATCAACAACATTTTTTGTTCATTTTCAACCAATTGAAAGTCGATTAAAAAGCTCATTTTTAATTTTTTTTAGCCTAAAAACACCTAAAAAAACATTATAAAAACCTTAATAAACTCGTTTGTGATTTTAAATTAGCACCTAATCATTTTAAAAAATAAAAAATTAACTTGAATTCAAAAAACTTTATCGGTCTCAAACCAAACCATTTTTGTAAGACAAGATTAATATCTAAAAACATTTTAATACCGATTAAAACTTATTTAATATTAAAATCAGTTTTTTTTATCATTAGAATGTGATGAATTGATGAGTTTCTTACTCATTTATCACTTATCAGCAAGTCTCGTTTTTCTCGTTTAAATTCATTGACTAAAAATAAATAAAATGAAATTTTAAATTAAAATTATAAAAACTAGGAAAAACTTAGAGAACGAGAAGAAAAAAAAGTACGATGGACTAAAAAGAAAGCTAGCACGGAGAAACATTTTGAGCTTGCGGTACTTTCATAACACATTCTTTGGAGGGTTTTCCCCCCTCTATATACGGGTAGGGTTATCATTGATCTCTATCTCCCCCTTCATCAATTGGAATTACTCTATACTAACAGATAGGATTTAGCTCCTCTCAAGCTAGGGATAACATAACACGTCATGTCTGTGAAATCTCTAAAACATTGGTGGTTTGGATTTCTTCATGGAGAAAAAATGACTATCTGACCATTTCTTCCATCAAGAAATTAGAAATGACCCAGCAAAAGAACGATCGTATCTACATCAAAAGTTTGGTGCCTAGTACTTGAAAGCAATTTCTTTCTATCCTCTTCAACAATAAACTCAGGATTCTTAAACTGTAAACGTATCTACAAGCCTATATTAGAAGTTCTTACCCAACAATGCCAGCATTTTGGTTACTCTTCAGAGCAGGTCAGATGACACCAACAGGAGTCAGTCAAGGTAAACAGAATAATACGAGGTAAACTTTGCATGATGCCACTAGTATTTTGGTTTCCTATGGGAATGGTAAGAGAAACATGGTTGGTGCTGGCAGCGGGTTCATCCAAAGAAGACACCTGAATAGAATGATCGGGGAAACAGTGGATGCAGCTCCTCCAATGAAACAAGTTTTACAGTGAAATTCATGTAAAAAAAAAAAGAACTAGAAATCAGAATCCACTCCTATAAATGATACAGGAACGCCTATTTCACAGGCTTTTCTCCAAAGGGTTCAGATATCGTTCGATCCTATTATTCATTTGCACAACCAGCACAACCAGAGGCTAATTTTAAACGTCAAGGGAAGCAACAACAGAATCTCTATCTAGTAACAAAACTGAAAGGGCAACAATAACTAGTCCTTATGGCACAAGCAACAACAATCATACATCGAGAACATTACTGCTTCAATGTATTAGTCTTATAAAGCATCAGCAATCAATGGGTAGGAGGATATATCACTCACTTCTGTCGTTTCATCCATCTTTTTACACACATATATAAAGTGAGAATCCGGATCTTCCAAAACAAAATCTGCTGGAAGTACGCCCGTGTCAGAAATGGGAACAGGTTCCAAATGCGAGCTTGATGAGCTACCGCCTGGTTTTTCAAAACCTGGTCTGGCTGAAAAGGTATGGGAAAAGGGTAAGAACAAATTCTAGCTCCTTATATTGAAGTTGATAACTTGCTATTGAGAAGCTCACAATAGTATCATAAACTCAATGAAAAATCAGGATTCAGAAGTCAAATGCATCCTATACTAAAAATGACAGGACTAAAAGAGATATGCATCAATCATAGATAAAACATGATCATAAATAGAAAATGCTAACACATTCCTCGTGCACATATGGCACTTGAATGGGGATCACAAGTGTCATTGCAGTATGGATTTTACACTATGATGCATTGCTTCAAAAAGATTAAACATTTTAAGTTCTAAAATAGAAAAAAGCCCAAACAAGAAGGAAAATGCTTCTTCCATTTCAAAAGACAATTCCTATTTACTTTGTTCATTACACCATGGAACGCAATGAACAGGCACCTACACTTGCATACTGGTTGATTTTCCTGTTAGCATCACAGGAATAATACAGGTTAAGAAACCACAAATGGTTAGACCAACCGAAAATTTATATTATCAGTTTGGAGAAGATCGCAAGGCATAGCTGGCTGCAATTGAGCCTTGAGCTGACTTGCTCTCAGTTTTAGTGCTCCATACGCAGCTAATATCATTGGTAACATCAGAAAGAATGCTACCACTTGCATATGCCTTGCATGAAACTTCCATTGTTCCTTCAGGAAAGTAAATAGAGGAGTCAATCTGTAATTCCCCAATTACAAAGTTTATCATATCCATTGAAAGTCAACTTTAAATTTCTTTAAGAACCATTATCTAATACTATTTAAGAACAATTTGAAGTATTGCATGCAGCATGGAACAATCTATTCCCCAGAGACAAGAAAAACTGATGCTTTATTTCACAGAACAGGCACATTCTTTATGTAACAGAATCCTTTGTGCATGAGAAGGCGGCAGTGCCTGATCCCCTTTCGAAGTTCCTCGAGATACGGTATACATCAATACAATGAGTACCCAGACTTTAGCCATATTGTTCACATAAGCTACTGAAATAGCAATTTATGACTCCAAACCAATCACAAGGACAGCTAGATATATAAAATGCCTAGCTCCACTGCTGTGAACAGCTGAGTTGATATAGTCAAAAGCTATGAGGTATCAAACCTTAAAGCTAAAAATCAATCTAACTGGTAGTTATGACAATGAAGACTGAAAACAAAGACTCTTACTTAGAATATGACTTGTCCTATATCCCTTTTTCTATACTTCTTTAACGATTTTTATCTTATTTATTGTTTATTTCTGCAACGACTTCTTAATGCTCGGAATCGTTTTACCTGCTATGTATTTCACTTAAGCACATTAAAAGGATAGTTTTTAACCAATACTTTTAATTATAACAATCATACAAGGAGAGTTTGAATTGCATAATGAATAAATGATGTGTGTTGAGTTTGGAAAGAGAAATTGTAGAAACATGTACATGGATCATAACAACTGTGAACTTTAAATCAAGCCTGAATTAGCAAGTTGAATATAACAATTTCTGACCCAAAGTTAATGAATTCAACATACAAAAACTATGAGGACAGAGAAAATATTCTGTAAAGTTCAAGGTGAAAAGCCAAGAACACTTACGTATTATGTACAATATGATTTTCCAATTGTAAATGGACCGGGTCAAATGAGGCATCCTTACTTTGGGATCACCATAGGTTATCTGTATATGAGAAATTTTTAAAAAAAAAAAACATCATTTTTTAGAATTTCCAAAAGCATAAGGTGAAAAATGAGAAGAATATAGCTTTCTATTAAGGTATATGGTTACCAACATATAAATTCCTCCAGGTTTAAGAAGCCTACAAGAAAATAAGGGGAAAAGAAGTTAGTGGAGATTATTGCAATTATAAAGTGCACATACACACAAAAACACACAACACATTTAAGAAGCCTACAAGAACAAAAGGAAAACAAAAGTTAGTGGAGATTATTGCAATTATCAAGTGCAAGTACACACGTAAACATAAAACAGCATCATATTTCTAAGGAGAATAAAGTATATATTGTTAACACCAAACAAAATGAGCAATAAAACTTATAAAGTTTATGCATAGTACAACCTGCTTACTTCCCCCAGCATTCTGACACTGCTAATAGGAGCATCACTGCCACACTACACAGATAGTTGTACAAAAAATCAACATAAGGAAAGAATGGTCCTAAAAGCCTCAGGACTATGAAAAGAATTTATAAGAGAATGTGGATGCACATCATACCATCAACGAATCGAGAGTCCCTGGATTGAGGATTGGTAGGCCATGAGTAAAGGAGGATGAATTTGAACAGCAAGAACAAAGTCAACATACAAACCACTAAGTTAATAAAAAACCCATCAACATTAAAAAGAAGATCTAAAGGAAGAGAGAGGAATATACCCTTGTCCACAACAGCATCAAAAGATTTGTCTGGGAAGAAGCTCATATCTCTAGCATCCATTTCCATGTCTATCATACATAAATCATAAAGGAAGCTCACACAGAAGTAGAGGTATCTAGTTAAGAAATGGCAAAGTTTAATTACACAACGGAAGTTAAAGCAGTTCTTTTAAAAGGATACAATTGAGCTGATGGACATGCTCGTATTTTCTTCTCATAATGTCAATGGCCACTGACGAAATATCAATGTTCGTTATGTTTTCGTATCCATCCCCAACCATGTCCTCTGACATACCTACAATGCAAAACCAATGGCATCAGATGAATAATCGAATACATAAATATGCATACAGAAACACACACATGCACGTGAGCGTCTCTAGATGCACAAGAACAGTAACACCCCGTTTTCTCTGCAGAGTTCAGGAGCTCATTTGATAAGAGATGTCCATGCAATAAAGTTTGTCCAATTTTACAGTTGGCAGAAACATTACAGGTGAACATCATCATCAAGATTAGGGTTACATCCAGTTTACCAAACAATCTGTAAAAAACAATTTTGCACCAAAATTCGCTGTTTGGGACTCATATTTACATTGCAATGATTTACAACAATTTCACTCAAAATTTGAAAATAAAGTCTGATTAATTAAATCCAATATCAGACCTTACTAGTTGGACAGGCTTAACAGCACATACAAACTTTAACGAATACTTCTTTTATTTCTCACATTTCCATCACCTACCAGAATAGCATTCCAGTTCAGCCCACCAAAAATTCTAATTCAAAAAACAAACATTGAGCTGATTCAAAACAAGAAATCAGTGCCCAAGTCCGATAATTTCAGTACAAAGAACAAAAACGGGAATCAATTCGAAGACTGTGGGAATTAGTAGTAGTAGTAGTAGTAGTAATGATGATGATAATGATAATAGTAGTAATAATAATAATAATAATAATGAGGGAGAGGGAGGGAGTGAGATTTGAGAGGGGGTAATTACGGGCATTGCCACAGCCAACCATGAGGACACGAGAGGAAGTAGGGATATAACGACGAACAAAGGGGCGAAGAGAAGAGTAATGCTGGTACCAATCGAAGCTCTCAGCTTCCTGGACGTATCGCGCGTCCCAGTACAAGGCGTCTCCATAGTTGTAAGTGTTGCAGCTAGACACGTCCCTGTACATCTTCTTCGCTTTGCTATTTCTGTTTGGACTAGGAGAAGCAAACAATTATTATGGTTGTGTTGGTGTTGAGTTGGCGGTGGTGTTGGTGGTGGCGGCGGCTAGTTGGTGGTTTGGGCTTTTGGGGGGGTTCGGTTGTGAGATGTGTGGGCTAACGCTACTTCTTTTTTTACCCTCTTGGTTGCGAGGGACTTTCAAACTACGAAATAAAAGTACGTTAAGGTTATGAGTCTTATGACTTATGACCTCCCAGGGTTGGCCCCTTTAACCGATTTTCAAGAATTTTCTCTATTGATATAAAACTAGTATATTGGCTCCCGATTTGCATTCCAGCAAGTTAATATTATTTTTTAAAAAATATAAAAAACTATCAACAATATTTTAAATGTTTTGGATTAGTCATGTTAAGTCCAAGGTGTTTGGGTTTGGCATGACTGCTTGATCCAAGACTCTTGGATCTGACAACCATATCAGACCCAAGCAAACAACAAATAATAAGAGGATAAATGTGCACTTTAGTTGTTAGGAGGGAGAAGAGAGAGAGAAAACACAAACAATTGATCACCGACGGCAATCCAATCATGATATATTTACATGCATCGCACCATATGGAAGAGGGCACAATTGTGCATCTATTTATACGACGGATGACCTAATTTGACCACCAAGAAGCATCCACACGCCTCCTTAACGGCGCGGATGCCGTCCACTCGCTAAGGCATATGAAACACACACCAACAACTTTTCGATTAAAAATAAAAAATACAACATGAAAATATTAAAACGCCTCTCATTGTCCTCTTAATTACACAACATACCCATATAATTTCACTGTTGTAATCCACAGTAATTTGTGTCTAGAGCTGCAGTAAAATCTTCACGCCATTTAGTTTTCTTTATAATATAACTAGATAATTGGTCTACTATCTTGACATTTTTAATGTTTTTTTAGTAGAAAAAAATTGATATAGGAATTGATATGACGTTACTCGATTATTTTGGTAGGTTCAAAGACAAATTGAGTAACTGATAAAAACATTATTTGACTCAAAATAAATATTTAAGATAAGATTTTTTTTAATAAACATCAAGATGACAACATATTGGATAAATTTGAGTCAACTTGAGTTAACATTTCAATATACATACCAAGTCATAAGATCACAATAACCTCGTAGAAAGAAAATCAAAACAAATTAAGAAACTCAATTTTCAATAAACTCGACATTAAAGATGAAACTGAAAAAAAAATCAATTAAAAAAAGACCTAAAAAATAACTCAAGTCAACTCGGGCTAACTTACCAAACTCGTGAATCGGATCATGAAATCAAAATAATCAAATAAAAAACAAATCAAATTAAATTATAAAACTCAATTCTCAGTCAACCATATATTGAAATGTGAAATTAAAAAAAAAACCAATTAAAAAGGACAAAAAAAAAACAACTTGAGTCACTAGAATTAACCCATTAGACTTCTGAGCTGAGTCATGAAATGGAGATAACCTCATAAAAAGTAAACCAAAATAACACAACGAAGTCTAATTTTCTGTTAACCCATTGTTAAAAAAAAATCTAGGAGAAACAAAAGTCAAATAAAAAAAGGAGGAAAAACTTGAATCAACCAAGTTAACTCATTTAACCCATATGGTTTGGGTCACAAATCTGAGTTAAACTCATAAAAAGTAAATTGAAAAAAAAATAGCATAATCCATAAAAAATTTAATGTTGAAGAATGAATTTGATATTGAAAAAAAAATATAAATTAGAAAAAAAATTAAAAAAAATATTTATTCAAGTAGATAATGTTACGCGATTAAGGGTATAGTAAAACCCTCACCTCCTCTAGTTTTTTGTTAATCTTTCTTTAAATTTTCTTGTTATAGTCAACAAGTTTTTTTTATCCTATTTTACCGGTATATGCTAAGTTGTGGTCAAAATGTAATTTTTTTGAACTTGAAAAAAAAATATCTAAATCATAATGAACTATTTGATTTTATTAAACTTTGACTTATAAATCAACCTTAAAACTTCTTAACTTGACTTTTTTTTAACCTGATTTAAAAACTAATTCGTATGAAAATTGCTTTTACATGACCTAGTCAACTTAGTAATTTCACAAGCAACCCGGATAATAGGTGAAATGTGTGGTTTGATGTAAAAAAAAAAAACTCAAGATAACATCTTTTTTAAAAAAATTTAAGACGGTAATATATTAAATCGACTTGGACCCGTGGCTTAACTCATCAAATTTGTGACCCTAATTATGGGCTTCGTTAGGTTTAACAACTTTTTAAAACTATTTTTTACTTAGTAATGATATTAAAAATAAACAGTCTTAAAACTAAACATCAATTAAATACGGAGATGTTTATTTGAGATTGTGACAACTTTAGGGAAAGCTAACAAGAATAAATTGTAAAGATCAATTCAAAATCAACCAAGTGTTAAATGATAAAATTTTAAAAAAAAACATAAACAAAAAAGGATTCAATTGAAATGAAATAAATGGAAGATGAAATTTGAAAAAAAAAAGGAAAAGGAAAGAAAGGGGGGTTGACCCAGCAAGTTAACGTTGAAACTTTTATAGCCGACTTCTTGTCTAGCATGAGTTTAATATTAACTCGTTTGAGAGTAGCCCTGACGTGCCCAAGTCGATTTGAAATGTCTAAAGGCAATCCGAATGACCGTTAAAAAGTGTGGTTTAACTTTTAAAAATAAATTAGGATGACATATTATTTTTAAATTGAGATGACGACATATTAGATCGACCCGAGTTTCACTGCTTAATCCGTCAACCTTATGGTCCGAATCATGAACTCCATCAAATTTAACAATTTTTTACGTAATGATATGATAACAAAAATATATATGATAACCTTATAAAATAAAAATTAAAACAAATTATGAAAACCATAGTTTTGAAACCTAGCCCGAGTCATGAGTTTTGACCGAGTCACCCGGTCATCTCGGGTTGACCCCTAATATTTTTTTATAAAATGACATTGGTTTTGTTAAAAAAAATTAAATAGTCAACGGGTTGCTTCAAGGTTTTTGACCGGATCAACTGCGTCACTGGGTTAACTCAATTTTTTTATGGGGACACCCAAGTTCTTGTCTTCTCTTATTTTTTTTCAAACCCGACCCCTGGTTTCGGCCGGGTCCCGAGTCAATCTGTCAGGTCAGACCATGTTTTAAAATTATGATGAAAATTAATTTAAAATCAAGAAAATATTGAGGGATTAAAATTGGGGGGAAAAGCCAAAATGAATTTAATCAGAAAAATTTTATAAAAAATCAGCTCTTTCATTGCTGGGGTTTTACCCAAGTTCTTAAGATCTGAGATGATTGTGGAATTAACAATTAATGGATGGACCAAGACAAAGACCACATAAAAGCAAAATGAATTTAATCAGAAAAATTTTATAAAAAATCAGCTCTTTCATTGCTGGGGTTTTACCCAAGTTCTTAAGATCTGAGATGATTGTGGAATTAACAATTAATGGATGGACCAAGACAAAGACCACATAAAAGCAAAATGCACCATGATTTCTTTCTGAAACCCAAAATTCTCACACCAAACGAAAGCATGTGTTCATGAATATTTTTCTATTTATTGCGACTAATCTCGTGAAAATCCAAGAAGCAACTACGAGATGCGAAATCAGGAGCGGCAGGCTCGCAGAGCTAAGCCTTCTAATTTTGTGCCAACTTTGCGGCATTTAAGATTGCCAAAAGAGATATAAGAATTAGCCGCCACCGCTTCACACGGCACAAATGTGTCCACCATCCAAGGCTACAGCGTTAAAAAATCACACACTTCAACAACCACGCGTCATCGGTATCCCATACGTGTCCACTGCCCTAGTTTGTGGGAACCTTAAGAAACCCCCACCTTCAAACGCCATGCACAACACTAGCAGTGCTAGCACCTCAGAAAAGTACAGAAACGAAGAGGGCCGGCCGGTGTTAAACTGTTAATTAATGGAAAAGAAAGAAGAGACTAATAATAACAAGGAGGAGAGGAACAATGAGGGGAAAGAGGAGGACCGAGTTCCTCAAATGGCGTTGAATCACGTCTCGAGGCTCTGTAGAGACGTGAAAGAGTCCATTGATTTCTACTCCAAGGTTCTTGGGCTGGTCTTGATTGAGAGGCCACCAGCTTTTGAATTTGATGGAGCATGGCTGTTCAATTATGGCGTTGGGGTTCACTTGATCCAGGCCAAGGATGAAGACAGTTTGCCTAAAACAGATCGTGTCTTGGATCCCAGGGATAACCATATCTCTTTTCAGGTAAT
>Ga0307515_10025896_pt1 | contig 10121 bp, 7 predicted proteins | sample 17_EM_MG_FD_194513 | JGI IMG/M metagenome (GOLD analysis project Ga0307515, IMG submission 194513) | Populus trichocarpa ectomycorrhiza microbial communities from riparian zone in the Pacific Northwest, United States - 17_EM | ecosystem: Host-associated > Plants > Roots > Unclassified | place...
ATCCATTATAACTTAGGTTATTTTTTAAAAGAACAAAAATAAATAAATTGAAATTGATAATATTCATCTAACAAGTTGCAAGGTTAAATTCTTTTTTGATATTTTAAAAAAAACCTTTTTAAATTGACCCGGATTAACCCATGAACCGAGCCTTGAATCTGGTCATTATAACTTTTTTTTTTTTATTTACGTGGGGTGTCCGGGCCAGCTTACGCGCACCACGACTATTCCCCACGGCTCGCTGGACATCCTGCAAGCCCAGGAGCAGGTAAGGCACCGCGGGGGTGACAGGCGTACACCCGGGACGGGGGCGGAACAAGTCACACGAATTGACCACAGCAGTTAAACCCTCAAGTGCTGGGTACACACGAGAGCTCGAACCAGGGCACTCAGGCAGGGCAAAGCCTGCCAAGACCACTGAGCTACAAGCCTCGTGTGTGCTTGTATTAAGAATTGACATATTTAAATTCAATTGCTATGATTTTATAAGTTTTCTAGTCTTTGACCCGAGCGTAAATGTAAATTCATTGAGTTCCTCAGAGATATATGATGTGACGTGGGATGCATGGCAAGCCTGTATGTACGCCCATATTACTTGATAAGAAAAAACCAGACAAAAGGGATAGAAATACGAGTTCAAAAGCCTAAGATCAAAGTGACAAATTTGGCCGCAGTTTAAGGTTTGGATCAAGAAGCCATTTCTTCGCCTTCAAAAAACTTGGCCTCGTAAAGCACACATCAGGTGTCCTATTGGTTGCCTTAAATGAAAACATCCATGATTCCTCACTTCACACTTGTAATGGATGTTGATGTGTTTCAGAGCGTAAACTACCTTCTATTGAACGCATCGTAGGCAGCTAAGAAATGTCGGCACTGTACGAAGAAGAATGATTGCATGGGCACATGCTCATGGATACTGTCTACTGTAACACTCTGGGGGTTTCTTAGGATCAATGGCATAATTGCTGTTATTGGAGATATACAGCGGGGTGGATTGGATAGCTGTGAGAAATAAAACAAGCAGAGGCATCGAGCAAGCAAAAATACATAACAACAATGAAGGAATGACGAGACAACTAGCTTGGTCTCGGACAATACAAGAAACACAAATTCATGGGCCAAAGTATACTTGGAATGGAGTTCGGCAACATATCATCTCCGATACTACGATACAAGTGTTCCTATTTTTCAGATTACTTGTTACAGATTAATACATAATCCATGCTGATGGCATACTAGCACAGATCAACTGCTTCACACTGAACTAGATATGGTGGAGAAAATCAAAGCCACTGCAACCATCAGATGAAACAAAATGGAACCCCTCAGTTCATCATTTTCCACAAAACTATACAGTAGTCCCCAAAAGAACTTAGTCTTTGAAACAAATTTATCATCATATTAAACTTAGCTGCCACCAACCAGTCCCTGTAATAAATAAGAACAAGGACATTAAAAGATGTGCGAAAATAAAGCACTCAAAGCAATATAACAACCATAGAATGCATTGTAACCTGACAGAGAGCCTGGCTACTTCTGACCCCTCTTCCACAAGACCCCAATTTTCTTCAACATGTTCCCGTTTTTCTTCTTTGGAGAGTCATCATCCATATCTTCAGAGAAGGGCGAGCCCATATTTCCAGGAATAGGATTATAGTTGTTGTCAAGAGAACCTGTTCTCTCTACAAATTTGCCGTTGTTCCCAGTTGAAAGCATAGCAGCAGCTGCCTCAGCGGCTTTCCTCCATTGGTCTGACTGCACCTTTAACCTCCTCAATTCAGCCTCCATTTCTGTGTTTGCTGCCTGAGCTGCATCCAGCTGCTCAGTCACCCTTGCTGCTCTTCTGCTACTTTTATCTGCTTCCTCTGTCAGATAACCAAGTTTCATCAGAGCCTCGTGTTCTGCAGCCCTTGCAGTTTCTGCCAATGCAACAGCTTCATCATTGACCTTACTTTTCTCCATTTCCCCTTTCTTGATTTCTTTCCAGAGTGTTTCATTTTCCTCTGCTACACTCTGCAACCGTGCTTCCTTATCCAACAAGCTCGCCTTCAACCCTGCCAGATCATGCTCTAACTTTTTCAGCTCCATTGCAAGTTCAGATTCCCTCTCACTTGGCTGATTTTTCTCAATCTTTAAAGCCAGTCCCTCATTCTCCTCAGAAATGCCCTGCAATTCAGTTTCCTTATCCATCAGGTTAGCCCTCAATTCTTCAATATTGTTTTTGGCTTTCTTCAATTCAGCTTCCAATTCAGCCTCTCTGTGGCCTGATTCCAACTTTGTACGTTCAACTTGTTCATAGGCGCTTCTAATCTGCAATGTGCTTTGAATATATTCTTCCTGGTACCTGGTCTCAGATGCTTCTAGTGCGGATTTCAACTGACCTACTTCATGTTTCAAAAGGTTCATTTCTGCTTTGAGCTGTTTTGTTTCCTCATTTTCTACACTTTCCTGCAAAACTTCAACATCCCCTGCAGGATTCATGACTGTTTTCCCACAAATGTTCGCTGGATCTGCTTGCAGTTTACTCACAAGTTCCTCCAAGGGTTTTACTTGAGCTCTTGATTGTTCCAGCTCCAATGATAGGGTCCTGTAAGCCTCCATGGCTTTGACGTCATCTGCCTGCAGCATTTCAGCAGTTGCATTTGCTTCTTCCAATTGCTTTTGAGTTTTACTAACAAGTTCCAGGGCTTGAGCTTCAGATTCCCTGGTATCACTGAGCTCAGTTTTCATTTTTTCAACAAGGGAGAGAGTTTCAGTTAGTTCCAGTCTCAGCCCTTGTAATTCAGCATATGCTGATTCTGCATGTTTTGTTTGGGAAGCTTCAGATTCCACTACCATTTCCAGCTGATTTTTGAGCCTCTGGACTTCATTCATGGCAGAAGCCAGGGCTGCAGAATCAATTGAGTGCTGCTTCTGCATGGCCTCCAGTTCAGACTGCCAAGCTTTATCACGATCATGGGAGACTTTACGGAGCTCTTGAACACGGACATCTTCAGAACTAGAAAGCTCCATCAATTGCTGTTGTGATTCCTCAAATTTCTCTGACATGGTTAAAAGCTGCTTCTTGGTGTCTTCAGCTTCCTGATGGACTCGTCTCTTCCATGACTCTGATGCGTTCAGTTGATCTTTTGCCTTCTTCAGATCCTCCTGGAGTTGTGCAAGCTGTGTTTCCAATTCAGATATTCTGCTTGGGCGCTTCTTCTGGGCTCGCGAGACAGAGAGGATAGCAAAGCGAGTAAACAACAGTAATTTATGAAAATATTATCAGTACGAAAAGTTTCTTCCTAAGAAAAATCAATTGTGATAATTTAAAAGTAAAGAATTGTGTCTAAAAACACCTGAATGGTGGGAGACAGGCATTTGTAACAGAGTAATATAAATAAGCATCTGTGACTATGACATGGCCAACTGTAAAAAAACTCCCCCATGCAGTTCCATTTAAACATGAACTAGTTGTAGCTGAGTACCTCAGTTGCTGGACTTTGAGATAATCTGCGTTCAGTGACTTTAGGACTTCTGTCTTTCGGGGTCCTACTTGCTGGATTTGGGGAGACAGAGTTGTTTTCTGATCCAGGTGTTTTGAGTTGCCGAGTTCGAGGTGTTGCGGGAGATTTCTTCTGAGGCACTTCCAAAGAGCTGGTTCTGCACTCAAAGTTGGGTGAATGACAACAAGTATAGTTAGATACGCATGAAAATCAAAGGACCTACTTCCAAGTTCCAGCAACTGATGCTAGATAACCGTCAAAACTTGATAAAATACAAGGAGAAAAGAAGAAAGAAGGATGCTATATAAGTTAGCAGCTGGGCTGTAAATTTACAGAATCTTGAGTAGATTAACCATGCGAGAATTCATGGTACATCAGTGTTATTAGGTGAAACAATTTCAATACCTGCCACCTCGTGAATGGGTTAAGTAACAATGCTTAGGATTCAGGGTATATCAGTGTGTTGTTAGGTGATAAATTTCAACACCTGCCACCTATTGAATGGATTAACCATGCTAGGATTCAACATTCACCCACCAATTGGATCTAGATGCCCCACCTGATTCACTATTATAATTTATTTGCCTTTGAGATAGTAGCCAAACTTTGTTGACAGTTGAGGTAGAAAAAATAGGTTTCTTACCCAAAATCAAAAGAAAACGAAATTACAAGGAAAAACAAGGCTTACAGGTAACCTTAAAGCAAAATGTGAAAGAGAGTATAATGTTCAATTCTTAACAAGAGTCCCCTAGTCACAAACCACATTAATTGTACTCTTTCTTCCACTTTCCATTATAATGCAGAGTAGAACCAATAATTTGTAATTGGATTCAGTTAGCTCGGTATCAGAACTTGATCTTTCTTTTCTTGTTATGGTACTAAAAATCATCCTGTTCCTTGTAACAATTTTTTTTTTCCAGTCCAAAGTCCATTCAATTGAATGATCAGTTGGATCCACTTTAAAATCACCAATACATCAATTGCAGAAGAGAAGTAATCATAATCATAGAATTAAATGGACTTGAATGAAAGCAGTTTTCTGAAAGTAGATCAGAAAAACAGTGCAGAGATGAGCAAGTCTACATTACATGAACAGAATATTGAGGTCGCATTCAGTTAATGACATGAGAAAACAGATTATCTGGAAACAAACAAACACCAAGAGCAGGTAAAAACATTGTAACAAGGAAATGACTATCTTACTTTGCTTTTGGTGTCTGCATTATGCCTTCTATCCTCTTCACAAGAAGTACTCTTCTTGAAATCCCACCTGGCCCACACCACTTGCAGTTCTTCTGAGGAAATCTTTGGCTGAGAAAGAAATTCAAAAGAGAATGTAATATATAAAAATGTATGCAAGAAGAAGGATAGTGTGGTGTTCAAAACGATGACAGCCACCTCAAATAAGCATGCAAAAACCTAACAAACAAACAAACAATACAATGCCTTCAAAGAAACTCCTCAGAAACTACCCCCACTACCACCAACCAGAACCACAAGACAAAATTAAAAACAAAGAAAAGGGTGTACTCAGAAGACCTCATCACGCATGATTACATAATCCATCTTTGCAACTTTCTTTTCTCTTTCCTTTTTTATCCCTTTCTTTTCACTCAAGCACTTTATGTTGTGCTCCAAAAAAAAGAACAATGGGCCAGAGCCAGATTAATGATGTTGGTGGCATAAATTCTCTGTTCATTTAGAAACTGCTGTGTCATTTTTTTTAATATAAAAAATAGAGTTCCATTATTAATTAAAATCCTTTTGCCTTTCTACTTGTGTATTTGGTGTGACAAACCCACTCCCTACGCACCATTAAAATTTTCCATTTGATGACAAGCACAGATATTTTATAACACGGCTACAAAAGGTAAGAAATGAAAACGTATTAGAGACCTTCTATCTCCATATCCAGACACCATCTCTGTTTTTTTAAAACAAAACTTGCACGTATAATGTAACAATAATGGTAAATAAACATGGCATTGTCCAGAAAATCGACTGCCGGAGGGAAATTTGAAAAGGAAAAATTTCTTAAATCCTGTAGCATTTTCGGAACCTTAAAATCCTTGACGAAATTATAGTTTTGACAAACGAGAAACTACCCTTGTACACCCCAAACACTACCCTCTCCCCAAAAGAAAAGGATGAAGAAGAAGAATAGTAAATTAGTAAGGAAACTGAAAACAAATTATCAACAGCATATGAAGCACTCTAAACCATGGTAAATTCTCCCTCTTTTGAGTTTTAAACGCTTAGATCTACAAAACAATGTTCTAAAACAAGCTTACCTCAACACAGAGAGTGTTGAAACAGAGATCTACGTTAAGCAAAGAAATGTTTCCCCAAGGGTACTCTGTCACATGAAAAAAAAACCACTCAGGGCTTGGTTCTTCTTTGAAGAAACTTTCAAAACTCAAAAGTCTGCAAACACTTCAGGCTCTGAACTTAAGGCCAACCACAGAAACCCCACCCGCATTTTTCAAGTGGAAGCAGAACTTTACTAGATAATGAGATATCTTTAAAAAAGAAACACAAAAGAAGCATTATTACTAAGAAGAAAAGAGGGTGAAGAAAAAAAAAGCAAACCCAGCTCAAAAATCGACAGCACCTAAACCCGAAGAAGTTCTTTGAACCGACAAAAGAAAAAATTTGAACTTTTACTCGCAAAAAAACCAAACATTAAAACTCTAAAAAACCAAATAACCTCAAGATATGACAAATAACTCATAACTAAACAATGTGTAACAAAACAAAACCAGAACAAATTCACATTCGGAGCTTACCAGAAGATGTCTCTCTGCCTTGTACGAGGCTTTTTTTAACGAAAAATAGGGAACAAAACCCTAGTGTAGATAAACCAAACAAGGAGGTGGAGACAGTGAAGTAAAAGAGTAGCTAGTTGCTTGTGCGCTCAGTTCTCGAGACTCTCTCTGCGTGTAATTTGTCAGTCTTTACTATATTTTGTCAGTGGGAGGCAAGAGCTTACAGAGCAAATATATGGAGAGGTACTATTTAGGGTGGACCACGTTATTATTTTTTACGCGCTCCATCACGCTCTCCAATTTTCAAAGATCCTCTCATTGTTTTTACTCGGAGAAAAAACAAAGAAATCATATTTATTTACTGGCCATGGGATTTGGAATCCCCATCCCTTCCCTTCCGTTATACAAGTTGCCATTATAAGATTAGGAACGTTGTGAGAGCAAATTAGTAAAATTACTCTGGAGAAACATAATCTCAAGAAAAAGGATAATAAAAACATAATTATTATTATTATTTTTTTACTTGAGCCCTTAATATGTAAAAATGCTAAGCTTAGTTTCTTAAATCTACAGCCATGAAAAGCTTCAATGGTTTTGACCTCTCTCGTCCTCTTTGCCACGACTACCTTTGCTGGTTGTTCCTTGTTGTTATTTTTCCACCCATTAGGATTTTTTTTTCGAACGTTATCTCTAGATAAGTTTTCATGTACCCAAATTACACGTAAATCAACCATATAGTTTACACTTAGGACATATATTTTTGTTATGTTATCGGTCGGATTAAATTTTTTTAATATTACAAGAATATTCAGTCATTACTAATATATCTTCTAATAAAAAAATAATAATAATCGTGTAAGATAAATTTGATGTGATCCAGTCAACTTGAAAGGTTTACAAGCAACTTGAATGACTGGTAAAAATATAATTTAACTAAAAAAACTCAAGACACTATCTTTTTTTTTAATATTGAGAGGACAATATATTAAATTGACTTGGGTTAATCCGGGTTAATTTGTCAAATCCATAACTCGTGTTATGAGACTTTGATAAAGTTATAGAAAATAAATCGAAACAAATTACGAAGTTCAATTCTCAATCAACTCAATGTTAAAGAATAAAATTGAAAAAAAAAAGTCAAGCAACCTAGGTAATCCGCAAAACCTGTGACCCGGTTCATAAAACCAGGATAGCTCTATAAAAAACAAATTGAAACAAATTATGAAGTTTAACCTCTAATAAAAAAAATTCTATATATTAAATGATAAAATAAAAAAAATATTGTTCCAATAAACAATGTTTAGCGAGGAGATCAATGGTAAATTTACCTTTTTTAGATTTTTTTAGTAAATGTATTTTTTTATAAAATTCAATTCTCAATCAACCCAATGTTGAAACATAAAATGGAAAAAATCAATGAGAAAAAAGGAAAAAAAAAAACTCGAGTCAACATGGTTAACCCGTAAAACTTGTGACTTAGGTCATGAGATCATGATAACTTCTTAGAAAGCAAATTAAGAAATAATTATGATTATGACGCCTAATTCTCAATCAACCTAATGTTAAAAGATGAAGTTGAGAAAAAAAAATATAAATGTAAAAAACATGAAAAAAAAAACCTAAGTTAACACGACTAACCCACAAGACTCGCGACTCGGGTCATAAAACCAAGATAACTCTATAAAAAACAAATCAAACTAAATTATAAAGTGTAAAACCCAATAGGCTTAATGTTTGAGGATGAAATTGAAAGAGAATATAAGTTGAAAACTAAAAAAAAAGTTCTTAATTTTTTTTTAGGACTAAAGTGTAAAATGCCTTGGCATTTCACTGTTCACTAGTATAATGAAAATGCCAAGGAGTTTCAGTATGTTACTAAAACAGTAACTCGTGTTGCGCTGCAGGCCGATCAAAAATTTCTTAGCACACAAAAAAGATGCCGAGACGATCACAATATTTATGAAGAAGTAAGAAAAACTTGATACTCGAGTTATTAACTCGATTAGACCTAATAAGATCGGGTAATCTAATAATCTGATTTAAACTACAGGCAATGATAGCAGACGAACCATAAAAAAACATTTTGCAACAATCAACCAAAACAAATGAGCCACCAATATTATACCCAGAAGGAAAAGGAAAAAAAAAAAAACATTGGCAACCTACTATCAACTCCTTGTGGACATCGCTCATCATAAAAAAAAATCTTGTTAAGATGGTTCAAACCTGATCGCGAAGTTCTAGACAACAACATAAAAAGAAGTCACTAGAGCAACGTCTCTGAAAAGCAAATCGAACAAAACAAAATGAAGTGAACATTCATCTATATTCAATAAATCAATTATATTTAATTCAAGAATAAAATTTATTTTAAAAAATAAACTTAATAAATAATAACAAATAAAAAGACCTAAGATAACCCAATTAAATTAAAAAAAAAAAGATAAACCAAGGTCATAGAAAACATGAAAAAAAAAACAAGCTCAATCTCCAATTAAATAAATATTGAAAGATGAAATAAAAAAATAATAGCTTAAAAAATGATATAAAAAAATAAAGCAATATTAGGCAAACCTCATGAAGCTAGTTTAATTTACAAAGTTTGCAACCTACGAAATCTTCGACACGGGCTTAACAAGCTCAAATCCAAACCAATTAAATGTTGGAGAATTAAATCGGGTAAAAACATACCGCTCTTGAAAATTTTGCAAAGCAAAAAAAAAACCAGTTAAAAGAATGAGAATGAAATTTACCAAGAAAAAAAATTTACAAAGGGTGGAATCGAAGAAAAATATATCTCTAAAAATTATCTTAAACTACAAAAATACGGATCAAATTTAAAAAACAAAGAAAATAATGAGGATGAGATCGAAAGAAAAATCTAATTCCATGAATTATTTAAAACAAATATAACAAAAAAACAAGGACTAAATAAAAAGGAAATAAAAGTTTAGGGGTTGACTTGAAAAATCGGGTGGTAGGGTGCAAAAACTGAGGAAGAGAGAGTAAAAAAGAAGAAAAAAATGGTTGTCGGTGACAAATCAAACCTCCAATCAGTGCATGTGCCACATATCCAAGGAGGAGACGTTGAGACGAAGCTAAAGCCACCCTGGAATGGCCTTTATGGCTATTGGAATCAATCGCACGTGCCATCTAAAGATGACTAAGAGGCCGATGCATCCGCCTTTTTTAATTCCTTTTTAATTATTAAAATACTCAAATGACCCCACCCCAACAAATTAATTACAAAAAAAAAACTCAACAATAAAATAACATAAATACCCTTTAACATAAGAGTTAAATTACGCCAAAGATGCCAAGGTCTTTTTACTATGCAACAATATTAAAAATGACAAAAGAACCCTCCATTTTCCTGTTAGTTTTTTTTTATTATTTTAAGAATAAAAAGATTATTTTACTATGCATTTTTAATAAAAAAAAATACAAAATTAACCCCAAGTAGAAGTTCAAAAATTAATTTCTTTTAAGGGTAGTGTTGTAAATTCACTGTACAATCTAAACACAAATTACTCATCCTACCCCAATCAATTTTAGAATACCAAAATTATCTCAAGACAAATATTATTTTACTCTTAAATACATGATAAAGAGCTTTTTTATTTTATTTTTTAGGCCAAGAAGAAAAAACACTATTCTCATCCACAAACGGTGTCTAGGTGAACAATGTATTCTTCTTCTCTTTTAATTTTTTTAATAATATAATATAATATAATATAATGGGTGTCCATCAGATTTTGAAACTGTGATTTCTAACTTGAGAAAAAAGAATGCGACAACTCAACTGAATGGTTTGACTTACAACTTCCCTCCCTGCCTTAGTGAATAAAAAACACAAAGAACGAATAATTGC
>Ga0307515_10025897_pt1 | contig 10121 bp, 6 predicted proteins | sample 17_EM_MG_FD_194513 | JGI IMG/M metagenome (GOLD analysis project Ga0307515, IMG submission 194513) | Populus trichocarpa ectomycorrhiza microbial communities from riparian zone in the Pacific Northwest, United States - 17_EM | ecosystem: Host-associated > Plants > Roots > Unclassified | place...
CGCCAAAACAAAAGTAATTTTAGTTCGTGTTTGGCATTCTCGTAGCTTACAATTGTGATTTAAATAAAAACAATTTAAGAAAAATACTTTTAATCATGGTTTAAAAAAAATAAGCTTTTAATTAAAACTGTTATAAGATATATTAGCTAACACAACATCAAACAGTGTCTTTAATCGAGGGAATAAATCAAGATGGAATCAATGTCATGTTCCTTTTAGTTTTCAAGAGTTCGCTCTCTCCTTGAATGAAACTCTTCAACATGACAAGCCCTACTTCAGCTAGTCACTCCTCTTCAAATCATGGTCAGTCATGGTATCAAGATATCAGGACCAGACATCGTTAGACTTACTCTCGTGAAATCATGTACTGGATTTGAACAACTTAAAATGAATGATGGTAAGATGTACCAACTTGGAAAAACTATCAAATTTCTTGACAATGGAAGTGAACTTTGCAACATTCTCCTCATCAATTGTATTAGCTAAATCCCGAAAAGTTATAATTAAAACCAATGAGTAGGATAAAAGCACCACCATCCTAAAATTAAAATATCCAGATGGAATATTTGGTTGGCGGGTAAACACCATTTTGTTCGCCATTTACATTGTGAATGGATTTATCGATAGAAATACATTGAGAAAAGTTTTATCAGGGGTTGTTAGCCGTTGATATTTTCATCTGTAATTGGCAATGTTTATAGAATATTGATGCCAAAGAAAAATTAATCAACTAAATTTAATTGATTATTTCATCGATGATAAATGAATTACCAATGAAATATTTCATCACTTATTTCATCGGCAAAAACTAATTTTGCCGATAGAATAGGTGACAAAAGTAACAACAAAATATTCATTACTATTTTCATCAAAAAGATCTAAAACTTCTAAACCATTTTATAACTTTCCGGTGAAATAATGTCTATATTTTCAGTGAAATCATCCATGAACAAAAAAATATTCATCGGTGACTCTATGGAAAGTTTAGTTTTTTTACTGGAGTAGTCTATATGCACCTTTAATTCGAGAAGGTAAAAAAAACTCTCTTTCGGCCTTTTCAAGTTCCCCTCAAGTGTATAGCTACATGACCTGCTTGAATGAACCTATTTACATGAAGATTCTCTCCTTCCATTTCCGTAAATGCCAACATGAATATTATGGTTATGAAAATTTTCATTTTCGTTAATGTAAATTTGATAGTGCATTGCCGCGTTCTGAATTTGATATCTTGCCTTTTCTTTCCATTAACATGTCAAACTTGCACGTAGTATTAAGCTTCACAATATGAATTGAGATGCTATTGTTCTATTGGCTGATTGATGTTCATCATGGGACTGCATTACTAGGACTACCTCTGTAAAGCCTGTATTGGTGTTAATCATGGACCCACATGTTCTCCATTTTCACAGAGCATTGGCAGATTAAAGGATCTGTACTTAGGCAACCAACATCGTACTTGTCTAAAAAGCTTCTAGTGATCAATTCTTTTTAGAAATATGCATGTGTTAAGGTACGGTTCATTGGAGGGGATGGACCTAAACGCGTCAGGCTGGAAGAGATGAGGGAAAACACACTTCCAAGATCGAGTGGAAATGCTGAGTGCCGTACCACATGCCTTCTGGCCGTATGTTCTTAAGCAGGTCAGAGGTTCTCCTGATTTCTAATTTTAAATCATTTTTTCATATTATTTACTATAGCTTCAGGATACATTTATGTTTTTGTTGAATATTGTCTCAGTACTCTTTAACTCGTCGAGCAGTTCTTTGACAGATGCATTCTGCATAGCCATATTAGAGGCTGCTAGTTGTGGATTATTGACAGTCAGGACACGCGTAGGAGAGGTTCCTTCTTTATCTAGCTAACACGATATCATATACTCGTTGCTTTTTGTACATGTTGCTAGAGACATGTTCACGGGATTGAGCTCTGGTAATCCTAAATCCTACAGACAGCTAATTTGTTACTTCTCGTGATATTATTAGGTTCTACCAGACGACAAGATCTTACTTGCAGAACCAGATCCTAGTGATATGGTAAGATCAAATGGAAAGGCAATATCTCTACTTCCGAATATTGACCCGCAACTGACGCATAATCGTGTGAGCGAGCCATTCATGTAGGTTTAGTCTTCCTGAGAATTTCATAGTAACTATTCATAGAAGCTCAATCTTTGCGCTGCATTAGAAACTCTACGATTGGCATGATGCTGCAAAATGAGCAGATATTGTGTTTGACCGTGCTTTGAAATGCCCTGATCAGAATTCCTTAGAACGACTCTCACGGTATGCAACCGATCAGATCGGATACATAAGATCCAAACTCAGTTTTTTTTTTTTACTTTTTGCAGTATAATTGCACATAAACTGATGCGATTTAGTGTGAAGTTGTAGTCTGGTGAGTGCCTAAACAAAGACAGTTGATGGAGGCTTCGTTAGACTATCAGAATGTTCATCAGCATCTTCAGCAGAAAATCCAGTAGCATGTGCACCAATTATTCACACCATCCATTATGTTACTAATTCAAAATAATCCTGCTAGTCACTTGATTGTTTCCTTATTTCCCTCATTATACTCTGACAGTTTAATTGAACCACACCGCTAAGTAAGTTAGCCAATCCAAAGGATATCTCTTGTCTTTTTCTTTCTGTTGCTTGATTTTTTACAGGCTTTCTTAACATTGGTGACAACTGTTTATTAGATGCTTCTCTTGTGGTAGTTGGGCAGGCAAGAATTTCTGCTTCGTTATGATAATTGTTTTTTTTTTTTTTTTTGCTATGGCGTCAACTGCAATTATGGCAGGTACCACCAGTTCCTCCATATATCGAGTCTTGACCTTTGAGACAAATTCTGCTATCCACATAATATTCGACCTTTAATTATTTTCTTTTTCTTTTTTGATATTTCTTCAGCCAATGGAGGATATCGAGGAGGTGCGTGAATTTACATTTCTCCATCATCAATATGAAGAAATGATCTCAAATTTCAAAGGGGACCAAAGCTTGGGATAGCATTGTAGTTATAGAGTCCTCTTGGTTCATCAGGATGCCTATTGGATTCCCCTTCCATCCATGATTTCTCTCATCCTTAATGTGAGAGATGAATTTTTGATATCTATGGAAATTAATTTTGAACTCTATAATGTATATGCATGTAGAACGATATAATTATTCTTTAAATCTCTTGAATTATATCTACACTAGTATATATATAAATTTGTGTTCACAGCATTGTGACCTAAATTCAAATTCATTAGACTTTTCTCTTTTGAGAGTAATAAAAGAAAAAAAGAGTTGTTTTCCATCATGCTTCCCTTCCTATTTTTATCTTTTTTCTTTCTTTCTCTAACCTGGTATTAAAACTAGTTCAATCTAATAGACATTTAAGAGATTAAAACATGTGTGTTTAGCAAAGGAGAAATCTCAAGAGTGAGTTGATAATCAAGTGATATTAAAATTAGAGTTGATTTCTCGTATTAAAATAGAATACTCTAGTGGCGGTAACAAATAAAAAAGAGCATAAATTTGACTGCTTGATTATAGTCTGTTTAATATTTATTTTCATCGTTATATCAAGTTGAAATTTCGACAACAAATTTTTGACACATAGCTAAGATTAGACTTAAGATTAAAGGTGTCTAAGTTGGTATTTTGTCATAAAACAAGACTTTTAATCTCTTTCTCTTTAATCTTGTTATATTTCAAGAATAGATTGTTTTTTATGATTTATATATTGTAGCTTTTAGTTTTAACTAAGAAAAAAAATATTTTTTAATCCCATTATTTATAATGAAAGTTTTTAGATGGATTACATTCTGGTGATTATTATTTTTACAATGAGGTTTCAACATAAAAAAAATTAATATTGAATTGTTTTGATTGGTTGCTTAATTTTATTGATTGGTTGATAATATTTTAATTGCACAGAAGAGACAAAAGAATTTAGACCTGTGAATTTGGTTAAATTGATGACTTTTTCCATAGAGAGGTATCTTCCAACATGCTTCCTTTCCTACCTTTCTCCTCAGATTTCGTTTTACCTAACAATATCAGATCACTTCGTAACATCTATTGATTTTGCTAGTTATTAACTTGAACAGATCCCACAATGTGCTAAGAAATCTTATGAAATTTGTAGCTTTGTATTTTATTTTTTATTTTTTTTTATTTTTTGCATGTAGTGTCTAGTTTCATTGCCATAAATTGTAATCCCAAAGGATTCTAAAAAATCCCATCTAATCAAACTTTTAAAGTATCTCCAGGTGTATACTGAAAAACAGAGAGCACTAGTTTTTATATATATGAATTATCAAAATAGAGAGAACGTAAGATTATTAATAGCTAGCAGTTAACTGCAACTAAGTTCCAGTTGTGGAGAGTTACAACTTACAAGCAAGAAGGCGACTCTCTAATCCACTGCTTGCTTGCTATGCATATTATTGGTTGAAAGGAGCAAAATATAGAAAATTTAAAACAAAAAGATACATCACGGACACATTTTGGCTGCAACCACTTCACTTCTGAATCGTCATGGTTAAACCAATTTCATCCAAGTATATATTTTGCAGAAATATTGTAACCCAGCTAGCTCTTCAAACTCCTAATGTCCGTTGTTACGTGATGGGGGATTTGGCAATGGGGTATTTTCAGAAGAGTCGATCGGCCTCAGTTGTCGACGCTGAAGGACTAGGCTTTCTGTCAAAAACAACTCAAACATGAGCATATCATGAATACAATATACATGCCAGAAAAAGAAATTAAGATTACTCAATTCCATGCATGTTTAGAAATTTCCTAGGCATGCCATACTTTCTATCTATAGGAGTGAAAGATGTCCATGGAAATTCAAAATTAAGAAGTTTTGCACCTTGAATAGCTTCGAACTTGGAAATTCTTGCTTCTGTCAACACAGAAACTGAACTCATGAACAAGACCGCATAGGCTATAAGCAAAGCACAGACTGCAACTTTCCTATGGAGCCACCACATTCTGTGCTGTAGTAATGCAAACACGTTTAAGCATGAAACATATGTGGATCTCAGCTTACTTTATAGAACATTGGATCAACTTGTCAAATTTAAAGTGCCGGTTAAACCCAAAATTCTTGTGCACACATTTTCTTATTTTGTTATTCCAAGTCAAAAATATTTTTCTCGCTTTCTTTAAAGTCTTGTAGGAAAAAGCTTCAGAAGTCCTTATAGACTCTGAAACACGGCATCAATGTAGGATTTGATCAACGAAATGAATTCATAATAATTTGTGTTCAAACACGTTTAATAGCTACCTGTTCAAGCTATAACCATAAGGTCTCATTTATTAATCCAGATATTATAACACGCAGTCAAAACACAAAGTCTCATTTATTAATCCAGATATGTACAATATTTGCTTTACATGGCCAGAAAAATTTAAAATACTGATAAAATATTTTGTCGGTGTAAACAATTTAATGGATAATTGATTACAACTATTTTCGTTTGGTCTTTAGAGATTCGGCTTTGGCTCTTTATTTTTTAAGAATAAGATGATAATGTCATTGGGTGTCCTACGCTAGAAATTCTTGTTCTTGGTCATACTGTAACAGCATCCACCATTCAAAATCCCACCTCTTTCGTCTTTTTGCTGTTAACAGAGATTAAATTATCCATGTGCAGTAATTTTTAAAGACACCCACTTGTGTAATAAGCTCAAGGAACTTGGTACAATGAAGTTTATTCTTCTATGTGACTAAAGTGTTCCCTGACAGAATTCACACCACCTTATATTTGTCATCAGTTTGATTCGGATTCAGCCTTCTTAATCCCTCATTGTTAAGCCGGCCATGCAAAATGAACTCCGAAGATGATCAAAGGCATCCATAGTAGCTACAAACCATACCAACGAGGCTCAAATAATAAGATAATCGTGAGCTGCCGGCAGCAACACAACTGTATAGGCTACTATAGAATGTATAGCATAGCATGTATATATATATATATATATATATATATGAATAGGAAATAATTATATGTATAGGAAATAATGTACGATTATTTTAATATTGTAATTTCTATAGTTATTGTCATGTTTTTAAAACTACTTCAATCTAGTGGACATTTAAGAGATTAAAACATGTGTTTAGCAAAGGAGAAATATCAAAAGTGAGTTAAAGATCAAGTGATATTAAAAAGAAACACTCTAGCAGCAGTAACAAAAGGAGAGAAAAGAGAGAGCACAAATTTTACTGCTTGAGTATAGTTTGTTCAATATATGTTTTTATCGTAAGATCAAGCTGAAATTTTGAAAACAAATTTTTGACACATAGCTATGATTGAACTGAAGATTAAAAGTGTTTAAATTGGTCATTTAATCATAAAAACAAGACTATCAATTTCTCATCTCTACTAAGAAACAATATTTTGTAATCTCATTATTTACAGGGAAAGTTTTTAAGTAGATTACATTCCCGTGATTTTTTTTTCACATTGAGTTTTCAACGTAAAATATCTTAATATTGAGTTGTTTTAATTGGTTATTTAATTTTATTGATCGGTTAATGATGTTTTAATTGCACAAAAGAGAAAAGAATCTAGACCTGTGAATTTGGTTATATTGATGACTTTTCCCATAGAGAGTTATCTTCCAACATGCTTCTTTTCCTACCTTTCTCCTCTAATTTCTTTTTACCTAACAATATCAGATCACTTCGTAACATTTATTGATTTTACTAGTTATTAACTTGAACAGATCCCACGATGTACTAAGAAATCTTATGAATTTTGTAACTTTGTATTTAATTTTTTTTTCTTTTTTTGCATGCAGTATCTAGTTTCATTGCCATTAATTGTAATCCAAAAGGATTCTAAAAAATCCCATCTAATCAAACTTTTAAAGTATCTCCAGGTGTATACTGAAAAATAGAGAGCACTAGTTTTAATATATATGAATTATCAAAATAGGGAGAACGTAAGACTATTAATAGCTAGCAGTTAACTGCAACTAAGTTCCAGTTGTGGAGAGTTACAACTTACAAGCAAGAAGGCGACTCTCCAATCCACTGCTTGCTTGTTATGCATATTGATGGTTGAAAGGAGCAAAATATAGAAAATTTAAAACAAAAAGATACATCATGGACACATTTTGGCTGCAAACCACTTCACTTCTGAATCATTGTGGTTAAACCAACATCATCAAAGTATATATTTTGCAGAAATATTAATTGTATCCCAGCTAGCTCTTGAAACTCCTACCCACGTGAATATGGATGTGGTGAATAATTTTGCTGTGGGGGACGTGGAGAAGTGCCAATCGGCCTCAGATTCCGTCGCTGAAGGACCAGGCTTTCTGTCAAAAACAACTTAAACATGAGCATATCATAAATACAATATACATGCCAGAAAAAGAAATTAAGATACTCAATTCCATGCATGTTTAGAAATTTCCTAGGCATGCCATACTTCTATCTATAGGAGTGAAAGATGTCCAGGGAAATTCAAACTTAAGAAGTTTTGCACGTACCTTGAATAGCTTCGAACTTGGAAATTCTTGCTTCTGTCAACACAGAAATTGAACTCATAAATAAGACCACATAGGCTATAAGCAAAGCACAGACTGCAACTCTCCTATGAAAACACCCCATTCTGTGCTGCAGTGATGCAAACACGTTTAAGCATGAAATATATGTGGATCTCAACTTACTTTATAGAACATTGGATCATCTTGTCAAATTTGAAGTGTCAGTTAAGCCAAAAATTCCTGTGAACGCGTTTTCTTATTTTGTTAGTCCAAGTCAAAAATATTTTTCTCACTTTCTTTAAAGTCTTGTAGGAAAAGGCTCCAAAATTCCAAATCAACGCATTGAATAATTTATCATATAGTTTAGTGATTATGACAATTTTTTACTTGCGATGAGTCTTTCTTCTCATAAGCATCATGTTTCCAGTCATTCAATTGATTACCATGATATTTTCTATACAAAACATGTCAACCATATATTCATTGAGCGACCTTGATTTTTGTTATACTCGTCCATAATTTCTTGGGGTTTTTTTTTTCGTGCAACTTATCATAAACTCTAATTTCTACAACTCTAATCTTTCAAGTCGAAGCAGAGTCTGAGCAGTAAAGTCGTGGCCCAATAAAGGCTATATCCAGAAACATTTTGAGGCCCAGAATTGAGATCCAAGAATGACTTCAGAAAAGCTGGAAAAAAAAAAAGGCCTAGAGAAAAGATGACCAATTGATTGGGCTAGCTTGCTAAATAGTTTTCGAATTTGTTATCTTTAAAAAAAAATCAGTGCTCTCATGACATCATATTAGCATATGCTACCCTTGACTGAGACTAGTGAGAATTATTTAGTTAAATTAGCTACAGAAAAATTATTATTTAACTACTTAAAGCAAACATTATTACTATATTTTTTGAATTCTTACTTGAAATCTAAGTAATAACATGCAAGGCGTAACTTCATACAAAATTAAAAATGGTAATGAATATCTAAAAATCAGATTTTACTATATTTACTTGTTATCTAATAAATAAAAAATTTAAATATGTGTACCTTACATGACCAGAGAAATTCAACACACCAATGAAATATTTTGTCAGTGTAAACACATTAATTCTGTAAATATAAATATCACTGATGATTTTATTAATGAAAACATGTCGTCAGGAAGTATCCCATCACTAATGTCATATATGTTGATAATTTCATCAGTAATTTTTATACCGACAAATGTAGTGATGAATTATTATCATCACTCTTTAAAAATAAAGTTGACCAATATTTGTCATAAAATTCAATGGTGGGTATTATAAAGGAAATTTCAATGTATACTTTTGTCGGCAATATAAATGTCTCACTAATAGTTTTGTTTACAAATCACCAACGACATATTTTTTCAGTGATCCATCGAGTCAGTGATCTATCGAGATGGATCAAAACAATTAACAACTTTTTATAATTCTCTAAAGTAAATGTTGATCATTTACTGTTAGAAATTTCATTAGTGTTTAAACATATTATTTTTTTTTAAAAAAAAAGCTATAAAATAATTTTACATTGACATTAAACAAAATCAAACAATTAATCTAAATTGAAGAATTAATTTTATAAAAGGTAAAAATCAAGTACAAATATCTATACAAATCAATTACAAGCTCTAGTTGCAATTTTTATATGTGGATATTCCATCCGACCTACATTTGGGTCTACTCGTACATATTTGTGTATATTTTTATGTTTGTATTTGTTATTACATGTTTTGTACTCTTTGTTGATACTTATAGGCCTGAGCAAAAGAAAAAACCCTAAAAGAGACTAACTTCAAGGGAATTATAGTTTACCATGTAAGGAATTCATGGACTCCTTTCGGGATTTTGCTAGTTTGATCAAATGAGCTTATTAGAGATGGCACAATCCTCTTGAATAAGTAAGTTATAGGTCTACATGGCACTTGGACTCAAAAGGGGGAGAAGAATCTTTTGTGGGCATAAAGTGCTTGGACAAGATTGGTGACCCATCAAGCTTTGGGTTGGTGATCTTAATGGGTCTTAGCTCATATTTAGTGCCAAATGGATGGTACAAATCCCAGCCCAATTTTGTACTGGTTTCCGAACAGTGTGTAAATTACACTAGTTTTCAAATCGACTAAAAAAATCATTTTATTTTTTATGGAAGAATTAAATCTAGCTAGTCTATAACAATTAAAAAAATCTCAAACTATATCATTCCTCGTGGCTTTTAGGACAATAATAAAATTTAAGCATATAAGAAGCAAATGTATGCTGTATATGTATATAGTATGTAACCATGTAGGTCAGTATATAAGTCCATTGTATGTGAAACAAAGGATATTTGGAATCTTCAATGGTGGATTACAGGATAAAGTGCATCATTTGCCTTCTAATCATTAAATTTTGGACGATGATAGTTAACACTCAATAGTTAAAGGTCTAATTTTCGACATGTAAGAGAGAGAGAAAAGTGCACACCATAATTTGATTATGTAGACCTAACAAGCCGTTAATCACAATTAATTAAGCTAACCCGTGCCCATTATTATTTGGCTCCCTCCACTGCTGGATGCTGTGGTTTGTGTGTGATATGGGCATTAATTACACCAAGAGAAACTTTACCTACT
>Ga0307515_10025898_pt1 | contig 10121 bp, 7 predicted proteins | sample 17_EM_MG_FD_194513 | JGI IMG/M metagenome (GOLD analysis project Ga0307515, IMG submission 194513) | Populus trichocarpa ectomycorrhiza microbial communities from riparian zone in the Pacific Northwest, United States - 17_EM | ecosystem: Host-associated > Plants > Roots > Unclassified | place...
ACGGATTGTAGATCATCGGCGACTTGACCGGCGCGATCGGATCTCCGAAGTGCGCGACCAGCCTGGTCGTCCCCCGGATCACGGCGTCCTCCGGATCGGCGCCCGCGGCCGCGCGGTCGATGCCGGCGCACGAGGCAGCTCGCTGGGCAGCGGTACCGGGCGCTGCAGCACCTCCTCGCCGAGCCACTCGGCGGCGCGCCGCGCCCGGGCGGCCACGAACGACGGCTTGAGCTGGACGTAGTCGTCGTTGAACACCTCGAAGCTGAAATCGCCCCGGTACCCGAGGGCGACCAGGTGGCGGACCAGGTCGGCGACCTCCGCGGTGTGAACGCCCTCGCCGGGGAACACGCGGAAGTGCCGCGCGGTCTCGATCCGCTCCGCCGAGGACGGCACCGCGCGCCACAGGAAGTCGCTGAGCTGGACCAGGAAGATCTTCCGGACATCGACGGCATCGAGCTCGTGCAGCGGCATCTCGGTGGCCAGGCAATGGAACGAGTCGACCCCCAGCCCGAGGTTGGGCGCGGCGGCGCGCCGGACGACGTCCCACGCGGCCGGCAGCTCGTGGATGGTGCGGCCCCAGGACAGCGCCTCGTAGGCGATGCGGATCCCGCAGGGCACGGCCAGCATGGCGAGCTTGCGGAGATCGCGCGCGATCCGGTCGCGATCGTCGTCGGCGTGCGACAGCGTCGACGAGCAGACCAGCAGGACGCGGGAGCCGAGCTCGGCGCACAGCTCCAGCATCGAGCTCGCCACGTCCATCTTGTACTCGTGCAGGCGCCCGGTGAGGGCCTCGAAGTCGCGCAGCACCTGGAAGCCGGTGACGCGCAGGCCGCTGGCGCGCACCGCGCGGCACGCCGCGGCGACGCCGCCAGGATGGGACACGAGATCGTGCGCGGACAGCATCACCTGCGTGAACCCGCCGTCGGCGATCGCGCGCAGCTTGGCCTCGAGCGGGCCGGCCAGCGAGATCGTGTCCATGCCGAAGTCATCGCAGTTGCCGGTGAACCGCGTCATGACTGGCTCGGCGGCGGGCGGTGATCGCGGACCAGCTCGAACGCCACGCCGGCCGGCAGCCCGCGGGTCAGCGCGCCGCGTTCGGCGGGGCCGGCGAGCTCGCTGTCCAGGAAGTCCACGCCGCGCGCGCGCAGCGCGCGGACCGCCCCGAGCACGTCACTCGTGCCCAGCCCCAGGCGTGCCAGTCGCTCGTCGACGAGCCCGGCTGTGCCGGGCGAGGCAGCACTCCCGAATGGGAGTGCGGTGCGATCGACGAGCCCGGCTGTGCCGGGCGAGGGTTCGACGAGCTGGAGATAGAACGTCCGGCACGGGCTGCACAGGATGCGTCCCTCGGGCAGGATGCCGAAGCGCTGGTCATCGGGGATCGGCGCGAACCCGAACAGCTCGCGATAGAACTCGATCCAGTCGAGCATTCGCCCCGGACCGACGTGCTGGACCAGCCCGAACCAGTGCAGCCCGGCGATCGCCGGCGGCTGTTGATCGACGCACGGGATCGGCACGAAGTCCACGGTGTAGATCGAGAACTCGCGATAACGGTCCACGAAGTAGATGCGACTCGCGCCGACGCCGTGAATCGCCGGGATGTTGAGCTCCATCACCTCGACGCGCGTCGGCACCGCCCACGCACCGCGGTCCAGCGCGCGGCGGTAGGCGGCGGCCGCATCGCGCGCGCGAAATGCCACGGCCGAGATCCTCACATCATCGGCATCGGCCGGATCGTCGCGACGCTGCGCGGCGTGCGCGTTGATCACCACGTTCATCGTGCCCTGGCGGTAGAGCAGGACCTCGCGCGAGCGATGCCGGGCCACCGGCTGGAAGCCCATGAGCTCCAGCACGTGGCCCAGCGCCAGGGGCCGCGCCGTCGAATATTCGATGAACTCGATCCCATGCAGGCTCGAGGGATGTCCGGGATCGAGGAGTTCGGGGTCGGTGCTCACGCCAGCGTCCGCGGTTTGGCCGACTATTGTACGAACTGGTTCGTATAGTCAAGCTGCGCGATCGACGGTGGCGGCGGCGCCCCGCGTCATGTGGCTGCTCACTGCATGACTCGCCGCCGACGTCGCTGCCGGCGGTACCGCCTCTTGATATGTACGAACTAGTTCGTTTACGTTCAGCCGCACGCTGGAGTCGCATCGCGTTCAGCGGCAGATGGCTCGGACACGAGCGGAGGTACAACCATGGACCCGGGAAAGCTCTCGTACGCGCTCGGCGCGTTGTTATTCATCACCACGCGTATCGCGTTCGCTCAGGCGCCCCAGGAGCCGCCACCGCCCGCGGCGCCGGCCGGCCCCGAGGAGCCGACGCGGCCGTCGCAACCCACGCCGCCCGCAGACCGGGTGCCCGCGCCCGCGCCCGTCGCTGCACCGGCCCCCGCGGCCCCGCCCGCGCCCGCGGGGCCCGCGGCACCCCCGGCACCGGTGACCCAGCGCCTGGGAGACGCCTCGCTCACGCTGTACGGCGACATCGATCTCTACCTCAACGTCATGCACAGCAGCTCGGGGAAGAACATCGTCGCGATCCAGGACGGTGCGATCCTGCGCTCGCGGGTCGGACTGCGCGGTGGGATCGAGCTCGGCGATGGCTTCAAGGGCAACTTCGTGGTGGAGCAGGGCATCAACGCGACCAGCGGCGCCCCGGCGGACACGACCCGGCTGTTCGATCGCCAGGCGTGGGCGGGGCTGGTCACGCCGGTCGGCGAGTTCCGGGTCGGCCGGCAGAACACCGAGGTCTTCCTTCGCGGCGGCGCGATCGATTACGGCGAGCGGACGCTCGGTGCGGTGATCAACGCATTCGGCGTTCCGTCGCGATACGACAGCGACCTGGTGTACATCTCGCCTCGACTGTCCGGACTCCAGGCCGTGGGCCACTACTCGCTGCAGGGCTCTGCGGTCGACAGTCCGACCCAGCAGCGGGTCTATCAGGTCGCGCTCGACTTCGAGCGTGGCCCGGTCCGCGTCGGCTACGCCCGCGTCGCCGGCAAGCCAGCGCCCGCAACGCCGGTGCAGCGGATCGTCACCTACGACAACTTCTACGGCAACCTCAAGTACGGCGCCGCCAAGGCCTACCTGGTGTACATCCGGTCGAACAACAACGGCCCGAACGGCGAGCTGTTCAACGGCAGCTCGCCGCTCGGCAACACCGGCGCGCTGATCGCCGGGACCGACATCGGCGCCGAGACCTACTACAACATCTACCAGGTATCCGCGGACTACACCCTCACCCAGGCGCTGCGCGTCGGCGCGCTGTACGGCTGGATCCGCGACAGCTCGGGCTCGGGCAAGAACGCGAGCGGTGGCAGCCTGGGCGCATTCTATGGCTTCCGGAACATCAAGCTGTTCCTGCTCGCCGACCGGCTGGCCAACGATCCGAAGGCCGGGTTCCGGATCAGCGGCTCGGCCGGCCTCACCAAGCCGTTCACCGCGGCCGATGACGTCAACGGCCGGACGTTCACCGGCGTCCAGATCGGCTTCGTGTTTCGCTTCTGATCGCCGGCGTGCCGATCAGAAGAACAGCCAGCCGCTCATGATCGCGGCGTAGTTCTTGGCCGCCGCGCCATCACTGTAGACGTCCTCGTACAGCGAGCCGCTGACCGCGATGCGCGTCGCCCGGGTCGGGTCGACGAACACCCCGACCTCGAACACGTCCTCGTGGTCGCGGATCCGGGCAGCGGCGGCGGCCTGATCGGTGGGCCTGGCCGCCGCGCTGGCGGTGCCGACCGACTTCGCGTTCGACGACTCCATGTGTCCGTAGTTGACGACCAGCCCCAACCGACCACCGGTGCCGGCGGGGTAGAACTCCAGTGACGCGAAGTACGCGAGCCACTTGATCAGCTCGACGTGTCCAGCCGCGTCGATCGCGGCGAGCCCGGGGTCGAAGTTGGCCGGATATGCCGTCGGCGTGCCGCCCGGCGTCGCAGCCGGGATCGCCGCGTTGGCGGTGCCCGCGCCACCGAGCGCGGTGTAGGCATCGGACATGCCCGAGGTGATCGACACTTCGCCGTTGAGCGACAGCGCATTGTCCTTCGACGTCGCCGTGGCCGGGATGATCGGGAGATACGCGCCGAACGCCACACCGCCGCCGGTCTTTGTGATCCCGCTGTGCGGGGCCGCCAGCAGCTCGGGGATCCGGAACTGGCGGACGTCGCCCGAGATCGCGACCGACGCCGGCTGGATCGCCGTGTTCGCCATGTATGTGGTGTGCTGGCCGGTCCACCTGGTGAACTGCAAGCGCACGCCGGCGACGCCCTCCGGGCTCGCCGAGTCCTGCTGCGGCGGGCGATTGGCCGCGACGGCGATGTCGGTCGTGACCGCGTCGCCCTTGAGCGTCTTCGATAGCCGGAGCTGCGCGGTGCGCTCGAAGGTCTCGCCGGGGAGCCCGGGATACTGGACCGAGGCGCTGATGTAGCCGGGCTGCCAGCCGAACAGGCTCCATTGCTGCCCGATCAGGACATCGAGCACCGGCGTCTCGATCTTCAGGAACGACGTCCGGATGCGGAGCACCGGGTTCGAGTACGTGCTCTGCTCGGTGGTCGTCGTCGGACCGAAGAAGTCGGTCTCGAGCACGCCGCTGACCCGGATCCCGTGCTGCTCGGGCGCGGCGATCCGGATCCCCAGCCGCGAATCGCGGGCGCTGAACAGCGTGCGCCCGTGGTTTCCCCGGTAGGTGCCGGATCGCTGGATCTGCGTACTGCCGCAGAACTCGACGCAGCTCTGGGTCGAGTCGTACTTGTAGTTGCCCTCGAGGTAGCCGTAGAGCGTGGTCTTGAGCTTCGCGACCACCAGCGTGGTGGCATCGCCCGCGCCGACGACGCCGATGTCAGCGAGCGCGGAAGCCAGCTCGGCGTCGGAGATCACGCCCTTGTCGTGCAGCAGGCGCAGCGAGGCCCACTCCGGTCCCCTGGGCACGGCCGGAGCCGCGGCCGGTGCGGCGGGCGCGGCAGCCGGGGCCGGCGTCGCCGGCGGTGGTTGCGCGGTGGGGTCGGGCGGCGGTGCCGGCGCCGGCGGCGGTGGACCGGAGGCATCGGGTGTCGGCGCGGGCTGCGCCGAGGCGCCATGCGGGATGCCCAGCAGGGCGAGCGTCGCTGCCGCGAATCGAACGAGCGTGGTCATGTACTCCTCTTGTCTTCAGCGAGGGTGTGCGGGGCCGCTATCTACAGAACGGCTTCCTGCCCATGGCGGACTCGATGCCGCCGAGGATCAGGGACTGGAAGTGCTGCGCTCCAGGGAACGACCCGTCGCTGGAGAAGTCGCGCGCGTCGTGGCCGAGGGTGGTGAGGAACGCGCGGCCGCCGTCGTAGTACTGGCACCATGCGACGGGGTGGAACTCGCCGTGGCCGGGGTGCCCCATCGAGCCGGTGGTGCCGCGCAGCATCGACCGCTCGTCGACGACCGCCAGGAACCGGACCTTCGACGGGAACGGCACCAGGTTGTACCACTCGTCCGAGAAGCTCCAGATCGCAGGGAGCTTGTCGGTCGAGGCATCCCGCGTGTTGACGATCGCGACGGTCGCCGGCTGCACGGGGCCGTGGTCGTAGAAGTTCGCGCCGCCCAGGAGGCCCTCGTACCAGGGCCAGTTGTACTCGGTGCCGAACGCGTTGTGGATTCCGACGAAGCCACCGCCACCGCGGAGGTACTGCCGCAGCGAGGTCTGCGCCGCGTCGTCGAGCGTGTCGCGCGACGTGCTGAAGAAGATCACCGCGTTGTATCTGAACAGCTGGCCCGGCGTTGCCAGCTGGGCCACGTCCTCGGTGTAGTGCACGGCGAAGCCATTGGCCGCGCCGAGCGCGACGATCGCGTTCTGGACCACGTTGGCGGCGGCCAGCGGCGGATCGAGCCCCGGGCCGAGCGCCGGACCCAGATCGGCGTGGCGCGGCCCGGCGGTGCGGGTATAGAGCAAGACCTTGTAGCCATCGACGGCCGGATCGAAGTTGCCCCAGTCGTGGTAGCAGCTCGGATCGGTGCCCCGACACACGCCGTAGTCCGGATCGCCGAGGTTGCGTGCGCCGGTCCTGGGGTGAGCCGAGAGCGGCGCGCCGGTGACGACGACGGTGGCCAGCGCGGCGGCCGCAGCCGTTCGCACGGCTCGCATGATGCGGTTTCGCATGTGCAGTCCTTTCTGATCAGAAGACGACGACCTTGCCGGTCGGTCTGGGGCTGAAGCAGTCGTTGTAGAAGTACTCGCCGGCGCGCGTGAAGGTGTACGAGAACGACTCGCCGGGCTTGAGGCGAACGTCGAACAGGCCCTCGAAGAACTGGGTGGCGCCGTGCTCGTTGACGTTGTCGGCCGGGTTGACGAACGTCACCGTGGTACCGACCGGCACGCGCAGGTGAGTCGGCGCCATGGCGTCGACCGCGGTCGACTCGGTGGCCCCGACGGTGTTGGTGGCCGCGTTGTAGGTTCGCGCCAGCACCACGGTGTTGCTCACGACCGCGCCGTCGACCGCGGCGCCGGATACCGGCCGGCGCACCACCGGCGGCGTCGGGGTCGGCGCCGGCTCGAGCTTGCCATGAAGCTTGAAGGCCCACAGGAAGTCGCCGCGCGGCGCGGAGCTGCCGTACGGGATGTCGGTGCCGCCTGCGTAGACCGCGATGTACTGTTCGCCGTCGATCTCGTAGCTGATCGGGCTGCTGCTGATCGCGGCGCCGGTCTGGAACCGCCAGCGCTCGTGTCCGGTGTGGGCGTCGAGCGCCAGCAGGTTGCCGTCGGGCTGTCCGATGAACAGCAGATCACTCGCCGTGGTCAGGATGCCGTTGCCGTGCGCGAGCGAGTACGGCATGTGCCGCTTCCACCGGACCCGGTTGGTCGACGGATCCACGGCGACGATGCCGCCGGTCTGGTACTCGCCGGGCGGACGCAGGCCGTTGCTGGCCTCGGTGAGCGAGTGCGCTGCGGCGACATACCCGAAGCCGGTATAGACCAGCCCGGTTGCGTGGCTGTACGACTGGTGATTCCAGTCGGCGCCGCCGCCGTGGCCCGGAATCGACAGCACGGGGATATCCCAGTGCGGATCGTACAGCGAGCCCTGGACGTAGTTGGGGACCGCCCGGTTGGGGTCGCCCGGGATCGCGGTACCGAGCGGCTGATCGACGATGGTGTGCTCGGTCCACGGGCCCTGGCGGGGGAACGGCTGGGTCGGCCATGTCTGCTGCCGCGCGTCCTGCGGCACCGCGATCTCGTCGATCCCCAGCGGCGCCGAGCCGTCGCTGCGGTCGAGGATGAAGTACATGCCGGACTTGCTGCCGTAGATGACGATCTTGCGCCGTCTGCCGCGGATCTCCACGTCGGCCAGGACCGGCGCCATCACGTTGTCCATGTCCCAGATGCCGTGGTGGATCGACTGGAAGTGCCAGCGGTACTCGCCGGTCCTGATGTCCATCGCGACGATCGAGCTCGAGAACAGGTTCTGACCGCCGCGCCGCGACCCATCCTGCGACGAGTTGTTGCCGCGCGCGTTGCCGAACGTCCAGTACACGAGCCCGAGCTCCGGGTCGAGCGCGGGGTGCATCCACGGCGCGGTTCCGCCGGTCTGCCAGGAGTTGCCCTCCCAGGTCTCGTTGCCGAGCTCGCCCGGACCGGGCGCGCCCCAGAACACCCAGGCGATGTCGCCGTTGCTGGCATCGAGCGCGAGGGCGGCGTTGCGGGCGCCGTCGTGGGTGCCGACGTGGAGCAGGCCGTCGTGGTAGGTGACGGCGACCTTCTCCATGTTGCCGAAGCCGGTGATCTGCCGCTCCCAGGCCACCGCTCCCGTGGCCTGGTCGAGCGCGATGATCCAGCTGCCCCGGCCGTGGGTGAACACCCTGCCGGCGCCGACCGCCACGCCGCGGCGAGTCACGTTGCCGCGGGTCTGGGTGTACTTCCACCGCGTGACGCCGGTCTTGCCGTCGACCGCGAACACGTTGCCGAACGCTGACTCGATGTAGAGCACGCCATCGACGGCGACCGCGGTGCTCTGGTTGGTCCCGGTCGTGATGCCGCCCTCGATGCGATTGAGCCACGCGCCGCCGAGCCGATGGAGGTTGTCGTGGCGGATCATGCCGAGGGACGAGTAGTTCTGGTTGCCGAGGTTTCCGCCGACCTTGGGAAAGTCCCGGCTGCCGGGCGTCGTGCAGCCGCCCCGGAACAGCGCGCCGTGGCCATCGGACCCGTCCGCGCGCGCGGTGCCGGCGAGCCTCGGCGCGAGGATGGCCCCGACGGCCGTGGCCGCGGCTCCCTTGAGGAGCGCTCTTCGTGGAATGTGTCGCATATCGGTCACCTCGATTCGAAGGGAGGGAGGCGGGCTGGCCCGAGCTCGTCTGTCATGTGGATCCGGCCGGGGTCCGGCCGGGATCCGCCGGTCGGCTCGGCCGCACGCGGCCAGCTCGCGGCGGAACATTGAACGAACTAGTTCGTATAGTCAAGGACGACTCCATCGCTCCCGCCGCGTCGAGAAATTGCCGCGCTGCGCCGTCGCCCACCGTTCAGCGCGCGCTTGAAATGTACGAACTAGTTCGTTACATATGCCGGCTCGCGGTGCTGCGAGCGCGGGCTCCCGGCCGGCGGCGCACACCCATGTCGCGGATCAACAAAGGAGACAGCATGACCAAGGACGCACAGCAACGAGCGCACGCGGCGATGCGCACGCGTGCCGTCACCGCCGCGACCGTCGGCACGGCGCTGGAGTGGTTCGATTTCACGCTCTATGGCGCACTGTCGGCGACGGTCCTGCCCAGGCTGTTCTTTCCGACGATGGAGGCGACGTCGGCGCTGCTGGCCTCGCTCGCCACGTTCGGCGTCGGCCTGGCCGCACGGCCGCTCGGCGCGATCGTGTGCGGACATCTCGGTGACAAGCTCGGCCGCCGCAATCTCATGCTCGGCACGGTCTCGATGATGGGGTTGTCGTCGATGGTGATGGGGATGCTGCCGACCTATGCCAGCATCGGGCTGGCCGCCCCCGTGCTGCTGGTCGTGCTGCGCATCCTGCAAGGCTTCGCGCTCGGCGGCGAGTCGACCGGCGCCCAGCTGATGGCGATCGAGCACGCCAGCGCCGATCGCCGCGGCACGTACTCCGGCCTGCTCGGCCTGTGCTCGCCGCTCAGCCAGATCATGGCCAACGGCGCGCTGCTGCTGCTGGCCTCCGTCATGTCGCCCGAGGCGTTCGAATCGTACGGCTGGCGGCTCCCGTTCCTGTTCAGCTTCGTCCTGATCGTGATCGGCGTGTACATCCGGCTCAAGGTCAGCGAGACGCCCGCGTTCGTCGAGCTGCGCAAGACGCGGGTGGTCCAGATCAGCAGTCCGCTGCGCGACGTTCTCCGGCTGCACTGGCGGACCGTGCTGCGCTGGATGGTGTTCTTCTGCGGCCCCGCCGCGATCTTCTATCTGATCGTGGTGTTCTCGCTGAGCTACATCACCAAGACGCTGGCGTTGCCCAAGCAGACCGGCTTCCTGCTGCTGATGGGTGCCAATGTCTGCGCGATCGTGGGCGCGCTCGCCGGCGGCATGCTGAGCGACAGGATCGGCCGCAGGAAGGCGCTGGCGATCGGCTCGGTCGCCACCCTGGTGATGCTGTTCGTGTACTTCCCGATCCTCGACACGAAGAGCTTCGTTCCGATGCTGGCGGCCATGGGCTGCTTCCTCGGCTTCACGCAGTTCCAGAGCGGCATCCAGCCGGTCGCGTTTGCCGAGGCGTTTCCGACCAACGTGCGCTACTCCGGTTCGGCCCTTGCCTATACCGGCGCCAACCTGATCGCGGGCGGCCCGATGCCGGTGCTCGCGGTCTGGCTGTTCACGATCTGCAACGGCTCGCCGTGGGGCATCGTCGCGGTGTGCGTCGCGTACAACGTGCTGTCCCTGGTCGCGATCCTGACCGCCGCGGAAACCCTCGGCATCGACATGAACCGGGTCGATCCGGCCAACCCCAGGCACCAGCATGGCTGAGCTCGTCTTCGTCCTGAACGGCTCGAACCTCAACCTGCTGGGCCGGCGCGAGCCGGCGCTCTATGGCACGACCACGCTCGCCCGGGTCCAGCACGAGGTCGAGACGCTGGCCCGCCAGCTCGCGCTCGAATGCGAGTTTCGTCAGACCAACAGCGAGGCGACCCTGGTCGACTGGCTGCAGGAAGCATTCGAGC
>Ga0307515_10025899_pt1 | contig 10121 bp, 8 predicted proteins | sample 17_EM_MG_FD_194513 | JGI IMG/M metagenome (GOLD analysis project Ga0307515, IMG submission 194513) | Populus trichocarpa ectomycorrhiza microbial communities from riparian zone in the Pacific Northwest, United States - 17_EM | ecosystem: Host-associated > Plants > Roots > Unclassified | place...
AACAGGAATTTCTCACGGGAAGAAGACCTGCACGGAAGTGAGCATTTGATGTTGAGGGCAAAGTGGGGAGGACGAAAAAGTGCAAGGAAAATCCCGAACTTGGCAAACGAGGAAAGCATCTCCTAGCAATATCACGCGTCCAAACCGCACGATCATGACCAATGCAAAAATACGTTATCACGATTTGATGGTACATGTCCGTGGCCATTTTCAGGGTACTTCAATACTCCCACATTGCTCCCTTCGTTCTCGAAACGCCGTGAACCTTAACGTGTCACGTGGGTAGAAATTTCACCCTTACAGAGTAGAGGTATCTAGCCGAACAGGCCTTTATTACCCCCTTTTTATATAAATATCTATTTTACTATCTATAACACTTTTCCTTATTATTACTATTAATATCTAATTTAAACAAATAACTACCTATCTCCTATATTAATTCTTTTACTACTTATACTCGTAATTCAAAAGCACTTATTTAAAATGAAATTCATTAGTATTATTACTACATCTATAATTACTACTTTAGCTATCGCTGCTCCGCCGCTCCGGTAGCAGATCTGACACTAGCGGTTAAGATAGTAATTAAGTAAGACCTAGTTAGTTTCTAGTAGGATATATAAGTCGACTGTTTTATTAAGTTAATATTTAATACTACTGATTTTATAGACTAATTTAGACGAAAGTGGTTTTTTGAGTCTCAAGCGTACTAGTACTAATACTATTAGGACTTGTATTAACCTTAGTAATACCGGGTTTAAAGATAACATTACTTCTATAAAGTTAAAGCCTGGATGCCGTTATACTACTTGAGCAAAAGTTTATTCTGCCTAAGCACTATAAGAATCTATATAGAGAAGTTTTAGATAGTGAGGAAACAATTTCTAATTTTCTTTTACTAAACAGTAATGCTAACTGCAAAGGCACCGGCTTTAGCTTCAACGCCAGCCCTGGAAGCAAGCAATTCCCCAACTGGATCGACAACAAGTCCAGCAGCTGGAAGTGTGTTATTGACAACTGAGGGATCTCTGGATCAAATTCGGAATTTGGCATAACTGCACGTGGCTTAGCCGGTAGCCGGTGCTTCCAGTAGACAGCCTTTAGATCAATGCAAGCTCTTTACCACCACTGCAAGTCTCATCTTATCGTGACAATTACTAGATTTTGTTTTCAATTTATGCTTGCAATCCCCTACATTGCTTCAGGAAATCCCCCGCCTGCCGGGCCGCAAAAGCGGCTTCTTTTTCAAACCCGACGATCTTCCCAACCAAAACTTTATGAGAACGGTTAGTAATGATTCTGTAATCAAGGAACTCGCAAGATAGAGGAAAGAAAAAGTTCACATACTAATATCATGAACTGCCTGCGCCGCAATCTGCAACTCAGTCCTGTTTCCTTTGACAGAAGTAAATTCCTCGTAAGCTTTTGCATCGTCATGATACAGGGCTTCACATTCCCCTGTGTGGAAGAACAAGGGTGTTGGTGTTGCGAATGCGGTACCGATGAAGCAGATGTTGGGATCGGAGAACTTGATGCCTGTTGATGGAGATGGGGAGAGAGCGCGAGCACCCCAAGTGCCAAATTCACCAACGAGGTAGTCGGTTGGCGCGTTGGGCGACTTATTCAGATGCCCTACCTCGAGAGATCCCGCCTGGAGGCCTGATTAGCAAGATTGGTCATTTGGTAAATCTGAAGTAAGGAAAGAAGGCGGAGGGACAGACTGGATCAACCCAAGGCGACCATAGAAATGCGCAACCTGGGGAAGGCACCGCTGCTTTTGGATTATCTGCAATATATCGCAGCAACGCAAGACAGAGATTGCCTCCTGCACTGTCTCCTGAGATAGTGATCTTCCTGGCGGGAACTTGCATCTCATCGGTCAAGTGTAAAAGCGAAGTGACAGCATCCTGTAACTGAGCTGGAAATCGGCCGCCTGGATTTGAAGCAAGGCGGTACTGTGGGCAGAAAACATGCGTGGCTGAAGTGTGCTGCAGAAGAGTCTTTGCCGCGAATCCACAGTCGTCTTGACGTCCATCTCCAATTACATAAGCTCCTGGGAAATGCAGTTAGCCAATTGTTTGGTGACTCGTCTGACATATAGCAATCCAGCTCTCCTGCTGCCCTGCAGCAAAGAATCTTACCACCATGAAAGTGGAGAATGACATCTGTCACAGTGCCTGGCGATGGCCGTTTGGGATACCAAGTCCCGCCAATGGTCACAGGGTTGATCTCTTTGTCCTTTGAAGCAATGCCAATGTATTTACTGTTCTTCGCAGGCTGCATCTTTACAAAGCGATCCCCTTCTTTACCAGGCTTTAGGCTTCCCGGGGTCTTCATCTCGACATCCGACATATTCTTGAGAACTGCTTGCAGGATGCGAACTCCGAGAGCTTGTCCTGTAAGAGCGTCAGCACTCCCCATCGAAGGATACTTGATAAACCTAAAGTCGCGCTCCCCTGCAGATAGACAAATACGTACGGAGACTCCATTTCGAGCTTTGACGGGTGAAAGACGGCAGGAAATAGACCAGCCAAAGTGGTAGGCGTAAGACGTTGAACAAAATAGCTGTTAGTGTCCAAAAGCCTTTGCCTGGGTGGCTCTTGATCCAGGAGGCAGTAGCCATGGTGGTATAATCTTACTTTTTCGGAAATGGAAGACGAAAAGTGGCCAGCGCGATTGTTACCGATCTCCTACAATACGATGACAGTAACAGAGATCAGTACAAACAAAAACTATGTATCTGTAGAGAATAGTGACGTGAAAGTGAGGTTGGTCCTCGACGTATGAAAAGGTTGATGCTTGCGATCGTCCCGAGGTTGTCGAGAAATGCTGGCTACCATGCTTCATACTTAACTTGTGGCCGGGGCTCCCCAGGCGGGAAAACCAGAACCAGTCAAAGTTCTTGCGAGGTTTGAAAGGCTGGTGCAAATGTACAAATGAAGTTAGGAGACGGAGTTGGAAGATCGGACGAAACTCAGCACGGTGCACTCGTAAACGCTATCCCCCTTCCATGGCACTAAAATATAGATCGGTTGAATATTGCCTCGGTAGCCAGGAGCAGGGACAAAAACGTTGCGAGACGCCCTTGGGACCCGGGCAGACAAATGAAGCAGATGCCGGGCCAGCAGGTTTTAATACCTTTGGCTAAATCGAGTCGAGAGGTCGTTTAGTGAAAGATATCTTCATCCGAGAGCAGATCCAGGCATCCCACCAGCCGAGGAATAACTTGGCAACGCTTCAGGGCATAAATAAAAATGGGTTTCAAGAAACAGAGATTCAGAGAAGTGATATTAAGGGCCTTCAACTTGGCCATGAGTGAGCGCAGCCAACATCTTTCAGAATGCAACTACAAGAGACGCCCCGGAAATTACAAACAGCCAAAAAAAAAATTAAAAAAAATTATATATATATATATAACTAAAACACCTCATATACGGATCATTCCTCCTCTGACCCTCATTCTCACTCAAAACGACGTCTCCGTCACCTTAAGCTTTAATAGCGACTCTGCATTCTTGAATGCAATCCGCTCAAGGTCCTCCTTCCCTACCAACCCACTCCCCTCCAACTCTTCCATCCAGCTCAACCCCTTCTCATTCGTTGCAAACGGATAGTCTACACTGTAGAGTATTCGCTCGATATTTGTATTCCTCAAAATGCAAGCCATCGGATCAATTGACCACACTCCACTCGTCGTGATCCAAATATTCTCATCCCAGATTTGCTTGAACGGCCGCTCAAACTTTCCCCATCTCACAGATAAATCGCACACTCGCTGGAGCATGAACGGAAGCATTTCTCCAAAATGACCCACGACGATTTTGACCCTCGGGAATTTATCAAAGACACCTGCTGCAAATAGGCGCAGGACATGCAGCGCCGTCTCCGAATGCCAGCCAAACCCGGACGCGCCGAGACTGGCAGCAGCGCCATCACTGAAGTTCCCCGAATATCGAGGCGCCATATCTTCCGAAGGCCAGGTTGGATGCAAATAGATGGGAACATCGAGATCCTGTGCGGCCTGAAAAAGGGGATGATATTCCTTGTCATCGTAATATCTCCCATCGACATGGTTGTCAATCAAGGCTCCGACGAACCCCAACTCGCGCACGCATCGAATCAACTCGTTCGCGGCAGCACCAGGCTCCTTCATGGGCAGGACAGCAAAGCCGGCGAATCGCGACTTGTTCTGGGCGACAGCCGTGGCCAATTGATCGTTCGCGGCTCGACATTGCGACGTGGACAACGTTCCGGGTACGTGTGAGACGACTTGGATTGAGATCCGCCCAGCGTTCATGTCTTGGAGCCGCAGGTCGCCGAGCTGGAGCTTGCTGGCCAGGCTAGGCAGATGCTTCAGCTGCTCCGAGAACTTGGCCTTGAAGCTGCTGTCCGTGGAGAAGAGGAAATGCTCCTCGAGGGAGATCAGTGGTGGAACCATGGCGCCAGCTGGTGCTCTTCTGCCCTTCTCTGCCGTGTGTTATTGCTTGGTCCTGCAGCAGTACAGCGTGTCGCCGAGTTGGATGAGATCCGATCGAGTGGCTGGCTAGAACTCCTCAGTCTGGCTACTCAGTCTGGCTCCTCAATTTGGCTGCTCAGTGCTGCCCACTGCAATATCGCTTGCGGCCGTGGTGTTCCCCCGCCAATTCGCCGCCCCTGAAACTGAGGCTTGGGAAACTTCAAGCCTGGGGCGTTTGTGCTGGCATTGCATGATTCTCCGCGCTAGACACGTGGCGCCAGCTCACCGCAAGTTTCACAGAGAGCAAAGCAATCAATACCAGACTTGTATTTTCCCAAGCACGGTTCACGCTGCTCCCACTTATAGTCTGACGCCCGCCATGTCGTCCTCGTCGTCCGTTAGTTTGGGCCCGGTGGGAATGTCAGGATGGGATCTTCTCAGAGCTCCCCCCTGGTTAGTGGCATCAAGGCAGCCCTGGGCTGGGACGAGAAGTTATTCGCCTTCCCCAGCAAATTCGCCTACCAGCTCGAAGATGTCCGGCCATACAACCTCACCATTCCAGTGAAGCCAGCAGCAGTCACCTATCCAAAAACTTCTGCTCAAGTTGCAGCTATTGTGAAGGTTGCTGCAGACGCTGGTTTGAAGGTGCAGCCGCGGTCTGGGGGCCACAGCTACGCGAACTACTGTAAGCATCTTCCCCAGATCTCCAAGATATATACTAATCATCCAGGCATTGGCGGGGTTGATGGGGCTGTGGTTATCGACCTGAGGCACTTGCAGCATTTCCAAATGGATCGGACCACTTGGAAAGCCAAAGTTGGAGGTGGGACCCTCCTTGGAGATCTCACGAAGCGGATGCATGACGCCGGAAACCGAGCAATGGCTCATGGGACATGCCCCCAAGTAGGAATCGGAGGACATGCCACCATTGGTGGTCTAGGCCCAAGCTCTCGACTTTGGGGCACCGCTCTGGATCATGTCGAGGAGGTCGAGGTCGTCCTTGCCGACTCGAGAATCGTCCGAGCATCAGCGACGGAAAACCCTGATATCTTCTGGGCGGTCAAAGGTGCCGGCGCAAGCTTTGGCATCGTCACCGAGTTTGTCGTCCGAACTGAGCCTGAACCGGGAGAGTGTGTCAATTACTCATATTCATTCACCGTCGGCTCATATGCGACCCTGGCTGCGACTTTCAAAACTTGGCAGAAATTCGTCTCAGACCCAGATCTGACACGGAAATTTGCCAGTGAGGTCATAATTTCGGAACTTGGAATGATTATCTCGGGGACGTTCTTTGGGAGCCAGGCCGAATTCAACAAGCTGGAGATGAACAAGAAATTTCCAGGATACAAAGACCACCACACCCTCATATTCAAAGACTGGCTCGGACTTGCTGCACACTGGGGAGAAACGGTAGCACTTCGGCTTGCCGGTGGGCTTGCCGCACCTCTGGTTTCCAAATCATTGACCTTCAACGGCGCCGACCTGATACCAGACAAGGCCGTCGACAAACTGTTCGCTTACCTCGATCGAGTGGACAAAGGAACCTTGGTTTGGTTCATCATCTTCGACTTGGCCGGTGGAGCCGTGAATGACGTTGCGCAAGATGCAACATCTTATGCTCATCGGGATGCCTTGTTTTACCTGCAGTCGTATGCCGTTGGCATTGGCAAAGTCAAGTCCAAGACGAAGAAATTTCTTACCGGCGTCAACACCACTATCCGCGACGGAATGCCCGGTGGACAGGACTTCGGTGCGTACCCGGGATATGTGGATCCAACACTTGTAAATGGACCTCTGTCATACTGGCGGACAAACCTCCCAAGACTGCAGCAAATCAAAAGTCAGGTCGACCCCAGAGATGTCTTTCACAACCCGCAAAGTGTGCCGCTGGCTGGAACGCAAGCTCCCATGTCTGCGCCTACGATGGCAATAGCCCGGGTGAGAGTGAGAAAAGTGCTTGCGAAGCTGTGTTTTTAACGAAAAAATTCCTGTACTTCATAGATTGGGTCTTGCCACACGGAACGATGAAACGATTTAACGATGGTTTGAGAGATGAGGAAATAATATGATTGGTGACCAGTTGAACGGATATGGACTAGATTGGTGGAAATGTTGACCATGCTTAATGACTTCAGGACGAAATGAAAACTTATCATGTCTACCGCTCTTGAAAACTCGTGAACTCATATCTACAATGCATTCAGGGTGCCCATCGTTAAACTTCCGCGCTCGCCGCATTTCGCTTTTTATTTCTCTCGAAGGGAAATCAGGAAGTGTTCGGCGGCCGAAGGTGTGATGATTATTTATAAAATTACGACTTGGCTTGCTGTGTGGGATATACTCAATTTTATTCCCACACGCTGGCAATGTACAGTACTAATGATCTCAAGATTATTGAGTAGCTGGTCATGTTCCCGCCAACAAACAGATTCTTGCTCATTGTAGGAATTTCTGCTCGGCGCATGATATTCGTAGCTACGGGTCCAGATTATCAGTACGATTCAAAGCCACAGTGAGACACTTGGTTTGGTCTATATCGGGGTTGGCGCTATTTTGGTAAACAAAATCTGAATCTTCCCTCAAGATAAATCATCAACCAAATCTTATCTCGTAGTGTAAACAGCCAAGCTTAGGGAATGTTGCTCAAATTTAACAAACATGGCTAGTTCCAAACTCGGATTCGACGATATCGAAGGCGAGCAGAACAACAATTATGTCTTCTCAAGCGGAGGCTACTCAGCCAGCGCAAGTCTCAATCTTCAATACTTCCTGTTCGGGTGGCAAAAGCTATCAATTAAGCCCTTCGATCCCGACAGATAGGGACCACCTCCGGATCGCTCGAGGGGGGCCGGTTCTGGGTATGAGAGGACCTCGATCCACAAGAGTCGGCCGACAGTCTAGAAATTGGGTCGTTGACCTTCGCTCGAGTTTTCCTGGAGCCACATTTGATACCTTTGATACCACGAATTTCACCCATCAAATGTGAACTTCCGCCCCCTGAGCGTATTTAAGCCTGTCTCAGAGGAATCCACCCGGGAATATAACATAGTTCATATCAGGTTATTCTCTCCGGTTGTGAGCAGATCTGGCCCAGGTCCAGTATTTAAGACAGTGTTGCAGATGCTCAGTGAGTAATCCGGAAGAAACACTCAGAACTACCATTGACTTCATCGCTAGAGCCAGGAGGCATTCTTCAGCGGGACGAGCGTGACCTCAGCTCCAACGTTGCCAAAGACGGAGCAGCTAAGACAGAGGCAATGCATACACTTAAGCATACAGTGTTTGCAATGCTTAAGAAGGTGGGGATGAGATCGGGCATGAGATACTTTTCACCTGAACCGCTATAACAATGGCTAACGTTTAACAGCTAGGTTGGGCAAGGCCTCGAAGGTCTGTGGGCTCGTGGACGCCAAAATGGAGCAGTACCTAATTCCCAAAGCAATAAATGGCTATCAAATGGGTTTAGTGTTTCAGACTTTCAGTCAATGGACGAGGCAACCCTTGCTTGGGATGGACATAATGTTGGGTAAGGGTGTTGGTGACAATGTGATGGCAAAGCGGCAGCAGCAAACGAAGCGCATAGACTACGTGAAAGCTCCGTGAAAGCTGATATGATATTCTGTGTTGGAAGAAAGGTGGTGTAGGAATGGAGGCTTCGTCTCCATGGCGGAAACACAGGTGGGTAGTATAGTAAACATTCCATTTTCAATACAGTACAATTAAGAAAATTCGGAAACTAGAGTTCAAGCCATGCGACTGCGGTGTGTGTCTTTCTCATCTGTGCAAGGAGTGCGTGGAGGGGAGGGGCTCGCTTCAGCCATTATTTAGCAGGATTATGTCGCTTTTATAGCGGGAATGGAGCACGGAAATGGGTGTGAATATTTCCCAAAGGTATATATTCGTGGAATGTGGCTTGTGCAATCTTCAGAGCTTCTCGGCCAGACCTCGAGGCCGAGGGTGTTCTCCTAACCCCTCCTTGGTTCGGGCGCTGCGAGCGGCAAATACCATACCATACACTGAGTCTGGCAGTCTATGGTTCGTTAGCTTCGAGCCCGATAGAAATAATTTGGATGAGAGACTGACCTGATGAACTTCTTGTAATAAGCATGCATACCCCCAATGTTCGTTTGGGGTCTCCGGCTCTCCTCCACTGTCAATGCAACGTGCTCCTGGAGAGCATGCTAGATAGATGGACCTGTGTAAACGACGACCCGCCTAATGCATCTCTTGGCGCACTTGATTCAACCCCTATAGTAACAGAAGTTAGTGAGAATGGTATCAAAGGCGAACATTATTTCAAGTACCGGAGTAGAAAAGGTGCAAAGCTGGTACCATTAGGACGACCAATGCGGACGGGGTGAGCATCCATACGTTGGCACGGCCCAGTATGCATGTGTCTTGGTCGATCCGTCTCCAAGTATTTATTCGCACCTTGGCATTGTCCCAAGCGCACAGGACAATGGATTGAGGGGTGTCGTTGTCTACCAAGGCCGAAGTCGTGCTTGGCCTGTGTGGTCGAGATAGCCGTGGAGGCAGGATTTCAATTGAATCGGCTGGGCGTAAGTAAGGAAGAAGAAGCACTCAATCCAAGATCCATCACTCCTCAAAGTGTCGTGTTGAAGAGCTTTAAATGAGGGCTTGCGTTCTTTTCTACCCTCTTCCTTTCAATCCCGCCGTTGTTTCTGCTAACATCTTGGCGATGAACTCTCATCCACGACCTCTACTCGACTCGGTGGTGGTTGCATGCTAGGTGTAAGCATACTGGTATTGTTGTGAAATTCCCCTTTCGCGGTGGTGCTATCGGACATCGCAATGTGGTTGCGGGGCGTGTACGGAATGCACACAACTCTTGTGCCGCAGACAATTCCCTCTACATCGCGATCGAGTGATCATCGAGTGCTTCGAAACAGCACGCTTTGTGATTCGGTTCGGTTTCGAGATTGAGATGGATGATTTCGAAGTTTTGCGGCTTTGTGTGCGGCTGTGGATGGGAAAGTTCCCACGATGCTTTGTTTGGGGTGCGAACGCGAAGGGTGGCGGTGACAACGACTCTGGAGTGTCGTATCGTTTGTCGATGGAGAACATGTACGGAGTGGCAGCGGGAGATGGTGTGCCAGAGGGAGTAGGTGTACAGGGAGTCATCCTCATGCCTGCCTTCCAGTTTGCCTCTTCGTACAGTTCGTCTTGGGATTTCCATCGCGGAGGAGAAAGCCTGTCCAGCCGACTGAACAGCCGGTCGGCGTGGAACTGCATTGCAAGTGAGGCAAAATGAGGGTTATCTTCGGCGATGAAAGAAGTAGTTCGTATGCGATTTCGATTGTGATGTGTTGGAGGGTCCATCTCGCACGCTCGCAGCTGGTATCGCGAAGGTGAAGGTGAAGGTGAAGGGTGAAAGTGGTGAAGGAAGTGTGGCGATGGGCGCCGGTGAAAGGGAACAAGATCGTGGCAATGTATTTCGGGTGGTTGGCTAGGCATGGGCACGGCCCCCGGAAGTATGCGGCGAGCGACTGAAGACATCAACGCAGTTCTGATATCCCCACACCTGCTGGACCTGCTTACATCCAGAGTGCCACGGATCTTGGTGTTCAGGAGTGCCAGGCTGTGCAAACCCCCATGCAGGCTTTCTTCAGTGGCACATCAAGGCAGCCGTGTCATGAGGGCACCC
>Ga0307515_10025900_pt1 | contig 10119 bp, 8 predicted proteins | sample 17_EM_MG_FD_194513 | JGI IMG/M metagenome (GOLD analysis project Ga0307515, IMG submission 194513) | Populus trichocarpa ectomycorrhiza microbial communities from riparian zone in the Pacific Northwest, United States - 17_EM | ecosystem: Host-associated > Plants > Roots > Unclassified | place...
AGTACATTCGAAGCCACCCATAATATCACACAATCATATATCCCGGGACACCTGTACGTTCATAAACCTTCCCGCGAGCATAATGCGCAGGACTTCACTCATTGCTTTCCAGCAAACGGAACAGTGTACTCCTAGTCTTTGCCCCTGGGGTACTTGTTTGCGCTATAAGGACCAGCAGTGTACACAAGGGCTTGTGAAGAACCGTTCGCTTCGACATATTCAGGCTCTTTCGGGGGGGGGAGTCGTTTGCGCCGCTGTAAGGGTCACCATGTACGCAAGAGCATGTGCAGAGCCGCTCACCTCGACATGTTCAAATTCTCTGTGGCGACCACCAGAGTACGCAGGATATTGCGCAGAGCCGCTAGGCTCGGCATATTCAGGTCTTTTCCGGGGGGGGGAGTTGTAGATCAATGTGTTAGCTTGTCCGCCGCCGTAGAGAGATTGTGCCCCATGGGTGGGGGACCAGAGCGAGCCGGGCTGCGTGGCGTAGGTCTGTGCGTTGGGTAGTGCACCGCCGTGATGGGCTGGTGTTCCGTGCATAGGGGACGTGGGCGGGTCGGTCTGCGTTGGGGTGGACACGGGACGTGCGTAAACGGTGGAGTGGCGCACACTCGGCGCCGCATTGTAGGGCTCGAAGGAACTCGCGGAGTTCGAATATACACTGCGAATGCCGGGGTTGGGGTGAAAGAGGCGGCGTTACCGTATAATCCGATACGTCCCTCACGTTTGTATATGAGGCGGTAGGGAGGTTGCCGTGCACACCAAATCGAGCCGGGTTCTCGTATTGGGCGTTGGGATACGAGCTCTGGGTGGGGGAGTTGTTTGGCGACAACTGGGCCTTATCACTGACACCGACTATTGCTGCTACCCATGGTACGGCCCGATTCAAGTCAGGTGGTTTACAAAGCATCGGACTCGCCGCCCGCCTCTCAGCTTCGCTCGGCCTGCCCTTTGAACCGACACATACGGTCCGATAAAAGACCTTTCGTTTCACCACTCTAGGACCAAGAGGGTCCTCGCCCCCTCTCCCCTCCGCCCACCTCCTCCAGCCACTCCCGCTTCACTCGATCCACTCCCTCAGCGCAGCCCAAATGTTTTGGATCGGTTCTCTACTTCATATTTGTCTTCTGTTGATTTGTGCCTGTATTCCCTTATTCGTTTCTTACGAGGTTACGAGACCAAAAGATTTAGGACGTTCCTCCGCCCTGTGCGTCATCGCCAATTTCATGCAGGATTCCTTAAAGTATGTGGCTATTGGTACAAGATGCGCTCTGATTGGATTATCACCTTTGGTTTGAGATCTTGCCTTCGGAAGTCTCTTCCACTCTCCGTTCAGTTCAATTCAGCGCGATCGGGTCGTCGCGGCCAGTGGTCATACCTGAACAACACAGTGTGGGTCAAATGTGGCCTTTTGGCCGCTTTCCTGCGAAGCGTTCAGCTGGCTGATAAGGAACATAATAGCGAGGCAGACCTCTCCTTCCTTCTGGCGGTCGCGGAAGATGACGCCAACAATGATGAGGCCAAGTAAACAGGCCACAAATATGATACCTACGGAGCAAGAAACGAAAAGGGGTAAGCAGGGCGACAGGACGGGGGGAGGAGCGGTGATGGAGCGACTTAACTAACCGATTACACTGGGATTGGGGCTGTCGACGGAGGGGTGGGAGCTTGGAGAGGAGTGGGTGGGATAGGAATAGGAATTGTAGGTGGTAGGTTCGGGGGTGTAGGTGCCAGTACGATAACGGCCTCTGGATGTGGTAGAGAACGGCCAGGTGGATGTCCGCGCCATCGTCGTCGATCTTCAGTCAACGCCAGTGACACGCAGGAACAGAGGAGCAGCAAACGCTCGCAAGGGGGTTAGATGCCAGGTGCAAGGGTGTGGCGCTCCGGGGCCTTTTCTCTCAAAACCGGCTTGGCGACAAACCAGCTCGTCTGTACGTCTCCAACGCATCCGTTCATCTGATACACGTCCAACTTCATGGTGTGACCGCACGACATGCTCTTAAGGACGTGAAGATGGGACAGACCTTGTCTCAAGAATGGATGATCAAGGTAACTATTAATTGGAGACTCGTGGATACATCTGAAGCATTTTATTCTACTCAGACCCCCTTCCTAAAATGCCAACCGGTCAACCAGGCAGCGCTAAAGGTCGACAGGGGATTGAATGGCACTTACTCACTGCGCCGACAAATGTTGGTCATGAATCACCACTCTTTCTGGTTTTCTCAGATTGTGACTAGCCGCCGCCTCTACACCGCCCTCACTGCCCGGTCCATATGTCGATGCTGAAAGATGACAACAGCAAGACGGCCCCCGCATCATTTCCTCCACCTTCTCTCTGTTCCGGTATTGGACTGAGAAGGGAAGATCAGAGGAGCACTATGATACTTGGTTGTGCGCCGAATGGTGGGTCAAGAATGGAACGGCTCCGCAATCCCACTAGTACGATCGTTTGTCCATCCGACTCCCTTCTGACCAAGTTCCTCTTACACAGTACTCCATTCTCTGAAAGCAATGTGTAGGTTTTCCTGGTCCTTACCGCTCTTGGTTGTGTTGCTAGCGACACTCGGCATGGAACGAAAATGCTGCGCTACCCAGCTTTCCGGTGGCATGGTCGAGTACCGAGAGACTACGTACTGCTCACCTTTGTATCACAGTTCCCCACGATTCTTGCCTCGCTCAATCATACACCCTTCCTCCAACTGGGACGAAGCCACTGCCCAGTTTAGCCGTAGGTGCCCCCCTCGGCCACCACACAGGAAAGCACAAGCGCTACTGCACTAATGCCCTGGGTATTGCCAACCCAATCCCGACTGGACCTGGTGTCCCGATGCACCATGGACTAGGTGGGGCCCATTTGAAGGTGGGTGTATCTTCTAGTGTAATTGACTGCTAGTAAGACCTGGGTCTCCATTGCCGTGATTGCTCCAGAACTTGTTCCAGAACCGAAGGAAGCGGGGACTCCTACTACTTTACTTTCTAGCTACTTCCCTGTTGCTCCAAACCTACTAATACTACTTTCTTTGGTTCTTCCCAAATATTTTGTACTTTTTGAAAGAGTCATGTCCTGCAGAGGTTGTGTCATTGCTGTTTGTGTTGCGCCCTGAACCTGACAGCGATAGGACGAATTATGGAAAGCATTGGAGTCAGTTGCGAACGAGCCCTTCAGTCTTAGGCACCGTACGGCGTATATTAGGCTTGCGTTACAGATGGGAAATGGTGGAGAAATCGCTGCAGATTCGCGGTCTCAGATGGTAGGCGCAGTACCAGCAACCAACGGCAAGTCATATTTGTATTAGGCACGTATCAGAGCCCTCCTGACAACCTGACTCATATATGTAGACGTATGGTTACCATTACTGCAGCAAGGAATTGTAACACTCGACGTGAACACTACAGACAGTGCAGGATGTTGCTGGAGCTCTTTGTACAAGCAAAGAACAGCTGTCCCCATGAGTACGTAGTATTTCAGCAGGTATTATCCAAATTGAAGTGAACATCATCAGCAATTCCGATTCTCATACTGCAAATTGAGACACTCATTGACCTGAACTCACACGAAGATCTCTCAGAAGAAGTCAGGACATATGGGAAACCGAACGTGTGCGTGAGAGTATTCGAAAGTTGGTTCAGGATACATCTCGAAGGTCTGTGCACCGACAGCCTTCATGTTTTGACATTGTTGATCGCTCCAACATACAGAGCCACGAAATATGGAACTTATGCCAGGAGTGGGTAGTGGGAAAGACCAAATTCCGAAGCAAGAGCCGAGGCTGTTGAAAGAGTGGACCTGGAACGTATGTGCCAGATCCACATCGGTACGTCCTAATATATCCTGCAGTAGGTAGGCTTCCTCATTTTACAATAGCATGTTACAATAGACTACACCGCGACCAGGGATTCTTGTTTGACCTTGGTGACTGCCCACTCCCCACCTGGTAGCAGCAACCGAGGCTCGAAACTCCGCCTTATACATGCCGTCGTGGAAGGAACAAAAGAACACTCGTGGATAGCTTGAACTCAAAGCTCAGAGCGGTTCCATCGAGGATTGGAAAGCATATATTCTGCGAGAGAAGAAGGGCAAGAAGGCACAGTCAGGGCTCATGCCTGTGTTGTACGAGTGTGCCATCGAATGGACTGTGAGTGAACGATGGCCGCGGTTGTCAGTTGCTGAGGCTGCCTTACGTGGATTTTGGGAGGGCTACCTCGTGTTTCAGGTGGGTGAAGCGCGTTGACTACGGAAAGTCGAACTAAAGGGCTTGAAAGATTGGAAAAGGAGACGCCGCCTACCTTGATCCATCTTGTGCGAAGAATGACCAAGAGCGTGCCCGGTAGCAGTACCATGTGGTCTGTATATCTTCGTCGGAACGCACGAGGGAGAGGAGATTAGGAAACTTGGAACCGTGCCTGGTGAGTGAGCTGAACGAAATCCTTAATTTGTGCTGACTCTGTTCTCAGAGGCATATCAACATCCTTCAGTTGAGCCTGGATGACTTTGGGCCGGTAGTCATGGCTCGTACCACCTGGTATCGTCGGCAGTGCCTCAATGAAGAAGGCGGGGAAGCGACTTTGGTTGGTGTCGTTTACCGTCGCACAATCTAATGTCTGACATGGGGTGCAGACGAGGATGCGGTTGTCGATGTGCTTCACGTTCTTCAAGAAGGAATCACTGCAACTTGCAAGCTCCCAGGAGGCGATCCTCGGATGCGACTTGAAAGCTTCTTGGCCGACTTCGTGAGCACCCTAGTCAATGATAATGGGAGAGGTGACGCCGAAACGAGGTGCTTAATACCTCACATTCCCACCAGCGCCCATGCCCGATCAAACACTCGAAGTCTGGTAGGAAGCAACCAAGTCCGATAGCAAGTCCTACCTCGCGTGGCTGACCCACGTCGATATTTATATACCAGCTCTATCTGAATCCAATTCCTTATCTAAATCCTGACTTGCCAGTCGTGCAGCAAAGATAGCCAAGTCGTAAGGTCCTAAGGACCTGGGCAAACGCAAAAGGATCGACTAACCCGGGGCCGTTGGACCTCGCAAGAACATCTCTTCGATAGAAATGACGATGTGCAGAAGTGCCTCGCCGTTTTTGCCGTGCAAAGGCAAATTGAAGAAGAAAGGCGGAAGAAGGGTTGGGCTATGGCAGGTTACCGATATGTTCACCAGCAAGCCGAAGAGACCGTTGCTCAGACCCATACTCAGGAGGCGATGGAGGCGGACGCTCTCGCTTCTGCTGCGGAGGCGTCACGCAGAAGCGAGAGGAAGAGGATGTCGTAGTGAAGGATCCACCGCCTAGCTAGGAGGGCTAGGACTATTGAGGAACCTACATATCTACCGCCTGTCCCAGCAACCGCTCTTGCACATGGGCATTTAGACACGAGCTCAACCTGCTGGACCCTCAAGCGGTGAGAGATCCCGATACCTAGCAGTGCTCACGCTCACTGTGCACCGGGGATCGAGAAGACGCGACCATGGATGGTTGCTCAGTTGCCCGCAGGTACCACAGCAGAGGATCTAAACAACTCTTCAAGGATGTGGGCGTCCTAATGAGGAGCAAATTACGGCATTGGAATCGTTTCAGTGTGGTGTCATCTGCGAGGTGCCGCTGACAAAAAGCGGTGACGGGAATCGTTGCAACGGTCGAAATCTACTCCAGAGTAAGTAATCAGTATGGCGAATAGTGGTCACTTTATTTTAAGTTCATATTAAGGAATCAGTCCTTCCCGCCCTGACCAAAAATAAGCAGCGGGTTCACGAAGAAATTGCGATTAGCGTCGACGCTCTATATCACTACCTTCAGGGAAGGGATGGACGACGTGCAGATGCGAGAGATGTTCAGCAAGGTGCGTTAAGTCGCCTTACAAAGTTCGTTTTCTGACTTGTTTCTGTTTTCAGGTACAATCCTATATGTTCGCTGGCCCTCAAAGCGAATCAAACCCACCAGAAGAGTCTACTGCATGCAATAAACGTCTCCAGCTGAGTTTCTTGCTCATATTTGAGGGACACACGAACCGCAAGCCGTATATTTCGGAGCTTCCTATAATGCAGGTTCCAATGAAAGCGAATAAGAAGAGACCTGCAGCCCACCCGCACGCAACTGGTCAAAAGAACGTGAGGATGTCAGGGTGCCCGACCGACGCGACCTTCTGCAAATTTCTCCACACAATCTCAGAGTGTTGCAATGAGCGCATTTGAACACGGCCCGCTCGCTCCGAAAGGTGTCACACGTCACCCTCCTCTCTTTCCCGCCTTCGAATTGTCGCGATTTGCTACCAACACCGACGGAACCACACGACTCGATGTCGCGACTCGGCTTGCGGGCGATAGCTGGCGTGCTGTCCTCGCCCCGTTTTTTGGAGTAACAGCACCTTGCCGTTCAACCGACAGCAAGCACGACGGCCGTCCTCCGTGTGCTGCTCCCCGTCGCTCCGTGCGAGCGGGCGCTTGCTACCGCGTGTGTGCCATACCGAGGTGACAGGGATCAGACGCAAACGGATTTGGAGCTGTCTGAGAAATCGTCCACGATCAATTGCAGTACGCCAAGACGGGAGCTGCGTGGATTTCTGCCATAACACAGGTGGATATCTATGATTACAACTCGGGCGCATTTTCGTCCCTGGGATGGATAGAGTTATCTGACCGGTGGATAATCTATGTAAGAGACGTAAGAGACTAGTTCCGCTTCGGGGCGATCCTATCCTTACACCTAATTCTTTTCTTTTCTTTCGCTCAGTAAATAACAGAGGTCGCGATTAGAACAGAGTTGATTTATCAGCCAATCGCTCACATGGACCGTGGTGGTACCCGAGAACGCGCGTTCGTACGACGAGCAAATAAAACTCCCCTAAACGTTGCACAAACCCCATAATCCGGTAATAGATATATTACTCATTATTATTCTATTTTTCCACAAGCTTCTAGCTCCACATTGGGCCCCTGCAGTTCCTGCATACGCAGCCTGCGAGCCCCCTGTTACAGCCCGCGAGCCCCTGCTAACAGGTAACGCCGTCAACTCGGGGAGATAGATGGAAATTCCGTAGCGACCAACCAGCTAGCACAACTGCGTGGATCAGAATGGGTTGGGAAACAACAGAGAATAGAGATGACGGAGGAGCGCAACAGAGGAGCGGATGGAGGCGGTAGTCAACAAGGGGTTCGAAATGGGAATAGCAGGGGGCCCATAGTCAGATTATTGTGACCAAGTACTTAGAATTCGTGAAGTAGGTAGTGAGTGCACCGCATGGGTGTGGCTCCAGACCGAATCAGGCACATAAAGAGGGAAAGCGAGAGTTGTTGAAGGCCATGGATCAGGCCGCGAGGGTGTCGTCAGTTGATCGTCATTAGACCGCTGACCATAGAATCGCTATTGTTGAGAAGGGGGTGGCGTTTGGTGATTGTTAATACACTCGGTGTGTGTCGATACTCGGGTCGCTTGTCGGTGCTGGTAAAGGTGAAACCACATTCGGCCGCAGAAAGGCCAAGAAGTCGGGATCGAAGTGGGTTCGGTGTCGAGGGGCTGACTCACACATTCAATGTTGACTAGATGTGGGGACGTGGAAACCGCAGCACAACGGTGGCAAAAAGGCGGATACGCTACGAGTGGATGGCCAGGAAAAGGCTGCCCTCTTACCACATGAGAAATTGGAGCATCTAGCGCTTGCTCACCTCGAAGAAATGGTGTAATTGATACCTTCAATCGGATCATTCCCAACTTTCGTCACGCTCCGGACACAACCCTTCCTCCTCGTAGCCAGATATAGAGGACTCGTCAAACTGAGCCGAAGAGTACTCTTCGCCTCTACCGCTACCAGACCTGGAGTCCTCATCGCTGTGTTTGCTTGGCGATCGCTTATGATGAGAGGCTGGGCGTATTTCAGGTCAGGGTAGGAAAGTTATCGTCTTTGTCTTCGTCCTCGGAAGACCAGAACTCGAAGGTGGGATGCAAATGATAGGTGACGGACGTGCTGTCTGCCTCCAAACCTCCGCGCACTGGGGGGACCGGCAAAGAAGGCCTTGTTGAGAGTGTTGGTATAGAGGAATGCACGGCGTCGGAGATTCAAGCCTGATGCGTGACCTAGAGCGGCGGAAAGCGAGTGTGCAGGGCAAGGGGTTGCGGAGGCAATTTGGGAGAGCAGCCAATGGCGTGTGTGGTGAACAAGGAGAATAGACAACAGGGTAGGGTTCCGTGTGAGGTGAGCCAATTTGAGGACGGGGTTTGAGCGCTTCTGGGCAGGGCAGACGCCGGGTTCTTGCAAGTGCTCGGCCGAGTAGAAAGGGCGTGTTGGGTAAAGGGAACGGAAGAGTGGTAGAGGTGGGCACGGGCGGTAGGGTGGGTGGGAGTGAGAGTGGAGTGGGTTGCGGGGAGAGAGTTTTTGGTCTGTTGGTTTGTTGGCGGTTGGGGATGGTCGTTGTCGTCGTCGTCGTGATATGTACAGGCTGGAATCGACAACCAACTTGCCTCACCGAGATCACCGAGACTATATCTAGCCAGCGTTCGCATGTTAGTCGTTATTGTGGCTGCGAGCAAATGCGGAATGTTCCGCGGTGGCGGTTCGCTCGCACGAGGCGGCCGGACGCCGAGTCCGGTCTTGGTCCAAGTCCGGTCGAAAGAAGCACGCCATCATTCAACTGTCCATATGTAGCAGCAATCCTCGCTGATTCCACATTCCAAGTCCCTTTCAGGTACGATCTGCACTTTCTCCCCTATCCCCATCCTCCACTCTAGTCTTCGAAGCCAAATCAACATGGAGACTCAAACACCCAAGTCAACCCACTTGTGAGTATCTAGGCAGCTATCCCAACATTCTTGCCTGACCACCGAAAAGCTTGCATTTAGATCGTGCGGCGCTTCGCTCCAATCTAGGTCACGCCGCTGATGTTGTGCATCATACAGAAATCACTTTGCGAGCTGGTACATACTCGGAGTATCACTTGGTATTGTTTGTGGGAAATGAGAATATAGAAGTACAGTCGAATGGTACCAAGACCTGGACACCAGTACAACTCTTGTATGCCCCTCACTCTCGCCGTATATACCCACTGAAGGCTCTGTGTGTGCAGGGATATTTCTCCGACATCCGAGATGCGCTTGGAGATCCAAAGATCCACCCGTATTCTATCTTGGATGAAGAACCGACAGGCGAACGAAGCGATCGACCTACAAGCGATTTCCGATGAATATTGGGACTCCACCAAGCCTGAGGTTACCGTGACGAGTCAGTCGTGATGACCGATTAGTCCGCTCATGTCTAACAAAAGGGCAGAGAACATTACCATCGGAAGTAGACCTGTATCTATCGAATTACGATTCTCGGCGAATGCTCCAGTTCGTCTCTTTGTGGAAAAGCACCTCGACCAGCTAACCATGACCGCGTAGACGGAATCTCTACGCTCGTCTCTCCAAGACCTCGAAGAATTGATGAAGGGATACAAGCCATTGATGAATAAATCGATGGAGAGGGCTGTGGGAAAAGGGATTCAACTTGGCGCTGTATTCGCTGAGGTCAGCTCTGCCCGTATGGAAACCAGCAGGAGGTTGACACCCCTTAGTTCGATCCGATCGCAAAGGCTGTCCTCGGTGTTGCCAAAGTCACATTCGAGGTTCGTGCTTTCCGCTGGCGGATCAGAAGAAGGGTTAACACTTGATTGTCCAGCTCTTGAAGGAACAAAACAAGTACGATCAGATGCCATCAAGCCTGTTGGATCAGTTACAGCGCGTCTTGCCTTTGGCGGGGATGGTCGCAGACAAAATCGTCAGCGAAGAGACCGAGATCTTGGTTAAAGTCATCCCGCGAATGTTCGAAGTAATGCAAAAGATCGCCAATTTTTTATGCGAGTACGTCAAGCGTGGGCGATTCAGTAGGCGTTCTCTTTTCTGGATTCCGCAAATACTGATGATCGCAGAGCGAACAGGAGACGCGCTGGTTCGTTCGAAGGGCAAAGAAATGATGGAAAAGATGAGCGAAGAGCTATCAAACGTTATTGAGGACTTCCTGCGTGCAGTCGATGTCGAGGCCCTGCGCCTAGTCAAGGGGATTGGTAAGCACACATTGTCTCAATATCGTGTGAGCCAATTCTCAGTAGCTTTGTAGAGCGTCAAGTAGGGCTAGTAGA
>Ga0307515_10025901_pt1 | contig 10118 bp, 10 predicted proteins | sample 17_EM_MG_FD_194513 | JGI IMG/M metagenome (GOLD analysis project Ga0307515, IMG submission 194513) | Populus trichocarpa ectomycorrhiza microbial communities from riparian zone in the Pacific Northwest, United States - 17_EM | ecosystem: Host-associated > Plants > Roots > Unclassified | place...
GATAGAAGCCGATGGACCCGACTCACAACCCAGGCATATCCTCCAGATGAAGGTCACGGACAATCTGCCGTACGACAGGGTCTCTCCATAGACTCATCATGTCTTCTCGACAGGCATGGATAACGTGACCTGGGTCTTCTGGATCGTCAAAGTCGATGCCAAAGTCATCTCCACTTCGACGGGGTCCACGAAGACGGATCAGCTTGTCCTTCCAGTTGCTCTGACTGCGGACGTAGAGTTCCTTATGAAGAGGGGGATGCCAATCTGTACCGAGACGAGTGGCTTCGAACTCATCGCCAGGGTCCAGACGGCGAAGCAGAGAGGCTTCTACTGAGAGGAGAGGAACCAGGCGCAGTCGGAGGGTGCGCTGAGCATCTGTGAGGCGGATCTGCTGTGATAGGGATGAAGTTTTGGGGACGGTCTGGGTGTTCAAATTCGGCTTGCCAGGTGTGAGGGGGGAGTCGGTGTCAGAGGAAATGTGACCGGAGGTAGACTGAGCGAGACTGGTAGTGGAGTGATTGAGACCTCGGCCCAGAGAGTGAGTGGTTCGGGTGCCAGACTGGTCGAAAGTGGGCGTGGGAGGGGGATCGTCGAACTGCTGTATTTGGTCGAGGATGACATGGATAGAGCGGACGAGGTTGAGCTGAATGACTAGCCGCCATGAAGCGCGTTCGGCACGAAAAGCTGACGGAGACGGGCATGAGGGGCTGTTGGACGTACAAAGGGTACAAAGGGAAACGGGAAGCGGGTGGAGACGTACCATGAGAGGCATACTTGAGTTGGAATTGCTTGAGCGTCGTGGTCTTACCGCTCTCACTCTGGCCTAGAGTGGGCGCAAAGGGCTCATCAGCATTGTGCTCGGCGATGTGGTGTCAGACATGGGGGGGCTTACCAAGGAGAAGGACCTTGACGCCCCTGTCGGACTTGAGCTTGCGACGCTCGATTTCGAGACCGGCGTCGATTTCGTCGGATATCCTCTTTGCTTCTCGCTCCCGGGCCTCACGTTCTGTCCGCTGTAGGAGTGTCTCGTTGACTGGCGGCGCCATGAAACGCGCAAAAGGGTCTCCATGTGAGTGTGGACCCTTTCGAGGCTTTCTTGGGCCGTCGACGACGGCGGGGGGTGGCGAGGGAGAGGGAGAGGGGTCAGTGTGCCCAGACATGGTCGAGGAGAGCAATGAGGACGAGAGCAGCTGCAGGGGATTCTGGAATAGCAGAGGAAGGAGTGGAGGGAGTAGAGAAGCAACCGAGTCGAGTCGCCGTTTGGCTGCTTATGTCAATACTGGCCGCCAGTCAGGAACACCTAGATTAAAATACATAATACAATGACGAGAGACAAAAAACAATAATAACAATATTAATATTGGATGTAATGATGATGATGATAATGTTAACTCACCCAAATGTCCGCCGACCGCCGCGCCAACCCGATGAGAGATTGACTAGCTCGCAGTGGGTCTCCATTTCCGCCTTTCTGCCTTCAGGCCCAGCAATACCCAGCAATACCCGGTAATACCTGCCCCGACTGCTACTTTCTTTACGGTCGGTCGAGCCAACTGGGCGGTCAGACATCCACTTTCCTCGCTCCCTCGCACACGCGACCGTGGGCAGATCAGATCGACCGGCAGGGAGAGCGCCGAGCGCCGAGCGCCGCTGAGCAGACTTTCTCTACACGTCAACTCTGCCCCCAACGACGACACTCGTCAGAGCCCACCGTCGTGTGCCTCGCCGCTGACACATTTTTCTCAGCACCTTACCCTTACCGCGTCCGAGCAGCAGAACGATTTCAACTCGACCAACGCGATCCTGCGATCGCAGGGTTGCCTATCTGAGGACGAAACATGAAGGATGGATATGCCATTCAACCTCCGTTTCTCATTCGGATATTCAAGTGCTTTCTGTTGGTGTTGGCTGGCCGTCCTGCATCCTGAATCAATATTGGCCTTCTCAGCTTCAAGGCGTGATTATTATAACCGACCTTGCACCCCAAGACGACTCACTGCCCTTTATGTCCAGGGGTCAGCCGCTTGCTTGCGATGAGAGATACAGTAAATCAAATAAATCAAATTCGTGTTCCGCGTCCCGTCCGTAGCTCTACAACTAATGACCATCTGCTGACTCTAGTTGGGCTTCGTATCAGCAAAATAAACGGTTAAAGCATTGCGTTTGTTTATAGACCACCGTTTTTAACCAAGAAGCAGGGATTTTCACTGACAGGCTAAAGAGACAGGCCGAAAGGGACTTCCAGCATCATGGAGCGTTAGCCGTCCACCCACTCCACCGGTGAACCACTTTGGTTTTGCCGTTTGGCGGTTGGTAAAATATTTGACAGGGCCATAGGGCCATTGAATGGGAGGAAACGTAGGACGATTTGTACTACATATTGATGAATATGCGCCCACCTGAAGATTATGAAAATGGAGTTTTGAAGCTTTGGTACTCGATCAACTTGGTGGACCTCAGCGGCCTTGTGCACCTCCCTACATCGCGACTGTGCAAGAATTATAATTAGATGACCATCTTTGTTTACTGCTCAAAGGCAATGGTAACCTTCTGACCATGGTGACCCGTTCAAATTCCGCTGCGAGCTTATCCGCTGAGACTGGGTCATGAGCTTCTCTCCGACGACCAACCCCGAGCTTGCCCCCCACCACCTTACCCCTGATGACCCCGCTAACGGCCAAGATCATTACTCGGTTACTTGTTGTAACCGTTTTTGCTGTTTCGCCTGCCCAGGCATACTGCTATTATGATTCGTGGGTCTTCCAGAGCGCATCCCTTCAACGCTGTTACCAATAACATGCTGGACGAGTAGATATGGGTATTATCGATGCGATAGCGACCTCTCTTACACTGCCCGTGTGTTGATCGGTCTTGGTATCCGTGCGTTCATTGCTCTCCCCAGCTTGCCTATTTTTGGCAAACATGCTCATAATCCCGCTTGAATTTTAGTGGCCTTCTGCCTCGCCCTTATAGGAGGCGTCCTTATGAGACGACGTCGTATCGCCCGTGCGCAGAACATGGTGTATTTGCAGCAGCAGCAACAACCAGGACAGTATCCTCCGCCTCACCCAGGGGGATGGGGGATTCCGACCCCTGGAGCGCCTTCATATCCACCAAAGCACGAATATCCGGCTGGATACTCCGGCATGGGGGGGGTTGCCACGCCGCAGGAACCTCCCAAGTCGTACAATCCCGGTCAGCCGGCGGTGAGTATCATACATCACTCATCACTCTAGCCAGTTGTTTGTGTACTGACTTATACACGAAGTATCCTCCTTTTGGCGCTTCCGCTTCCCCACCAGGGTATTACGAGCCCCCAACTGGGGCACCACCCACGGTAAACAATGAAACACGCCCAAACCAACCGAACCAACCTCCCACTCCATATCACGTATAAAAGAAATTCCTCCATCCCATCGCCTGACCCGCTACGGCTGGTAATCTTTTCTTAGGCCTTTTCATGCTTTGTTTTGAATATACGGACTTGAAACAAGTGTCCTACATGTCTACTCATCTAGCTATATCTAATATGTTCTTTTCTCGTGCTGAGTCCCAATTAATTGCGAACGTCACACTATCTGAACCTGACCACGCCCGCTCCGATGGCCCAACGCGCCCCAAATGCGCAGGCAGACGCCAGAGAGGAAGAATCGCTCGTAAGCCAAATATGGAGCATTGGCCAGAAGATGTTCCTTGCATGGGCCGTCTCCCAGTTGGGTATGCAATAAAGCTTTCCAAGTCGTTTTTCCTTCGGTCGCTCATGACTACAAATGAAACGCGGATAATAATAAAAGTCGGCAACTTCCTCCGATCCCGTGTATCACCGCCAGAGTCGCCAGTCCCAGTTGTACACGACACAAACGTGCCGGCAGAGCAGCAGCAGCAGTATCTCGGCCCTGTAAACGGACTCCCGGCATGGGCATCTGGGAGTAACCTCTCCATGCACGTCTACTTTTCTACTTCGCCTGTGGGCGACGTGTTCGGTGTGACGAATCGCAAGAATTGGGGCCAGGCTGAGGCCACTGAGGGTGGGTTCCCACATTGGACTTGGGATAATATCACATACGGAGATTGGGCGGACTCGAGGAAGGTTGATGTAATGATGGAGATTCCACAGGTGAGTTTTTGGTTTGCATTACGATGAGAGTGGAGAATGGTCGGTGAGAGGTATATTGATAACATCTCACTTCATTAGGCTGTACGAGAGAACAGATCTGCGTTATGGGCAGACGTGTTCTTGACTAAGGAAGACGCGCATCCAAATCCGACGAACCCAAAATATGACCCCAAGTCGGTGCATCATGTCCGTAAATGTATGTAGTAATCCATTCATTCCCATAGGAAGAGCGTCGGTCCTCGTGACTGCCCCCATACAACGACGCTGCTCTGACGTCTGCACTCTAGTATTAACGCGGTATATCCCCAGACCTAAGATTAGGAAGGAACATAATCTCCTAGGGGGTAAGAAAGAAGAAGAGGTCGAGGAGCCCGAGCCGGTTGATGTAGGCTCTCTATGTCTAGCCGTCTGATCCATACCCTCATAAATCTTCAGCAACCAGACTTGGTCTTACCCTATTGGCATCCGAATCTCACTCTTGCACTTGTCTCCGACTTCCCGACCTTACCTCTGCAAAAGATGCAGCCTATGGTTATCCCTCGTAGGTGTGATATCTTACACCATCTCCACCTCTCACTCGAATATTGCCCTGTGTAGATATTCGCATAGCTCCGGGTGGTGACGCCTCGAGCCAGTCCACGCTCTACTATCCAATAGTCTTCCCAAACGACTTCTGGCACCTTCGCTCCCAACTAGTGGAAATCAACGCCACATACCCGGCCGATCCGAACGAGCCTCTCGTCCTCCCGCTCTCTGTCGAGTTCCAGCCAATGGGATTCATGAAGATGCAGGTTTTTGCGAGTATGACGCATGGATTTGAAGAAGCCGCGAAGAATGGGCAGGCCTCGAGCGAGTTGGATGAAATCAAGCGCATGCTTACAGAGACCAACCCGTATTTCCTTGCATTGACCGCATTGGTTAGCGTGCTACACATGGTGTACGTCCCGGTTCCGCAAGAAGACCTACAGGCTACCACTAATTGGCGTTTGTATATACTAGGTTTGAAATGCTGGCCTTCAAGAATGATGTGGCTCACTGGAGGAAGAAGGAGGAGCTGGTGGGCGTGTCGGTTCGAACGGTATGGGCCCTTCATCGTCCCACCAATTCTCGTTCTGATGAGTTCTTCTCAGATTGTCACAAATGTCGTCGTGCAAGCCATCATCTTGCTCTACCTCTTGGATAATAACGCAGATACAAGCTGGATGATCCTCTTCGGTCAGGGCATGGGCATCATTATTGAGGCGTGGAAGGTCACAAAAGCAGTCGATATACAGCTTGTTCGTGCTCCGGTCGGCTCCAAGCTTCCATACACGATTGCAATCACGGGTGAGCCACAGCACAGGGTTTGATTGCTTGATATTGATCTCATCCCTAGACAAGCACGTCTTGACCGAGGACGAAAAGAAGACGCAAGAGTACGATAAACTCGCGTTCCGCTACGTCTCCTTTGGCGCCATCCCATTGTTAGCGGGCTACACAATCTATTCCCTTGCCTATGAAACACACCGGGGATGGTACAGCTTCGTCATCTCTACACTGACGTCCTTCGTGTACATGTTCGGCTTCGTGAGTTGATTAGCATACCAATTTACAGACTGTCTGGCATGCTAAATCCTTGTACGCACAGGTTCAACTTATTCCGCAATTGATCATCAATTACAAGTTGAAGAGCGTCGCTCATATGCCGATCAAAGCGATGATTTACAAGACCCTCAGTACAGTTGTGGACGATTTCTTCGCGTATGCTTATTTCCCTCGAATGCGAAACTATGCTGAACGACTTTGAAGCTTTTGCATCAAGATGCCGTTCTTACATCGACTGGCCTGCTTCCGGTACGTTCATCTTTGTCGGCGGTCAAGGATCTCGCTAATTTTCCTGGTCTAGCGACGATGTTGTGTTCCTTATCTTCCTGTATCAACGCTGGATATACCGAGTAGACAAGACTCGTGTCAACGAATACGGACAAGTGGCCAATCCGAACGAAAAGGACGCGGTCACTGGAGAGTCGAAGAAGGATAAATGAGCACGGCACTCATTCATGGATGGGATGTGAAGGCTTGGACAGATTTCTCGTCCCCGTGGTAGACGCACTGTCCGGCTGGGGAACATCTCTCATTGTACTCTTCGAGATGGCAACAAAGCCAAGCCGAATCTAGAACTGATCATAGGATCACGTTGCTGTTATAAATAGGTGTGGTGAATTTGAAAGTTAGGCATGTGGAGGCTCCACTGAGACAGGAACATGGCCTGGTGCAGCGTGCGATATAAAAAGCTACTGTTGCTTACGGGAGGGTGTTTGAAGAAGTCACCGCGTCCTTGCAATGTGTGCGCTTCTAACTATTGATGACCGGAGAGATCCATGTCGTGTCGCTTGTCGTATTCTGTTGATCTGCGTCAACACAAATGGCGGGGTTTAGCTGTGTCAGGAAGGTGACGGGGACAAGGCACAGGCGCCAGGCGGTTCTTTTGACAACAATAGCAAGCAACAAAGCACGCGGGTCAAAAAAAGCTTACTGTCTTGTCAAACGAGACACAACCCATGTGACCTGTGAGCCTGTGAGTTTGCAAGTCACTAAAACCGCCGCTGTGTTGGTGTGGCACGAGTGATGGTCGCGAGTAGGACCAAACGGAGTATATGGGCACAGCTGCGTCCCAGTGGTCCCTCCCAAGTGGTGCATCGCTCCTCAAATTTGTATCCAATGAACACGATCAATCTGCAGTGTCTGCTCGCTCTCTCGAAATTACAGGGCACCACATAGAATACGATAATAACGGTAAAGAGCTCGATTGTGAATATAAACTGCGATAATTGAGAACCGATAGCCAGCGCCGAACAGATTCGTAATTGCATCGCTTCTAGATTTGACCACGCTGTCTTTCATGGAAACCGATGAATCAGCTCTGAGATATTAAGTTTATCACTCCATACTACTCTATAGGCTAAACAGAAGTCATGAAACAAAACCCGGGTACGCAACATAAATGTAACCGACCAAGCGATGGGGTACTGAGGAACTGATTACGGATTTAGTAGCCAAGTGCCGGAACACGATGTATTATGTGAGGTAGCAACCCATCTGGACCCGGCAAAAGATTTGACTATTTCAATGGCCCCTAGGCAGGGCCACTCCCTTGCTTGTTTTAACAATGGATGAGACTGGGATGCACTAATCAGACATTGAGCATGTCTGTTCGGCATCGCACCCAGTGAGGCTTGGGAGGCAAGTTGAGGCCTGAGAGGCAAGCTGTCCGGGATGCCGACACATGGCAAGAAGCTTGCAGCTTCTATGGCGTGTGATGCTTATTACCCCTTTCAAAACAAGTTCTGATACATGACCCTTATAAACTCGGCAATTAGGGCCGGAGCAACGAATATGTAAACAGGGACACCTCTCAAATTGAGTGTTGGAAGGTCGATGTCCTGGTCACATAGAGTACACCGCGTGATTGTTACCCCACTCGGTCTTTTTCCCTCGTTCGGTCTCTTTTCTCTCGGATGATCTTTTGTTCTAGGATGATCTCTTTTCTCTCGGGTGATCTTATTTCTCTCGAGGTTTCTGAGCTTTCGTCTATATGTGTATAAGCCCCCTTTTCACGTCCAAAAAAACAGAGGAAGCAGTATCATGTGGTGTCCTTCGACTGGAGCCTCGATTTCCATGATTGGGTGATCCTGATGAGCAATGAGTACGGACCCCATAAAATAGAGGTTTAGCCTCATATTCTAGTTGCTAAGTGATACTGATCCCACCTATTATGATGTGTGAGGTTTCTGAATGTCAGCGTTTACGGTTAGGTACACTGACTGCGTGCTTGGGATTGAATGACAGACCCCACTGCAATTGAGGAGTTGAAACCATCGAACGCCCAGTTCAACCGATTAACAGCCCAACAACCACCCATGGAACAGTTGAAGTGGTTGGACTGGGTAGTATGTCCACACTCTGTTGATCCTCGTTGGTCACTGGGCCTTCCCATGACCGCCAGTGACTACCCTGAGGCGCGCATGCACTATGACTTTTTTTGGTTTTATAATTTGGTCCCAACCTGAAGCAATCTGAGGCTCGAAGGAGAAATGAAATAGATTATTGAGACGTGCATAAGCGACCGCACATGACCTGCTGAATAGGCCCGCTTCCGGCTAAATGGAGCCGACAAACTTCTCTTCCCCGTCCTATCCGTCCTATCATAAACCACCACGAAAAAAGATCTGGCACTCTCCCCGCTGGCCATCACCAAGAGTCCAAAGGCCAAGAGTTTAAAGCCCCCTTTGCCCCGGTTCTGGTCCGGTTTCTTTCCGGCTCCGGGTCAGTTCCTGCCTCCAAGGCCTCATTATTCGCATTCGCCAGGGCGGTGATAAATCCCGTGCAGCCTCATTGCAGCCGGCATGGAAAGAGAGAGGGAGGAGGGCACCTGGGCGACCTTGGCTAGTTGTTGTGCAAGCCAACGCCAAGTATTCTCGGACGCGTCGAGTTTTAAAGCTTTTGGGGGGGCTCGCCATATGGCACATGAGGGGTTGAGCGCCGTGGGTTGACATGGATCGAAGGATCGAAGATTGCCCCTTGGAATCATTGGAACTTCGAGTATTCATCTGGCGATCAACTGACAGATCGGGCGCTGCGGCGATATTCAGTCACCCGGTTGGCGCTCTCAGTGATGAACAGCCGGTGCAGCCGGTGCTCGCCGATGTATTAAGTGGCTGTCACGCATGCGCCGAATCTGTACAGATCGAGGTGGACTAATGCACGGCCGTGCCTCCGTGGAGTTGGGCATCAGGATTGCCTGGCCATGCTGGCGAAGCGGTGGGTGCACGTTGCGTGTCTGCAAATCGCGAAACCCCCATATGGTCCTCATACTCTCGTACTCTCTTTTAGATGTTAGACGACCGGCCGTTCCTCATCTCCGCTTCTGCCGGTCGTCGGTTCACAAAAACCCACCCCCCTTCTCATCACATCCCACCTTTACAACTTTGCAACCAAGTCGTTCCTTCTCCCTTCTCCCTTCTCCCTGGCCTCGCTCGCCACTGTCCTGCATCATTCTCTGCGCAGGACCCCTTAACCTCAGGACCGCCTCTCGCTCACCTCGCTCACCTCAAACCATCTCTTTATTTCCTCCAATCTCCACCATTCGTTCGTAATATGAGCAACGTATCCCCTTCGGCTATGCTCCTTTGGAGCGTCTTGTGTTGCATCGAGCTTGTCTTCCTTTTGGTTCACCTGTGGCGATATGATCGCCTTCAAGTAAGTCACCCGCCCCTCTCCGAAATCCGCCACGGTCGCTCATCACCCGTACAGTGCCTCAGGTGGAACTCTGGTCAGAATCCAGGTGCCTTCAAGAGGGTAATGACTTATGGTTATCTTATGGCTATCCCCTGTATTGGTGCGCCATCCTCCACTGTAACCCATCACTGTCTGACCATTTTTCGTAGGTTTCTACGCTATGGTCATGGCCAAGATCAAGTACGAAGAAGGCTATGTCGATCTCCGGGGGCTCGGAGTCGGTGTAATTCCAAAGCCTCACCAGTTTTGGTCGAAAGCAAACAAAAGCTGGATCCTTCCCACGACTTTGGTCTTTGCTATGGGTTGGTCCTTTGAGATCATCTCTCACCTTGAGGAGCTTGCATTTTGGCTCTTTTTGTTGCACCAGGTGCGCATGGTGGATCATCCCTCGGCGGAAACGAAACGTCAGATCCACCTAACCACCTTCTATACAGGGACCAAGCCAGCGCCACTGGTTCTCAAGTTGGGAATTCCGGGGTTGGGTCCTTGGTTCACTCATCGCCATCACGGGTCTCCCGACCCTGACGTTCTTCCTTCGCGACAATGTAGAGCTACAAGAAGCTTGGCTTTTCTTTGCCGGGTCTATTGGCTCTCTCATGGTCACCCTCTGGTTCCTTATCGTCCTTTGGAAATTCCCAGCCTTCTTGCGTCGCGTCCGGTCCGAAGGTGCTGATGCGGAGGTAGTAGTACGCCTTGCAACGTTTAATGAACTAAACGTGCGTTC
>Ga0307515_10025902_pt1 | contig 10118 bp, 15 predicted proteins | sample 17_EM_MG_FD_194513 | JGI IMG/M metagenome (GOLD analysis project Ga0307515, IMG submission 194513) | Populus trichocarpa ectomycorrhiza microbial communities from riparian zone in the Pacific Northwest, United States - 17_EM | ecosystem: Host-associated > Plants > Roots > Unclassified | place...
ATTCGACTCACCCAACACCCCAAATATCAATCTCACCGCCATAATACCGCTCGCCCATCAGCAGCTCAGGAGGCCGATACCAACGCGTAACGACACAATTGGTGTACTTCTCATTCCGCTCCGTCTTCTCCGTCTTCGTTCCTTTGGCATAGGCACGCGCCAGACCAAAGTCTGCAATCTGCAAGGTGCCGTCGTGGGAGATGAGAAGGTTGGCGGCTTTGATATCTCGGTGGACAATGTTGTTGTCGTGCATATACTCCAACCCCTCGAGCAACTGCTTCATGTAGAGTTTGATGTGCGATGGTTGGAGCTTGACTGTTGGGTTCTCTAGGAGACCAGCAAGGTCATGGTCCATGTATGGGAAGACCATTTGTATCGAGCCAGCCATATCGGGTTTCCCTGACAGCACGTTCAATCGGCAACACACAAGAAAACGACAACGCTGGACCTACGGGGAGTCACAACGATATCCAAGACCTTGACAATATTCTTATGGTCGAGGGCTTTCAGAATCTTGATCTCCCGAAGCGCGGTAATAGGCATCCCATCCTTCTCGTTATGCATCAGGATTCTCTTGAGAGCCACATCTTTCCCAGTTGCTCGATGTGTGGCTCGATGCACCTCGCTGATAGATACCGGCCATCAGATGGAAACAAGTGAGGCAGAAACAAAGTGGTACCAACCCGAAAGTTCCTTCGCCGAGTTTATTCTTGACATCGTACTCACTCAGACGCCCAGATCCTGCAAATCCCCGCCCATACACAGACTTTTCCTGTTCCTTCGTCCTCACAGTAGCGAGCTTGGCTTCCTTCTTTGGTTTTGGCGGCGGAGGCATCATCGGCGAATAGTTTCGGGGAGGTTGCTGTTGCTGTTGCTGTTGTTGTTGCTGTTGTTGTTGTTGTTGTTGTTGTTGCTGCTGCTGCTGCTGCTGCTGCTGCTGCTGCTGCTTCTTCTGGTGCGGTGGAAGTGGAGGGTGTGGTGGTCGAAGTAACTGCTGTTGTTGCTGTTGGTCTGGTAGTTGCCGTGGCTGCTGTTGCTGCTGCTGCTGCTGGGGTTGTGGTGGGGGGTAGGGGGGCTGGGTGGGATGCAGCTGAGGAGGATACGACTGCTGATGTGGGGGAGGAGGGAGAGGAGGGAGAGGAGGGCGTGAGGCGTGCGGAGGGTATTGAGGATACGGTCCCGGGGGGGGCCCTTGGGGATATCCTGGGTGAGGAGGGGGTTGCATGTGCATTCCATAAGGCGGTCGAGGTTGTTGAACATGAGGAGGTGGTGGTACATAGGGAGGCTGCGACGGGGGAGGTGCCATAGACAGGGTTGGTCCAGCACCAGGCGGTTGCGGATAGGGTGGATATTGAGGGGGCGGTGGGGGAGCGCCACTGAGAAATGCCTCTGGAACTGCAGGTCTAGATGGGAGAGGATGGAATGGACGGAGTTGAACCGGTTGAGGGGGTAATGGTGGTGGTACATTCTCAAGAGGATGCGGGGTATCAGGAGCAGCGACTGATGGTTTTGTAGTTGGAGACCGTATTCTAGAAGGGGGTTTCCTCTCCGATTCCGATTCGTCGTTGCTTGGTGCTGTCCGTACCGGCGACGCTGGTTTGGCCGGCGGTGGGCTTCGAGGTGGCGGGGACCGAGATGGATAAGACCTCGAAGGCGGCGAACCACGCTCCTCAAATCGCGATTTATCGTCTAACTCACGACTCTCGTATCGTGGTCGATCTCGATAGGCTTCATACTGCTCAGTAGGGCCAAGTCGGTCCATCAAGCTCCGGGATTGAAGAAGAGGTGGGGAATATCGCCCACGTTCTGGTAGCCGATGGACTATCCCCCCTTTCCCGCGAGACGGCGTTCGGGAACGGGATCGTAAACGTGGGTGAGGATAGTACTCACCGCTGGGCGACCGAGACCTAAAAGGTCTACCTCCGTCATGCCTTGGAACTGGTCGGTAGAAGTCGCCGCGACTAGGGGAGGGACTGGGTCGCCGGCGAAGGGGCGAGCGGCTAGTACGATGGCGAGGCGGGCTCCTCACGTGCGAAGGAACATACGAGTCCACCCTCCTCCCTCGCTCCCGGTCCCGGTCCCTATATCCGTCCCTCTCCCTTCCTCCATCATCGCGCCGTGGTGAATATGGTCGTCGGTGGTCATCAAAACTACGTCGCATAGGGCTCCGATGCCACTGCCTTCGTACACCATCACGTTCTTCATAATCTGGTCTATACGAATCCCCGTTCCTGGCACCACCACGGGGCGACGGCGGGCGTTGCAAAGGCTTAGGAGGCAGACCCGCAGGAGGCCCGTTCTCTAAATCGATCCTGGGTAAATTCTTGACCATACCCCGCTTATTCTTGAACGGAAAAGGCACTTTGGACCCTCCAGCACCAAGTCCATTCGCGTTAGGCAAATCCACCTCGTCATCTTTCCTTGGAGACGCAGACACCCCATTGGTAGCAGGACTTTTGGCATCCTGATGAAGGGTGTGTTCAGATGGGTGGGACGTATCCTCAACTTCGCCCTCTTCAGGTTCGGAAACGACCTCTTTGAGCGACCGTGGTTTGACGCGCCGAAGCAAGCTGTTGGGTGAAGGTGACCTCCGACGTTTGCCACTACTCGGGCTCATATTTGTAGCTATATCGAGAGGCAAGACACGATGAGCCAATGCGCGTAAGGGGTCGAAGGGAGTCCTACATCGTTGGGTGACCGACGGCGATCAGCTCACCGCGCGTCGGTGGCGAGACAAGTCGCGTGGACGCGAAAATACTATTTGCGAATGGTGCCGGGGCAGACGGGCGACCAGCCAGCTGAAGCGGCCGACTCTAAGCTACAGTCAGTCTTTGTTGAGGGCGGATCCAAAAGAGTGGGTGGTTGCATCAAAGAATACGGATAACGAAAAAAGTACAGCCTACGTAACAAGACTACTTAGCAGGGTGTGGATATGACACAGACAGACAGACATGTGAAGGGTCGAGATGGGATAGTGAGTGAAGCGTAGGGGATGGATGGAAAGTGGCCTAATATATCGAATGGATGGGCTCGTGGTATACGCAAATAATGAGGTGGCAAATATAATATCGGGGTCATGGTCATCAAAACGCGGCCGTACAGGCCCTTGTCAAGGAAATAAACGAGCGACCATTGCGGACGCGACGCGTTGCGATACGTTAGGGATCGATAGGATGAGTGATGCGCGCTACAATGCACGTGCCCTCGTCAACAAGAAGCCATGCTGCGAACGGAGTCAGAAAACAAATCGTTGAAGAGAGGAACTCCGCGTACTCAACAACAACTCCAGCCCTGGCGCTGATCGCGCGCCTTTGCCTCTTCTTCTTCTGCCAATGCCCCCCAAGATGTGTTATGAAGCATAACGCTATCGCGCTCCCTCTCACGCCTTGCGGCGATAATCTCATGGCGACGCTCCAACAATTCTGCGATGACTGTATCGAATAGTTCCTGGATACCTAATAAGGGTATTAATATTAAGTTGCTGGCGAACCTCACACCAGGGCGGCATACCTGAACTATCCTTTGCCGATACTTCAAACAAATGCATGTTTGTTCCAAGCCCCCACTCCGGTTCCTCCTCTTCCTCAAAGCTATCCTCTTCCGCTTCCTTAGGGTCCCACTCCGGCGTTGAAGTCCCTAACAAATTAGGGAACGAAAACGCGGCCATATTGCCAGTCCCCGCCCAGCTTTTCTCCCTTTGATGCGTCTTCGGGCGAGCGTCACGCAGCAGAGCCTTGTTGGGAGTTGCATCGACCGAATGTAGTGAATTGTGGCGTGCCCCGTTCGGTCGGCTTGAGGGCGGCAGCCCACCGAGCGCGCCCGTCGTCGTATTGGCTCGGGCGAGGGCAGTGGTTGGAGCTGGACGGTGTGCAGATCCAGACGACGATCCTGAGCTGGCGCCACCGTACGATGTAATCGAGGTGAAGCGGGGCCGGATGTACGAGGCCAGACTCTGCGACGGGGTTGGTATGGGAGTTGGCGGTGGCGACGGTCTTCTGGGCGGTGGAAACCAGCGGTGCAACGCTTGTCGAGCACGATCGGGTGTGACTTGACGTTGTGCGCGTAGGTCAACCTTGGAACCTACGATGTAGATAGACAGCTCAGGAAAATCGGCATTCTTCCTCAGCTCTGTGATCATAGAGTCAACGCAACGCCATAGAGCTCCTAATGAAAGCATACCCTCCAACCACATGCGTACATCTTCGAACGACTCTAGCCGTGTGAGATCGTACATGATGATGGCGGCATTCGCACCGCGATAATAAATAGGTGCCTGGCGATCGTGGGTCAGCAGAGAATAACCGGACATGCCTTCTCTCGAAGCTCACCATACTGCGAAACCGTTCTTGGCCTGCGGGGAGTGTGACGTTAGCACAGCGGACAGAGCGGACAGAGCGGACAGCTGCAGGGACAGAGAGGGGATGGGCGCAATGGCCGTCCTGAGACAGATCTTGTGCGAAGCACCTTTGCCGGAAAGAAGATATCGAAAGCGAGATAACCAATTGGTGACATATCTCGGCGACATAGACAGCGGCTCACGCGACGGTGGAAGCACGGCACTTGCAAATGCCAATTGTAGCATGCAGGGAGACAATTGGGAAGCGCACTTCAAGCGTACACTCGTGGCATGTTCTGCGATAGAGTTGAACGAATGGAGGGTTTGAACCCCCTATCTGCGCTGCCTATTCAAATGGAATGCTCCACCAGGAGTCCGGAAGACCCCCAGAAGGGGTAAGCGAAAGACGGTGTGCGAAAAGACGCGCCGGTCTCAGATATCTACGCACTGGCAGGCCATCGAGGTCGTGCGGAGATACGCCCCAAACCGGAAGAACAACCGACCGCAATAGCGCCATAGCGACAACCTAGATACGCGGGAGGACAAAGCACGTACCAGCAGTGTCCCATATCTGTAGCTTGACGCGAGTGCCCTTGAAGTCTGTTTTGTGGGTGACGAAGAACGCGCCAGTTGTCGAGGCAGTCCCAGCAGGATTCCACTTGTTCTCAGTGTAACGGCGGACAAGGCTCGTCTTCCCGACACCTGATATACAAAAACGGTTCATTTACAATAAGCAGGGCCGTTGCTGAAGGCGATAGGCTGTTGCATACCGACTGAACCCATTATAACGAGTTTGAAGCCATCGAGGTTGTTTTGAAAGTTGTTCACGCGTTGATTGTAATGTGGATATGGCGCGTATGCGTCGTCATTGTGCAGCGTGTCGTTAGAGTCGTTACGGGCGGGCATATCCTTGAAAATGTCGAGTGGCAAGCCGCACGGCGGGGGGAGGGAGAGACAGCGGGGAGAAGAGGGGTATAAGACGAAAATAAACAGCTGTTGCTAGTCTCTGCTACTTCTTCGCGTTCCGCCACTGTCCTGCGTATCCTCCAAAGCTCTGGGTGGGTCCAAGGTCAACCTTTGGTTTGAGCCCGCTCCCTGCGCGCCAGCTATTTTGGCCCAGCGTCTATTGGCATTACGCGCAGAGGACTTGAAACGTATTCTTCTGCGCTCAGCCTGACTCACTACAGCCCAGGCCGTCTGTCCCCTGGGCTCCTGGACAGAGACCCTCCCCAGTCGGCGCTGCTGCCTCTACTGCCGCTGCTACGAGAAGCCCGGTGAGTTGCCCTCGCCCTCATGGCATCGTCCCTTGTCTTCGGTCCGAAGGATACCCACCACCTGCTCACGGCGTGATCCCATCAACTCGGCTCAGCCTAAATAACCGGCAGGGGACTCTCTCTCTGGCACTGGCTGTGGTGGATATTACAGGATATTACAGGATATTGCAAGATATGCTGCATCCTGGGTGCTGGTCGTGACACAGGTACCACCGACGTCTAAACGGTACATGTACAAGCGCCGACCCACAAGTTCAGCTGTACATGTTCGATTCCCTCACTGCGCGTGCACCAGGTGCAGCACGTGGCCATGGATTCTGCTGGAGCATAATGTCCTCTACCAGCTGTGCAACTCGCTCCGATCTTGCTTCTGCTTCTTCTTCCGTCGTCCCAGTCCCCGTCCCAGCTGTGGAGCCGAACTCCATCATTTCCTCCAACGCGCTCACCTCCGCCTGTTGAGCGGCTCCGAAGAATGGTGTTCGGCAAGCAGGGCATCGCATATTCTAAGCGCGCAATATGGGTCACTCTCCTCCTTTATCGGATTGGCCATATCCTATCGACTCACCCCCTTGCGCGCCCATTGCGAAATGCTATACGCCGCAATTAGCACAATCAAAGTCCCTTCCCAAGTGGGAGAGTCGTACGCACCACTTTCGACAGAAATAGTGCGAGCACGTCTCCAATTTCACCACTCCGAGCACATCAGGCGAAATCGGCGTATCGCTCGCAATTATCATCTCTTCTTCCGCAATCGCCGCCGCGAGGGTGTTCAAACAAATCGGACAGTTATCCTCTACGACCCAACGGCACGTATCGCATCAGCTGCCTCATTCGCCATCAGGCGTGGGAACCATACCAGCATGAGTGCCTAGCTGGACTTCATTGACCGATACGAACGTCTTGATGACCTCACGCTGAATACTAACGGATGAATGCATATGCGCAATGAGATCAATAATCGCGGGGAACGTCGGCCGAGGTTCCGGCACTGTGTATACACACCGATCGGAGTGCTCGAGCAAAGCAAGGATATTGACCTGAGAAGGCACTGGATGCGGTGCCGAGTGCTCACTCATCCTCCGTGGATAGACTGGAGGGGTCAGGGTTTGAGAGTGAGGGGTACACGCGTCGCCCCGAAACGTCCGGATACGATTCGTCCAAATCAAGATAATAAGTACGACACTTGTCCCGCTGATCCATCAAGAAGTCCGGCTGCTTATCACGGATACAGGGTTGATGTTATCGAGGACCCAAGGCGAATTCTGATGGCGGCGCCGCAGGTGGAGGATCCCTATTTACGTACCGCACCATCTCAGGTTTCAGCTGATCCAGCCGCGTGACCCCAAGCAGGCGCATGCCAGTCTCCACTTCCTCGCGCAATACTGTGGGCATTCCTCATCAACACAGGAGTGAAACGAGTCAACTTCAGACGATAGTGACTCACTCTGTATCACCCTCCGTGCACCTTCCTCACCCCACACACCATTGGCGTATAAGAATGGTCGACCTAGCCCGACGGCTCGCGCACCCAGGCAAAGCGCTTTCAACACGTCCGTTCCCCGACGTATACCTCCATCAATGAATACATGGAAGTCGTCCCGCTCCAATAGATCCGGTCTTCGTTCTCGCAGCTCTTGGAGGATCGTTATCGGTGCAGGTGAGCTATCTTCAAGTGAGCGGAAGTTCACGATGCGGCGTAACGGACTGACAAATCTAATTGTCTGCCACCATGGTTTGATAGAACGATCCCTTGAACGCCGTATTCGAACGCTTTCTCTGCGTCCTGGAAATAATTACTGGCTGTTCGATGACACGGAAGCTGATCCCACACCTCTACGCATTGAATCCCCTTGATCACCAGTGGCAACTTCGTGATCCCCTGTATCCATGGGATATCCGCCCCTATTCCGACCAGTGAGTACGGGAGTGAGGAGGAAACCGCCTAACGCACAACATACGTCGGGGTCTTGATACCCTGATATAGATTGTCCAACACCGACACTAACTCTACCCGTCCCATTCTGCGCTGGACCCTGCGAAGTCCTCAGCCTCATTCAGCCTCGTTCTAGAGATCTCACCCACAACAAAATCTCCCTGCATTCTCTGGTCCCTTTCCCTCTTCCCGGGAACAGCAGCATCAACGGTAAGAAGCACCACATCAAACCCGCTCTTCTCGACTTTGTGCAACATCGCCTCGCTTGCCTCTCGATTTCGGTTCATGTAAAACTGGAAGAAGAGTGGTTGGTTTATAGATCGGGCAGCCATGACCTCCTCGATGGAACACGACGCATTGTTCGAGATGGCTTGGATGACCCCCTCCGCCGCGGCCGCACGCGAGATGTTTACCTCCCCGCCTGGGTGGCCGAGGCGTGCCAGTGCTGTCGGTGCGACGAAGATGGGAAGTGAGGAAGGGAAGGAGAGGATCTTTGTTTCGGTGGAAACTTCAGAGACTTTGTTTAGGCTATGGACCATAACATCGGTAAACGTTAGTTAGTGGATTGAAATTGAATGATTACCTACACCCGTGGTCTAAACCAAAAACGCTTGAAGGCGGCATTGTTTTCTCGATTTGCTGTATCGTGTCAGTTTGCAAACATGTGATGGGAACTGAAGAGTGATATACTTTGTTCATCGTCCCCCGCTGACGAATAGTAAGCCCAGGCGGTTGCAGTCAAAACTTGATGAGCTAGCGCCTCGATATCATCGAGGTTGAGAGCAGCGCAGGGATGTGGGAGAGCTGCTCGTGCAGCAGCAATGCGCTTCTCTTCAGCCGTGGGTTCGACTACGAGCCAAGGGACAGTGTCAGGGTCCACTTGTCCAATGAAGGCATCTGGCGAGAGTGTGTCGAGAACGGCTGGGGCGTGTATTGGACTGAATACCAGGCTGAAGGCACGCAGCGCGGAATGTCAGAATAAATCAAAAATAAGGTTAGATTTGCAGCCCTTAAATGGATACATAAGATTGAGGGTGACCCTGACGTACGTAGCATCCGCTCCCGCCGCTTTCAGGATGGCGTTTCTGCCACCTGGGTGCTTGTCGATAAACGAGGTCATATCATAGACATTTCCTGAGACGATAACCCAACAACTTTCGACACTGTTGTGTTTCTGGACCTCTGAATACGGTATCAGATTGCCCCGATTAGCGATCTTGGCGAGTTCAAGGTGCTGCGAGGCTTCGGCGGTGGGCGTAGACGCGTCCTCGTTGCTAGATTTGGGTCGTGCAATGGAGTAGGTGGCCTATTAACCTCACATCAGGTTTCTCGAAAGTCAGAAAGGCGTTTAGGGCCCGCGTCCGTACCAAAGCAAAAAATACTCCTCCGCCTAAGGCCAATGCTGTCGTTTTCGTGTTCCCGGTGCCTACCGTACCAGCAGCAGTGCTCCCGTATCTGAGAAACGACAGTTTTCTGGCAGACGGTCGCAGTACACGGGCGAGCGCAGGCCACGAGGACCCCGTTGGGGTGCCCAACCGCCAAGTCGATGGAATGCGGGCTCTCAGCATTGTGAAGTGAAGGAGTTGCTTAACGCGAGACGCGCTTTTTAACAGAGGGTGACCGCGTGGATCGTATTCGAATACGGATCAGTCTGTCCAGGCTCCAAACGTTTTAGGCTCACGCGCGGGAATAGGCGGTGGGTCGTTAAGTAAGAGGTCTAATGAGGAGGAACACACATGTCTTCCGGGGTTATCCCCATTCGATCACCACGTCCTCGTGGACAGGCGGATGGGCGGATGCGACGGTAAATCCAGTGCTTCTGGAAAGAGTGAATGGAATGGAATAGGCACGTGTTTTCCATTCTCTCTGACTCCGAGTAACTAGTCATGACGTAAAAAGTGAAAGTGAAGATACATTGGACTACACTGGACATTCACGGTGTTAAGTATCGCTCAGAGCAGGTACCTGAACCCGGCCTCTCCGCGGACAACAGGCACCGCTGGGCCCTCCTGCTGTTGTTCATATGCCACTGCCACGCCTCCACTCTGCGCTAGCGCTTTCCGCTCTTCGGCGGCCAATTTTACGTTTTCCCTCCGCAGGAATTCACGGAAAATGAATGTCATCATGATCCCGAATCCAAAGCAGGAGAGGGTTATGCCATAAGAGTTTCGGTAAGTCGGCCCCCATACCGATGGCCACACATACGAACCGGCGATGTTGCCGAGCTGTGAGAAAGCGTTAATGAACGCGAGAGCTACCGCTCGCTTTGAGGGTGGTCGAGGTATCGATGTCGAGATCCATGCGAAGAATACAATGAAACCGGCATATGATTGTGCAGCCAAGAATCTAACGGGAATATTAGATGTAGCTTTCTGAAAGAGCGGCATGCTCACAGGGCGATGTAACGACCGGCAGTGTTCATCGTGTTCAGGGAAATAATAAATCCTATGATCCCAATGACGAACGGAATCATGATATGGAAAGCACGCTCCCCAGTCTTGTCGGAATGCCTTGCCACAATGAAAGCGATGACCGTTGCGAAAGCCCATGGAGGTGCACAAAGAAGTAGTGTGAT
>Ga0307515_10025903_pt1 | contig 10118 bp, 4 predicted proteins | sample 17_EM_MG_FD_194513 | JGI IMG/M metagenome (GOLD analysis project Ga0307515, IMG submission 194513) | Populus trichocarpa ectomycorrhiza microbial communities from riparian zone in the Pacific Northwest, United States - 17_EM | ecosystem: Host-associated > Plants > Roots > Unclassified | place...
AGAAAATGAATAAATTTGCGATGAACCTGATTTAAAATTCCCAAATGTATGAAGCATCATATCAATTTGAAACAAAAACATATTAAACTACTTCACTGCTAAGATATATCCCAAAAGAAAAAAAAATTAGTTACACAAAACAAGAAGGCAAAGATTGAAGATGCTGAGGTGAGTCCATCCTCCTCCTTCAGAAAGTGTGTTTGTGTGTTCGGAAATATAGTTCAAATTATGTTTTTTTAAATTTAAATTATTTTTATGATTTTAGTTTGTTTTGATGTATTAATATAAAAAAATATATACGTGTTATGACGGAGATGGGCTTCGCAATATATCCAAGCAAATATGGCCAACGCTTCCAATAATATTAGGTAGGTGGGTGGTATTGGCTTCGGCTTTGGAGACCACACCAAATAAGCAATTAATCCTACCATCAATGGTAGTTTGTTGGTGCACACAAGCACACATAATTAGTTGTTTCTCATCAATATCATATAAAAGCTTGCATCATGGTATTGTATTTGGATGTTATGGTATCCAAAAATAATAAATTTAAATTTTTTTAGAATCTTAATAATTTTATTAGATAAATCTAGAGTTTTTTTTAGAGTTTATACAAAAATTACCTGAAAATTAGATGTTCTTTTTAAATTTGAATAATTACTTCAAAGTTAAGTTGTTGCAGATTACAATTGTCCAGAGATGAAGTGGAAAGGATAAGAAATTCTTGTTTTTTATTAGTAAAAAAAAATAGAGTCGCCACCTAATATTTTGGTCACTAGAAATCCTAGCTGGTCTTAGAGTCTGTATAAGGGGACTAGTTGTATAAGGAAGATATATCACCCCTAATACATCTTACCCAAGGTAAATTGTATTTTTTACTTGTCTGATATAAACTAAGATATTGTTGCGTTTTTTAACTGTTGGTCTATTGAAGGCTTAATAAAAGTTTTTCTTAGTAAAAAGATTTTTATCTTATCAGGTTTAAATCTAACCATTCTAGAATCAAAATATATTTTTTGTATTTTTTTCTTTTAATATCATGAGTACTTTTTATATATAAGTTCATAATCTTTAATATTGAAAAAAACAAAATTATTTTTTTGGTATTTTTAAAATATAGGTCAAGTTCCCATAGATTTCATAAATGAGTTATTAAATTTAAAAATACATGCAAAGATATTAACAAAACTATTTTTCTTGAATTTTTATATTTAAAGAAGCCACATCATGCCTTGTATTTGTTTTTTAGTATTTGTTTTTTAGAAACTTGGTCCATATGCAATTTAAAACAAAATTGTATTTTTGAAAGAAAGTTTCTTTTTTTTGTAGAGGGAAAACGATTTGTTTAATATAAAAAAAACACCTCACGTGTAGGTCACGATTCCAAATATTAAATACATTAGAGTAAAAAAAATGTGAGGAATTCAAAATTAATTGCAAAATAATCTTTCAAAAATTAAAAATTTATTAAAAATTGGATGAAGACCGTGTTTGGCAAGATGCAAATAAAATATTTTTATCAAGGCTATTTTAATCGCGATAGCAATTCAAAAAAAATTATCGTTTATCAACTCAAAACCGAACAACACCAAACATCCACGCAAATCTTATTAATTTCATGCATTTATATTCAAATTTCAAGCTAATTCAAATAAATTAATATTAATCCAAGCACAACCCATGAATCAAGACTTAACGTTCAAATCAACATAAACTCAACCCTAAACATAAAATCGCAATTCAACGCAAATTATCAAACCAAATATACAAATGAATTCTTATCAAATAATGTGTCCAAACAATCTAAAATTATACACAACAATGAGATTTTACCCTAAAACTCAGAATTTTTAGTCAATTTGTCCAAAAATTAATTTGAGGTTATGGATCGACCTTCTGAGGTGTTTGATATGTCCAGGGTATACTAAAATCAAGGCTGGAAGCATAGGAACAGTGATAACACGTGGTCTCCATGCGCCACCGCAACTGTTGGTGTGTGGATCCACGCATCGCCGCGGTTGAAACCAAGAAACAGGTGGATCTATATTTAATTTTGAGAAAGATTATTCTGATTCATCTATATTTCTTTTTATATTTTGTATAATTGAACTTTATTTTTTAAAATAAAATTTTTTATTTTTAGATAATATTTCTAATATGTGCATCATTGCATAATATTTTTTTTCCTATTATTTTATTCAATCAATTTAATGTGTGTATCTATTTCTATTATTGTTTGATTGAATAAAAAATTAATTGAGCTAACACAACCATGTAAATGCTCCATCTTGTAAGATTAAATATCTTGATCTACATCTATTACTCTTTCTAGTTTTTTTTTTTATCGTTAATAACTTTTTTACCATTTATAGGTTTCAATTTATTTGATTAAATGCATGCACAAACTTTTCAATTTACACATAAAATTTTTTTATGTACAAAAAAACATTGGGAAAGCCTGCATGTATAATTTTTTTATGGGAGGAAACAATATATGGCCCATGAAGGAGCACATGTCAAATAGCTAGTTCATATATGAAACCACAACATACTTGGATTCTCACGTGATATACCAAACTTTTGATATTTTAAAAATTATGAACTTTACCAATTCAATTTTTTTTGGATCCAAGTAGGTTGAATATATTGGGTTTAGCTAAATTTTTTATAAATATTACAAATATCCATGGATTGAACTTACATTGCAAATTTTTATATATTCTCAAAGATACAACTTTTCTTTATTATGTTAAAAAAATTCAAATAGGAAGTACACCAATAAAAACTTTTGAACTAAAATATTTCTAAATAAATAAACTATTAATTATAAAGATAAAAAAGAGTAACATATTTGTAATATTATATTATTCAATTTTCACGGTTTTCGTCACTTCATGTAATGTTAAAATTACAAATTACTTTATAAACTAAAACATGGGTGAATACTACATAGTCGACACTGTTCAGCCTCTCACAAAACACTATGGATGACATTGTATATTTTTATAGATTTCATTTTGATCCTCAAAGTTTTATTTTGTACAATTTAATCCTAATTGTTTCTGAATACTTTGTCAATGGTGAATTTGAAAGAAGGGGGACCAAACTAAAATAGATGCCAAACATGGCTAGCATGCCAAAGGTTGCATGAAAAATCTACTTAGGTTCTCGATCTTTAAAAATAACACAATATATACCATTTATGTCCCCTTAATTTTTCAAAAACTTAAATTTTTTACGTAAGTTCATTTTTGTTATATTTCAGTCCTTGGTTAGAAAGAGAAGAGAGGTGGAGTTGCCAAATTCCAGCGAGAAGAGAGAAATTTGTCGTTAACTCCATTTCCAGCCATCAAAATAGGTTTTCTTGGTATCCACGAGTTTCATGAGATGAGAGGGACTTCATGATGGTTATTTAGAGTCTCGATGTTGCATGAAAAATCAAATCTTAGCCGAGAAAAACCAAAATTAAACCAGTTTGATTTTGAGTTTTTGGACCATTTTTTTGGTAGTTGGAGTTGATGTAATAGTTTGTGGGTGTTATGAGGGTGTTGAAGAGGTGTTTTTGAGTTGAAATAGCTTGAAAATTGGGTTTTTAATCTTTTCGTATACAAGAACTTTATTTTTAAAAATAAAAATATTTATTTTCATATAATATTTATGATATGTGCAGCTTTGCATAATATTTCTTTTTCACTTTTATTTTATTTAATCAATTTAATATGTGTCTATTTTTAATATCATTCGATTGAATAAAAAATTAATTTTGATAAATAAATTCAATAAACACAACCAGGTAAATGTTCTGTTTATTAACATATTCGATTTTTCCATTTTATTTTTAGTTATCCTTAGCACTTTTTTCCCTGATTATTACCACACATAATTCTTAATTTATTTGATTATATATATGTACAAACTTTTCAATTTATACTTAAATTTTTTTTTATGTACAAAAATGCATTGAAAAAACCTGCATGTATAAAGTTTTTGTAAGAGGAAATAATATCTGGCCCGCGAGTGACGCATCATCTGATTTTTTAAAAAACATTAGAGCGGATGACATGATGCAACAAAAATTAAGGGCTCAATCAGGCAAGCCTACCAGGGGCGTGGACCCTAACAACATGAGCTATGTTGGATGACCTGACTTGCTAGTCTCAACAATACTTGATCTTTTTTTTACAAATTAATGCTTATTTTTATATGTTGTTTTAAAATATTTTTTATTTATATTTAGATTAATATTTATTCTCTCTATTTATTTTGTTTAAAAATCCTATTTAAAATAATGATTATTTTTTAGTTATGCATTTAATTTTTGAAGAGATTTTTCTGATTTTGCTATGATTATTTTAATCTTTTGTATAGAAGAATTTTATTTTTGAAAATAAAAAAATATTTTCAAAAAATATTTCTAATATATGCAGCTTTGCATCATATATTTTTTTTTATTCAATCAATTTAATACGTGCATCTATTTCTATTATCATTTGATTGAATAAAAAAAATATTTTAATAAACAAATTTAGCTAATACAATTGAGTAAAAGTCCCGTCTAGTGAGATTAAATATCTTAATCTAAACGTATCCCTCGATTTTTCTAATTTTATTTTTTAGTTATTATTTATTTTATTTATTTATTAATACATATAATTTTTAATTTATTTAATTTTATACACACACATACACTTTTTAAATTTTATTTAAAATTTTTTTAACTAAAAAAAATAACTAAAAAAACCCGTGTAAAAAATGTTTTATTAAAAAACAAAATTCAAACCCCCAGAAGACACGGGTGTAAGTATCTAGTGACTACCGTGGCCCTTCTATTTATTTCCTTGCCACCAAAACAAATTTAGCATAAATTATTTACCTCAAAACTCACAAAAGAAAAAAGAAAAGTTTCTTTCAATAATAAGAAGAGTCCTGTTTTCTTTTGATCTGCCGTGAGTCTGTGAATTGTTCCCCCCCTCTGGAACCAAAGAATATCCTCTTCCCTCTCCCTCTCTTCATAATAATAACTGGAAAATCTAAGAAATTCAAAAAGGAAACCCTAATTTGAATTTAGCTAACCTCTTTTAACATCATCAACATTTTTTCTCTTTCCTACCTCTCCTTTCTAAAACCTTTTCTTCCTCTAATAGTAAGGTATGCTTGTCATTCATCTCTGATTACTTGCCCTTTATCTTTGACACAAAGAAGGAAATAAAACGGCTAACTTTTGCATTCTGTAATAAAGACCCTTGATTTTTCTGCTTCTTTGAGATGTTGGGGTTCATCAAAATTTGAATGTTAATGTCCATGAAGCGAATATGTGTTTTTCATTGTTTGTAGGTGTGATTTGCTTTTTTCTTGGTGAAATTAACTAGTAAAGGGCTGAGCTTTTGTTTCTTTGTTTGTATTTTCTTAGTTTAATCTATATTTGATTTTTTTTTTGATCTCTTGAATTCTTAAATATGTTGATTGAGTCCTTCCTATGGTGAATATGTGTTCTAAACCTTGCTTGTTCTTACAAATTGATGGATTCTATTAAAGATATTTAGAGCTTTTTTATTTTTAAAAAATTGTGACACCAATTTAACAATAAACCATGGTTTTTATGTGTAATTAATAGACATTTATTTTGTTGAATTTGTGGGTATTTTCAATAATGTTGATACAAGATGTTTTCTAAACTAATCTCCCAAGGATGAGAATCGGCAATGTAGCATTTACTTGTAGAATTCAAGTATTGCATGTCCTAAGTTACGTGCTCTTTTTATGTTTTTGAACTACTTGCAAGTATGAGCTTCTCACACTCACTATTTATTTCCATGCAGGTTTTTTTGCATCTGTTGGACCTAGGTTCGTCTGGTATAAAAGTTTGAGACTCCTGAATCGGAAGCAATAATGAGGAACAATTGGTTCTTTTTCATGGATTTAGATGGAGAATCTCAATACATGTTTCCCTTAGAGCCCCTATTATCACAAGGCTTTGGGGCTAATCTATTTTCTCAGCTTAGTTCATTTGTTGATAATCCTTTGCACCAATCGAGATTCCTACATGTCCCTGGAACCATGGCTTTTCAAGAAGCTTTGAACGGCATGTCGAAGCTTGCTGGTGGTTTGATTTTTTGGTTCACTAGTGCATCTAGTTCAAATTTGAGTCGCCAAATATCAGGCAATCAGATTTCTCCCACACCAGGAAGCTGTAGATCTTCAGCACAAGTTAAGAACTCTACTTCTACTAGATGTGATCTTGCTGGTTTAGGCTTCGGTTTTGTATCAAAAGTAGAGTCTTCACCTCCTGTGGTTTCTAGTACGATCTCAAGTTTTGTGATGAGGCTCGTACTCGGGGAAGCTGAAAGACTTCAGTCATTCCCTGTCCTCTCATTAGCTGCTTCTCTGGTACCACCATTTGACAACTTGTGAGTCATTTGATATATAATAAAATAAGTTTTTTTCTGTGTACTTTCTGTTCTTTAACTCTACTTCTCGCACTTTATGCTGTTCTTTTACTATCTAAACGTTGCTTTCTTCTTTTTGGTCGTAAGAGCTTCAAAGGTACTAGCTATTCCTTTGGAGAATGGTGATGTACAAGTGCATGCATCCATAGATCAAAGGCCTTGTGAAGTTGAGCATTGTGGATGTCCAGGCCTATCATTTTCTGATTTAAACTGGACAAGACATGCCGTTGAGCCCAGAACTGGCATTGAGTTCCCAATGTTTTTGGACAACATCCTAGCTGGACAGGAAAGATCTAGATTAACTTCAGAGGTAGATGTTTCTAAATTTCATGCTATTGCACTAAACTTCATGCACGCGCATTATGTGTTGACATAGCTGGATACAAGGGACCTGTTTTGTGCTAAAAATAACTTGCTGTGTGTATGCGCGCGCGCGCATGTAAAAGCTGTTTACGTTCTAGTCTGTTTTACATTAGGGGTTTGAAACATCAATAGAAATTAGAGGCTTCAAAATCGAACATCTTATTACTATTTGAATTTTATTCCCTATCTAATTGTTAAGCTTGAAATATTATCAGAAAATTGGTACCTACATTAACTTTGAGGGTTGCTGTCTTCCTGTTTGAGATCACTCCTGTCATCCCTTTTTTCAATCACTGTGAACAATTTCAATGTGCTTTACCAGGTTCTTGTTGGTACTGGATCCAGAACTATGACAATAATCAGAATAAAGTCTCTGAAGATTTATGCTTTTGGTGTCTGTAAGTGCTTTTACATTTCAATTGAGGATTGTTTTTTGTTTGATTGTTTCTTTCATGTCTACGATATTCAATTAGTGACACTTGCTATTTCTTATAGATGTTCATCCTAATTCTGTCTGTGAAAAACTGGGCCCAAAGTATGCTTCCATTCCAATGGGTGAATTAATTAAACACCGTGACTTTTATGAGGACCTTCTCAGGTATATGAACACTGACTTTGCTGAACACATTGTCCATGTTTAGTTTTCTGAAGTTAAAATGTTGTTGCATCGCTATTCATCTTTTCTTTATCTTTATATGGTTTATTGTTAACTTATTTTTAAATCAAGAGAGTGAAACTTTCAGGAAAATTCTCGTTCGCTTCATTCCAAGTTTTAATCTTTAATTTTCTTGACTTTGAAGTTATTTACAAGATCTAATAAATTTTGTAGTTTAAGTATGTTCTCCAGGAGTTTTTAATAGAGCAAATGATATTTCCGTTGAAAGTTAGTTTTGTAATATGAAACAAAATTTTTTGTATGTTTGGAGCATTAATCAATTAACATAGTAGGAGTTTGCAATGAAATTTCTGTCACTTGCGTGATGCTTTTAAATCATAATTATCTTCCTAGCCTTAGCCGTGAGTTGTTTGTTAACATTCATGTACTTGGACCTTTTCATTTTCATTGCTCTGCAACTCGATTAATTCACTTTGATGAATTCTCAGATACTGTTCTTATTCGAGTTTTTATAATGATACTGCAGGGAAGACATCTCCATGACTGTTCGGCTTGTGATTAACTGCAATGGGATAAAAATCAATACTGTTAGGGAGTAAGTCAAACTTTGTTTGCTAGTGTACTTGAAATTTGGTGGTGGGCCTCTGATTTCTGCGAGACCTTGGTATAAGCTGGATATTCTCAGCATACTGTTTGTAGACCTATAAAAAAAACTGGAATATTTTTAGCGTGGGAGGATATAAACATCATATCATCTATTAGTGTCTCAATTAAAATTTTAGGATCCTCTGGGCCATGGGGGATTGTGTATGAGACAGGGTGTGTTAATAGTGTTCCTAAGTTCAATCACGCAACCTGCTAGATCTTTTTTTAAAAACAAATTAGAATATAGATTATTTACATTGTTTAACAAGGCTGAGCTTCACCTGGAATAGTTTTGCCCCTGCTTGTTGGAGACTCCTTAACATTTTATTCCCTGAAGTCATGGATGAAATTGTAAGACTGATGATGAAAATAAGCATCCATCACCTAGTTACATGCTTTATTTTATGTGCTTGCAGTGCTTTTGAGAAATCACTTCGAAACCGTTTATTGAAGGTAATTTATTCTACTTGCAACTGTTTCTTTTCCTATCAGTTCTGTAATAGAAGGAAAATGTCCAGTCAGGATTCTGATTCTCTAAATACTTTTCTTGACTTCTCTCAGACAAACCCAGACACTGATTACCATTGCCTGACTACATTTGGTTCATTCTTCACAAAAGATATTCCACTACCCGCGGTAATTTTTTTCTGGTTTATGCATATCTTTGCTTTGCCTCTACAAATACTTATTGGATTGCATCAACTTTGAATTGAATTTGTGCAGGGAACAACAGTTGATTTTCGACGGACAGCTGATGGGCAACTAATAACTGAAAGTAAGTCATTATTGGTTGGAAATCTTACACTCTATATGCACTGCTGTTGGAGTTATTTAGCAGCATCTCCTTACATTTGCCAAAAGTGATTGGAAAGCATTGCAATATTAGTTTATAGCTCTCTGTTTTCTCAGAAGGGCATCTCATTCACCTTTTTTTTTTTTAACTTGATCATTTTCATTAATGAATTTATTCCTGTCAATCAAAAAAAAAAAGAACAGAAATTGTTGGAGTTAGAGGACCTGCTCATTTTGTCATCTGTACAAGGGCTTTCCATTTTAGCAAAGCAAGAAGGCCCTCCTGTATTATACCCTATCAAGGCGCATGAATGATCCAACAATATCTTTTGGTTTGTATATTGCCGCATTTTAAAGGCAACTGACAGATTCTATTCTTGCAGTTGGAGGTAACCAAATTGGAGTGGTTTGTAGCAAGGATTTATGTAGTGAGTGAATTATCCTTCTCCTTGTCTCCAAATCATTAGTTGATTAATTTGTGTGCCAACATTTTCTAGAGATATTGAGAGGCAGTTCATGATTAAAGAGAGGCTGGGATGGAGGATAGTTTATGTTCTAGAGTTAAGATTCTAACTTTCAGTTTTACTGTACAGGAGCTTTCTTTGACATTTACATAGGTGATATTCCTGTCTCAGAGCAAACGAAGAAAGAGATTGGCAAGAATGTTGCCAGCATTATCGGGAAGTGCTAAGTTGATCCAATAAAGCTTCCATTGTTCAATTTTTTTTTATGAACAATTGGCTGCTGATTTATGGGTCGCATATTTCTCGACAATTAAGATGTGCTGCCTTTCAATACACTGGAGTGTGCAGTTAGGAAGTGTTTGGGTGGGAGGTCATGCATGTTATACAATAAATAGATCTAGGTCAAACCAATTTGAGATTAAAAGGGGGGCTACCAGAACTTGTACAAAATCGATTCTTTGTAGCTTTCTTCTTGTGGGGGTTTGCTGCATCTGAATTGCTGCGCCCAGCTAGATCCAAGTTATTAGAATTATCTTTCAGGATACGAAGAGAATAGTTATGTTTTACTGCAGTGTGTTGATATACAGACCAGAGTTCCTTTAACATAGAGGCTAATGCTATCTCTTGCAGGCAGTGGCTTCACTTGGTATTGACCATGGTTCTGCCTGAACTGCCCGTATATTAATAATAGCCTCCCTCGGGCACAGTTGTTAATATACAGACCAGAGTTTTCTTATGAGAAACTGTTTTTTAAGCAAAAAAAAAAAAAAACTTATTATGATCATAGCAAAA
>Ga0307515_10025904_pt1 | contig 10118 bp, 6 predicted proteins | sample 17_EM_MG_FD_194513 | JGI IMG/M metagenome (GOLD analysis project Ga0307515, IMG submission 194513) | Populus trichocarpa ectomycorrhiza microbial communities from riparian zone in the Pacific Northwest, United States - 17_EM | ecosystem: Host-associated > Plants > Roots > Unclassified | place...
GAGACAGTAGAGGAGTTGTTTGGTACACAGACATAGGGCTCTTCCCTTAAAATCACTTCTCCTGCGAATACAAATGGCCAATTTAATTTACAGATGGAAAGATATTGAGCGTTGAATTGGCTTCGCTTTCAAGAAACTAAAGCAATTTCCTATCAGATAGCTATTGAGTTCTTGGACTTGTCAAGTGTATGATAAATAAATGAGGAAGAGAGACCTGGATTGAAATTCTTGGTGGTGAGCAGACATCGTCCTTTCTCCGGAAGATTAGACACAGCTAATCCACCATCTCTAACAACATTTTGCAATTCCTCCATGGATAGATAGATAGATTACTCAGGCTGGACTAGCCTCTCCCCTCCCCTCCACTCGCATCTAGTAGAGTACAACACTACAACTCTAGGGCAGACATATTTTGAATATAACTTGACCTTCCCTTCCTCCAATTTTCGCATTCCCAAACATGCCCTAAAATTTGGGTTAAAGTCACGCGCTCTTACGGCGAATGACGTGTCCCTTGGATAATCCAACGGCTTCAAAACTTCAGTGACAACAAACTTTAACTCCTCCTGTGCCAGTAGCATGTGTTGTTTTCTCCGCTGACTACCCTCCCTTTGAACACAGTTCAGTAGAGAGGTTTTTTTTTTTTTTAATGAGTTGAATTATTTATTTTTTAATGAGTTGAAAGTGAAACTAGCCAAAAAAATAAAATAAAAAACACGCATTCACTCTCTTTCTCTCCCTCTCTATCGATCAGTTGCAGCCTCTACAGATAGGTGTCAAATATTTTTACCTTGCTTGACAACCGGAAACGCTTAAAATGTGATTTCTTTGTTGTTGCTGTTGTTTTGGTTCAGCAATGGATAGCAGTAGTACGCCTTGTAAGCTGTTACTATGTGGAAAATCATCTGCAGAGAATGAAATTGCTAAATCATTGATGAACAATAACACTCTTAAACTGCCGGATAATGTGGAAATCTCTACTCTTTCGCACTCGGAGATTCTTGATGAGCCGCAGCAAAATGAAGAATCTTTCTCTCTTTCACGGTTTATGAATTCTCTCTCAACTAATTTATTCGGTAGATTACTCATTTGGTCTCCGCTATTGCCTTCAACTCATGATCTTGTTTCCAAGTAAGCATCTCCAAATTTAATCTTGCAATTTTCGTGTGCTGTTTAATTATTATTGTTATGTTTTAATTTTATTTTTTTCTGGCAGCAATTTTGGCGAGCTTCCAATTGGTACTGTTTGCATTGCTGATGTTCAATATAAAGGGCGAGGTTTGTGATAAGAATGTCATGCTGTGAGTTTAGAAAAGTCGAATATATCTGTATGTATGTTATTTTGTTTGACTGTGCAGGCCGATCGAAGAATGTGTGGGAATCTCCAGCAGGTTGCTTGATGTTTTCATTTACCATTCAAATGGAGGATGGGCAAGTTGTGCCTTTGTTGCAATACGTAGTGTCTCTTGCTGTTACAGAGGCAATTAAGGATCTTTGTGACAAAAATGTTAGTTTTTGTTTTTTAATTGAAGTGCGTTGCCAGCCATTACCTAGTTATAACCTTTTCATTTCTTATTTGATATCTGAATATCGCTTCCTTGGTGATTTTTTCTTTAACCAGATAACATAAGATGGTGTGTGAAAAACACAAGTTTTTAAGGAATGACACCTGACAGTGTCTGATTGAACGATGACTCTAGGCTGCTTTACCCATTAATTCTATACATGATTTTCTTATTGCAAATTTTCAGTCAGCAAGTATGTGAGTTTGAGGTTTAGACGTCGATTCACGCATTTTGGGGGTACATGATTTATTTCAGGGCTTACCACATATTGACGTTAGAATAAAATGGCCAAATGATCTTTATTTAAATGGTGTTAAAGTTGGAGGCATTCTCTGCACCTCAACATACAGATCAAAGAAGTTCAATATCAGTGCCGGTAAAAATGATTCTTCTTCTGTGATTTGCGAATGGTTTCTGATTTTCACACTTACACATAGCTAACTGGCTACTTTGTTTATTCTTTAGCACCCATTCTCTGTAATCCAAATTATACAGAAGGTTGGTTCTAAATTTGTATTTATGATACGAGCAAACTAGCATTCCAATATTGCAGGTATAGGCTTGAATGTCGATAATGAGAAACCAACAACATGCTTGAATGCGGTCTTAAGAGAGTTGGCTGGTGCTGCATGCGCTTTAAGAAGAGAAGATATTGTTGCGGCCTTTCTAAATAAGTTTGAAAAACTTTATGGTCTTTTCATAAATGGAGGTGAGTAAATTCTTTAAATTATTGAAAAGGCATTTCCATCATCAAATATGACATTTCACTTATCATTCATCCTGTAAAATTGCCATCCAAACATGCTAGCCTTCTTTGGTTTTATTTTGTCGCAAGTCAAAAATATCATCATCATGGCAATTAACTAAGTTTATTTCCAAAAAAGGGTAAAAGGCATATATGGCTATGCATGGTTATTCTTATTATTTGCTTGCCACTTAACATCATAAAAGGAAGAGAAATAACACCGTGGTGGCTGAAACTTAAAGGTTATTCAATATAGGATGAAATAAAAAGAGGCTGTCATGGAAATTTCAATACCTATTGGTCCAACTTTTGAGGAGAACGAACTTCATTACTGAAGCTCAAATAATTGTTTGAGATTTATTTATAGCTTCATGGCTTCATCCCTTTCCTTCTTCCATTGCATTTGTGGAATACTTTACAATATTAGCTCGTTGTTAAACTTTTTGGGGTTCTTCCTCTTGGATGCTAGCAGGCTAGTGTACATGGTTTGTGCCATTTTGAGCTCTTGTTAACATACATATTGTTGCGTTTAGGGGCTTGCTTCATATTTCTTCCAGGTATTGGTTTGCTATCTCCTAGTCTAGTAAAGCAACAGCTGGAATTGACTTCATTCAGAATCCATAAAGCATTTCAATGAGCGAGCTCTTATTAAGTTATCTAAGATAGACTGAAAGGTGCTGATTTGATACTTTCCAAACAGTTAAGGAAGGCATATTTTAACTCTCAACTAAATACTTGTAGTTCTGCTTGAATCAGCTCTTAGGAAATTTTAGAATGGTGAGACAATGGATTGAGATTTTATGGTTTTATTGATGTGAATGGTGAAGTTTGAAAGCAAAAAAGTGAAGATTTGATTGGATTTTTTTTTAATCTCCAAACTCTACTCATTTGTCTCTTGCTAGGGCAAGATACCCTATGAGGTTAAGGTTTTTGTTCAGTTGGTTCTCAATAACATGAAGTCCAATGACTTGTTACAAGTTAGGATTGCCTTAATTGTGATGTGGAACGTCTAACAGGTACATTCATGATCAGATTAACAAGTCTAGACCTAAGAAGAATCCGAACAAGTTAAAGGAGCTTGTTGGCGGAAACAATATAATTTTTAATTTGACCATTGGATCAAACTGAAATTTTGCGAGCGCATTCTTCTTACAACCAATTGAGATCATTTACATGTCCAAAATAGGTCCAAAAATTGTTGTTTTAGAATTATTTTTTTTTCCTTGTTATTTTACTTTTCTTATTTAGTTTAGGAATTCTAATACTAGTTGGATTCTATATTAAGCATATATCTTTCAATAAGGATTCGTTTTCCTACAAGGAATAGGATATGGTCTAGAACTAGTATAAATAGGGTTGTCTAGTTATTTTTCATAACAGTTTAGAATTATTGACATTCAAAGTTATTAAATCAGATGTTTAGTTGCAATTTTAGGGTTTGTGAAACCTTAGTTTCTTCATTTTAAATAAACATGTTGCGTCAATTAATGTCAAAGTAGGTTAACTTGTTTAATGGATGGAGACATTGCAACATCATCCTACCCTGCAATAAAGATCGAGTTGAAGCCATCTGAAGCGTTTTGAGGACTCAAGAGGCACCTTATAGAATCTTATTACAAAGATTTGATTGGTTGGAATGTTCAATAGCGGACATAGCTGAGCAGCTAGATCAACTACGAGGGAAAGGCGTAAAACATGCCTAGAGACTTATCTCAAGTAGACCAAACCCCGAAGTTGTTCCTACAATCTTTTGTAAACAACCTATCTATTTGGAAGAATTTGAAGAGGATGAGATTGATGGAGGTTACAAGGGTTTTGCCTATTACAATAGGCAAAGGCCCGCTACACGTTAGCATGAGATGAATGGATTTTATTTGAGGGTCTTGTACATGGTTTGTGCTGTTTTGAGCTCTTCTTAACTTACACATTGTTGTGTTTAAGGGCTTGCTTCAAATTTCTTCCGGATATTGGTTTGTCGTCTCCTAGTCTAGTAAAGCACCAGCTGGAATTGACTTCATTTAGAATCCATAAAGCATTTCAATGAGCTAGTTCTTATTAAGTTATCTAAAATAGACTGAAAGGTGCTAATTTGATACTTTCCAATTAGTTAAGGCATATTTTAACTCTTAACCAAATGCTTCTTGTAGTCATGCTTGAATTAGCTCTTAGGGGATTTTAGAATGGTAAGACAATGGATTAAGATTTATATGGTTTTATTGATGTGAATGGTGAAGTGTGAAAGCAAAAAAAGTGAAGATTTGATTGGATTTTTTTTTAATCTCCAAACTCTACTCATTTGTCTCCTGTTAGGGCAAGATATCCTATGAGATTAAGGTTTTTGTTCGGTTGGTTCTCAATAACATAAAGTCCAATGACTTGTTACAAGTTGGGATTGCTCTAATTATGATGTGGAACATCCAACAAGTACATTCATGATCAAATCAACAAGTCCAAACCTAAGAAAAGGTCCGGACAAGTTAAAGGAGCTTGTTAGCAAAAACAACATAACTTTTAATTTGACAATTGGATCAAGTTGAAATTTTGCAAGCACGTTGTTCTTGCAACCAATTGAGATCGTTTACATGTCCTTATTAGATCTAGAATTGTTTCATGTTTTTTTTTAATTGTCCTTGTTATTTTACTTTTCTTATTTAGTTTAGGAATTCTAATGCCAATTAGATTCTATATTGGGCATATAACTTTCAATGAGGATTCATTTTCCTATAAGGAATAGGATATGGTCTAGGACTAGAATAAATAGAGTTGTCTAGTTATTTTTCATAACAATTAAGAATTATTACAATTAGAGTCATTAAATTAGATGTTTAGCTGCAATTTTAGGGTTTGTAAAACCCTGGTTTCTTTCTTTTTGCTAAACATGTTGCGTCAATTAATATCATAGCAATGTAAATCAAGGAGTTGAAGCCATAGAAGCGTTGTGAGGATTCAAGAGGCACCATATAGAATCTTATTGCAAAGATTCGATTGATTAGAACGTTTAGTAGTAGACATAGCTGAGCAGTTAGATCAACTACTAGGGGAAGGCATAAACAAGGATGGTGTTGGAAGGAGGGGCATGCCTAAAGACTTATCTCGGAGTGGATCAAATCCCAAAGTTGTTCCTCCAATCATACATGGACAACCTATCTATTTGGAGGAATTTGAAGAGGACAAGATTGATTGAGGTTGCGGGGGTTTTGCCTATTACAATAGGCATAGGCCTGTGAAACGTTAGCATGAGATGAATGAATTCTATCTGAGGGTTGATATCCCTAACTTCAATGTAGATATGGACATAGAAAAATTCTTTGACTGGATTGCTAAATGCGACAGGCTTAAGGAATGCATGAATACCTCAGAGGAGATGATAGTGAAATTGACCACATACAGCTTTTTCTTGGTGGAAACTACAAATGGATATAAGCAAAAGAGAGGGCAGGGCATTTGTTAGATCATGGATGCAAGACAAGTTCCTTCATGTGGATTATGATCAATATTTATTTCAGTGATATCAGTATTGTTTGCACTGAAATAAATGTATCCATAAATATAATGCTGAATTTCAAAGGCTGACTCAATGTAATCACCTACAAGAGTTAGAGAGTCAACAAGTTATAACTAGCTGAGGTCGTTTTCATGCCCAAATTAGGTCTGGAAGTTGCTTTTTCATAATTTTCTTTATTTTTCTTGTTATTTTTCTTCTCTTATTTAGTTTAGGAATCCCAATGCTAGTTGGATTCTATATTAACCATATAACTATCAATAAGGATTAGGATTTAAGTCTAGAACTAGTATAAATAGGGTTATCTAATTTATTTTTCAAAATAGTTAAAGAATTATTGATATTCAGTGTTATTAAATCATATTTTTCTCTATTGTTTAGCTGGTTTCTTCCTTCTCACCAAAGGCTGTGTCAAATTGTAATAATTTCATTTCCTTTTCTCGTATGATAGTTGCATCAGAAATTTCTTTACAAATGGCAATTTGTTTCGATTGATAATATCATTTTTATTTCCAAACTAACAATATTATGTGTAATAGTAATGATAATAACGATGACGCCACATTCATCTCTCTCTCTGTGTTTTTTTTTTTTTTTTGGGCATGGCATCCAGGATTTCAAACTCTCGAGGAGCTTTACTATAAAACATGGCTACACAGGTGAGATGTACTTTTCAATACTCTCCAGTATTTCACAGGATTTCCTCTTTGCAACTCTGTTGTTGTGTTAATGCTTGCCTTTTCTGTGTGTGCATGTTTACTTTTTCTAATGTAAAGGGCACTGGTAATGTTTATAATTGGTTAAGGTTGATGTCCATTCAAATCAAAGATGGTTTATTGGTTTATCATTTCATCACTCCTTTTGAAAGTTTATGTCCAAACAAGTTATGAAGTAGATAATCTTCAAGATGCATAACAAAGGAGATCCATCATGTTCATGTTCATGTTCTGTAGCCATGAAAAGTATCGAGGTCTGTTGAAATTTTAAATTGTTGTCGTTATGAATTTCTCACAACCGAGCATGGTGCTTGGCAAACCTAAAAACAATTTGACTGAAATTAAAAACAAAAGAAAAACATAAACCTTCTAGTTCCATACATAAAAGAATATTGTTTCACACACTTTGCTTCATCTAGGATGATATGTTGTTCAAATCAATGGGTCATTAGCTAGCTTCTCAGGCATATCCTTGTTTCAGCTGCTCACATTATCGATTCCCTTTGGATGCCTTCAGCTTATGAGTGTAACTTGATTTCCACAAATCATTTCAGTCAATTGTTTTCTAATGTCCAACTCAATATTCTGACAAGCATGTTGATTCCCAATTCTTTTATATATATATATATTATATATATATATATAGACACTGCTTGCACATGCTTTTCACTTGTTGAATACTGATTCTTGTTTTGTTTATATTACTGCTTATGGATCACCAAATTGATGTTCGCTTCGCTTTAAAAAGTCCTCATAACTAGACAACTGCTCAACTTTGTATGCTATTGCCTATAAGACAGCTGATCGGACTTGTTTATATCATTCAGACAAGCATGTTTTAGATATTTGTTTTCTGGGCACACCTTTCCCTAGTATTGAATTACAAATTTTCAAATATTTATCCATATGCTTTTATTATTGGAACTTCGGGGGCTATCTGTGGTATCTTGGAACCTTGGTTATGTTCTTCATCCAGTACTGAACTCTTGGATTCACTTATCATGATCTGCGATGCATTTGTCATCTTTTGCGTGTATAGCTATGATTTTATTTTGAGATGTTCATGCAGCGGGCAGAGAGTTATCATCCAGGAGAAGAATGAAAACCAAGTAGTGGAGAACGTGGTCACCATTCAGGTATGACCTTGTTAAGGTTGATGTCCTAGATAATGTGCTACCTTCTGATTTGAATTCACATTTTGCTCCTAGTAAACCTGTGGAAGAGTTTTATTCCGCTACATATTACTAACTGAAAATTCCACAATCTGATTTTATAATTTCAGTTTCATTCATGATGCAAAGTTTAGTTCCTTAAGCCCCTTGATATGATAGACCTTTAGCAACAGGTGCTAAATAAGAGGAAGTGTCATGCTGCTTGTGCTAGAACCTGAAATGATGTGTTCTAAAGTGTTTAGCTAATTCTTTTATTTGCAGGGCTTGACACCTTCTGGTTATTTGCTAGCTATTGGTGAAGACAATCAAATGTGTGAACTTCATCCTGATGGCAATAGGTAGATTGGTGTTACCTTCCAAAATATATATTCTTGTTTATTAAAATCTACACTTTTTTGAAGTTGAATTCGAAGAGAATGAATGGGTTTGTGTGGTGCTAAGCTGTGCATGAGTAGTACTTATTCAACAAAAGCATAGTGCATCATTAATGTATTGATCTATCCTATTCTCTTGTAGTACAAGTTTTCCATGGATTCATGTGCGTCAGAGTGGCCATTATGTTTTTCTCAACCCAGATGTCTTGAGTCCTTGACTTGGTTGCAAATTTGAATGGGCCAGCGACAACTTTCCATGTTTCTGAATTTTTCTGGTCATCAAATAAAAAACAATTGGAAACGATCTGCTTCTGATTGTTACTATCTGCTATCATCTTCCCTGCTTTGACTAAAATATGCTAGGTTTAGTATCATGTAGTTTTACATTTCAGATGATTTGGTTCCATACAGAGAACTTGCCTCATTATCCTCGTAATGTAAGTAATCGCAATATTTTTTTTATTTTTTTCTCATTGGCTACAGTTTTGACTTCTTCAAAGGACTAGTTAGAAGAAAAATTGAATAAAGAAGATTCCCTAGCACCTTCCACCAGAGGCAAAAGTCATGTTGGAACGGCAGCGTAGCTGAAGATGCTTTATTAACTGTATTTCGTACTTTCATGTAATTAAACTACTCTGCCCATATTTATCTTGAAGTTGCTTTGTTTAATTGAGATTTTGGTAAAACTTATACAGGTCTTTCTTTAGTTCTTTTTTCCCCTGGAGATGCAATTCCTTACTTATTGATTAGGTCATATTCCTTCACCAAATATTTAATTTTAAATCGTTTTTGTTGCTTTGCGGAGAGCAGGTCGAGATGTATAGCAATAATCAATCATTTGTTAGAAACCTGGACACTTCTGTGCCATCAGTGGAATGATACGAATGAACAACTCCATAATTGATTTGGTCTGTGGCTCATCACTGGAGAATAGATACCTTTGACTGTTAATGCAGTCTGAGACTCAGACACTGGTACGACCTATGATCGAGGTGAATTTCTCTCTTCCTCTCCCCTTTTCTCTCTATGCATTTTGTTTTAGAAGGAAAAGAAAACGACCCTTCACCCCCATAAACACTAGCTTCTGCATGGAACAAGATGGTCTAACCTGATATATATATTATTGGGGTGGCCGTAACCCTTTATGGGGACCATTTGGCAGACATTGTCTTCATTACAATGGAATTATATTGAGGTCTAGTCTTGTTCAAAAGGCTGCAAAAGAGCAAGTAAAGATAAAGTTCTTTCAAATCTTAAGGGTAAATGAATTAATATTTTTATATAATTCAAGGTCAAGAATCTAGGTCCTAGTAACTCAAGGCTAGTTATTTATAATTCCAAGAGCAGGATTCGCCGATCATCTACAAAATCCCTCGGCTCAGAATTGATATCCTGAGTTCCATATTCCATTGTTTAGATTTCACTCACACTCTCTCTTGCATAAAGAAGTGTGAAGGGGGCATTTGTGAAAATGTACAGGGAGGTCATTGTGTTTCGAGTGGAAAAAAAAGGAATAGGATCGGTCAAATGCACAATCACATGACCAGCAGGCATGGTGGACCTGGTGAGCAGTGGCGGAGCCACAATGGGTCAAAAGGGGGCAATTGCCTCCTTATTTTTTTTTTATTAAAATATTAATATATTAGTGGGTGTGAAATGTGAATTGTTGCTCCGAAAGTTTTAATCTTTTATTATTGTTGACTAACTTGACTGATATATATATATATATAATTACAACTCCTCAATTTTTCTCCCTTTCACTTTTGTATTTTTATCTTCCCTTGTCTAACAAAACAAGGTCTCCTATATGCAAATTTCTCATTTATTAATCTTTTTTACCTTTTACTTTATGCTTTTAGGTAAATTTTCTTTATCTTTTCTATTTGTTTCATTATCTAATTTTAGTTTTATTCTTTCATAATTAGTTATTTAAAATATTAGAGTTTATGATACTTTAAGGGTTTTGTTATGAATATATTCAAAATAAATATTTAAATATGTTAATTTAATCAATTAAATGTTTCTTTTCTTATTATAGAGAAAT
>Ga0307515_10025905_pt1 | contig 10118 bp, 8 predicted proteins | sample 17_EM_MG_FD_194513 | JGI IMG/M metagenome (GOLD analysis project Ga0307515, IMG submission 194513) | Populus trichocarpa ectomycorrhiza microbial communities from riparian zone in the Pacific Northwest, United States - 17_EM | ecosystem: Host-associated > Plants > Roots > Unclassified | place...
TGTGGATAACCATTGCTTTGTGTTGTTTATGTACTGCCATAAGTCTCTGAATTTAGGCAGCGTCATTGCTTATATTTATCTCTACAAGTTATCTCGATTATAGAAACAACTTTGACACACATTCAGACACAATTGACGAGAGGGATGGTTAAGCGAGGAGGTGCCTTTCAGATAGTTTGTGTTAACTTAGAGTTCATAACGGTTTAGAATTCTTTAGAAATCATAACTTGAAGAAAAAATTTCATACCTTTTGTTGCAAAGTTTTATGGACAAAAGAGAATAAATGCATTTTTGAATAATCTGGCTTTTGTCTGGATGTTAAGGCAGATGAATCATAAATGTGAAGAAACGAATACCAGAAGAAAAGTTGAATGCATTCACTAGTAAATATATGCAATAATGGTCATCAGCATGCAATCCTATAATTTATCTTTGGGGAGTAAGTATGACATTTCCAAAAATGTTATCCATGTGAAAAAGTAGTGCATATTTCATTGATTTATAGATTGAAGGATCTGCAAGGTCCTAAATAAATTTTTGGAGGTAGTCATTGTTGAGAAATGATGTATTAATTTATCGTGAAATGAGAATAATGGCTGTTGAGCTGATTGGGAGACAAATTTTGACTATGGTTTGAAATCCTATTGTGATCTATTCATAACACAAACAAGCACATAGAATATGGTTCAACACTTCAAATACAATCTGGACTTACTGCTATTCCTGCATCTCAAAGGTGTTGTTCTGTCTTCATAAGTACTTTATACACACAGTTTGTTGTTTAAGTTCCTGAATTTTGATTTTCTTGTGAAGTACAATTGATCAAACCATTTGGCTTTTTTTTTTGTGTGCTGTCAGTCACTTTGATATTTCTCAAGTGGTATGATATGAGACACCGGTTAGGTTACTTGGTGTAAATATAGCTTAGGAAGAAACTAGATGAAATATATAAGAGAATTCTGGGAGTGAATCCTCTTTTAATTCTCGTTTGCTTCTAAGAAACTTGTAGAAGCATGTATTTCTTACAATGGAACGCAAATACAGCCATTGAGAGTGATTGTTGGTAGTATGAACTTCTGATTATGAGTTCAGAGGTGCCTTCCCATCGTTATTCTCACTTTTCTGGAGAGTTAAGGTTGTAATGTGATTTGAACCCTACCCTTGTTGCCATAAGAACCAAAAAGAAACCATAATTATTGTGAGTGAGATATTTGTACTTTGGCTCAAAGTAACAGAAGTATGTTTGGAAAAACAGAGTCAACCATCTATCCAAGATGTAAGGGGACCAATCAATCCTTTTTCCCATAAATAAATTCAGGTTTTCAAACAACACTTTAATTTCAAGTAAGAAGATGATGGTTTTCATCAGCTGGCTATTCATCAAGTGTGTTATTGAAGCAAGTTATATAATACTTGGAAAAATGTATGCGCAGTTGATTGCCATGTTGAGTAGGATGAACGTGTGTGTATGTTGTCTACTTTCTGATTTATTTTCTTGTTCATTACCTTTGTTTCAGTTGGAATGAGCTTTGATAGTTTATTTGAATTTCCTGGTATCATTCTTTTTTGGTTGATTTTGCAGCGATTGCCCGTACAGTGGGCCATTTGTCCAAGAGTGCTGAGGTTATGAAGCTTGTCAATGATCTCATGAAGGCTCCAGATGTGGCTGTTACGATGCAAGAGTTCAGCAAAGAAATGACCAAGGTTCATTTGATTGTTCTGCTATATGAACTGATAATCTAAGAAATGTGAACCTTGGAAGAAAGTGGAAATTTATCATGCATTGCATTTACTGCAGATCTTCAAGGAGTGCATCAACATTTCCTGCCTTCATTCTAGGCATTTTTGATCTAATATGGCAGGAAAATTGGGATAATCTTTGTTTAATATGTTGTGGCTTCTTTATGCACTTGAGCTTATTATATATGTATGGATGTTGCCAACTGAAGAAAATCTTTCTAAATTGACGTTATCATTGGTTGCCTCCATACAAACTAAACTACCTAACAACTAATAGATATTTGTATTTTGTGCTATACTTTTAAAATAAGAGCTCTCGTTCTTGTTTGTGGTTTGCAGGCAGGGGTGATTGAGGAGTTTGTGAACGATGCCCTTGACAGTGCGCTGGATTCGGAGGATATGGAAGAGGAGATTGAAGAAGAAGTTGACAAGGTATTGACTGCTATAGCTGGCGAGACTGCTGCAGAGCTACCAGCAGCAGTCAGGAAGGAGAGAGTGAAGCAATCTGCTCAGATGGAAGAGGTTTGTGTGGCATATTTATGTTTTCTTTATTTTCTTTTCTTTGATGCCTTGAAGCACAAGAATATAAAATACCCTTCTGGATTGTTTTTAGGAAGAAGCTATAGCTGAGGGTGTTGATGATGAGGGAGAACTTGAAGAAATAAGGGCACGACTTGCCAGCGTTAGATCATAAATCAAAGTGTTACGCCCCTTCATCTGTCCCAGGTATTATTAGAGAAGGATGGTGAACTCATTAACTTGAAGGCTGCCTTAAGTCAGAATGAAATTGCAGTTGGTGCAACACAGTTTTACTTTGAAAATGGTACATGGGATAAAATGCATGTTTTATCTTAAAAGCAGCCCTTTTCTATCTACTTAAGCTATCAAATGTATTTGTACCATATTGAACTGAAGGCACTGTTTGTAGTGCCATTCATACGCCTTACTTGTACAGAAGATAAAAGAGTTATGCTGTGGGATGGAAATAAATCATGTTATGGAATTAGCCAACACAATCTTTTAGATTCAAAGCTTACAGTAGATAAGAGTTGGTATTTGAACTGGTCTGATTTCAAATTTTAGCAATGATCATATATTTGATACCTGTTTTCTTCAGTAAAGATGCCAGAGTGTTACCTTCCATCATTCCATGTGTCCACAATGGACCTATGATTTTTATTTCTGCAATTTCATGTAGTTTGTTTGCCACTTCGTATTTTCAATTTACATGATCTACAGTCAAACTGTTTGTAATGGGTCTGTGCACGCAAGCATTGTTATGCATGTGCCTGCCTGGTTGACGTGCATTGAAAATATGCCGTCATGCATGTGCCTGCCTAATAGATGTGCATTGAAAATATTAGTGACTTGCGTGAAAGAAGCCAATCTGCAACCCACGTGAGCTTTCGAAATTGCCTACAGTTTTGCAAACGCAAGTACGGTGCTCGTGTTTGTGTTGGAAACTGTTAGGAAAAGAAGCCAAGTCACTCCCAGAAATTGCATAAGAAAGCAAAGAACCTTTTGTTACCTCATCTGCACAACTACCTTTCGTTTCTGTCATCTTTGTTTGCTGAGGGCACTTTATAATATTTTTGTTGTTACATCCATGGTTCCGAAGTTTTTTAGTCATCAGCAGACTGCTTTTCTCAGTGAAGGGGCCATTTGGAATTTCTAAAAAAATGAATTTTTTTTGTTTAAAATTATTATTTTTGTATGTTTTTGGATCGTTTTGCTGTGCTGATGTTAAAAATAATTTTAAAAAATAAAAAAAATATTATTTTGATACTTTCAAAAAATACTTTGAAAAATAATCGCTATTACATTTATGAAAGCCGTAAAATCTCATGCTGCTTCGAACGGAATACTCATCTCATGCTTGCATATGCTTATAAGTGGGTAAGGTTTGTCAAATTTTAATATCTACACTATTTTGTAATGGAATTTAGGCTCCAGCCATCTGTAAACTGCAGAACTCATATACCATCAATTGATTGAATATAAAAGATGGAGCTCATCCGTCTGAAAGAGTGGCTTGAATCACTGGACTCATTGCTCCATAAACTCTTTACATATCTATCTTGTCTTTACAGTTAAGCATATATGTTGGTATTAAAATAGGTTCAAAACTCTATCAGAAGATGTCATTCCTGACTCATTTCAGGTCACAACGCTGTCCTTATAAAAAAGATAAAATCTTGGACGTTGAGTGAAGTCTAATGCTTTTCATTACTTTCTGTATAGATGCTTGTTGCCTTGTGCAGAGACCATGACCATGAAGCCTAATGCTTTTCATTACTTTCTGTATAGATGCTCGTTGCCTTGTGCAGAGACTATGACCATGACCATGACACCAACTTAATTCACTAACTTTCCAGGTTACTGATGATATCTTGCACGCAAGATAATCCCTCTAGCTCCTCTCACCACTCTTCTGCAACCAACCCCGCTTTCTTTTTAGTAAAGCAACTTAACCGCAAAAGGAACAATTGCTTGAGATACAACGTGCTCCTTGGAATAAGGACAATAACTTCCTTGCTTTCTTCCTCTGTTTTTGGCATGATGAAGATAAGCAGACATTTTAAGGTTAAGACATGCATTCTTAGTTGGGCTGACAGACACGATCTAGATAAACCACTAGAGATGTGGCTTACCTTTCAAGGCAAGGCATGCGATTGCAAGCCATATATTTTCACAAACTCTACCTGTGAAATACACATCCAATTTCACATGTAGCCTACTTCAAACTCTACATGGGAGGACCATAGTAAATAAACGTCCAATTTTAATTATTCCTTAGTGAATAGTACTAAAATTTGCGTACTGCACAAATAATTTTCTTTCTTTCTTTAACACAAGGCCTAATGAGTGTTGGCTAACATTTTAGCGAAAATCCCAGATCTTAAAAACCTCCTCGAGAACACTTACTCAAATAATTTGAACTTCAAATATAGCAATTTAGCATTCCATAAAAAAAAATATAAATATATTTTTATTAGTAATGCTAATTAAAATAAATCTAAATTAGATTGAAGTTGCTATTCAATCTAATTTCCAAACATATCAAATCCTAAATAAGAATAAAGTGTTGAGCAGCCTAAGCCATGTATGGCTAATTTTATCCCAATTTATCATATGGAAATTATATGATTATGATTAGGGTCAAGGCATGAATTATTTGTTCCAGTTGTGCTAGCTTGCTCTAGTTATAAAATCTGAACTCACCTAGTTGGTTGAATTGGGACCTAGCCGATTCAGGTTTTGAATTGATTTGGTTTGAAAAAAATAAGGTAAAGAATTGATCTAGTTTGACCTAATAAAAAACTCAGATTGACCAGCGACATGGTGAATCCGAGATAAAACTTGGGATAAAATTGATATAAATATAATGAAAGATAATCGAGTTTGTTATAAGTCAAAACCTCAAATACAAAGAAAACCATAACTATGGTAAGACTCTTAAAATACTTAATTTTATTCAATCATGTATCGATGCTAAAATACTATTACAACCCTTTATATAGAAAAAAAAAACTAGAAAACCCTAATAATTCCGAATAAAAAAATAAAAAAACTATTATCTTCAAATAGAAAAAAAACTAGAAAAGTATAATAATACAGAATAGAAAAATAATTTTTTTTAGTCAACTCAGGTTGACCCTCTCGATTCAAGAACCCGACCCTATTGTAGATCGATACTTTGACTAGGTTTTATAACTATACTTTCCGCATTGATATATGTGACAATTAGCATATGCCATTAATCAATATGGACCGGCCAAGCACAACAAAGTATATTCTATTTAATTTGTGTTTGAATAAGTATCCTGTGCTGATTGTTTAAATAATTTACGTTAATATATTAACATTGAAAATTGAATAATAAACCAACTGGATTCAAGATAACAGATCGCATCAACCAAATAATGGTATTATAAGATGCATTATTATACACGAACTTGGTATTTTTTTTTATTCGAGTATCCTCACATCCTTTTAAAGAATGAGACTAGTCCGGTTCGGGGTTCGTAGCTGCTCTTCTCAATAAATACACTTCCTGAGGATTGATTTTATATTCTTATTCTTATAAAGATATAGTAGTGCCTTAACCGCTAGATCAATAATTAATTGATATAGACAAACTTGGTACATGAATTATCGTATTAAGATTAATTATTATAAATGCAATAGAGCACATGGGAGTCAAAAACGTTTAACTCATTGATGCGTTGAATCCCATTACTATAATTAGTTCTTGTACTGCGAGCCACAGTAATTTTTTTTTTTTGGATAAATTACAGCATGAATAACTTAATATTTTTGATACATACTATGTACATATCCCATAAATTCTGAATGATAAAATTGCATCATTAATGACTTCATATTTCTCTGATACATTCTATGGACGTATCCCATTAGATATACAATTGATGCTTCAACAAAAGGAAAGGGGAAAACAAAAGAAGAAAATAATAGAAAAAGAGGGAGGCGTGCCAACAATACAAGATTCTATTAATATAACTAGAAAATGGGCAAAAATGATGACATTAACTCTCTGGTCTTTCACACACAAACCCTTTGTAGTTTGGTCCGAATTAACTATTTAAATCCTCATGGTTTGATACCAAATTCATTCATGTTCCATTGTTCTCGTTAGCCATGGCATCGACTTATTCTTACATGTTTTTTTCTTTTTTTCTTTTTCTCCTCATCACTTCACAATTCTCATATGCTAGATATCCCAAGGGCCAGCTTGACTTGTCTGCCAGCTTCCTGCCAAGACTACATGCAGAAACGCAGATAAGAGGGCTTAATTTGTTCCCTAAGCATGCCATCAACGTACCTGCCTTTGATGATAATGAACTGTTAGGCACTTCTTCTCCAAGTATTGTTGAGAAACAATTCCAATTCCATCTTCTTGGTAACCCAGGGCCTTCTGTTCAAGAGTTTGGCCATTATGCTGGGTACTACCGCCTTTCCCATACTAAAGCTGCAAGGTAATTCAGAGCTGCATGTATTTTTTTGATCGTTATTATGCCTGATGCAGTAAATTAATGAAGACTTGATGCATATGCACGGAGATTTTCAGCCAAGTTATGTAATCATGTGCTGCTTGTTATTTGCAGGATGTTCTACTACTTCTTCGAATCGCGGACTAACAAGAATGATCCTGTTGTCATATGGTTGACAGGAGGGCCAGGATGTAGCAGTGAATTGGCATTGTTTTATGAAAATGGTCCTTTCAATATTGCAAACAACCTGTCTCTTTCATGGAATGACTACGGTTGGGACAAGGTAATTGCAGTACTGCTTTTACTTTTCTGATGACCTTGATTTCAATTTCCTCTGATACATGATAATTATGCCTCCAGCATAAACAAGTTTTCTGTAACCATTGATCTTTGGCAGGCATCAAATATTATATTCGTTGACCAGCCTACTGGAACTGGCTTTAGTTATACGACAGAGGAGACTGACATTCGCCACGACGAAACTGGAGTCAGCAATGACTTGTATGACTTCTTGCAGGTCAGATTACTTTCATTTACTGTCCTCCTTTTCATTTCATTATTTGTCAACATATGAAGTTTTACGTTAATGATTTGATATTCACATCATCTTTCTCTCTCTCTCTCTCTCTCTGATTCTGTAGGCATTTTTCAAAGAGCATCCTCAGTTGACGAAAAATGATTTTTACATAACTGGAGAATCTTATGCTGGGCACTACATTCCAGCATTAGCTTCTCGGGTTCACCAAGGAAACAAAAAGAAAGAAGGAATTCATATAAACCTCAAGGTATGCACCCAATGCCCTCAAATCATGCTTGTTTTATAGCTGTTTCATAACTGCTGAATTGGTTTCTACTGTTTCTAACCGCTAAAACTTGTTTGATAGGGTTTTGCCATTGGCAATGGTCTAACTCAACCTGACGTTCAGTATAAAGCATACACTGATTATGCTTTGGACAACAAGTTAATCGAAAAACCTGATTACGATAGCATTAACGAGATGATCCCAGACTGCGAACGAGCAATCAAAGTTTGTGGTATCTTTTCTTACTTTGGTTTCATTTCACCTAGTAGTGATTTAACAAACCGAAGTGGCACCCGAATTACCAGTACCTGGTTTTATTATATATTGAACTGAAAACTCCCTTTCCAGGAACTGATGGTGTATCTACTTGTGAGGATGCATTTGACGTTTGCAACAACATATTTCAGAGCATCTTGCAAGTTGCTGGCAATATAAACGTAAGGAAGCACAACCTCCACTACACATCTTTTTCTCTCTAAACAAACAACCTAGCAACACTAATGATGGATCAAGGGAACAGGAAAGCATTTTTTATGTAAATGTGAGTTTGTGAACTCTGTTGTCTGCAGTACTATGATATTAGAAAGACATGCGAGGGCAGTCTATGCTACGATTTCTCAAACATGGAGACATTCCTGAACCAGAAAACAGTAAGGGATGCTCTAGGCGTAGGAGATATTGAATTTGTTTCCTGCAGCAGCGTGGTGTATGATGCCATGACAAGAGACTGGATGAGAAATCTTGCAGTAGGAGTTCCTGCTCTCCTAGAGGATGGTATCAAGGTGCTTATTTATGCTGGAGAGGAGGATTTGATATGCAACTGGCTGGGTAAGTCTCCATGGTATAACAAACTAATTAACCCTGTTTTTGATCAGTGACAGCATTATCATGCTTGTTGTTTGCCAGGAAATTCAAGGTGGGTAAATGGCTTGGCATGGTCTGGCCAGAAAGACTTCGGAGCAGCTCCAACAGTTCCATTCGTTGTTGAAGGCAGAGAAGCAGGACAGCTGAAAAGTCACGGTCCTCTCAGTTTCCTAAAGGTAATCTCCCCCGTTGTTTTTCTCTGTTGTTTCTGTGTATGCTGTGATGATATTTAATTCTTACTCAAGAAACTTTGATCACCTATAACTACCAGGTTCACAATGCTGGTCACATGGTTCCAATGGATCAGCCAAAAGCTGCATTACAAATGCTGAAGAGCTGGATGCAAGGAAAGCTTGCCGTGACTGGCACTAAAGATTGGATTGCTCCCCAGTAATTTGCCTTCACTGCCTTGGCATTCTCAAGCATTGTCTCACACCCATGGTTTTCAGCAATGATGTTTTGTGCATTTCTCCAATGATAGATTCTGCTAATCTCAATATTCATGTTCTCAACTCCAGAACAGATACAAAATAAAAGACACATACAATTTTCACTTATATGTCTTCAGTGTGAGCTCAATGGGTTTGGTACTGGTAATCATTTGTAGACCATGAATCAAATCAAATCAAAACCAATTTAAAAGAAATCAATTTGAACAACTTGACAGCATTGATATCACCCATTTATGATATACGAGACCGGGAAATATAAGCATTACTGTATGTAAAGAGAAATATAGTCTGTTACATAAGTGATTGGCAGGCACTTCTCCCAGAGAATGACGATTTCAAGTAAGTTAGGATGAGCTCTACCCAGTTTATTACTCAAACAATTGATACCCTAAAAAGATATCCTTGAATGCTTAAGACCTGGAATGCATAGCTTAAGACTGTAGTGTCTCTTGATACACACCCCGCAGCCAATTTACCACTAACAATAAGCAATTATTTTCTTCAGTAGAAAGGAGCCTCGGTGCCTTTGATTTCTCAAGTGTCGTAAACAGAACTCAGAAGCAAAACAAATTATCATTTTAAACCATGTATCCAACCCACAAGACCTCCTCGCCACAAACTACTCTTTTAAGGAAAATTGGCTAGAATGTTTACAGCAAAACAGATGGCATTGTCAATCCAATGATGAATGGATAAAAGAATCAAGAAGTTGCTGGTTTTACCCCATAGAATTCCTTCAATGATTCAATTGCTGGCTTGAAACCAGACCTCAAAGGTACAATAGAGACAGCTCGCAAGTGTTGTGCATTACCATTCTTTGGTTTGGACAAAGTCATTCTACACATCTCTCCTTCCAAAATTTTAGCAGCATTGGAAGCTGCATAAAGCCAGGCACACATCCCATCATTGGAATTTGCATTAAAAAAAAAAGACAAAAATTACAAGAAAATTTTGTTTTCTTTTTTTCTTTTACCAGCGAAAGGGTGAAGCTTGGAAAAGTGAAAGAAGTCATCAGCAGAGCAGCCAACCAAGACTCTAGCAGCCCTATCAAAGCACATGACATTAAGCACCTTGGTATCCGTGGCTATGGAAACCTGCCCAGAAAACAGAAATCATAAACAGACTCTAGCGACCCTTTATTCCATTATGAAACTTTTGGCAAACTAAATGGTGGGGTAGTAGAAACTTACAAGGACACGAAAGAGGCGCTTGGAAGAGGAGGAGGCGGTATTGTTGTGGCAGAATTT
>Ga0307515_10025907_pt1 | contig 10118 bp, 8 predicted proteins | sample 17_EM_MG_FD_194513 | JGI IMG/M metagenome (GOLD analysis project Ga0307515, IMG submission 194513) | Populus trichocarpa ectomycorrhiza microbial communities from riparian zone in the Pacific Northwest, United States - 17_EM | ecosystem: Host-associated > Plants > Roots > Unclassified | place...
CAGGATCAGGTGGGTCTTGGGGATCGGCTTGCCGGATTGCTTGGCGTGCGCCAGCAGCCGGAAGGCGTTCTCGACCATCACCACCGCGCCGTCGACCATCATCCCGGTGCCGATTGCCAGCCCGGCCAGCGACATCAGGTTCGCCGACAGCCCGAACTGGTTCATCAGCAAGAAAGCGATCAGCATCGCCAACGGCAGCGTGACGATGACGACGATCGCCGAGCGGATTTCACCCAGGAACAGGAACAGCACGATCGCCACCAGGATCGAGCCCTCGACCAGTGCGCTCTCGGCCGTGGACAGCGCCTTGTCGACGATCTCGGTGCGATCGTAGATGGGTTTCAGCTCCACGCCCTTGGGCAACGCCGCCTGCGCGATGGCCAGCTTGGCCTTCACCGCGTCGACCACCGTCTTGGCGTTCTCGTTGACACGCGACAAGGCCATGCCCAGCACCGTCTCCTGCCCATCGCGGGTGACGGCACCGAAGCGCAACGCCGGCGCTTCCTTGACCTCGGCCACGTCGCGCACATAGACCGGGGCCCCGTGGCGCTCTGCCAGCACGATGCCGCCGATCTCGACGCTGTTGGCCACCAGGCCGAGGCCGCGCACCAGGTACTGCTCGGCGCCAAGGTTCAGGTACTGGCCGCCGACCTGCTTGTTGTTGGCGGTCAGCGCCTCCATCACCGTCTTGAAGCTGAGCTCGTACTGGATCAGCTTGCGCGGGTCGATCTGGACCTGGAACTGCTTCTCATGGCCGCCCCAGGAGATCACGTCGTCCACGCCTGGTGCGGTGCGCAGGATCAGGCGCACCGTCCAGTCGTGCAGCGTGCGCAGGTCCATCGCCGACAGCTTCTTGTCGGTCGACTCGATCGTGTACCAGAACACCTGGCCAAGCCCCGAGCTGTTGGGCCCGAGCACCGGCTCGCCATAGCCTTGCGGCAGGCGTTCCTTGGCTTCCTGGAGCTTTTCGCCGACCAGGCGGCGGGCGAAGTAGATGTCGACATCGTCCTTGAAGTAGACGCCGACGTAGGACAGGCCGAAGAGGGACACCGAGCGCACTTCTTCGACACCGGCGAGGCCGGCCATGGCGCCTTCGATCGGTGTGGTCAGCAGGCGTTCGACGTCTTCAGCCGCCAGGCCGGGCGACTCGGTGTAGATGTTGACCTGGATCGGCGTGACGTCCGGAAAGGCGTCCACCGGCACGTTGCGGAAGGCCTGGACGCCCAAGCCGACCAGCACGGCGAAGGCAACCAGGACGAGGACCTTGTAACGCAGTGACGCGTCAACGATGGCATTGAGCATGGTGTGGTTCCCCTGCGGTCAATGCTCGTCGCCGATTTGCGACTTCAGCAGCCGGGCCTTCAGCGCATAAGCGCCGGCAGCCACCACCTGCTCGCCGGCTTCCAGGCCGGACTTGACGACCGTGCGGCCGCCGACTTTTTCGCCGGGCTCGATCGCCCGCTGCTCGTACTCACCTTTGCCTTTTTCGAAGACGAAGATGGTCGGCAGTCCCTGCATCAACACGATCGCGTCATCGGGCACTGTCAGCGCTTCGGCAGCCGCCTTCGACCCCGCACCGCTGGACGTGATGGTGGCGTTGGCGAACATTTCGGGCTTCAGCCGCCCGTCTTTGTTGGCGATCTCGATGCGCGCGGGGATCGTGCGCTTGTCCTTGTCCACCGTCGGCGCCACATAGGTGACCTTGCCTTCGAACCGTTCGCCTGGGTAGGCCGCGACGGTCACCGTGGCCGACGCACCTGGGCGCACCTTGGCCAGCAGCGCCTCGGTCAGGTCCGCTTCGATCCACAGGGTGGAGAGATCTGCAACGACGAACAAGGCTTCGCTTGGCGATGCGAGCTGACCGGTGGCCGCGGTCTTCTCGATCACGGTGCCGGCGAAGGGTGCGGTCAGTGCAAAGGTCGACGCGACGCGGTCCGTGCCGCGAGCCGGAGCCACCCCCAGAAGGCGCAGGCGGTCTTCGGCAGCGCGCAAGGCGCCACTGGACTTCTCGTACTCCGACTTGGCGCGCAGGAAGTCTTTCTTGGCGATGATCTCTTCGGCGTTCAAGCCCTCCGCGCGCTTGAAGTCGGCTTCGGCCACGCGGTGGTCGGCCTGGGCCTGCGACCAAGCGGCCGCGGCTTCGCCGATCGCCAGGCTGTCCAGCGTTGCCAGGGCCTGGCCAGGACGCACCTTGTCGCCGAGGCGGGCACTGACGGTGACCACGCGGCCTTCGACACGCGGCGCAATGCGGGCGAGCTTGTCCTGGTTGGCATGGATCGTTGCGGTCACGCTCACGCTGTCGGACAACGGTTGGGCCGCGACGGTCTCAAGCTTGATGCCGGCGCGCTGCACCTCCTCGGGTTTGAGCTTCAGGCCGCCGTCGTCGGCGTGTTCGCTGCCGCCTTCAGCCGCGTGCTCGCCGGCGTGCTCGGCTTCCTTCTTGCCGCCGCAAGCACTCATCGCCAGGGCGATGCAGGCCAGCGCGAAGAAGGTCTTCAGGTTCTGGGTGGACATGGGTGCTTGTTCCTTACGGGTTGCCCGTCTGGGGCCAGCCGGCAGCGGCTTCCAGCGCGTAGCGCGTGGCCTGGTAGTCGCTGAGGGCGTCGATGAGGTCGCGCCGCGCGTCGAGCGCCTGGCGGTTGACGACGATGAGTTCGAGCAGGCCGATCTGGCCGGCGCGTTGGGACTTGACCGACAGCTGCTGGTTGTCCACCAGCGCCGGCAGCACCTGGTCGCGCAAGCGCTGGGCCCGCGCCTGCAGGCTCTGCAGTCGGCTGTGCAGCGTGTAGACATGCGCACGCAGCTCGCGTGCACCCGATTCGCGCTCGATCTGCGCTTGCGTCCAGTCGGCATGGGCTTGGCCGATGCCGGTGGCGTTGCGCCTGAACAGCGGCAGCGGCACCGTCACCGACAAGGTGGTCAGGCGCTCTCGCGCCTCGGTGGGGCCTTCACGGCCGACGTTCAGCCCGACGGTTACGTCGGGGTAGCGGCTCGCTTGCTCCAGGCGCAGGCGGGCCCGCGCGCTGTCTTGGCGCGCGACCAGCGCTCGCAGGCGGGCTTGTTCGTCGGTGGCGCTGAGCAGCGCGTCCAACGTGTAGGCGGTGCCGAAGCGATCCACCAGATCACCGCTGGCCACTGGTGTGCTGCCGGGTGGCAGTTGCAGCTGATTGCTCCACTCGGCGCGAGCGTCCAGCAGTTGTTCACGCGCCTGTTCAAGCTGGTTGCGTGCACGCTCAGCCTCGACGGTGGCGACGTTGGCATCGAGCTTCGTGTCTTCGCCAGCCGTGCGACGCTTTTGCACTGCCGCGGCGGTGCTCTCGAAGAGCTTCAAGGCCTGCGCCTCGAGGTCCACCCGCTGTTGCAACGCCAGCACGCGGTAGAACGCCTGGGCCACCTGGGCGCGCAACTGCGCCCGGGTGTCGTCGATCTCGGCGCGCAGTGCGGCCAAGGCCGCCTCGGCCGCCTCGCGCCGGTGACCTTGCTGGCCAGCGATCTCGAAGGCCTGTGAGACACCGGCGCCCCATTCACGGCGCCGCTCGGTCGGCAGGCCGGCTTGCGGGGCCTCGCGGCGCGTGGCCTCGGCGGTCAGCTCGGGGTTGTTGTAGAGCAGCGCGCGGGCGTCGTCGAGCGCACCTTCAGCAGCTGCCAGCTGCGCTTGTTTGGCCTTGAGCCCTGGGTTGGCCGCGTCGGCAAGGTGCCAAGCTTCGGTCAACGCAAGGGGCGTGAGGGGTGTCGTGAGGGGCGCTTGTGGCGCGGCCGTGGGTGCATGGGTCTGCGCCTGGCCGAGCCAGGGGCAGGCAGCCAGCGCGCCGGCCAGCACCAGCGTCTTGAATCGCATCGAATTCTCCTGATGGCAGAACTACCAAACGGAAGGAATTCGGCGAGGCGTCAGGACCGGGTCGTAAGAGGAAGAGTGGTGACGGGCTCGCCGAATCAGGCGGCGAGCAACCGATCCGGGCGCTCGGGCCCGGATGGAATGTGCGAACTGGTGGGCGCGATGTACTCGAACCGCGGGGGTGCGGTCGTCATCGGCGGGGCCGCAACCAGCGTCGGTGCCAGCCACTGCACACTGCCCAGGTGGCAGAAGTGGCAGTCGCTGTCGAGGCCGCCAGGGACGGTCAGCTTGCTGTCGGGAGACGGCTTGCCGGCATCGGCCTGGTCTTGCTGATGCTTGTGCTCATGGTGGCCCATGTGCTTGGCCGCAACGCCCGTCTCGTGCGCGCAATACGCGGCCGCTGCCGCCCAGGTCCACTGGACCGGCAGCAGCAACATCATGCAGATGAGCACGAGACGACGCATGGGGCGCGAGTGTATAGGCTGCCGATCAGAGGCCGTTCAGCTGGGCCTCAAACCGCTGGCCGAGCCGGCCCAGACTTGGCTCGAAGCAACCGCAACCCGTTGGCCACGACGAGCAAGCTGGCCCCCATGTCGGCAAACACCGCCATCCACATCGTCGCCGAGCCGAAGATGGCCAGCGCGAAGAACACCGCCTTGATGCCGAGCGCCAGCGTGATGTTCTGCCACAGCACGGCGTGTGTCTTGCGCGACAGCCGGACCGTCTCGGCGATGCGGCGCAGGTCGTCGTTCATCACCACCACATCGGCCGCTTCCATCGCAATGTCGGTGCCCGCCGCACCCATGGCGACACCGATGTCGGCTTGCGCGAGCGCCGGCGCATCGTTGATGCCGTCGCCCGTCATCGCGGTCGGGCCGTACTCGGCCTGCATGGCCTGAATCGCGCCGAGTTTTTCTTCGGGCAGCAGGTTGCCGCGCACGCTGTCGATGCCCGCTTCACGGGCGATCGCCTCGGCGGTCAGCTGGTTGTCACCCGTCAGCATCACCGGGGTGATCCCGAGCGAGCGCAGCTCGGACACCGCTTCCTTGGATGACGGCTTGATCTTGTCGGCCACGGCGAACAACGCAATGACACCGACCTGCGAAGCCAACAGGCTGACGGTCTGGCCAGCCTTCTCGTGTTCTTGCAGCGTTGCTTCCAGCGCCGCCGAGCACTGCCCGCGCTCGTGGATCAACCGGTGGTTGCCAAGCACGTACACCGTGCCGTCGATCGTGCCTTGCACGCCACGCCCGGCCAGCGCCTCGAAGTCCTTCGGATCGAGATCGTTGGGCGTCAAGCCGGCGGCGATCGCCTTGGACACGGGGTGGTCGGAGTGCCCCGCCAGCGCGGCGGTGATCCGCTCGGCCAGCGCCTTGTCCTGCGCTGCATCGAGCATCGACCACGTCACCAGGTTGGGCTTGCCTTCGGTGATGGTGCCGGTCTTGTCCAGCGCAATGGCTTTGAGCGCGCGAGCGTGCTCCAGATGGACGCCACCCTTGATCAGGATGCCGCGACGCGCCGCGGCCGCCAGGCCGCTGACCACCGTGACCGGCGTCGAGATCACCAGAGCGCAGGGGCACGCAATGACCAGCAGCACCAGCGCCTTGTAGGCCGCTGTCATGAGATCCCAGCCGAAGGCCAGCGGCCCCAACAGCGCCACAGCCAACGCGAGCGCGAAGACCGCCGGCGTGTAGACGGCGGCAAACCGGTCGACGAAGCGCTGGGTCGGTGCCTGGCTGCCCTGGGCCTGCTCGACCGCATGGATGATGCGCGCGAGCGTGGAGTTCGTCGCCCCTGCGGTGACGCGCACCGACAGCGTGCCGCTCTCGTTGATCGTGCCGGCAAAGACCGGATCACCCGGTGCCTTGTCGACTGGAATGCTTTCGCCGGTGACCGGGGCCTGGTTGATCGACGAGTTGCCTTCAACGACGACCCCATCCAGCGGCACCCGCTCGCCGGGGCGCACGCGCACGGTGGCATCCACCTGAACATCGGTCGCGTGCACGGTTTGCCATGATCCGTCGCTTTGGCGCACGGAAGCCTCTTCTGGCGCCATCGCGAGCAGGCCAGAGATCGCATTGCGAGCCCGGTCGACCGCCCGCGCCTCGATCAGCTCGGCGATCGAGTACAGCGCCATGACCATGGCCGCCTCGGGCCACTGGCCCAGCACGAACGCGCCGGCAACCGCCACGCTCATCAACGCGTTGATGTTCAAGCGCAGGTGCCGCAGCGTGCTCAGACCCTTCTTGAATACGTCCAGGCCGGCCAGGGCGATGGCCGCCACAGCCAACCCCATGCTCAGCACCGTGACCCACGTACCGGCCGACGACGCCAGCGATACCAGCTCCGCGCCAGTGGCCAGGGCCAGTGCAAGCAGCAGGCGCTGCAAACCACCGGCGGGCGGATGACCGTGCTCGTCGCTCGGCTCCGCTCCTGCCGGAGTTGCAGGCCATGGGGTGATCTCGAGGCCGGCGCGTTGAATGGCCGCGACAGCCTGCTCGACAACGGGCGCCTTGGCGTCGATGGTCAAGCTGCGTTCGCCCAGCCGGAAGCGCAGGCCCTGGATGCCGGCGATCGGCTCCAGCGCGCGGCGGATCTCGGCCTCTTCGGTGGCGCAGTCCATTGCAGGAACACGGAAGCGCTGGCCTGGACCGACTGATGCCGACTGGCCAACGACGCGCGGTGCCCCAGTCTCGGTTGGACTGCAGGTGTCACCGCAACCGCCACAGTCCGCTGCGGGCACTACTGCCTTCGCAGCGGGCTGCACATGGCCGTGATCGTGATCATGGGCATGGGCGTGGGCGTGGTCATGGTGATCACCATGCGTGTGCCCCTTGTCGTCATGGCGGTGCTCGTGGGTCATGTCGACATTTGAAACCCTGTAGCGGGTGTAGAGTCAAGCCGAGTTTTTGAGAGGCTATCGGGTATGCGCATCGGTGAACTGGCCAGGGCAAGCGGCACGCCCATCGAGACCATCCGCTTCTACGAGCGTGAAGGCTTGTTGCCCGCGCCGGCGCGCACCGAGGGCAACTACCGCATCTACGACGCCGCCCACGCCGAGCGGCTGAGCTTCATCCGGCAATGCCGCAACCTGGACATGACGCTCGACGAGGTTCGAGCGTTGCTGCGTTTCAGGGATGCGCCGCAGTCGGACTGTGGCGAGGTCAACTTGCTGCTGGACGAACACGTCGAGCACGTCGCGCAACGTATTCGCGAGTTGAAGACGTTGGAGAAAGAGCTTCGCGCCCTGCGTGCGCGCTGCACCTCACCCCATGCGATTGCCGACTGCGGAATCCTCCAAGGGCTCGACGAAGCAGCCGGCTCGCCCGGCAAGCCGGCAAGAACCAGGCACGTGCGTGGGGCGCACTGATACCGCGCCTCCTGGCGCTACGAACGTCGCCAGACTGCCTTGACCGTGGCGACGGTTTGCATGACCGTGGCGGCGGCTCCCAACGCGAGCGGAAGCATGGAGCCCGTCGACTCGGTGCCCCAAGCGCCCAGGAGGGTGCAAGAAAGCCCCACGAGGTAGGCGCGCAAGACGGGTCGGCGAGACATGAAGAGATACCTCTATGGTTCGCGCCAGTCTGCGCGCGCCATGCCTCGATCGATCCATTGAACAGCGGGCCGCCCATGGCCCAGTTTGCGCCGCGGGCGCTTAGGTGACCGGTGGAGCGGGCGGCTTGGGCAAATCGGTCAGGGTGAGCAGGATATCGGGGTACCAGGAGACGTTGAGCCCCAGCGATTCATCCTGTGTCGGGTGGCGATCGCCCATGTCCATGCGCGACGAATGGATGCCCAGCAACTTCCAGGGCAACTCGTCATCCTGCAAGTGCTCCGTGGCGCATCGCAGGGCCACCGGTGCGCCGCTGCTGCCGCGGTGCGTGCGCGCATCGGTCAGGAAGTAGGCGCGGCTCTGGAAGCGCAACCCCCACGGCGTCGCGAGGATGGCATGCCGCACCACTGGCAGGTGATGGACGGCGTCGTGAAAGCCCAGCGGAAAACCGGGAATGAGCAACGACTGGCCAAGCGGCATCTCGTCGCTGTCTGACGCCAGGTGCTTGGGCGAGAACGCGCGCAACGCCACCCCTTCAGGCAAGGCGGAGCGTTCGATCTCCAACACGGCGACGTCGATCTCGCTGTCCTTGTCGCGACCCTGGCGCCACACAGCACGCCCGTCCTTGTAGAGCAGGATCGACAGTCCAATCGTTTGCGTCACGTTGTCGGCATCGAGGTGAAGTTCCACCTCCAGCCGGTCGGGCAGGTGCCCGGAGTCGTTGTCGACAAAGACATGCCGGCTGCTGACAAGGAACAGGCGCTCGTCGCGCTGAAAGAAGAAACCGCTGGCGTTGGTCAGCCCGCTGTCACCAGAGAAGGTCGACAGCCGAGCGGTCGCCAGCAACAGGGGGTCGATCAGCGGCATGGGAATCCTTGGTGGTGGAAGCTCAAACGAAAATCGGCGACCACCACGAGGCAGTCGCCGTTGTCACATCAGACAGAAGTCTGTCAACGATACACGTGCTGGCCGTTGCTTGACTTCCGCTGGGTTCTTCGATCAGTTGCGATCGGTCTTGGGCGGCGGCATCGTGGTGTCGGTGCTCATGGCCCCGTCAGTTGATGCTGGCGTGCTCGAGTTGGGTGCCATCTTGAGCGACCATGCTTGCCGCATCGTCAGCGAATCGCATTCAGGCAAGGCGGTATTCACTTGTAGGTGGACACGCTGTCGACTCTGCTGACTGGCGGCTCACACCAGCGGCGGGTCGGTCTCGCGCTCGAACCGCCTGGGGGCGCCCAGTGCGGTGATGAATGCACCCGTGAAGTCGGCTGTCATGGCCAGGTTGGCAACGACGATAAACGCCGGATCGGGCGAGTCTTGCGGCACACCAGCGGCATCGAGAACTGCAGTGCCCGCACCCAGCACCAGCAAAGGTTTGCAGTGGCGGAAGGTGTCCCGGACGAAGGCCAACGCGTTGGCGTCCGCAGCGATCGCCTGAGCTGCAGCGGTGCCATCGGGCACCACCACGCCATCAAACAGAAAGCCGGGCTCATTTTCAAACGATGCGTCGGCTTCGAGGACCTGGCCGTCGTCAGTCGGCACCGGGCCGATCTGGGGGCCCACGAGGCGTGCAACCGCACCTTGGGCCAGCAGTGCCTGCTGGAGGGTGATCAGGGACGCCGCGGTCACGCCTGGCGCGACCATCAACGCAACCTTGCGCCCTTGCACCGAACCGTTGCCCGGCCGGGCCATCAGCGACAGTGCGGGCGACCGTGTCACCTCAGGTTCATCCGGGGTCTCGAGCGCGCGCGGCAGAGGATCGGGCAGCGGCACCAATCCCAGCTTTTCGCCCACACGCTGCGCCAGTTCTTCTGACGCGTTGCGCAAGGATGCGACCATGCGCTGCCGGATAGCCGGCACCGTGACCTTGCTCAGCTCGAAGCGAAACGCTGCGGCAATGTGGGCTTGCTCGGCGGGCGTCTGGCTTTCGTAGAAGAGCCGCGCCTGGGTGTAGTGGTCAGCGAACTTTTCTGCCTTGGCTCGCACCTTGGCCTGCTCGTCCTCTGCGCGCATGCGCGCCGGTACCGAGACGAAGCCGTGCATCGCGCCGGCCTGGAAGGGGCAACCGCCGCCCAGCGAGTTCGGCTCATAGGACACGCGGCCTCGATGGATGGTGTGCTGATGCATCCCGTCGCGCTGGTTGTTGTGCACCTGCACGATCGGCGCGTTGATTGGCAACTGCTGGAAGTTGGGGCCGCCCAGTCGGGAGAGCTGGGTGTCCACGTAAGAGTGGATGCGCCCGGCCAGCAGTGGGTCATTCGAAAAATCGATGCCGGGGATGATGTTCGCCGTGCAATACGCGACCTGTTCCGTCTCGGCAAAGAAGTTGTCGGGGTTTCGGTTCAACACCAGGCGGCCCACAGGGGTCAACGGCACCAGCTCTTCAGGGACGAGCTTGGTGGGGTCCAGGATGTCGAAGCTGAAGCCTTCGGCCTGCTCTTCGGTGAAGACCTGCACGGCCAGCTCCCACTCGGGATAGGCGCCATTTTCGATCGCCTCCCACAGGTCACGACGGTGGAAATCGGGGTCTGCACCCGAGATCTTGACGGCCTCGTCCCACACCAGCGAGTGGGTGCCCAGCACCGGGTTCCAATGGAATTTACAGAACACCGAGTCACCGGCTTCGTTGACCAGCCGGAAGGTGTGCACACCGAAGCCCTGCATCGTGCGGAAACTGCGCGGGATGGCCCGGTCGCTCATCACCCACATCAGCATGTGCGTCGACTCGGG
>Ga0307515_10025908_pt1 | contig 10118 bp, 11 predicted proteins | sample 17_EM_MG_FD_194513 | JGI IMG/M metagenome (GOLD analysis project Ga0307515, IMG submission 194513) | Populus trichocarpa ectomycorrhiza microbial communities from riparian zone in the Pacific Northwest, United States - 17_EM | ecosystem: Host-associated > Plants > Roots > Unclassified | place...
TTTTGCTACGTCAGCCGCCGCTGCCGCGCTTGTTGCGGCTCAGGTCGACGCCCAGTTGCTTGAGCTTGCGGTAGAGGTGGGTGCGCTCCAGGCCGGTCTTCTCGGCGACCCGGGTCATGGAGCCGTTTTCCTTGGCGAGATGGAACTCGAAGTAGCTCTTCTCGAAGGCGTCGCGCGCCTCGCGCAGCGGGCGGTCAAGCTCGAAGCTCTGCTCGGACGCCAGTGCGTTGCCAGGCATGTGGCTGCTGCCGGCGAGGCTGGCGGGTGCGGCTTGCATCGGGCTCATCTCGGGGCGGGCGTAGCTGACCATGCCGACCGCCGCTGGCGCGGGGCGCGGCGGCGCCGTCTTGACCAGCGCCTGCTCGACGGCGCGCAGCAGTTTCTGCAGCGTGATCGGCTTCTCGAGGAAGGCGATGGCGCCAAACTTGGTGGCCTCCACCGCCGTGTCGATGGTGCCGTGGCCGCTCATCATGATGACGGGCATGGTCAGCACGCCGGCGCTGCCCCATTCCTTGAGCAGCGTCACGCCGTCGACGTCGGGCATCCAGATGTCGAGCAGCACGAGATCCGGGCGCATGCGTTCACGCACCGCCCGCGCCTGGGTGGCGTTCTCGGCAAGCTCAATGGTGTGTCCCTCGTCGCTGAGGATTTCGGACAACAGGGCACGGATGCCCAGTTCGTCGTCGACAACAAGAATCGTGGCCATGAATCCTTAGGTCTTGGCAGCCTGTGCACCGGGCTCGGTGGCAGGTGCCAGATTCGAAAATGATAGCGAAACTTGCGCGCCGGTCACGACAGCCTCCTGACTGCCGTCCGGGGGAGAACCCGCATCGGAAGCCGGATGCAGGTTGCGCAAGGAGATGCGGGCGCCGTGTTCGTCGGCAATTTTCTTCACGACGGCCAGGCCCAGGCCGGTGCCCTTGGCCTTGGTTGTCACATAAGGTTCGAAGGCACGCTTGAGCACTTTCTCGGCAAAACCGGGGCCGTTGTCGACGATGTGCAGGCGCACCGAACGCGGCGTGCCGCCCTCGGTCACGGAGAGCGAGGAGCGCACGGCCACATGGCCGTCGGGGCGCTCGTGCACGGCGTCCAGTGCGTTCTGCACGAGGTTGTGGATGACCTGGCGCAACTGGCTGGCGTCGCCCTTGATGGGCGGCAGCTGCGCCGCGAGCTCGGCGGCCAGGCGACCCTTCTCCTGCGGCTCGGCGTAAAGGCTGAGCACTTCGTGGATCAGCTCGTTGAGGTCCAGGGGCTTGAGCTGGGCCGACGGCAGGCGGGCGTAGTCGCGGAACTCGTTGACGAGCTGCTTCATGGCCTGCACCTGGTTGACGATGGTGGCCACCGAGCGCACGAGCATCGCCTGGTCGGCGCCTTCGAGCTTGGCCTCAAGCTTGTGCTGCATGCGCTCGGCCGAGAGCTGGATGGGCGTCAGCGGGTTCTTGATCTCGTGGGCCAGGCGGCGGGCAACCTCGCTCCAGGCCGCCGAACGCTGGGCGGAGACGACTTCGGAGATGTCGTCGAAGACGACAAGGCGGGCGCCGTAGGGCAGCGGCGCGCCGCGCACGAGCAGGGCGAGCGCATGCCGCTTGGGGTCGAGCTGAAGCTCGAAGGATTCCTGCCAGAGCTCGCGGTCCATGTCGGCCGCACCGTCGTTGCTGAGGCTCTGCTCGAAGCGCTGGACCAGAGAGGCGGAGAAGTCGGCAAGACCTGGCACATCGGCCAGCGGACGGCCGATGTAGGCCGACAGCGGCAGGCGCAGGATGCGCGTGGCGCCGGGGTTGACGGTCTCGATGTGGCCGTCGGGGTCGAAGACGAGGACGCCGGCGGTGAGGTTGTCAAGGATGGTCTGCAGGTGGGTGCGGGCGGCGTCGAGTTCGGCCACGGTGCGCGAGACCTGGGCGCGCGCGTCGGCGAGCTGGCCGGTCATGTCGGCAAAGGAGCGCGTCAGGCCGCCGAGTTCGTCGCGCGAGGCGAGCACCGGGCGCACGGAGAGGTCGCCCTGAGCCACCAGGCGCATGCCGTCGGCCAGCATCAGCAGCGGCCGCGCGAGCTGGTTGCCGAGCGTAACGGCCAGCAGCAACGCAGCAAACACGGCCAGGATGAGCACGAGCGTGAGCGTGCCCAGGTACATGCGGCGCAGGCCGACGCGCTCGAGCGCGCGCTGCTGGTATTCGCCGTTGGCCGTCTGCACGGCCAGCGCGTTGGCGAGCGTGCTGGCGGGCACGCGCTGGATGACCATCAGGTAGCGCTCGTCCAGGCCCAGGCGCAGCGCGGTGTTGGGCAGCAGCGCCAGTGAGCGGATCTGGGCACCGCCCTGCAGGGCCGCAGCTTCGTCTTCCAGGCCTTCGAGCTGGCTGGCCGCGCCGCCGCCGCGCGCCTGGCGCAGCATGGCGCTGCTGGGTCGGTCGGGGGTCAGCTGGCGGGTGTCGCCGCCGCCCTCCAGCAGGATCTGGCCATTGCCGCCGACAAGTGCGACCGTGCGGGCACCGAGCTTTTCACGCAGGCGCTCCAGCGCGAGCAGTTGGGGCGTTGTCGTATCAGCCAGCTGCTCGGCGGCGTCGCGGGTCTTGGCGCCGAGGTCGGCCACCATCGCGTCCAGCGTGCCGCGGCCGAGATTGAGGCCGGCCTCCAGCGCACTGGCCAGCCGCACGTCGAACCAGGTCTCGATGCTGCGGTTCACGAACTGGTAGGAGACCGCATAGATCATCAAACCGGGCACCACGCCCACCAGCGCAAAGATGCCGGCGAGCTTGAGCAGCAGCCGGCTGCCGAAGCGGCCGCGGCGCACGCGCACGAAGAGGCGCACGGCGGCTGTCAGGATGACCAGGGTCAGCACCGCGGCGACGCCGACGTTGACCCAGTAGAGCCAGTGGTAGTGGCGCTCGAAGAAGCCGCGCTCGGAGGTGGTGCCGACGATCAGCACGAAGGCCAGCACGCCGGCCACGCCCGTGAGGGTCACCAGCGTGATGACCCAACCCCAACGCGACGCCTTTGTCATTTCAGACTGAAGTCGGGCGCGAAGTTACGCTTTTGCTCGATGCTGAGCGCAAAGCCCGACTGCAGGCCGATCTGCATGGGGCGGGGCAGCTGAGTAACGTCGAGCTTGTAGCTGAACTCGAGGTAGTAGCTGCCGCCGTCCTCGATGTCCTTGGGCTCGGCAATGCGCCAGTTGTTCAGGCCACGGATGACGCTCAGAGCCTCGTCCAGCGTGGCAAAGCTCTGGTGCAGGCCGCCGTTGGAGATGCGGTACTGGCGCGTCAGCGACTGCCAGGCCAGGCGCCAGGTGCGCTCGGCCTGGGCGATGCGGGCGTCGCGCCAGTACCAGCGGTTGCGCAGCACCTGCGCCTCGGCCACGAAGTACAGCGGCACGCCCTTGTGCAGCGCGTCCTCGGCCAGGCGACCGAGTTCGAAGCGGGTCGTGAAGCTCAGCTCCAGCCCGTCGTCCGCGCGCCGCGTGGTCAGCTGGGCCAGCTCGACGCCATCGGCCCGCGCAGCGCCCGGCAACAGGGCGAGCAGCAAGGCGACGAAGGCGGCAATGGCGATGCGAGCGAACAAATCAGGGTTTCGTGATCAGGGCGTAGAAAAAGCCGTCCAGGGTCGGCAGAGGTCGTTCCGCATTCTCGGCCACGGGCAGCAGGTGACCCGTGAACCCGGGCACGGCAGTGGACTTAGCGTCGGGCCAGCGTTGCAAAAATGCGTCGAGCTGGGCCTGACCCTCGGCGCGGAAGACCGAACAGGTGGCATAGACGAGCCGCCCGCCCGGCGCCAGCAGCGGCCAGAGGGCGTCCAGCAGCTCGGCCTGGATGCGGGCCAGTGCGGCGATGTCGTCCGGCCGCCGCAGCCAGCGCACGTCGGGGTGGCGGCGCACGATGCCGGAGGCGCTGCATGGGGCGTCCAACAGGATGGCGTCGAACAATTGGCCGTCCCACCAGGTGGCCGGCTGGCGGGCGTCGGCGGCCTTCAGCGTGGCCGTCTGGCCCAGGCGGTTGAGGGTGTCCTGCACGCGGGTCAGGCGCTGGGCGTCGGCGTCCAGCGCGGTGAGCTGCAGGTCGGGCTGCAGCTCCAGCAAGTGGGCCGTCTTGCCGCCGGGCGCGGCGCAGGCGTCCAGCACGCGGGCGCCAGGCCTGAGTTGTCGATCCGGGCCGACACCGATCAGCAAGGGCGCGGCGAGCTGGGCGGCGGCGTCCTGCACGGAGACCAGACCTTCGGCAAAGCCCGGCAGGGCCGTAACGGGCGCGGGTTTGTCGAGGACCAGGGCCTGCGGCGTGGGTGCGCCCAGGGCCTGGGCGCCCATGCCCAGGGCGGCCAGGCGCTCGGCGTAGTCGGCGGCGGACGTGCGCCGGGCGTGCACGCGCAGCGTCATCGGCGGCGGGCGGTTGTTGGCGGCCAGGATGGCCTGCCACTGCGCCGGCCAGTCCTGGCGCAGCCTCTCGACCCACCAGGCCGGGTGGTTGAAGGCGCCCAGCGGGCTGCGCTCGGCGGCGGCCACAAGAGCGTCGCGCTCGCGCAGGAAGCGGCGCAACACCGCGTTGATGAAGGCGGCGCTGGCCGGGGCGCGCAGCTTGGCGGCCTTGACGGCCTGGTCGACGAGGGTGTGGTCGGTGTAGGCGGGCTCGGGGTCGGGCCACAGCAGGGCGAGGGCGGTCAGCAGCAGCGCATCCACGCGCGCCGGCGGCGCCTTGGGCGCGAGCTGCTGGCGGGCGGCCTCGGCGCCGCCCAGGCGGCGCAGCGCCGTGAAGGCCAGGGCCTGGGTGCCGGGGCGCAGGTCGGCGGGCACGCGGCCCAGCAGCTCGGTGAGGGACTTGCCCTCGCGCACGCCCTGCACCGCGTCGGCGGCCTGGAGCAGCAGCCGGTGCAGCGGTGCAGATTGAGGGCTTTGGGACATCGCTTCAGTGTAGAAGTGCTCTTTGCCGAGACAATCCACGCCCATGAACGCCCCCGCCCCCGACGCCCCCGTCTCCGAGCGCATCCGCTACCGCCTCGTGTCGGCCGGCTGCCGCCACCACGCCAACGACAACATCGCCGGCTTCATCGAACCCGGCGAGCTGGACGCGCTGCAGGCCGAGGTGCAGGCCAGGATGCAGGAGGTGCTGAAAAGCCTCGTCATCGACACCGACAGCGACCACAACACGCAGGAAACGGCCAAGCGCGTGGCCAAGATGTTCGTGCGCGAGGTCTTCGCCGGCCGCTACACCAGCCAGCCCACGGTCACCGAGTTCCCCAACGTCAGCCGCCTGAACGAGCTGATGATCGTCGGGCCCATCACCGTGCGCAGCGCCTGCTCGCATCACCTGTGCCCCATCATCGGCAAGGTGTGGATAGGCATCATGCCCAACGAGCATTCCAACCTGATCGGCCTGTCCAAGTACGTGCGCCTGTGCGACTGGATCATGAGCCGCCCGCAGATCCAGGAAGAGGCCGTCATCATGCTGGCCAACGAGCTGGAAAGCCGCGTCAAGCCCGACGGCCTGGCCGTCGTCATGGAGGCCGACCACTTCTGCATGCACTGGCGCGGCGTGAAGGACATCGAGGCGGCCATGACCAACAGCGTCATGCGCGGGGCGTTCCTGACCGACCCGAATCTGCGCCGGGAGTTCCTGTCGTTGATGCCCAAGAAATCGGTGGGTTGAGCCTCGGCTACAGCTTCATGCCGAGCCAGATGACCGTCTCGGTGGAGGCGGCCACCACCGGCTCCAGCAGCCGCACCCACAGGCCACCGCTGGCCTGCGCCGCCAACTCGTCGTGATGCCGCTGCTCGTCAGCCACGATGGCTTCGATGGCCTGCACGGCGGCCGGATCCGAGACCTGGAGCTGAGCGATCTGTGCCTTCAGATGGCGCAGCACCACGCGCTCAACCGCCACCGTCGTGGCCGCGATGGCGGCACGGCCCAGTAGACCCGTCACCAGCCCAAGCACAAAGCCGCCCAGCGCGCACAGCGCATAGCTGCGGCAACGCGGCCGGCTGCGCCGCTGCAGCTCCGCCCAGAAGATGGCGCGATGCCTTTCCTCATGCGACCGGAACTCGTTCAGCTCCGCGACGAGACCCGGCGCCGTCAGGCGGGCCACGGCGGCTTGCGCAAGATAGATGTGGACCGCGCCGTTCTCGCCCGCGTGGTTGACCTTGAGGATGCGCGCGCCGAGATCGGTGTCGGTCAAGGCGGCCGTCAGCATCCCCGTTCGGCGCTCAAAGCGACCTCGCCTCGCTGAACCCATACAGGTTGGCCAGCACCCGCGTCGGGAACTGGTGCAGCGCCTCGTTGTACTGGCCCACGGCCTGGTTGAAGACCTGGCGGGTGAAGGCGCGCTGGCGTTCGATGAGTTTCAGCTCGCTGATCAGCGCGTCGATCTCGGTCTCGCTGCGCAGCTCGGCCTGGTGGTCCAGCAGCGACATCAGCCGGGTGAGCGCCGCTGCGTGCAGCGCACCGGCCACAGCCAGGCTGCCGGCGGGGTCGGGTGCCCAGGGCTTGGCGCGCAAGGCCTGGGTGGCGGCCTGGGACTCGGTCTGCGCGCCGGCCAGCGCGTCGAAGGTGGCCTGCTCGCTGGGCAGGCGCGGCGTGACGGCGGCCAGCAGCTTGTCGCAGACCTCGCCGCGCTCCTTCAGGTGGGCGTCGAGCTGCGTGAAGGCCTCGCCGATGGCGTTGCGCAGCGACATCAGGCGGTTGTAGGCGCCTATGCCCCAGAAGAACAACAGCGCCGCCGCGGCGACGCCTCCCCACTGCCAGGCCGTCATGCCTGTTCCCGGTACTGAGCGAAGCCGCGCGCCCGCAGCGCACAGGCGGGGCAGTGGCCGCAGCCATGCCCCCAGGCATGGAGCTCGCCGCGCTCGCCGAGATAGCAGGTGTGGGTGTCTTCAACAACCACCTTGACCAGCGCCTCGCCGCCCAGGCTCTCGGCCAGGCGCCAGGTGGCCGCCTTGTCGATGAACATCAGCGGCGTCTCCAGCGTCATGGGCGAGTCCAGGCCCAGGCTGAGTGCCACCTGCAAGGCTTTGAGCGTGTTGTCGCGGCAGTCCGGGTAGCCAGAGAAATCGGTCTCGCACATGCCGCCCACCAGCACGCTCGCGCCACGGCGGTAGGCCAGCGTCGCGGCAAAGGTCAGGAAGAGCAGGTTGCGGCCAGGCACGAAGGTGTTGGGCAGGCCGTTGGCCTGCAGCTCGATGGCGCGCTCATCTGTGAGCGCCGTGTCGCTGATCTGGCCAAGCAGGCGCAGGTCCAGCAGATGGTCGGCGCCCAGCTTGCCGGCCCAGGCGGGGAACTGCCGCGCGATCCCGGCACGCACGGTGTTGCGACAGTCCAGCTCGATGCGGTGGCGCTGGCCGTAGTCGAAGGCCAGCGTCTCGACTTCGGCATAACGGTCCAGCGCCCAGGCCAGGCAGGTGGTGGAGTCCTGGCCGCCGGAAAAAAGCACGAGCGCCTTCCGGGTGTCACGGGTGTCGGTCATGGGCGGGATGCTACCTGTGCGCCCCTGAAAACCCGCATGGCGCCGCGCCCTTCAGCGCGAGCCGAAGGAGATACAGGTGGGCGGGCTGCGCCGAGCCTGCTCAGCAATTCGGCAGCGTGCGCCGGAAGTTGGTGAGGCGGCGCAGCTCGATGTGGTCGTTCGAGTCCGCATTCACGACCGGGCCGTCCAATTGCAACGCCTCGCCACGCCGCACCAGTCGCGCGACCACCGCGGCACCGCTGTAAGGCTTGGGCATCGTGAAGCTCAGTGTGTCACCCTTGACCTGAACCGGCCAGATGCGCTGGGGCGGCTCGTTCTCCAACTCGAAGATCAGATCATCCACGTCACCGATACGCCGCAGCGTGAGACGCAGGCCGTGGAGGTCACCGCTTTGCTCGCTGACGCACTGGTTCGTGAACATCACGACGCCGTGGCGTGGCAATTCGGCCGCCCGCGCCGGCGCCGCGACGCTCAAAGCCAGCACCTGCACAAAAGCCATCGAGGCGAGAACGAGGTGCCGAGATCGATCAAGCGTTTTCATGGGCGGAAATGCTACCTTCGCGGCCTCTGTGACTCCCCGTATCGACATGCGCCGCCACACCCTGCTGCTTGCCTGCCTGCTGCCCGCCATGGCTCAGGCCCAGTCGTCCCGCATCGACGAAGTCCTCGTCTACCCCGGCGGCGCCCAGGTCACGCGGCTGGCCACGGTGGCGGCCGGCGCGCGGGAACTGGTTCTGACCTGCCTGTCGGCGCGCTTCGACCTCGATTCGCTGCAGATCGCCGCGCCGGCCGGCGTCAACCTCGGCCCGGTGCAGATCGAGACGCTGCCGCGCGAGCGCGCCCCGGAGTGCGCCAACGGCCCGGTGGACGAGCAATTGCGCAAGCTGGAAGGCCAGCGCGACGTGCTTGCCGCCGAAGCCAGCGCGCTGGAGACCAGCCTGGGCTACCTGAAGGCGCTGGGCTCGGGCGAGGCACGCTCGACGCCGGCCACCGGCATCGCCGCGACGGCCGACAGCATCCGCAAAGCGGCGCACGAGGCGGTGCTGCGGCAGCTCCAGCTACAGCGCCAACTGGCCGATCTCGAGAAGCAGATTGCGCCCCTCAAAGGCGAGCGCGACCGCCTGGCCGCTGCCAACCCGCAGTGGCGCAGCCTGCGCCTGCGCCTGTCCACGGCGCGCGAGGCCGAGCTGAAGCTGAACTACCGCGTGGCGCAGGCCGGCTGGGCACCCAGCTACCGCGCGCTGCTGGACACCGCCAGCGGCGCACTCAACCTGGAGCGCCTGGCCCAGGTGTCGCAGCAGAGCGGCGAGGACTGGAAGAACGTGACGCTGCGGCTGTCCACGGCGCAGGCGTCGCAGAAGGTCGGCCAGAACCCGCCGTGGCCGTGGAAGCTGGACCTGCAGCCGCCGCCCGCCAAGATGGCCGAGATGCGCGCCATGCCGATGGCCGCGCCGCCCCCGCCGCCGGCGCCCGTCGCCGCCATGGCTTCACGCGCCAGGGACGAGCCCGAGCAGGAACGCTTCGACCTCAGCGTCTTCCAGGGCGCCTTCGCCACCGACTTCGTGCTGCCGCTGCGCGTCAACATCGACAGTGGCACGCAGCGTGCCAGCCTGTCGCTGGGCACAGAGAAGCTGCAGGCCAGGGTGCTGGCCCGCGTGCAGCCGCAAAGCGAAGCGGCGGCCTATCTCGTCGCCGACACGCCCAGGCCCGCCGGTGCCTGGCCGCGCGGCGCGCTGCAACTGGTGCGTGACGGCGCGCTGGTGGGCAGCAGCACGCTCAACGTCGCCAGCGGCGAGGAGCGGTTGGAGCTGCCCTTCGGCCGCGACGACGCCGTGCGCGTGCAGGTCGAGCCCGAGCAGCGCAACGCCGCCAACACCGGCTTCATCGGCGCGCGCGCCGAGCACCGCTACGGCCGCGCCTGGGTCATCGAGAACCGCCACACGGCGGCCATCACGCTGCAACTCATTGAGGCCGCGCCGGTGTCGCAGCATGAGGACATCAAGGTGCAGGCCCAGTTCAGCCCGACGCCCACGACGCAGGCCTGGCGCAAGCAGCCCGGGCTGGTGCTGTGGGAGCTGCCGCTGGCCGCGGGCGCCAGCCAGCGGTTCACGGCGGACTATGTAATCAGCGCGCCAAAGGAGGCGCAGGTAACGGGGCTGCGATAGGGACCGTTCACCGGACACCCAAAACGATGCCTTATTTGCTATAAATATAATGCGCCTGCCAATTTTACCCACGTAGAATTACTAGGTTCTTAGAAATTAATATCAAATACGGCACATGAACAGCCTTGATTCATTGGGCCGTGCCGTCGCCCAGCTCAGACAGGAGCGCGGCATGACCCAGAAGCAGCTCGCCACCCTGTGTGGCCTCGGGCAATCGACGCTGGCCCGCTTCGAGACCGGCGGCGTCGCGGAATTCGGCTCGCGCAAATTGCTGCGCCTGCTGGAGGTGCTGGGGCATGAGCTGTCGTTCACACCCAGGAGCAGTAGCTTCACCCTTGACGATGCCTTGGCCGAACGGCAAAGGCTGGCATCGGGCGATGCCAGCGAACCGCGATAGGCGCCCGGCGTCATGAAGCTGCACGTCCACGTCCACGACAAGCCCGTCGCCACGCTGGAGTCGACGGACGGCTTCCGGCATGTGATGAGCTATCACCCGGACGTGGCCGACGAGCA
>Ga0307515_10025909_pt1 | contig 10117 bp, 4 predicted proteins | sample 17_EM_MG_FD_194513 | JGI IMG/M metagenome (GOLD analysis project Ga0307515, IMG submission 194513) | Populus trichocarpa ectomycorrhiza microbial communities from riparian zone in the Pacific Northwest, United States - 17_EM | ecosystem: Host-associated > Plants > Roots > Unclassified | place...
CGTTCTTTAATATTTTTTTTTTTTTTTTTAATGCTTTCTTGATGTGTATTTAAAATTTATTATTCATGCTCTAAATATGCTGAACATGTCGGCTTTCCAACCTAGCTCCATATGCTTGATTCTGTTTTTTTTTTTTTTTTAAAGAGATAAATAACCTATCATCTGCCCCTTCTAATATAAGAAAAAATATTTTTTTAAATAAAAATACATTTTTAATTTCTTTTCACATTAAATCATCATAAAAACCTTTGTAAATCATTTATCAATCTCAAAACACCTCAAAAACCAAAATCAATGGAAAAAAATCAAACAAAGAAATTGACCTCCTTCTTAGAAATATTGAGAGAAAAAATTATTATTATCAAACTTTTCTCTTTAAATAAAACTCGTTGATATTAAGAATTAAGTTTTATTACTGAAAAGTAGTTAAATGATTTTTTATTTCGTTGTTATTTTCAGACAAATTTATCTTTTTATTTTCTTTCAAGTTAGGATGTTTATCATAATTTCAAGTTAAATTTCATCCATTTAGACATTAAAAAGATTCAATTGAAACAAAAAAACCTAAAACCTAAAAAGAAAACGTTGAGAATGAAGCTCCATCATAAAACCGTAATCTTTTAGTATTATTTATAATATAATTATAATTATCATACCATCCAAGCATTCGATTTGGATGGATTTAAAAATATTAAAGTCACTAATGAAATCTGTAAAGTAGAAACAATATACTGGAAATATTCCTATAAAGATTGCAAGCAGAACCCAGAAAGTCTACCCTACCAAAGTTTCAATCAAATCCGACTGAATCTAAATTAATTTTCTACAGAAACCACAAATTATCACTAAGTGCTACGTAAATCGATCAGAATCGGGTTTCTAGCAGCAACAAGTGCTCCTTATTATCTGGGAGTGGCATGCAAGACATCAGCATGCCTTAGTAGAAGGACATAAACTAATATAATCAATGCAATATCATTCACTAATTATCTGCAAGCTCAGGGACATCACTGCTGACCACCCTTCCCATTTCCACCCGCCCCGGCTGCTTGTCCGGCATCTCCACCAGCCTCAGCTTGCTGGGCAGCCGGTCCAGCACTCTCATTGGCAGCCTGCAGAACACGATGAATGAGGATTAGTACTGGCAATTTAGAAGTGATGTGTTATACGTAAATGATGAGAATTTGCAGAAAAACGTACCCTTTCCATGATCAAGTTTAGGACTCTGCTTTCTTCATCATAAGCAAACCAGCAATTAATTATATCGCCAGCAACAAAGCCATTACCTCTAACAATCACACCCCAACCACCCTGGCACAGTGACATCATCCTATCACAGGACTTGAAGAACACAGGTTGGGATAAAGCTGGTGTATGTAGCATGGTCTTAACTCTTTGATCTTTAAAGCCCTGTAGATGGTCCTTCGAAGCTTGTCCCATAAGTATTAAGCCATACTTGATATCTGAAGCAGTTAATATTTTCGTAAACAAATAATGCAGTTGGTCTTCTGGGTAATTTTTAATGAGATTTGGCACTGGTTTTGCCATGTTCTTCTAAATTCTAAGTCTTTGAAAGATGGCAAATTGGCAACACAATATTATAGTGTTTGTAGGAGTAAATTCTATGGAGGAATAAAAATCTACTTGAGCATTTCCATGTACAAACTAATTGATAGGACAAATAATACTCATGAGACATGCATATTATATGTAAAATAAAAATTTCATATGATTTAATGCTCATCTTTTTTTTAATATAATTTTGCATAATTTTTTTTATTAATTTTTAATATAATTTTTTGAAATTAAACATTGTTTTATTTTTTTATTGCCTAGTCATAATTATAACAGGATGGTTTTTTTGTTTTCCGATTGAGATTTACATTTTGTATAGTTCTAAGTTTTTATTTAGAAAACCATTATTCTAATTAAAAAGATTATTGAGTATCACAATTTGTTTCTTCTAACATGTTAGAATATATTTGTGCTTTCAAGAAACTTATTGATAGATTAAAAACTTTCAGATTCATAATGATATGAATTTGAATGCAGCTATATCTTTCCGGACTAAGCTTAAATAGTGTTTGACATTGCGTCAATTATATTTTAAAGTATTTTTCGCTTGAAAATAATCAAAATAATATTTTTAATTTTATTTTTTATATTAACATATTAAAATAATTTAAAAACACTAAAAAAAATTAATTTTTAAACAAACAATATTTTTTAGTCACAATACCAAACCCGCCTAAATCTCTACTTCCTCCGTAAACACACCAGCAAAGAATTAAACCACCAGCGATTAAGTTGTTAGTTGTCATTAAAGCAACCCAATTTAATTTTCCTTTAACATTGATTTTTCAACCCTGCCAGCCGGAAATCTAACCTAGACAGGGCTTGTTTTTAAACTAGATTGAAGGTTTAATAGTTAAATTTGAATGATCCGACCAAAACCCAAGCAAGGCCTTACTCCGAAACATCATTTTAGTTGTTCTTTTAAGAAAATAAGTAAACAACCTGTGTTATTTTTTTGAGTTGACTTCACCGACCCGCAATGAGCCAAGAATGATAACTATGATCCTGAGGCGTCGGCCTGAACAGCACATGAGCGGTTATAGCTGGTGTAGACAATTTGGTCTCAACATTTTGATCTTTAAACCCTTGTAGAAGAGACTTTGAATCCGGTCCCATAAGTGTGAAGCCCTGTGTTGTATCCAGTTAATGTTTTCAGAAACAAATAATGCAGTTGACCATCTTGTGGATAAATTCTGAACGAGTCCCAGAACAGGAAAATCTTGATCTGGATTTGCCATCTAATGCTATTCGTTGATTTTGAATGATCACAGAGATACGTGCCTGCTTTTTTAATTGAACAATTGTGTTCTTTCATTGAAACTAGCCATGTCATTCAATGTTAATCCACTCGTATGATCACAACCAGTGCATGAGAAATTAGAATAATCATGCTGTTCATAATGTTCAACAACTTGTGTCACAATGATTTTTATGCAATTCTTTCATTTTCGTCTAAAAGACTCACAATACTCTTGTCACTGATATCAAACCATCTGATCTCTACTGATAGACTCCCTGACACACCAGTATCATTTCTAAGCCATGGTTTCGAGTATGGAAAAGTAGATTCCATCATCCACATGAGGTAACAACGACAAGGTTAATTCAAACCATAAATATCATGCACGCATATGAACGAAAATGGATCTGTAAATTGTTCGAAAAAACTTCGAGATGCAATTTCTTGTTATCGTGCAAATAAAACAATATGGAAATTAGTAGTATATGCAACTATGAGATAAAATTAAAAAAACATAAAATAAAAAGAATCATATGCTAGGATGTAAAGACCAAAGCAAGTCATTGGTTTTCCTTTTCTTTCCTTCTATTACCGACACTCAATCTCAAATTTGACAACAGTACGATGAAAAATAAAAAAAAACAGGTGACCCACCAAATCTCACTTACAGGGTAAAGCAGCAAATATGGCATTATTCTTGAGGGTGGAGCAACTAGTGGCAGTCGGCGTATACAAAAGAAAGCAGCACTAGCACATTTGAAGATTTTTGCATTTTTCATCTCTGCTTTCCGATCACAGCCTTCCCAGGTAAAGTCAACATGACCACTTGATTTCACAGCTGCGAGCTATTAGCAGCAAAACTAATCATGTTCTGAAACGGTACATGCTTGTCATTTGTAGCTCAAATTTACCTTTCAATAACACGTCGGCTATTTCTAAATTCACCAGGATCCTTGTCCATATTGTATTCTTGCGACCTTCCTCCTTGCCGTTTTCTAAATCCTTCTCGTTTTGGTCCATTAAAATTCCGTGAATCACCACCTGCATTATCCATTTTCAACCCAGAACGGTCATTGCTTCGAAATCCTCTGCTTTTACCATGAGGACCTGGTGATGATCTATCGAAATCATCACTCCAAGACTTTCTTCTGTCACCACCTGCATCATCCATTTTCCACCTAGAACGGTCATTGCCTCGAAATCCTCTGTTTTTACCATGAGGACCTGGTGATGATCTATCAAAATCATCACTCCAAGACTTTCTTCTGTCACCACCTGCATCATCCATTTTCCACCCAGAATGGTCATTGCCTCGAAATCCTCTATTTTTACCATGAGGACCTGGTGATGATCTATCGAAATCATTACTCCAAGACTTTCTTCTGTCACCACCTGCATCATTCATTTTCCACCCAGAACGGTCATTGCCTTGAAATCCTCTATTTTTACCATGGGGACCAGGTGATGATCTATCAAAATTATCACCCCAAGACTTTCTTCTATCACCCATCTTACCATTCGTTCTCATCTCATTGTCTCTCACAAAGTCATTATCACAATCCCTAAAATTGTTATCTCTTCTACCAAATCCAGTTTTGTTACCTCCCGACTTATTTCTCCAGGAACGCCGATCATTGCCATCGGATTCTGAACCAGAAATGGAAGCATCTTCCCAATCAGAATTTCTCTCATTTCTTCTAGCAGAACCCTTTGTTCTCTGTTTCCTCTGGCGGGAACCAAAATCATCATCCACATCAGAATCAAGCTCAAGTTCTTCGTCTGACCCAAAACTTAATCCCTTGGAAGGGCCCGTTGGGCCTCTACCTCTATTTTTGTGTCTAACATCAGCAACATGACTGGATTTCCATTTCGGATGAACTGAGCGCTCTTCATCTGAATCAATACCCAGTTCGTTCCCATCAGAGCCAGAGAAAGTTGCTCTTTGACTCCTGGGCTTTGATGGCTTAACAGAAGGATTTGTCATGAGCCGGCTGCCCAAATTGTCATCAGAACCTCCATCGCCTTCCAATTCAGAAATCCCTTGATCAGAAAAATTGTTTTGAGAAGTCTTCCATGCAGGTTTATTATTTTGGGTATCTATTTCATAACTGTTAATATCATCTTCATCATCAAAATCATCAAACCCCCTTCCAAATCCATCATGCCCAGGATCAGAATATTCTCTTTCATGGACCCTTGAAATTCTTCTGGTTCCATTTAAAGCGTCTGCATTCCGTCCAAAATCTCCTTCCTTAGCTTGACTCTCCAGAGGCGAGTCTTCAACCATTGATGCAGAATCTGCATGCTCAAAAGCAGCAACATCTGCCCCATCTGATTCATTGTCATCAAAGTCAAAATTCCAGGCATTTGAAACTTCTTGGCGGCTGACAATCTTCTCCGACCTTGTTCTGCTACCATACTGCCTTTCTTCCATTTTATTTTCCATAAATGCATCAGGTGGACGCTTGCAATCACAATGGAAACATGCCATGTTTCTCCTATAATTTAAGAAGTTACACCTGCCATAGCAAAGAGCAAAACACTTCAAAATTTTACCAACAAACTGCACTACACAGAAAATTTTACAAAGAAGCTGCATTGTTTTCTAGTATAGAAATGATACAGAATAAGCAGAGACTTATAACCACCACATGATTTGGAAATATGTGGCAACAAAGACAGTAAAGTGGGGAAATACACTAATGATTTGCAATGGAAGACTTACTCTGGGCATTCCCATTCCCCTGGAAGCAACTGTCTCTTGGGCCGCTTTGCATCACATTGTAAGCACACTGCATTCTTGGCAAAATTCATGAAGTCACACCTGAGAAAATATAGGCAGCATTCTTAGCAATAAAGCACTTAGACTATGACAATAATTGTATAGTTGAAAAAATTAGATAATGCTGGTTTTAAAACACAATTTACAACTTGTCTTTGTAGTTGAAACAACTAGCTAATTCTGTTCTTAAAACTCTGGAACTTGTCATGACAATTGCATTTAAGATCTTCCTGGCAAGAGTACCACATGTAACTACAGATATTCCAAGGATGCACATAAGATTACCTAGGTTGAACCATAGATTGAGCCAAAAAAGGACAAAACATTCATAGGATTAACTAGAGAGCAGCAGAGAAAAAGAGTACGATAATTTTTCAGAAGTTTCAGAAAATGCCTCAGTGCACCCCCAGATTAGGCATCCGGCAGTCTCACATTAAGAACAAAAAAATATACAACTGCACATGAGGAAGTCATTAACTCATAAAGAGGAACATACTTGGGACACAGCCAATCCCCCCTTTTCATCTCAATGTCATCACGTCCGACTCGTTTCCTGGGAGGAGGAGGAGGTTGCTTCACTTTTGGTGGAGGCCTTTTAATCACTGGAGGGGGGAGATTTGGATCTATTGGAACTGCACCCAACTTTACAACCTCATGAAGTAGCTTACGAACAACAGTTCTAACGGATTTTTGTTTCAGAAGAGACTTATTGGTTACCGATCCATTTATGGATTCAAAACCATGAGCTAAAAGAACCCTCATAAGGTCAATAGTCCGTGCCTCATCCTCTTTATTAGTTACTAGATATCCTCTTTCACATGAGCTCCTCAGACTGCAGTTACTACAGACCTGAAAAACAAAGGCAGTTGTCTTTAAAATAGCCATTGCTAAGCAATCATAAATTTATCGAAGTGCAAATGCATATTGGACTTTCTGGCACAACAACTATCTTTAACTTGAACACCCCGTCCAGCTTATAACATGTTTAGGAAGAACATTATCCTCTTCAAAGACAATAATATGAAAGCATATGAAAAGAACAGTTTACATATTCACTTCCAAGTTTAACAGGTAGAGGATGTGACACATCCAAAAAACAAGGGCACATATACTATGAAGCCCCTGCAAACAATTGTATTGACAGATGAGATTCCAGGAAGGCAAAATTATAAGAGCATGTCACAAGATGTGATTCAAAAAAGAGCCACATGAGATTATATATCACTATTTTAAAGTATGAATATGTAACTAAGAAGTCTAAGAAAGTATCACTTACATCCCCTTCATCAAGGTGGACATGCTTCCTCAAAAGCTTTGAAGAGAAGACAACCTTCTTGTCCACGCTTGGGCATCCATAGCCTACCAAAATTTGAATATCCTGTCTCGACAATGACCTGAAATCAATTCTTTCTCGTCACAAGTCAAGCAAAGTGACCATAACTAGAATAGAATTACTTGTAAAACATCAAGAATATAAGCCTAGATTAAAAATCTTGCACTTAAAACATGTATTTTAATGATAGGCATAACAAAATAAAATACAAATTTAAAACTTCTGTTGTTTCATACATCTAGGATGTAGGAAACTGTTTACACTTGGAAAACACAGAATTAAACATATAGCCAAAAGCTTAGTTCAGCAAAGATTGAACTGTGACTATATTAGATTGTATAATTCACAGAGCTCAATGCAGCCACAGCCACTTCTTCCATTCATAATTTGATGAATGTTAATACAATTGAATTCACCACAGAACCCAAACCTACAAAGCCTGATTCCATGGTTGAATGAGCAAAAATTCTGGCAGAATTCAACACAGCCTCAAGCTAAAAAAGCTTATGCATTTTGAAAACAGCATTGGAAAACTAAACATGAAAATCTGAAACCACATCAAACCACAAAAACATCTACTCACTCATATTTGTGTAATCCCACCAAATTGCATTTAGATGTATTCCATATCCCATTACACTTCAACCAAAAAAATTGTATACATTACCAGACACAGAAAAAACTAAACCAAAAAATGCTCTTTCATTCAAGCAACCAAGTTAGAAACTTTTAGAACAAGAATATGAACTCTACCCACCAAACTCATGATATGAAACTGATCTTTAGCAAAATTAAGACAAGTAGTCAGTGAAGTCTTGAAATCCTCATAATCAATCCTCTAATCATTTTATTTCCGTAATAAGCATGCTAAATATATTAAAAAATAAAATAAATTCGTTGCTACACCTCTCAGATTCAGGAATACAATGTTACACTCAGTACTATTTCACTTTGAGAAAACAGAGAGATTGAAACAGCAAGCCAAAAAGCTTAGTTTAGTAAATATGGTACAGTGCATATATTAGAAGATCCTACAGGTTGTATTTTACAGTCCACAAAACCAATTCCAACCATTTTCTCTCATTCGTTCTTTGATAAAATAATTGTGGCAAGGAATTTAACAAAGAGAAGCAGAGACCATACTGACCTCAAAGCTTCAAACAAATTATAGTCAATCTGTACTGTACCACCAAATTGCATTTACAATCAAATATCCTATAACCCTCACAAAAAAACTTCCAAGAAAAACTCGCATGCATTTCAACAGACAGAGAAAGAAGTAAAGTAAACAACGATTTTCATTCAATTTCCGCAATCAAGTAACCAACTTTAAAACAAGAACAGAAATTCCACAAACCTGAAGATATCAAACCGGTCTTTGCCAAAATTAAGACAAGCAGTCTGTACAGTTTTGTAATCGTTAAAATCAATGCCAACACCATCACTATCGCAATCATACCCAACCCCAGAAACATCAAGTCCCAAACTTTCTACCATATTGTCCGCAACTTTCCTTCTATGATCAAAATAATTCTGTTGCACCAATCTCTCCATCAACTCTATCCACTCTGGCCATGGATGCACCAACTCCACTTCCTTCCTCTTCAACTCTATCATATCAGACTCTTCAAGATCAACGCTAGAATCACCATCATCACTTAGCCCAGATTCCAAACTTTCATTTTGAGAGAGAATCGTTTCTGGTTTTTGAGACCCAACAAGCTCTGGGTTTCGGGTAGTAATGGTTTCTGGGTTTTGCTCTTGCTGCGGGGTGTCTTTGGATTGGCGCCAAGCACGGATTTTTTGGAGGGTTTGGTGTTTTTCAGCACGCTCACGTTCAATGGAATCAATTTGATCAAAGACAAAGCTCAATCGAGCTGAGAGAGGGCTGGGTTTTGGTTGCTCAGTGGAGGGGTTATCAGTTGTGGTGGTTGAGTAGGGTTTAAGGTAAAAGTTGTTAAAGATGAGTAGAGAGAGTGGGGATTTAGGGTTTTGGGATGAGAGACTTAGGCGTCTTAAGAGAAGGAGAGAGATTGGTGTCTGTGCCATTTCTAGGGAGAGAGAAGAGAGATTAGAACGTAGCAAAAACCTTCATTGGAACCGAGAGAGGAGATGAAGAAGACGAGAGAGCAAATCCTTCTTGAGCCATAAACCCTTTAGTTTAGGTCTTAAACCCTTTTGGGTTTTGTTGTGTCCTAAGTTTTCATGGGCCTAAACAGGTAAGTAGAAATTGAGAGAGAAAAAATTATAATTCTCAAGAAAAATAAATAAATACAAACACTGTGATAAAAAATTGATAAGCCAGTATTTCTTTTTTCTCAGATGAGAAATTGAGTGTGCTTAAAAGGATTCAGGGGCAGTTTTTTTTTTTTTTTTTAACAACAATGCATCCTCAGAGCATACTATTTTTTTTTTTTCAGGATTGATTGTAACAATATATTCAATTTTAGAAGGAAACTTGAATTTTTTATTTTCAAAATCATTTATATTTGTTTAACACTCTTATATAATTTTTATTGATTTTCAAGTTATTTATATAATTTTTTTATTGATTTTCAAGTTATTTTTATAGTTTATATTTATTTTTAATCTCAATTATTTAGACTATCTAACCTAATACAAAAAAGATAGGATGGCTAGTTGGATTATTAAGAGTGTTTAAAATTATGATAACAGTGAGGAGAAATACATTAAAATAATTTTTTTTTATTTTTTTAAAATTATTTTTAACATCTGCACGTTAAAAAAAAATCTAAAAACATTAAAAAAACAATTTTAAATCAAAAAAAATTAAAATTTAAAGAAATATGATTTGTACATTGTTCCCCGGATCAACCAGCACTAGCTACGAGGTTGAATCAATACCTTTAGAGTTTAACTACTTCTCTCTCCAATATTAATGTCTCCTTCCTCTCTCAAGTCATTATCATAATTTACTAACAGAAAAAATGCTGAGTTCTCTCTGAAACATAAGTAATGGACATGGAGGATTCAATTGAGGAATGTTTGGTCAAAAGAGATGGACTCTCACAACATAAGGCACTCGCTCGTGTGTTCAAGCTTTAACGTGTACTGTAGGAGCGAGTGCCCCATGAATCCAAAGTGAAAGTAGACCAGCTTTAACGTGTAGATAGAAGATAATATGGGAAACATAATATGGCCTTCCTCGTGTGTTCAAGCAATACAT
>Ga0307515_10025910_pt1 | contig 10116 bp, 13 predicted proteins | sample 17_EM_MG_FD_194513 | JGI IMG/M metagenome (GOLD analysis project Ga0307515, IMG submission 194513) | Populus trichocarpa ectomycorrhiza microbial communities from riparian zone in the Pacific Northwest, United States - 17_EM | ecosystem: Host-associated > Plants > Roots > Unclassified | place...
TGCAGGTTATACACAATTGCATGATGTCCGATGTCTCTAGATCAACCTCCTGATAGGCTATTCTTTGCCGCCGGGCCTTCGTCGTCTGGTCCAGATCATCCAACCCTTCGCCCCCCAATGTGCGCTCCCAAAAATATTCCGTTATCAAACTCCCATAGCAACCTTATCTCTCGTCCGGAGCCCCTCTATAGATTGAACAATCAGAGTTTGCCGATGGGGGGATGCAATATCGGTGGTGGCGCGAGGGATCTTTTGGCCTTGCATCCTAGGGGATACGCCCGCAAAATACCCACTAAAACCTCCTTTGCTCAGTACAATTCGTCGGGTAGTTCCTCTTCGTTATCAAGGTAACCTCTCCACGTCCTTTTTACGAGTTTTTCGTCAGTGGTTCTCTTGCCAAATCTTACGCCATCAGTTTTCTCACTCATCATCGTCGTTGCCTCAAATCCTTCTCTCGTTCTTCATTTCCCATATAAGGTACGCCGTTTACGATACGATTATTCTATATAGGCGGTTGGCGGATATAATATTATCTAGTGTTACGGAGGCGGTGATCGGGTATCGAAAGCGTGTTCCAGTTATTATCCTCTCCGGAACGATTTGCATCGAGGACTTCGGCGGGAAAATCTGGGTCACGCCATCATCGAGAGTGCAGAGGCGTGTGGAACGCGTGTGGTTTAATTTGACCAAGACACTGGGGGAGATGTTAAAGTAGCAGGCTCTGTAGCATAGTAAAGTTGCGGCGTTGTACCAGTTCCCGTACTAGTCTAAGCGTAGTTGTAGAACCAGGAAGTTCCTCCATTCCTGATCTGTGACGCACATCCGCTCCCGCGCGCGCAAAAGAAACAACCGTCGAGAATCCTCCGTAGATACGACATCCAATCTTGGCATCATCAGTCCTTCGCAAAGTTCACGGGATAGTAAGGTGCCTATAATTTGGCGCAAGCGACGGGGGGAACTGGCGCAGGTCACCACAGAGGGATAACGTTCAGCCCCAAAAAATGAATGGTCTCGAGGGGCGTAGGGGGTGCTTTCGAGACCGACAGCGATGTTGCGTGGGCAGCAAGAAAAGATCGCGAGCTCGTGGAGAACTCGTCGATGACGATGACGAGGTAACGCACACCCCGTCAGAACTCCTGAAGCTTTTTCCTCGCCTCGCGGATCCTTGATTGACCCCCCAGGGCGGAGAGAGATCAACCGACGCTTAGCGACCGCAGCTAGAAAAGAGGACCAGCCGCCGGCATCTCGGGTAATCCTGCCGTGGGTCGAGCCAGAAAATCATTCCCATCTACGGGAGATAGAAGATCTGATCCGTCTTGAAATGAAGTTGGCAGAAGGCGGCACCCACTCGGCTATATCGCACGAAATCTAAGCAGCATAGAGCCCTCTGCAGTTCATGGTTATTTTGTTTTCTCACTTGAGAACCATCTGCTTACTATGTCGTAGGGTAGTTCGCGAAATGACAAAAAGAAGACCCGAAATTTCAGATGAAGCTACCAAAGGTTTCTGCCACCCGGCCCGTGGGTACCGCAGTACATTGGCAGGGGATTTTGTTGATGTGCCGCGCCATATGTAGAGAGCTTCCAATGCTTCGCATAATCCCCCCCAGGGATAGAACCCTGCCGACAAGTTCTTGGCGGTTACGAGCCGAGCCCCAAGGAAACGTTCCCTGAGACATTCCAGGCGTTGAACCCACTGATGGCCGTGGATCGCCAATCCGCAGCGCGACCCTCCCAAAAAAAACGGAATGTATGAGTGTGCGATTGCTTCGGGTTAATCGAGGGAGAGGGCCTCTGATGGCTTGGTTCGGTTGAGTTGGTGCCAACATCAAGCTAAAGGACTTGACCATAACATATTGAATAATTCCCTACACCTCATTTCTTTTTCGTGTCCCTGACCGATACCGTCACAGTGTCCTCGTCCTCCAGGTTGTAGCTCGCAATCGTGTTCGCGTTCGTGAGCATCCTCCCCTCATACGATATCCGGATCTTTCCTGCAGAAATACTACTGCCGGTGTGCTGCAGAATTCGTTCACGCAGCGTTGAAACCAATAACGTCAGCGGTAGGTCCGGAACGACCACAACGCCCCCGTCAAACTTCCACTCTGGTTTGGACTGCTCATTTGGTAGCTGCACGTTGACCGATATAGGATGCTATGTGACCACGGTTCAACTCGACAGTACGGGAACAAAACGCTAACTGAAGATACTCACCGGGTGTAGGTTTATCCAGTCAGCCTCAGGGTAGTACTGTCCACTAGGAAGTTTTGCAACTTTCTGCCGTTTGGCTGGCGGGAGATCTGATCCTTGTGTCTCTCCATCAATCTGGTCCGCTGTCCTCACCATACCCGTCTGCGGAATCAGGTTTGTCGGTGCACCAACTGGCGGGGGTTGGTACCCAAATGGTTGAGCAGCGTGCGGTCCCTGATAGTGTAGGGGTGGCAGCATGATCGGAGTTGGCTGCGGCTGATAGACGGAGGCAGGTTGCGGTCCAGATGATACTGTGGCGGCAGAATACGCCCCAGTTGCTTGTGGGGGAACCTGCGGCAACGAAGGTGGCGCAGGCAACTTAGCCAACGGCATCGGGGGTGCCGAGGCAGGTCCAATTCCAGGTCCAATTGCCCCTGCTTCTTGGCTAGAGAGAGTCCTTTAGTAAGTGCTCGATGAGAACTTTCCAGAAGGAACTTACGGCCCCAAGCCTTTGGCACGGTGAATGGCAGCGATTTGCTCGTCAAAGTTGACATTGGTAGAATATTTGTCCAACGTGTTTGCTTTTGTTGCAGTGTGGCCGTCCCACACGACCTTCTCACGCTCCCGCCTCTTCAGGCGTTCTTCTTCCTCTTCAACCTTCCTCCTTTCTTCGTCAGCCTCAGCGCCGAAGATGTCGGTTCGGGTACGGGCAAGATTTTTTAGCGAGGACACGACGTTAGCTCCACGTTGCAGCTCGGAAGCTTGTGCCTTCCTGGCTTCCAACGCATCTCGTTGTGACTTCCAACGAGGGTCCAACAACTCGATACGCATGTGCTCTTGGAGCTCGTTGACTGGTACTTGCTGTCCACAGATCGAGCACGTAGTCATAGCCTGTTTTTGGTTCTTCTGGCCAACTAGGTCGAAATGAACATTCAGTTTCATGGGTGATGAAACACGGTATACTCACGTTTTGGAACGTAATCGGTTCGAATCTTGATATTTCCAGTCGTCTCTGGATTCGCCGGAAGGATTTCACTTCTTTGGATAACTCCTTGTACCTGTTGCCTCGTATCCTCGGCCTCATCATCGCTTTGATCCATCGCTGCGTCCTCGTCTCCCACTACACCACCCACTGTTCCAACTGCAGCGGCAGCTTCCGCTTCCGCAGCGGCCTGTCGAGCCCGATGAGCTTCTACATCTTCGGCCGTGGTTTCCATGACCATTGCCGCCATGCGTTTCTGTGCTAATGTCATGTTTTCAACCTCTTGGACACTCATAGGAGCAGGGAGTTCTGAGTTTGCATCGGCTGCCGTAAACTCAATAGTTTGGACGATGGCGTAATCGTGCCAGTCAATTTCAGCGAAAGCAACTTTAACCTAGTGAACATCATCTCCCCAAGGGCAGAGAACCACGTACTGCGTTCAGCCTCCTGATCGTCTTTTCGCTTTTTATCCTGTTCTTCTTTAACCTTCGCCCATTTTGCATGCTGATGGGCAGCATCGAGGGTTCTCCAGCGGTCCTTGGGGTTCGTCCGCACGGAGAGAGCTTCAAGTGCGTCGTTGGATGGGTTGATAATTTTCGAGTACTGGTCCACGAGGCGGTTGAAGTATCCGAATAAAGAATGGTTCGGTCGAAGAAAGTCGAACTGGTAATTCCTGCCCTCCTTCGCGGACAACGCGGCAAGGAACGAGTGTCCGCGGCGCGCGGTAAACAAAGCGGTAAGCTTCATGATATCACTAGGGTCATGCATTGGTGAATCGTTTAGAATGAGAGCACGATGTGAGCACACGCACAGATCAACCGCAGATATGTTCGGCCAATCGAGGATGAACTGAGGGACAGGAGGCTCTTTGCCCATGTCGACCACTGGTTTCTCAGCGGGGTGGTCCGTAGGCTCCTTCGCTTCCTTTGGAGCATCTTCATCATCTACCTCACCTTTCGCAACCTTTTCCAGACGATCTCTGTAATAAGCATGATAAGGGTCGACGGGGTGGAGGAACGAGAACTTCGGGTCCTGACGCTGGTTCTCGCGGATCCTGTCCTCAAAATGGGTGGGGTTCGCGGATCTGGCGACGAAGCTGGCTGTCCTGTCAATGACAGCTGTGTGCACACACGTTAGAAAAAAGATATTTGAGTCCAAGGAGAGACAATGGAACGCACACTTGATATCGGGAGGCGGCAGGATGAGACCACCAGCCGCAAATTTGGAGATGTTTTCTTTGAGAGGTGCATCGACGACCATGTGTTCGGTCACGTCGTCCTCTGTCGGTACGGCGGCTTGGTGTGTGTCGACCGCCATTTGTATGTCGTGGGTGAGAGGGCAAACGCGTGACCTTGTGTGACGTCGACACTTGAACGGATGATGTTTGGCGCGTTTCGTGCAAGCCACATAGCTCACGGTGGTCTCCTCTGGTAACCGCAACCTAACAACTTTTATCCACATATCTGACTCAAGTATTCACCAGGAAGACACCATGGAAGTTATCCACCACAAGGAAGGCTAATGTTCGTGCCCGGTTGAAGAAGGTCGACGCAGTCATCGAGGCCGTCCGGGCTAGCGGTGTGCAGTGTGCCGCACTGGTGCGCTCCGATGTTCTTCTTTGTCGTTTTCTGTATGACCGAACGTTTGACCAGACAAAAGCTCTCGAGTTACCGAAGGAGCACGAGATGCCCCCCCAGGACAAGTACACTGTCTTCAGCCCACACACACGGGGGTATCGCAAGGGCATTCACAAGGTACCAAAATGGACGAGGGTGAGTTTTCATCCCTCCACATTATGATTCCGTCTCACGCGGATTTCAGCTCACTCTACGGACCAACCCAGAAGGCTTTTGAAGTACCTTGTCATGCCATATACATATACCAAATCATAATCCCATGTCAAAACAGCACAATCTGCACCTTTCCCGCCTTGATGCCCTGCAAAACACTCTTATAAGAGAGGATTTTGCCGAACACTTCGTCTCTCGTCTCTGGGATGTCAAGCACAGAACGCCTCTTTGCGTCTCGGTAGGAGAGGTCAATTATGATGTGTGTCAGCGCGGACACCGCCATAGAATCTGATCCGATGCGCTCAGTTGTGGTCATTGGAAAACGCGCCTTGAACCTACCCAATTCCAGCAACTTGCCGAGTCTCCCCGGAGTGCCAACTGCAGCCCCAATCCTGGTCCTCCGTAAGTAAGTGATATGGTCCTATAACATATTCGTTAGGATGTGTACGGTTCAGATCTGGAGCTTGAAGTGCAAACCTCGATTTTAATGTGTCGAGCAAAGAACTTTCCCACGTCACCGCCTTTCTCCCCTCGAAGTTTCCTGTTCTTGAGGACCCTTGTCTAGCTGCAGTGTGAGCGAACATTTAAGTAGAACGACCGGGAGAAAATTACCACATCAGCAACCCTCAGCGCAGAACCGGCAACGAAGATAAGAGTTGGCGCCCCACTAGCCTTGGGTTTTTGTGAAAGACGGAGTCGAAGGCTTGGAGTAACTGAAAGCGAGAATGGTTCAATCCCAAGTCTCCGTCTTCGATTACGAGAACCCCACCTTTGGCAATGAAATCGGGTAGCGAGTCGAGGGTCCTTTCGGCGACCCATAGGGATGTATCAATAATCGCACTCTCTTTCTGGATGTCAATCCACGGTGATTTCCCGAGCGTTCTTTGAGGACCACACTCACCAGGGATTCGGATGTCCTCAAGCTCGATACGAGACAACCTTGAAAATGATTTTGCTTGAGACCCAGCAAGGTGCTCGGCAAGTTCTGAAGGTGACTGTAGCGCGACTAGCGGGGACTGTCCGACCTGTGTCTCCTTTAACTTGGGCTTCTGCTCTCGAGTATTTAGTTTCGGATAATCCAAGGACCTGAATGTGATTCTTACCTTGAACTTCCTCTGCTTGTCTTTTCCACTTCGCTTCCGTTTGTTACTCTTCTCGCTTTCTGTCTGTGCCGCAGATCCACTTGGCTTCGGAGCGTCGTCGTCCAGGCTGAGATCACCGTGGCTGCTCCCGTGTTGTGAGTCCTCCTCGTCACCGGAAGAGGCGACGAGTTCATCCGGGACATAATCGTCTCCAAGGTCGTCCCCACCCTGGCCAGCCATAAGAAAGCAAGACTGAAAGGGCGAAAATCGAGAGGAAGAGAACCAAATTTCTGCAGGTGATCGGCGAGCCACCGATCTTTCAATGCTATCATCAGCCCCTACCCCCCCACAACCTGCCCTCCAGTCGTACGACTTCTTTTTGGTCCTTGATGTCGAGGCGACGTGTCGAGAAGGGTCTAGCATGGACTATCCAAACGAGATCATTGCAAGCATATCTAAATTGCACCCCTCGACCTTGGCTGACTGTATACCCCCAGGAATGGCCGGTCTGTCTGCTTGGATGGAGAGACAAGGCCGATGGAACTCTAGATATTATTTCTGAATTTCGGTCTTTCGTGAAGCCTGCGTGGAGACCAGAGCTCTCCGAGTTCTGCGTGCGCCTGACGGGCATAACCCAAGTTTGAGTCTCATCCCGCGATTCACAGCTGCGGTGCATCTGACGCGCCAACCACAGGACCAAACAGACAACGCCCCATCTTTTCCTGAGGTTATGGAATACATGGCGGAGTTTCTTGTGACCCATGGAATCCTTGGCGAGTCTGACCGCAGACCACTCGTCCGCTTTTGCTGGTGCTCGGATGGACCCTGGGATATCTGTGACTTTGTCATCAAACAGTGTTTTATCTCCAAGGTGAACCGGATCTTAATCTCGTTCACCCCTGCACCGACATTCTGTCGTGTTCTCGGAAGATGAAAGTCCCACCGTGGATTTCAACTCGGTTCATTGACGTCCGTGCTTTGATTTGTGGCCGGGACCGGAAGAAACACGCAAGTTTTATCATACGTTTTTATCGGTCTGTCTAGCTCATCGTCGTGTTGTATAAAGCGTACAATGAATATCGACAAACAACTACAATTATTACAGCTGGAACCGTTCATCGGACGGCCACATAGTGGGATTGACGTGGGTATGGTGCGGTTGTCCCTCGCTCTCCCCTGACAAGTACCCTTTCCGTAACGCGCAGGACGCCCGGAACATATGCCGGGTCTTGATAGAACTGGCATGCAGGGGACCTTTGTTACCAACCACAGCCGTTAACGTTCGAAAACGGTGGAAATGGATGGGAAAGGCCGGGAAAATAATTGAAGCGGAGCTTTAGTTTGTTCATAGTGCATCGCTGTAGGATATACGCACCTCTGGAGGAATAGTCCAAGATCGTAGAGGTATTATCAAGCAATGCCGATGGGAGATAGGACATGGTATACACAGAGCCTTCATTTGTTTGCCTCGACAACACCTTGGACATATTTCAGCTGTCTTGCAACAGCCTCCTTCATCTCCGCGATTTCTGTGCTATTCTTGATGATTGCCCGAATGGTCTCATCCTTCACACGTGCTACTTTCTCCTGCTGTTCACGGTATCTGTGCGGACGGTAAGTCAGGGTCACTCGGGTATGTACGTGGACTACGAACGCAATCTCGACGGCCTGAAGGCGTGACTTGGCGCCAACACCATGTGCCATGGCGGCCATCCTTGCTTGACCCATCGTTCGCTCCAATTCCGCGGCTCGGGTGTTGTTTACAGCAGCTTCCTGCTGTGCAGCCTGTTTGTCCCGGGTTAAGTGGTGTTGGATCAATGAGAAACCAGAGGTCCGTTACCTCCCGCATTTCTTCGGCCTGTTCTGTTAGGGCGTGCACCTTCGTGGCCTCCGTTTCGATCTCCTGGATGAGATCATCGCACTCGTTTACTATGTGGTCGTGGTCATCGTCCACTACAATTTTCTCCCGTTTCGCAGCATCGATTTCCATGCGGTACATCTCAGCCCATTTACTGAGTGTAGGTCGAACGACCTTGCGCATGTCTGGTCCTCTGACAAGCTGTTGCAGATCCGAGCTGGCCATGTTCAACTCGATTGTGAGGTCCTCTTCGTTCGGAGGTATTAATCCAGGAGATGACAGGAGGGTGTTATACTGGTCGATGACCTCCTCCGCGGTCGCTACGCGATTAGTTAGCGAAACCTCGAGAGACATGACCGACTTGTTTGTCTCGGTGACTTTGACTTTGAGATCTTCAACACTGCGGGAGAGGGTTTCGTGCTCCGTATTCATCCGTACGACCTCTTCTGGAGTGAGGTTTTGTACCTTGACAACGTCTGACAACCTGGCTTTTTCCGTCTTGAGCTGCTCCAAGTCGACCACTGATAGTGCGTAAGATACGGTGAGAGTTGATCGGCGAACACAGCTCACGAAGTTGCTCAATTTCTGCCTTCTCGGCTGCCAGACTCCGTAAACTGCTCTGCTTTCGAGCGTCGTGGCGACTGAGGTTTTGAGCGAACCTATCGAGGTCGCGCTTCATCAACTCATTTTGCTTTTGTTCCATTTCTAATGGAGGCTGTTGGATCGTTCAGAGGCCGTCCCACAGGGAGGTGTTAGACTCACAGCGGATGATCTCAGCTGTTCGTATTCTGCATTTTGACGAGCCAAGACTTCCGATTCTTCGTCCAAGAGAGATTGTAGCCGCTCATTTTTGCCCGCTGAGGTCGACCAGTTAGCGTTGATGCTGCGTTTTTCAGGGGCGCAAACCGACCATATCGATCTTCTACGGCCTGCAATGGGATCGCAAAATCCACCTCTCCGCTCATGTAGAGTTCGTAGGCGTACTCGAAGTAATGTATTGAGAGGGCTTGGTGGTGCATAGGATCGTCGAACTCTTCGGGGACCAGTTCCGCTTCAAGCAAGGTGAGACTGTCACCATTTAAGTAATCTTCGTAACCCTACGAGAGCCAGACATCAGGGGAGGGGAATGGATGAGTGGACTCTAGCTCGCCTTTCCCAATTCAACAAGCCAATGTAGGACCCCGAGAAGTGACGGCCATGAGTGCATGCTTGCGGGAGCGGCGAACCACTTGGGGTCGAGAGAGGAAACGTATGGGTATTCCAATGCTCTGAGTGCGTGTAATACTTCGTCTTGTAACGGGGTGTTATCGGAGAAGTTGTAACCATCGTCGATGATCAGAACCAGTTGCCGGAATATCATTTGGTAACCCTTAGCGTGGATGTTTGAGAGCGGGTTTGAGGATGTATCAAAGTCATGGGCTTTGAGCCAACCCAAAATGTCTTGTCGCATGGTCAACTGAACGTTCTTCTCCCTTAACTGACGGGGGTCCCTTTGTACAGCTATCGTCCTGCTGGGGGGGACAGCTGAACCCCCACCAGCCCATAGTGAACCTCTCCTCGGGTTATTCCTGGATGAAAAGGGTCAAGGGAGTAATGGGATGGATCTTGTGAATGCACTGACGCCTTGAGAGGAGTCTTTCCAACGTTCTGTTTTGACGTGCTCTGCAAAAGGGGGTTCGCATTGAGGGAACGGATGACGGATTGTCTAGGTTTCATTGCTGATCCAGACGCGGTGAAAACTGGGGCGTTCATGGACATTCGCATGCCGTGGGGCTGTTTCCGACCAGTGGTTGGCATCGGAAGATTTGAACGAGAGTCCGCCGAGTGTTGGAGAGTTGAGCGACGATTGAAGTTCATTGTGGTCTGAGCTAGATCGCGACAGTGGCGAGCAAAGGACGCGTCGGTTCAACAGTGGTGAATTGATCGGCAATGATCGGCCGTCCAGGGGAAACGCAGGGGTCACGGTCCGCTTGAACGTTGGCACCAACCATGACCAGCGCAGTCTCTGTTGAAATATCCGGTTCTATCGCGACGATAACCTTTAACCGCCCCAACTCTCTCAACGCCTTCAAAGCTGAGGGTGATCTTCCCTATCACTACATACTCATGGCATATCCTCACCGTGTGCGTCTCGCCAGACTATGAGGCTTTTGCCAACGCTTTGAGGAACATCGACAAAAACCCCGCCGTAGCAGTAACCATTTGGCAGGGTGGG
>Ga0307515_10025912_pt1 | contig 10116 bp, 16 predicted proteins | sample 17_EM_MG_FD_194513 | JGI IMG/M metagenome (GOLD analysis project Ga0307515, IMG submission 194513) | Populus trichocarpa ectomycorrhiza microbial communities from riparian zone in the Pacific Northwest, United States - 17_EM | ecosystem: Host-associated > Plants > Roots > Unclassified | place...
TTCTCAGTTTCAAGTTGATTCTGATATTAGCATAGAGAAACACTCTAATGTCCAAGCCTCTAATGTTGTCCCAGAAATGAACCATGTGTTGGGTTCTAAAGTTGATGAGGTGAAAGTAGGGTCTCAGCAACAAGAACAGCTAAACCTTAGACCCAAATTGAATTTTTTAAATGCTTTGAAGGGTTTTGATGTTGATGACAATGAGGGTAGCAAGACCCTTGGTAGCAATTCAGTCCGTAATCTGCACTTTGCTCCCCCTGCTATGACTGATGGTCGTTTGACAGTAGCTCCTCCACTTGATGTGTTTGAAGATGGCTGCGAACTTTGGAAATCCACCCTAGTTGGTCATTTTGTGGGGCAGAAATTACCGTATCTCATTGTTAATTCTATTGCCAAAAGAATATGGGACTTCTACGGTCTATCAGAAGTTTTATCTTTGGATAATGGTTTCTTCCTCTTCACTTTTGATTCGGTCGATCATGCCACTAATGTGCTGGAAAGAGCCCCATGGCACATGGCAAACAGGCCTTTGGTGCTTAAACGTTGGCAACCAAACATGCAATTGTTGAAAAATGATTTGGCCAGAATTCTGGTATGGGTTAGGCTGTATAATGTCCCTCTCGAGTATTGGACTATTAAGGGGTTGAGCTGTGTAGCGAGTGCATCTTGGTTGTTCAGATCAAGATCTTGCTCTTACTCTCTTTGTATTTTGTAATGTTCAAGTTTTATTTCATGTAATATTAATCTCTTGTTTATGCTTTTCATTTCCTTTTCTTTACTTAGTTAATGTATATCATTATTATGTTTTTATTTTGTTTATTTATGTTTCTCATCTTCATTATGTTTAGCTAAGTTTATTTTGTCAAGGTGAAAACGGTATACTAATGGTGTAAGAATAAGTATAATATAAACTCAACATGGACTTTAATGTTTGATACTAATATGTTTTGTATTTGTTTTTTGCGGAAACAACAAGAAATGAAAATTTCAGAAGGATATAACCTGATTAATAGTGCCAAACTCTGATACCAAATGATGCAAACCTCATGATCACGTGGTCACGTAACCCGCACGCAAAGACATCAATTCCCAAAAAGCCAAGTAAATCAGGTTTGATAGGAGTGTGACACAAAGATAACTTGTACCTGCCCGGCACCAACACTATTGGAAATGAAAATCCCCACCCAACAAATATTGATTCACAAACGAGAAGTATAAGGATGATGTCAGGAAGTTAGTTGTTTTTCGATAAGTCGTTTTTCAGTTCTTTAGAGAACCAAGGAAGGGAGATTATCCCACCAACACACAACAAGTGCGGCAAAAGAAGTTTATTGATATGAAAATTATGTAACCTTACATGTCTGATTATGCCTTTATTTATAGTGACTCCAAACTAAAAATAAACTCTAATGGACCCCTTATGTTGACTTATATGATGCCCACTTACAATTAAACCCAAATAATATAAATAAATCCTAAACTAAGAAGAAAATAATAATAACAATAATAAATCTGAATTTAATATCCTAAATATGATATGATCAAATTTGTTGCCCTTTAGAAGTCTCATATAAGCTAGGAGAATCAAATCTGAAGGTAGAATTAATTCTGAAATCTTCTTTCCTTGTAGATAGGATGAATAAGGATTCTGAAACATTTATGAATCTTTGCCACACTTGGAAACTATGTTGCAGCCCATTAAAGATCTTTATAGAGCTAGGAGATTTCCAAAACAAGTTGACACATCCTTGTAGAAAAAGAATCTTAGCCAAATAGGATGTCTACAAGTCAAAAGGAAGTAAATAACAAAATTTGTGCTGCCTCTATTGATTAGTATTGTGATGCCTTTTCGAACTCCGATTGACTTGAAATTTTAACCCAAGGTAGGAAAACCTGTACGAAGACTCCACGTAAAATTTCAGCCCGCTCCAATGGTTAGATTGAAAATTATAATTATTGTCTTGAAACTGGATAGTTGTGCATTTTACATCAAAATCTAAATTTAATTGTTTTTTCATTGCCTGGATCGTATCAACACTTCTCATCGAGAGATCGAATAGCATTGAAATCCCCAAAAGAATCCACGGAATAGTCTCCCATGCATTACTACAGTTAACAATATCAGCCCCCAAAGCCCGTCATTTAGACGAATAATTATCTCCATAAACAAAGGAAACATGTGATCCTACCATAGTAACACGTTGACATGAATAATCTGATTCGAGCTACTTAAAAGATTAACCTTTAGCACATTAGGATCCTAACATACCTAAATACGACCACTATTAGAATGATCATAGTTAAACAAGTAAGCCCAATTCTGAAAAAGAAGTCTAGAAACATTATCTTTATTCACCTCTCTTACATGAGTTTCAACTAAACCAAAAGGAGCTACTGAATGTTTTGTACAAGAGAATGAAAAGGTGAATGTTTTACGGGATCATTCAAACCTCTGATATTCCAACATCCGATAAACATAATGAACAAAGTAGAAGGATGTCGAAACCAACTACGGATACAAACTATTACCTCGAGTTTTCCCCGCACAAGGAGCCTGAGTTCTTCTTCTTATTAGAACCCCCTGATCCCTTCTTCTTCCTATTCTCAAAAGAGTCTTTGGCTTTACTTGCTAGTTGGTTATTTGAAAAACAAAGGGAATTGCATAGAAGAGCTTGTTGCTTTAGGGCAGTCATCATCCGAAACATCTTCCACTGTGGTATTCTCAATTTCAGTTGCCATACAATCTTCATACGGTAAGACCCTTTTGTTCACGAAAATTTCTGTAGCAACACTTTCTTGTGGCATGGACTGACATATACTACTTTTTAAATTCAGCAATTCACTAGTTGGGCAATTGGTAATGCAATCTACAACCTAAATCACCTATGCATTCACTAATTATATATCGTCAGCTATACCAGAGCTACTAGGCATAGTCTTATGATTGTTCTTCTTTCTCTTTCCAAAGTCATTGAAGATTGTTAAACAAATTATGCTATAAGTTAGTCCTATCAACCACCTTGCTTTTCTTAGTCTTTTTCATTACTGTTGCTTTATCATTCTGAGTAGCCGGACATGTAGCTAAGTTATACCTAAAAACATTGCAGGAACTGCACCTAAAAGTGAGCCATTCATACTCAGTTGAGATAGTAATCACTATACCATTAGGGCATTGCAGATCAAACTCCTTAACCAGCACCTTAGAAGCATCAATTTCAACACAAACTCTTGTATAAGTTAGGCATTTGTGCATTAGGGTATTGACATCAGCATGTAAGGGAACCCCTAGAGCACTAGCAACATAACTCAACCCCTTATTAGTCCAATATTCTAAGGGAACATGATGAAGTTTAATCCAAACAGGAATTCTGGATAACTTAACCTTAGAGAATTGCATGTTTGATCTCCATCTTCTAAGGACCAAATGTCTATTGGCTATGTGCCATGGATCGTGGTCTAGGATAGCAGATGCATGTTCCACCAAATCAAATAAGAATAGAAAGAAGCCATTATCAGAAGACAACACTTCTAGTAAACCAAGGGAACCCTAAATTCTATTAGCATAGATCTAACCAGGAAAGGAAGTTTTGGACCAACAAAGTGTCTAACAATGGTGGATTGCCAATGAGTATAACCTTCTTCAAAGACCTCTTTGAGAGGACTAACTATCACCCGTGCAACATCCATGGAGGGAGGTAAAAAGGATAAGTTTCGGTTTACAAAAGAGCCAACACCAATGTTTAAGCTATTCTCACCTCTAACAACATTTAAGAAATTTAACTTACTTGTCGTTGGTTTGCTAAAAAGGATAATCAAATTTGAGAGATACACTTTGTAAGGGATATGCTAAAACTGCCACATTAATATCTGAGTGTGACATCTCAGGAGTGGAGGCAGCTGGCATATTTCCTTTCTTAACTATAAATGAAGAGTGATCTACTTTCTCATCTGATGCTTTGAAAGTTTCTTTTCTTGGACATTGACCAAACTAGCATTAAATGCTTGCCCTTGGCCTGCCTCATCTTCACCAAGATGCATGTTGTTTCCTCTGATTCCTTCTAGTTTAGCAATATTTCAAGATGAAAAAACATGGACTTTATCCCCGGACATAGGTTTGAAGTCATCAGAAAGCTGAGAAAGTTTAGAATCTTGGCCTTGCAACATCTCTTGAAGTTGTATCCTCAAGTTGTGTCCGGTCAAGAGCTGATCAGAAGCAAGGGTTCCAAATCTGATCATGTAAAAGGGAAGGAAAAGAGGAGAGAGGAGAGAACATTTGTGACACCTAGGGGGCATAATTTTAGGTGTTTCTTTAGTTTTTCCACACAATTCTCATTTGACAAAGCAGGTTTGTGTGTCTTTTTCCATCAAAACCTATCATGATGAGGTTTTGTGTGACGTGGCTCTGATGTCAGCTAGCCAAGTCTTATTGAGGCGTTCGTGACAATCTGATAAAGATGTGACCTACAATGAATGGAATAATGCTTACTCGTTCATGGTGGATGGGAAGAAGGTGAATTTGTTGCCATTGAGTTCTCGGCAAGTTAAAGAGGATCAGTTGCGAAGTCAACAAAATGAGGTGAAATTGGGTAAAGGGCTTATGTTAGCTAAGAAGGGAGATATCGAGCAAGCATTAACTTCGATTGGGGTTGTTTTCACGGTATGGGTGAAACCATTATTGCAAGTAGAGAATGTGGAATTGCTAACACAAATTATGAAGTTGGTTAAGGAGTTTTCATATGTGTTTCCAGAAGAGTTACATAAGGGATTACCACCTATTCGTGGGATAGAGCAACAAATTGACTTGGTGCTGGGAGCTTCACTTCCTAACCGACCAACCTATAGGTGTAATCCAGAGGAGGCAAAGGAGATTCAAAGGCAAGTTGGTGAGCTCTTAGAGAAGAGCTATGTGCGAGAGTCACTTAGTCCATATTATATGCCTACCTTACTTGTGCCGAAGAAGGATGGAACCATGCGGATGTGTGTGGATAGTCGTGCAATCAACGAGATAATAGTTAAGTATCGATTTTCTATACCTAGACTTGATGATTTGCTTGAAACTACATGGTGTTGCGTTGTTTTTTAAAATTGATTTGATGATTGGTTATCATCAAATTAGGATGAAAGAGGGGGATGAGTGGAAAACAATATTTAAAACTAAACACGGGCTGTATGAATGGATGGTAATGCCATATGAGCTATCTAACACACCTAGTACATTTATGTGACTTATGAATCATGTTTTGCGGAAGCATATTGGATTGTTTGTTGTTGTGTATTTTGATGTTATTTTGGTGTATAGTAGAATTTTTTATGATCAGGTGGAGCATCATAGGGCTATATTTGAAACTTTGCGAGATGTTAAATTAAATGAGAAACTAGAGAAATGTCATTTCTATCAAGAAAGTGTTGTGTTTCTTGGTTATATCATTTCTAGTAGTGGGATTAAGGTTGACGAAGAAAAGATAAAAGCAATTTAAAGATTGGCCAAAATCTTCTAGTATTGCTAATGTGAGGAGTTTCCATGGCTTGGCTTCATTTTATCGGCGATTTGGGAATAACTTCAGTTCTATAGTTGCACCTTTGACCGAATGTTTGAAAAGGGAAATGAGTTTCAGTGGAGCGAGAATACACAAAAGTCTTTTGAGTTTATTAAAGAGAAGTTATGTACTACTCCTATTTTAGCACTTCCAGATTTTGCTAAGATGTTTGAGATAGAGTGTGATGCTTCCGGGGTTGGAATTGGGGTTGTGTTGCAACAAAGGAGGCATATTGCATACTTTAGTGAAAAGTTAAATGGTGCACAATTGAACTACTCAACTTATGACGAGTTCTATACCTTAATTCGAGCTCTAGTGGTATGGTAGCACTACTTATTACCAAAGGAGTTTGTTGTGATATGAATCTTTGAAGTATATTAAGGGTCAAAGCAAGCTGAACCGAAGACATGCTAAGTGAGTGGAGTTTGTGGAGTCATTTTCATATGTCATCAAGTATAAGAAGGGGCAAGTTAATGTAGTTGTCGATGCTCTTTCTAGGAGATATGCATTGATTTTTATGTTGAATGCAAGGTTAATGGGTTTTGAACAAGTGAAGTATCAATATGCTAATTATTCCAACTTTGTTAATGTGATTGTTGAATGTGCTAAGGGAGCTTGTGATGGGTTCTTTATGCATGAAGGTTACTTGTTCAAGATCGGTGGAATGTGTATTCCTTCAGGTTCTTTACAGGAGTTGCTTGTGCGAGAGGCTTATGGTGGCGGTCTTAGTGGTCATTTTTGTGAAAAGAAGACTTATGAGCTGCTAAAAGAACATTTCTTTTGGACTATCATGTTGAAGGATGTTCACAAGGTGATTGAGAGATGTGTTGAGTGCTATATGCCATTACCTATTCCGAAGCAGCCATGGATGGGTATTAGCATTAGGAAAACAAGCCTAACAAGGTTGTTATGGGGCAGACCATTAACTCGTTGTTCCACACAAATTGGGCTCTTCTTGGACCTGAATTAGATGAATTAGAGGTTGCCCTTCATGCTCTTTAGATCTCCCAAGCTCCTCTAGGTCCATCTTGCTCCATATATTATGTACAATCTCATTCAATGCTCTTTTAAGCTTCTTTGCTCTAACTCTATTAATTGGCCTAATTGCACCTCTAATGGGTCGTTGGCATGATTATGCTTGGTGTTGGGCTGATCCTCATCAGTTCATCATTCCATTTAAATCCAACATATTTTTTCACAATTTCAGTAAAAGGTGCAGCAATATTATTAAAATCCTTCACAAACCTTCTATAAAAACTAACGAGTCCATGAAAACTCGTTACCTCACTTACCAATTTTGGTGTAGGCCAATCCCGAATGACCTTAACTTTATCCTCATCCATCTCGATACCCTGCGCAGTTACAACATAGCCAAGAAACACAATTTTCTCCAAGCAAAAGGTACACTTCTTAAGATTAGCATACAATTGCTCACTACGCAATACACTAAGTACATTACGCACATGATCAAATGCTAATTTAAGTTCTTGCTATAGATCAAAATGTCATCAAAATACACAACAACAAACTTACCTATAAATACACGCAATACATGATTCATTAAACACATAAACATACTACGCGCATTTGTAACTCCAAACGGCATGACTAACCATTCATACAAACCATGCTTAGTCTTAAATGTAGTTTTCCACTCATCACCTTCATTCATCCTCTAATCTGATGGTACCCACTCTTTAAGTCAATTTTAGAGAAAATACATAATCCATGTAACTCATTTAGCATGTCATCAAGCCTAGAAATAGGATGTTGATACTTTACTGTTATGTTGTTGACGACACGATAGTCAACACACATCCTCCATGTTCCATCCTTTTTAGGCACAAGTAACACTAGCACGACACAAGGGCTCATACTCTCACGAATGTACCCCTTCATCATCAACTCATCTACTTGCCTTTGAAGCTCCTTCGTCTCTTCGAGGTTGCTTCTATAAGCCGGTCGGTTAGGAATCGAAGCTCCTGGTACAAGGTCAATCTAATGTTCAATTCCCCTTAATGGTGGTAATCAACTAGGGATTTCTTCAGGGAATACATCATCAAACTCCTACAACAAAGAAACAACCATACTAGGAATAACATAATCAAATAAGATCATCGGCTTGTTAGTGAAAAACACATATATGATTTGAGCTCTTTTTGCATAAAAATTAGGTTGTTTCTTTCATTTTTCCACACTATTATCATCACACAAGCTTACTTTCTTCACTCCTCAGGTTTTACCTCCACTCTCAACCGGTTTAATTAATAATTTAGGTTTAGCCGAATCTGATGGTCTTCTCTCACCATTGTCCTCACGTGAATTTTCACTCTTCCCATCCTCACACTCCCTTTTTAATTTTATTTGATCATTATACACTTGTTTTGGAGAAAGAGGTACAAGAGTGATGGTTTTACCATCCTTTATAATAGTGAACCTATTTCTAAACCCATCATGAATCGCCTTCCGATCAAACTGTCATGGACGCCCTAAAAGTAAGTGACTAGCATGCATTGGGACTACATCACACATAACCTCATTAGAATACTTCCCAAAAGAAAACTTATCCCAAGTGCAGGAGTGTCGAAGTAATAATAACCCGGCAAGACCGGGGTCGAACCATAGGGAGGTGAACTATATAAATTAAAAATAATAAAAGCAGAAAAGTTGAAGAGAACTTTTGAGATGTGATATTGATGTAAGGATTTTATCAAAGATAAAAACAGTTGTCAAGGTTAGAGGATCCACTAATGGTATTTCAAATAAATATAATATAAACTCTTTTTATTACTCAATTGGAAACCACACACAAAGGAGGTTCCAATCGGATGATTTATCGTTAATGGCTCATTATAAAGTATTAACATGATCATATAAATTATCTTATTTAAGTAACACTATACTTATAAATATCATCAGGCATTCATGTTGCTAACTTATGTTAACAACAAATCAAGTTCCTCGCATAACAACGATGTCGGCCGAAGACTATGAAGGGTCAAGCATTTGATGTACCAAGTGTTATACAACACAAATCTAGTTAACCATTTAACAAGCAAGGTATTAATAATTAGTAAGATAAAAAGATAAGACATGTTAATAGCAAACTTTCTTAAATATAAACATCGAAGTCCATGTTGAGTTTATATTATACATATTCTAACACCATTAGTAAAACCTTTTCAATTTGACATAATTAACTTGGCTAAACATAATGAAGAAGAAGAACATAAATGAACTAGATAAGAACATAGTTATGATGAAAAGCATAAACAAGAGATTAATGAAAGCAAAACTTAAGCATTACAAAAATATAAAGAAAGAAAGCAAGAACATGATCTTGATCTGAAAACAAGATAACTAAATACATGGCAAATGCCTCCTTTTATAGGCTAAAATTTGGGACTATTAATTGGTTGACAAACTATTTAGTTGGTGGCCAACCATTGACTTGGTGGCTGGTTTTTGACATTGTTGGCTGGTTTTTGACATTGTTGGCTGCTGGTTACTGATATTGTTGGCTGGTCAAAACGTCATTGTTAACATCAGAATTCGAGCACCTTCTATTCATGAAAGTTGTGGGCAATTGTCTTAGCTTTTCAACAAAACAATCAGAGCTCATTTGGACTTCTAGAACTCGAGATATGAGCTGAAAACCGAACAGTGTCTGGGCTGCAGGATAGATTCCGACTTCTTCGTTGTTGCTAAGATTTGAACTTGAAAATAGCAGAATTGAGTCTTGGATTCCCCATGAAAGTTTTAGGTCTATGTCTTAGCTTTCCATACATATAAACTAGACCTAAATCCAGGTCTAGAGCTCCAATTATAACCCAATGATGCGGATCAGCCCAACACCAAGCGTAATCATGCCAACGACCCATTAGAGGTGCCAATTGGGCCAATCACAAGAGCTAGGGCAAAGAAGCTTAAAGTAGCATTGAATGGGCTTGTTCAGAACTTATGGAGCAAGATGGACCTAGAGGGGCTTGGGACATTTAAGGAGCATGATGGACAGCCTTTAATTTGTCTAGTTCAGGTCCAAGAAGAGCCCAATTCGTGTGGAACAAGGGGTTGATATGTCCGGCCCAATACCAACCTTGTTAGGCTTGTTTTTTTCCTAATGCTACAAGAATAAAAAGTCAGCAATTTATTCTCCTAATTAAGTAAGGAAGTTGGCCATATCTTATTCCTAAAGAGGGGAGGACTATTTAATGATTTTCCAAACTTAGGAAGGAAAGTAATTAAATCAGCAACGAAGGGGGAAATTTGTTTTCTTATTTGTCCAAGTTAAACAAGGAAATCCAAGCTAATCAAGGACATCAAAGGAAGGGGGCAGTAACACAAATTTTTCAAATCAGATTTTTCCTAGTTTATGTAGGACTTCTTAAGGGTGACAAATCTGATTCTAGCATATTTAGGATGGTAATTTTTGGATTTTTATTTTTTTTTATTTTCTTAGTTTTTGGGTTATTATTACTTATTTGGGTCAATTGTAAGTGGGCTTCATATAAGTCCACCTAAGGGGGGTCCATTAGGGTTTCTTTAAGTCTAGAGTCAGTATAAATAAAGGCATAACCAA
>Ga0307515_10025914_pt1 | contig 10116 bp, 10 predicted proteins | sample 17_EM_MG_FD_194513 | JGI IMG/M metagenome (GOLD analysis project Ga0307515, IMG submission 194513) | Populus trichocarpa ectomycorrhiza microbial communities from riparian zone in the Pacific Northwest, United States - 17_EM | ecosystem: Host-associated > Plants > Roots > Unclassified | place...
TCGATCGTAAGGGTCGAGGGCGTAAGGAGGTGATATACCTACGCGTAGCTGACATAAGCTGTACGCGAGGTGTACGCGAGAGCACGGGGCTCTCCTATGGAGGCCCCTGCGGTGGGGTTCCGTGACATGGGTATTACCGACCCATTATGACGTCTAGTTCCTATATAGATTAGCGTTATACTAAGCTATATTGGCATTAGGCTATATAAAGTTATTAAGCCTTAATCAGCAGGAGGTGGATAACGTGCTCCACCAGCGAGCTGCGAACCCCAAAAACCACCAAAATCGGAAAAACTGCACCTTAATATCTCAACAATGGCTTAATAATAAATTCCGAAATTCTATAATTAGCTTTTTAAACCTATTTTAAACCTCTTATTAGATTTAAAAAGTAATGTATTAAATGGTTCTAAAGATATTGCAATTTAGTTTAAAATTGGGGGCCAAAACCCGCCAAAACCCGCCAAAACCCGATATTTCAATAACGGCCACGCTTATTATGCTAGAATTTTATTAGGAGTCTTAATATAGATATAAAAGGCTAATTATGAAATTTTAGAATTTATTGTTAAGCCATTGTTGAGATATTAAGGTGCAGTTTTTCCGATTAAACGAAACTCTGGAGGTGGATTTTGTATTAACCCCATCTATTATATAGGGCCCTGCTACTTGTAAAATATGCCACACTCTCGTTTTATCTTCCATATTTCTGGTGAAGATGTATCAAGTGGTACTTGTTTACTTGTTATTCTAGAGTTAGTTGCAGGGACTAGTAAGGCTGTCGTGTCCAATTACGAGTAGCTAATACCCGACCTAATAAATACCCCTGTACAAATTTCCTCAGCAGCTGTGTTTTCGACTGACTCAAACTCTCTGGCCTCCAGGTATTAATTCCGATAAACTGAAACGCTTTGACGGGCATGGTTCTACTATGGTATCCGGCGAAAGTATTGTGCGTTGCAGGGGTTCCTTGCAGAGCATTTTACACCAATAAGAAAGCCGGTTTGTATAGAAAACATGAACCTTCTTAATTATCCTCCTTTTTCATTTGCCGCAAAAGTGAATTAAAAATAAGCCGCAAGCCACCCAACCCCCCTGCAACGCACCGACAATGTATAATACTTTCGCCAGATACCATAGTAAACGTACCACGATTAAATATGGGCCTTTCCAGGCATCTTCGAGCCCGGTCGAAAATGGCATGAAAAGCGTTCTGCAAATGAGTGCGACTAAGCATTGTTCGGAATGCTTGATCACGTCTATTCAGGTCAGAAAATCCTTTTAGTTTCGTGCATATTTTACAACGCTGATATCTGGTGCTGTCAGGTTGGCCTTAAGTATCCTAACAGATCTTAGGAATGTGGCCACATCATACTGTATTAATACAGCCTTGGGAAACAGGACACCACTTGCCCCAATTCTGTCGAGTGTTTCTTTGCCTTGGGGAATGAAAGAACCGTAGTAGACCTGCCGGTCCAGGTCGGATTTGGTGATTACCCTGTTCCTGTTCTAGTTGCCTACCACCTTATGACTTCATACTATTTCTATTGCCTTTCTATTACCTATTACCCAATGTCGATCAAGTGGCTATGAGGTAACAGTTTCAAATCGACGTCAGTCTTTGCCACCTACTTAGTGTATATAGTGAGGCTCTAGGGCATCTTGCAATGAGACAGAGTCATCATTCTTTTGGTCTTCTGATCGACAAGACCTCACTGGCAATGGGTAAACTTTTCAAATGTTAAAGTACTCGGTTCACGCTTTAATAACACTGATAAGGACCTCCAAAGCTGGCTACTATCTTTCGTCCACTGTTAATATTGCTCTTCTCGTCGAGCTCATGAACTCGGATGTAGGCCGTTGTTATCATAACTTTTGAATACGTCTCCTCTCACACTTCTGGGTTTCGCAAGCTGACCCCGTCACGGCTTGATGTAGCAGGCTGCGTTAACGGCTCCGAAGTTCTCGCCATTGCGAGCTCTGTCTTTGAGTACTCCTCAACGACCTTCAAAGCGAACCTCACAGGCCCGATCACATTCCTTACTGGATATCTGCATGACGTCTTCAAGAATGGTGAAAGTATATGTAATTGCACCGCTCTATATGGCGAGACGCCCGGATATGTGGAAGATAACACGAGAATGGAGATGATGCATATATCATCCATATCAGCATGCGAGAATGTTGGTGTGTTGGGTGTAGGGGATGATTTGGAGATTACGGCACATTACGGTACGCGGGAGTACATGTCGATGATGAATGCAGATAGCACGCTGATACCTGTGATGGGAATCTCGATCATTTTTGTCGTGATTGTATCCCTTAATCCGCTGGCGTCCATGGAGTAAAGTGGTCCGTGCAGAACGCCCGAATCCAAACAACGCGTACAGTCGATTACGTTGATCTAATTGGCTAATTCTTATCGATAACGAATGGACGAATCTCAGCAGGTTAAGGGATACGAAAGATGCGTCACATGAAAAGAATTTCTAAATTTTGCAGGTGCTCTACTTAAAGCTGTCACTGTTTAGGGAAAAGGGAGGTCGTACTCTAGGGTTACGCGCTGCTCTTACGGTCATTACAATCAATTTTTGCGGTTGAGAGGTGAAGGAAAATCATGCGATAAATTTTTGTGTAGTTTGGCCCCATAACATGAGATAGGGTTATGACGGTTCCTAACAAATTTCGTCTGTGCGCAATTTTGATGTTCCAAACGGTCATAACGGTCATAACCCTATCGCTCACGTTACTCGTCTGCCCTCAACATCTCTTTTTACTGGGATGTTTGACTGGAAGCGTTTAACTCCAAGCTTCAGCTATCAATCGGGCCGATCTGATGTTAAGACGGGACCCGAATAATTTCGGTCGGTGCCATTCAGGAGACTCACGGGCTGCACACTTAAAATTAGAAACATCTTTACGAACGGATTTCTTGGCATCGACGCCATCTCGGGGCTGAAAACTCAGGGGCTCGGAAACAACATGCGGGAGACAACGCCTTGTGTACAGCAGATACAAGGATGTTCCCAATTAACCTCGTCTTTGTGTATAATAGGGCGGCCGTTCTGGCCCCTAGCGCCGAGGCTCCTTCGAAGAGCCTTTAGGAATTTTTTTTAAAATCCGCTAACAACTATGTCTTTTTCGATTACCCGCTAATATTTTTAAAAAAAAGAACCCTATCTGCCTTCAGCTACTTTTTTGCATACAATCAACCAGTCTCTCTCGCTATGGCACATGCAGAAAAACGACATGACGTACAGCCTAATGGCTTGAACGACTTCCGCCAGATACTTGAAGCAGTATTGCAGGCAAATCAGACACTGATCGCCCAGAATAACGCTTTGCAGGAGCTTCTTAGCCGGGTGAATTCTTCATCAAACTCAAGAACGACGGTGCGATCCTCTCTCGCGGTCGAAGCAAACGCTAGTGGGCCAAGAATATCCAGGCTTCTTATAAACGACACCCAAAATAGTGCGGAGCAGGCCAACTCAAAGATCTGGGAAGGCATTTTCAGCATCAGCGCCCAGGATTCCAGTGAGTTTATGCGGGCCTTCTATCATTGGACGCGCCCTTCCACAATGCAAGAAGTCTTGAATGCTGGCCAGACATGGACCTCTTGGAGCTATGCAGCGGCTTTCCCGGAACTTTCTAAGTTTTTGAAGCGCACTTCACCAGACCACCGGTGCCATTGTCAGGTTGAGATCGATGATTTGTCCAGCCTTTATGGCCAAAGGGTTTCAGTGCCCTATAGCGAATCTAAGAACAAGATAGATGCTTTTTGGAAGACAATCAAGAATCGCCTTGCGTTCTCTTCCACTCTCTTGAATACAGAACCTGATGAATATGTTTCTGCTCGTCTTTTCAAGATTGTTGATCTTTCACCATTGGTGCTCACGGCATTATTAGGATCTACGCCCCAGTAAGTGCTATAATCGAGCCTCTATCAGTCCATTTTCTTGGGCAATAGTACTAACATGGCCAGGTCTGATCTGAGTTATATGGCGGCATTTGTCGAGCGACATCTCAAATTGACAAACTGGGGAAAAGTAAGCTTGTTGAAGTTCGGAGATATTGTAAGAGTCCACAATGATAATACCTAAAGGGTTTCCCTGACATAAAACGTAGGATTGGAGCTCATACACTTTCGAGTACCATTTTTCTTTTTACTACGTTACACCGGAGTACTCTGAGACAGATTCGATTAAATTTGATCCGAGAAAATGCCGCAGATCTGCGCCTTTCGGAAGAGAAATGGCAACGAAAACACGCTACGTTCACGAAGAGACATTGTCTTTCTTGTTGGTTGGGCATTTTAAGGACGTTACGACTTGCGTACAGCTTGCGGAGTCTTATTTCAAGTTTGACCCTTACGCAAAGAAAGCCCTATCGCATCCATTCCGCCACTACGACTTGTCACAGTCACCTGCATTGATGCTTCTATCATGGATCTCAGTGGGATTACATCACGTTCTGTGGCGTTGGCAGAGTGCCATTGAAGCGGTGGAAAGTGAAATTAAATCATCAGTTAGTCCAGCTGAGCAAAATTATTGGAATATTAGGACCGTCACTCACTTATAATATAGGCGCAAATTGTTTTTATGAAGGATAGAAGTGGTATGTGCGATTGGCCAATTAAGATAAAATTTTGCTAACTTAGACAGATCTTATGGCAGACGATCCACAGTTTTCACTTTCCAAAACATACTTTTGGGCACTGCAGGCATACAAGCTGTTCGAAGAAACTCTGCTAGAGACTATTGCTACATGGAAAAAATTCAAGGCTGAGTCATTACCGAGACTCCGTGATCCGAGAGTTACGCTGGACGATTGGCAAACTAGCATTCAAGACATTGACGACGCTATTAAGGAATTAGAGGTAAAGGTAACTCGAATTCGAAAACGTCAGAAAGAAGTCAAAGATCTTCGGACTGGAGTAAGCACAGCGTTCTTCATTCACGGAATTCTATGTTAACAAGCGTTAAAGCTCATATCTGCATCTACTCTATTCGATAGCCGCACTACGGTCCGGCAGGGGGAAAACATTCGGCTTCTGACATACATCACTATTCTATTCTTTCCACTTTCCTTCGGCACGGTACGTCGTATTCTGTCTTACATATATACTGTGAACTGACGCTCATGTCTGAGCAGAGTATATTCGGGATGCAAATTATGGGTAACAGTTCTAAAGTCACCACTGCTTTCGCGATTACCCTTCCGGCCATTACCTTAGGAACCGCTCTCCTTGTTTTCAATCTCCAGAATATGTTAGATACCTTTAACGCCTTCTCCGAGCAGTGCACTACGTGGCTCCGTCAACGTATGCGGCATCATCGAAGGAAAGGTTGGAAAGACCGAGCTATTGCATTGCATGAGGATGAAGCCGTAACACGTGCCCCCGTACGAAAAGCACGCCGTCAATCGAGTGGGTGGGCATACGCCTTGTTCATGCTAGAACACCTTTTCGTGTCTCTTCCTGTTAGCGAGATTATTATCGCTCTGAGTTATGTAGGCCTACTCAAAGAAGGTCAAGTGACCGTACGCTTCGGAGCGAGACACCGAAGCAGTCCATCAGTCATGATTGAGCATGGGAGTGAGGTCGATAACTCGGAAAGTACAATTCGGCGGAGAAGAGCTGAGAGGATCAAGGAGCGGATCTATCAGTCTCTCGAAGAAGAGAAACAAAGACAGCAACAAGAGAAAGACAACGAGCGAGGGCCGGTGATTGCCGTCTTTATCAAAACCCGGCGCAGGATGTTGGAAAGAGTGAAGAAGATACTGAAGGTAGTTTTTGGGGTTGTCCGTGGTCTCTTCATACCACTTTGGATATCACTTCTCATATTGGAATACGCCTTCCTCATCGCATTCCTTGCATTCAAACCTAGAGGTAAACCATCTGATACCAATCCCCTTGCTACTCTTGCGAAGTTGTCCCAGCCAGCCTGCAAGCCTATCTGGGTCCAAGCTTGGGAGGCTATGGGGCTGGATGCCCTCGTCCGCATAGATCGTCCATCTACTAGTCTTAGCCGCGACGATACACGTGCTATATCGGGAGTTGCCCGGGTTGCGGCACTTTTTACCTGCCGAGCAACAAACCCTCGTGATACGCCAGGAACGCCACCATCAGGTATGGCTGCTACGCAATGGGCCGGACTTCCCAGGAGCAGTTTACGGCCATACCAGTCGGGCCATGTCATGTCGGCATCGTCACCAACCCCAGACATTGCTCTTGTCCATCTAAGAAGACAGGCAAGTGATGAAAGGACGCTCCGCCCCGATCTCGAAGACGAAGATGTTTGCCAGTCTGCACCGGTCTATTAGGGAGGCTCTAGAGTATTGCCATGTGCTTTCCCCGCATTTTCTTATCAGTCGGTTATGCTTTAAACGCTAGTAAGATAGAAAACCGAAACCTAAAAATGGCCAGTGGCCCTTCCAATCGAACGCTAGACGGTCGATTCCAAATCTTCATTTCTGGCCGTTCAGCTGCCTTGTGACTACGCTGTGACAGGATGCGTATTTCCACCGTTAAACCTCGCCTTTGAGTTACGCAGCTAGCGAAAACCTTACCAAATAAGGAGGCGAGCGAGATACAGCCATGACCGCATATTGAATTGTTTTTGGGTAATTTTGGTTACATCACAGTTTTTGGCGTACCTGCTTTACTTATATAGATGTCTGCTCAGTAAATCATATTACACGCAAACTCCTCTTTCCATCGCTGCCGATTAGAAGTTCAGGCCACCTCGTGCACACTTTCTGATCTTTTTATATTCAAAAATTACTCTACTTAAGGAGCAGACGGCAAACTGGCTGCTGTTTTTGGTTTTCCGCAGCCGACTTGCTAAAATCCCGCGCTGCTCTAACACTCGCGTATTACTATACCTGGGACCCTGGCCGACTGCTGCGGGAACATCAAAAAAGAGCGAGTGAGACGTCAAGTTGTCATTTCAAGAATCGCTTCTGATTCTCGCTCTCACTTTCTGCGCAACCCATTTGGGGAGCAGAAATGGATGCTCTCCGTCCCCTTGTGACTCAAGATGGCGGTCCTTGTATTTTGTCGTCCACCCTCCCTTCTCTATCCTCTTTCCTCCAAACCTCTCATTCTCAACCACCTCCCTCTCTCACTCCATTTTTCCTCTTGTCCCTGCTAATGCAGTTGCTTGGGCAGGCAGGCTCTTCCCAACATCTTCTGCTTTTCTCGTCTGCTTTAATCGCCATCGTCGTCTTTTTTGCCAGATCTGGTCCGTGTGCGCCGTCGTCAACCGGCACCAAGCTCTTCTTCCGACGACAGCGATGGGTCAGATTTTCAAGAGTCTTCTTCCAAAGGACACCTGCTACTATGGGTGTCGCGAACTCCACCAAGACGGAACCTGTCAATATCATGTGATATGTGATTTTACTGCCATGTGTGATTCGAAACGCTGGCACTGCAGAGATGTTCGTACAGCGTTGGCTGTATCAGGCGACCACGACGAAAGGGTCAACATCTCTCCTCCCAAGCCGCGACAACGGATTGCGGAATATCTCAAGGATATATAGGATTACATCGACAAGGTCAAGGACGGTGACATTTGGCACGAGGATCCCTGTCCCTTCTACCGGTAACCGTGGTGGAAAGCCGGGGTGAGTGAATGGAATCGCTTCCATGTTATCTATCAGGACTGTTCTGGTAGTTATGTCGCAAGAAAGTTGAATGTTTATATCAGTATGTGCACAGCCATACGTTGATTGAAATGAGTTAATCTCACATATACATCCGGATGTATATGTGGTGGGAGTCATCATTACCCATTTTCGAGGACGACCAGCCGAAGTTGAGAGATCACTGATTTAACCAAAAGGATTAGTCGGAGAGGATCAGAGCCATGTCTCCATCCTTGGAATTTTTTTTTATATCAAGGTATTTGTGGTCGAGGAGTTTGCGGTCGACAGAAGATCGAACTGTGATCTGCACCAAAATAGATTACCGTTCCCGTTTCACGAAGGTCCCTATCCGAATTGGATTAGCAAATGACGTCTCCTCAGTCAACTTAAATGGGACAGCACGCCTCAACATTTCAATTCTAGAGTGATCACTAAGATTAAGTGGGCTACTTTGTTGTTCGCTCTTAATTTATCTGGGTTCTCGATCGGCTGGAATAGAACGGAAGCTTCTCGTTATCTCAATTCGAGTAAGATCTTATTTCGTATTATGATGTCGTCTAACCAGGAATTTGGCTGGTGTTTCTCTGGGCGCCTAGACCGCGATAGCATCTCAGGGCCGTAAGACATGACCTCCTTCTTCCATCCCAGGGCCTCTATGTGCAAAGCTGAGTAGCTTCAGATGATGGGGTGAGCACCACCCCCGGCCTGAAATCCTCGTGCCTCAATGTGAGAGATGTTGGGTAGGGTCACGTGTGATACAAGTGAATTAAAAACGGCCTTTTCCCTTCTGATCTAGTTGACCATTCACTAAAGGGTGGCTATTTACACAATTGTGAACATTTACCAAGCCATTCACTAGGTTGAGAATCAACCGACAGTAACACCAGCAATCACTTCATTTCCATATATTTGAGAACCCGCCATTCGGCTAATAATCAGGTTCAAACACAGCCCGCTGCGCAGCAAGTTTCGACTTCCTCTTACCTTTCTTAGGAGCCGGGGAAGGGGACAAAATTTCTTCCTGTGGTTCATCCGCTACTCCTGACTCCTCTGCGGGAGCGGAAGGGGCTTCCTCAGAGGGTGGGCTCGTGCAGATGTGAGACCTATTGGTAGCATCTGACATTGAATCATCAAATGCCTCATTAGAGTCGCTAGGATCGTAGTCTGCGGAGCTAGACGTGGTCCCTGATTGAATCGTGCTATCGTCCGCATCTACCTAGCATATGAGTGATAGTTCAGTAATGGACAAGCCAGGTGCGGTCTTACCAAGGATTCTGACGCCGATGAAGCGCTTGCAGGTCTTAGTGCCTTTCATGAGAACTTCCAGTTGTTTGTTCAATTGTTCGCGCTGGGCGCGGTTCTCCTCAGACTCTCCAGCGATGCTAGTCACGAGGTCCGCGGGCATGGAAGTGACAGTGATAGGAGAGAAGATATCATAGAGCGGGGAGATGAGTTTGGCTTCGATAACCTCGATGGCAATGTCATCGACGAAACGTTTCAAAGCAACCTGTCAAGTACGCAAGAAAGTATCAGCCAGGGTTTTGTAGAGGTAGGGGCAGGATGCGCAGGAGAAATAGTTGACCTTGTAGTAAGCCTCCATGCAGTCCAAAGCTTCGGAACACGCAAAGCGGGTTATGTCAGGTTCCGTACGTTGCACGAGAGTTGTCACAAGCGCGCGGAGATTATTGCACTGGTTAAGATATACCGACTCAAGGGAAGAGACTCCGAAGAAATCTTTTAGGATCGTCGTGTATTCGTCCATGCTTCGTTCGCTGCGAACCTTCTGGAGAGCTTCAGTGAAATAATGGTTGTATGTGATTGGATGACGTTTCTGATGCGGCATGAGCAACTCAGTGGTTTTTGCATTCAATATTCCCAATAGCTGATTCAAAGCAGGCTCGAAGATCTTTTGAAAGAGTGCTTTGGAGGTTGCGGCATCAGCGACGTAGGTGGTTGTAAAGCTGAGGAATTCTTTAGCAGCCTTCCAGACTTTTTCGATGTGACTCCGAGTTATTGCTTCCCAGGGAGTTGATTGTTCCAGAAACAAATCTGCCACTATCATGGGATTAAAGGTTCCCGGTAACTCCCGACCCTTGGTCCTCTGCATCAGGTGCTCTATATGATCCATGAATTCTTCTCTCGTGGTTGAAATCACGCTTCGGGAGACATGGGTGTTGCCTGTTGACTTGGTAATCTCACGACGATGACCTCGTCTAGTGATATCCCCCGCAAAGTCTAGGTTGAGGTTCTGTACCACGGCCCGTATGCGCTTTTGATAGCCGGGTTCAGATTGAGCATCCCCAAAGAACGTATCGTTATACGTGCCATCCACAGACGCTTTAATAAGAGACTGGAATGATTGACTGATATGGAGTAAATACAGTCGCTGTTCGTCCAAGGTAGCTCGAGGCTCCCCAAGCTTATCCAGTCGACTGCGGCAAGCATTGGATTTGATTTCGATTTCATCGATCA
>Ga0307515_10025915_pt1 | contig 10116 bp, 9 predicted proteins | sample 17_EM_MG_FD_194513 | JGI IMG/M metagenome (GOLD analysis project Ga0307515, IMG submission 194513) | Populus trichocarpa ectomycorrhiza microbial communities from riparian zone in the Pacific Northwest, United States - 17_EM | ecosystem: Host-associated > Plants > Roots > Unclassified | place...
GCAGCACATGGATGGTCACGGCCGTCTGGTTGTCATCGGCCGTCGAGAACACCTGCGAGGCCCGCGTCGGGATGGTGGTGTTCTTGTCGATGAGCTTGGTCATCACCTGGCCGAGCGTCTCGATGCCCAGCGACAGCGGCGTGACGTCCAGCAGCAGCACGTCCTTCACCTCGCCCGACAGCACGCCGGCCTGGATGGCCGCGCCCACGGCGACGGCCTCGTCCGGGTTCACGTCGCGGCGCGGCTCCTTGCCGAAGAAGTCCTTCACGTACTTCTGCACCAGCGGCATGCGCGTCTGGCCACCGACCAGGATCACCTCGCCCACTTCGTCGGCGGAGAGCCCGGCGTCCTTCAGCGCGATGCGGCAGGGCTCGATGGTCCGCTTGACCAGGTCCTCGACCAGCGACTCGAGCTTGGCGCGGGTGATCTTCACGTTGAGATGCTTGGGGCCGGAAGCGTCCGCCGTGATGTACGGCAGGTTCACGTCGGTCTGCTGGCTGGAGGACAGCTCGATCTTGGCCTTCTCGGCCGCTTCCTTCAGGCGCTGCATGGCCAGCGGATCCTTGCGCACGTCCACGCCGGATTCCTTCAGGAACTCATCGGCGAAGAAATTGATGATGCGCAGGTCGAAGTCCTCGCCACCGAGGAAGGTGTCGCCATTGGTGGAGAGCACCTCGAACTGGCGCTCGTTGTCGATCTCGGCGATCTCGATGATGGACACGTCGAAGGTGCCGCCGCCCAGGTCGTACACCGCGATCTTGCGGTCGCCGCCGGCCTTGTCGAGACCATAGGCCAGCGCGGCCGCGGTGGGCTCGTTGATGATGCGCTTCACTTCAAGACCCGCGATGCGGCCGGCATCCTTGGTGGCCTGGCGCTGCGAATCGTTGAAGTAGGCCGGCACCGTGATCACGGCTTCGGTCACGGTTTCACCGAGGTAATCCTCTGCGGTCTTCTTCATCTTGGCGAGCACGCGCGCGGAGATCTCCGGCGGCGCCATGTTCTTGCCATGCACTTCGACCCAGGCGTCGCCGTTTTCGGCGGCCGAGATCTTGTACGGCACCATGTGGACGTCCTTCTGCACGACGTCGTCCTTGAACTTGCGGCCGATGAGGCGCTTCACCGCGAACAGGGTGTTCTTGGGATTGGTCACCGCCTGGCGCTTGGCCGACTGGCCCACCACCACTTCATCGTCCTTGGTGAAGGCGACGATGGAAGGCGTGGTGCGGTCACCCTCGCTGTTCTCGATGACGCGCGGCTTGCCCGCTTCCATGACGGCGACACAGGAGTTGGTCGTCCCCAGGTCGATACCGATGATCTTGGCCATATGCGTTTACCCCGAAAGAAAGCCGAAAGAGTGAATGGATGCGCCGTATGTGGGAACTGGAGCGGCCTGCTTCAAGTAGCGTCCGGCGCGCGGGCCACCAGCACGCGCGCCGGGCGCAGCAGGCGGCCATTGAGCTCGTAGCCACGCTGCACTACCTGCAGCACCGAGCCGGGCTCTGCAGTGGCCGAGGGCAGCATGGCCATGGCTTCGTGGCGCTCCGGGTCGAAGGGCTCGCCTACCGGATCGATGGTGTTCAAGGCGAAGCGCTCGAAGGCACGGGACAGCAGTTTCAGCGTGGCTTCCTGGCCGGCGGCCAGTGTCGCTGCGTTGGCACCGGCTGCGCTGGCTGCGGCCTGCTCGAGGCTGTCGGCAATGGGCAGCAGCTCCTGCGCGAATTTTTCCAGCGCGAACTTGTGTGCCTGCTCCACATCGCGGGCGGTACGGCGGCGGATGTTTTCGACCTCCGCGGCCGTGCGCAGCAGCTGGTCGCGATGCTGGCTGGCTGCCAGTTGCGCGGCAGCCAGCTCGGTGCGCAGCTGGGTGATCTCGGGCGACTGGGCTTCGCCTGCCACCCCCGCATCGGGTGGCGCGGCCTGTTCCGGATCGATGGGGCTTTGGTCAGCGCCGGGTTCCGACATCATATCTCCGTAAAATCAATCACATGGGAAGGACGATTAATCCCCATGCTGAACAACACCGTGGAAAACAGGGCGGAATCTGGGGGTTCAGCGACGGGAATTCAAGGCCGCGCCGAGTAATTTCGCAGTCAGGTCCACCACCGGGATCACGCGCTCGTAGGCCATGCGCGTGGGGCCGATCACTCCGATCACCCCCACAGCACCATTGTCGGAACTGTAGGGCGCGGTTACCACGCTGCAGTCATCGAGGATCTGGTAGCCGGATTCACGGCCGATGAAGATCTGCACGCCCTGCCCATGCAGCGAGGAATCCAGCAGCTGCAGGATGGCGCGCTTCTCGTCGAAGGCCTCGAACAGGCGGCGCAGCTTCTCGACGCTGCCCAGCTCGCCGTAGCCCATGAGGTTGCGTTCGCCGGCAATCATCAGCTCCGGGTCATTGCGACGCGGCGCCTCTCCGAACAAGGTCTGCGCGACGGAGATCGTATCCACCATGCCCTGGTTCAGCTTCTCGCGCATGTCGGAGAGCTGGTCGATCAGCTCCTGCCGGACCTGCTCCAGCGTGCGGCCGCGGAACTGCTCATTGAGCATCGCGGCGGCGCGGCGCAGCTCCTCGGCGGGGATCTGGCGATCCAGCTGCACCACGCGGTTCTGCACTTCGCGATCATCGAACACCAGGATGGCCAGCGCGCGCTTCTCGGAGAGCGGCAGGAATTCGATATGCGTGAGCGAAGCGGCCTTCGGCGCCTGCAGCGATACGACACCGGCCATCTGCGTCACGCTGGAGAGCAGCTGCGAAGCGGTGGAGACCAGCGCGCGGGAATCGGTCGCCGCAGACAGTTGCGAGCGCAGTTCATCCGCGGCGATCGCTTCCAGCGGCCGCACTTCCAGCAGCGTGTCTATGAAGAAGCGGTAGCCCTTGGGCGTCGGCACGCGCCCGGCCGAAGTGTGCGGACTGCTCACGAAGCCATAGGCCTCCAGATCAGCCATGACATTGCGGATCGTGGCGGAGGACAGCGCCATGCCCGAATCACGCGACAGGCTGCGCGAACCCACCGGCTGGCCATCGCGGATATAGCTCTCTATCAGCACCTTCAGCAGCTGCTGGGCGCGTTCTGAAAGCTGGGATTCGTCGCGGGGGTCGGGGCTCATAAAGAGTGCGGAACGCTAGCCGCGTGGGGCGTGGCGGGTCAAGCGCCGCCAACCTTGCGGATTTGCTCACAAAAGCAGTGCGAAAACGCCCCTCGCCACTCCCCGCCCCCCCATAGACTAGGTTCATGGAAGGCCAGATCCAGACCTGTGCCCTGCTGGGGCGCTTCGCGGAACAGACCGTGCACGAGACGGCGGCAGCCCTGCTGCCGCAGCTCGCCGCGCGGGGCCTCACCACGCTCATCCAGCACGACGCCGAGGGGGCAAATTTTGGCACCCTGGCCACGCCGGTGGATGACATCGAACTGGTGGCGCGTGCGCGCCTCGCCATCGTGATCGGCGGCGATGGCTCGCTGCTGTACGCCGCCAGGATCTTCGCGGGCACCGGGGTGCCCATGCTGGGCATCAACCGCGGCCGGTTGGGCTTCCTCACCGACGTGATGCCGCAGGACATGGCCGAAAGCATCGATGCCGCACTCGGTGGACGTTGCCAGGTGGACCATCGGCCGCTGCTGGAAGCACGATTGATCACGGCCGACGGCAGCGAGCGCCGCCGCCTGGCACTCAACGACGTCGTGCTGTCGAAGTGGGCGACCGGGCGCATCCTGGAATTCGAGACCCGGGTGGATGGCCACTACGTGAACACCCACGGCGGCGACGGCCTGATCGTTTCCACGGCCACCGGCTCCACCGCCTATGCGCTGGCCTGCGGCGGCCCCATCGTCGATCCGCGCCTCGATGTCATGCTGGTGGCGCCGATCTGCCCGCACACGCTGGCCGATCGGCCCATCCTGGTTTCGGGACGCAGCATGATCACCGTGGTGCTGCATGAACGCTTCGACACGCGCGCGCTGGTGGCCTGCGATGGCGTGGTCATCGGCGAGCTGCTGCCCACCGACCGGCTCGAAGTACATCCTTCCGACCAGCGCATCACGCTGCTGCATCCGCCCGGCTACGATTACTTCCGCCTGCTGCGTTCCAAGCTCCACTGGGGCCGCGGCGGCAACGATCTCAACTAGAGGCCACAAGCCATGCTGACTCACCTGCAGATACGCGACCTCGCCATCGTCGATGCGATCGAGCTGGATCTGTCCGGCGGACTCACCGTGCTGACGGGCGAGACCGGTGCGGGCAAATCCATCATCGTGGATGCGCTCACCCTGGCCTGCGGCGCACGCGCCACGGCGGATCAGGTGCGCGCCGGCGCCGACAAGGCAGAGATCGCGGCCACTTTCGACATCCGCCAGGCACCGGCAACTCTGCGCGCATTGCTCGAAGAGCAGTCCATCGCAGCCGAAGACGAACTGCTGGTGCGTCGCGTGATCAACAGCGATGGCCGCTCGCGCGCCTATCTGAATGGCCAGGCCGTGCCGGTGCAGCAGCTCAAGGAGATCGTCGGCAACCTGCTGGACGTGCATGGCCAGCACGAATTCCAGTCGCTGGTGCGTCCGGCCTCGCAGCGCGAGCTGCTGGATCACTACGGCAAGCTGGAACCACTGGCCGGGCAAGTCGCCAGCGCGCATGGCGAATGGCTCACGCTGCTGAACAAGGTGCTGGAGATCGAGTCGCGGCTGCGGGATCGCGATGCGCGACTGGAGCTGCTGCGCTTCCAGGACAGCGAACTGACCGCGCTGGACCTGCGCCCAGGCGAAGCGGCGGAACTCGCCGCGGAATCCGTGCGGCTGGCCAATCGCGGCCGGCTCATCGAAGGCGCGCAGACCGCGTCGCTGCTGCTGACTGAGGGCGACGCTGATACGGTCCAGGCGCGACTGGCGCGTGCGCAGGCCGCATTGAAGCCGCTGGTGGGCATCGACGAGACGCTGGCGCAACTGCTGCCGTTGCTGGACGAGGCGGCGATCCGCGTCAGCGAAGCCGGCCGCGAGCTGGCCCGTTATGCCGATACGCTGGAGCTGGATAATGCCCGGCAGGCCATTGTGGAGAAGCGTCTCGCGGCGGCCGAGGAGCTGGCCCGCAAGCACAAGATCTCGGTGGGCGAACTGCCCGCGCATCGCATCCAGCTGCGCGCCGAACTGGAAACCCTGGAAACCGCCGAACAGGATGTGGCCACGCTGCGCCGCCAGCAGACCGAGGCATTGGTGGCGTACCGGAGCTTCGCCGAACAGCTCTCCACGGCACGTACGGAAACCGCAGTGACTTTCGGCAAGGAAATCAGCGCGCGCATGCAGCTGCTGGGCATGACCGGCGGCCGGTTCAATGTCGAAGTCACCCCACTGGAATCCACAGAACCGCAGCCCTACGGACTGGACCAGATCGAGTTCCGCGTCACCGCGAACCCGGGGCAACCACCGCGTGCACTGGCAAAGGTTGCCTCCGGTGGCGAACTCGCGCGCCTCTCACTGGCCGTACAGGTGGCCTGCATGGCCGATGGCCGGCACTGCATGGTGTTCGACGAAGTAGATGCCGGCATCGGCGGCGCCATAGCGGAAATCGTCGGCAAGCAGCTGCGTGAGCTGGGCAGCCGCAGCCAGGTGCTGTGCGTGACCCACCTGCCGCAGGTCGCAGCCCAGGGCCATCACCACCTGCGCGTGCTGAAGCTCTCCGATGGACGCAGCACGCGCACCACGCTGGCGGAACTGGCTGGCCAGGAAAGGGTGCAGGAAGTGGCCCGCATGCTGGGCGGTACCCAGGTCACCGAAAAGGCGCTCGCGCATGCACGGGAGATGCTGGCCACACCTGATGCCACGCGCGGCGACACCGCGCGGCTGCGGCGGGTCTCCGATCGCTCGAAGCCCCGCTGATTCAGGAGCTCTTGCGGCCCGTGCCCCGCGAGGGGCAATCCGGCTTACGGCAGCGGCCGTAGAGGATCATCGAGTGGTCGTGGATCTCGAAGCCATGCTGCTCGGCGATCATCCGCTGGCGTTCCTCGATACCCGCATCCATGAACTCCTCCACCTTGCCGCAGTCCAGGCACACGATGTGGTCATGGTGGTCGCCATGGTTGAGCTCGAACACCGCCATGCCATTCTCGAAATGGTGGCGCGTGACCAGCCCCGCTGCCTCGAACTGGGTGAGCACCCGATAGACGGTGGCGAGGCCAATATCCTCGTTGGAGCTCAGCAGGGCCTTGTAGATGTCCTCGGCCGACTTGTGCCGGACACCACCGCCTTCGAGGATCTCCAGGATCTTCAGCCGCGGCAGCGTGACCTTGAGCCCGGCATTACGCAGGTCTTTGCCTTCCAATTGGGGCTCCTCGCCGTGTCAGGTAGTATGGCCAGTCTACAATGACTGCCAAACCCATGCGAACCACAACCCTGAACACACGCCTCGCCGTACGAATCATTCTCATCGCCACGCTTGGACTCAGCAGCGGCTGCCTTTACCGCATGACCGTCCAGCAGGGAAATGTGCTGAACCCCGAGCAGATTGCTCAGCTCGAGACGGGCATGACGCGGCCGCAAGTGAGCTTCCTGCTCGGCACGCCGATGGTGCCGAATGGCTTCAACAACGATCGCTGGGATTACTACTACTACATCCGCGGCGCACGTGGCGAAACCGCGCTCACCAAGCGCCTGGTGGTGTGGTTCAAGGATGAGAAGGTCGACCGGTTCGAGGGCGACGCGATACCGCCGCCCAAGGCTGCTACCACAGAAGGCACGCAGCCCGCGACGCCGAACACGGATTAAGCCTCGCGCGAGGCCGGCGTCGTCGCGGCACCTGGCGACTGGCGAGCACGCGCCACGAAGGCATCGACCAGTGACGTGGCCAGTCGCTCGATGACCGGGCCCATGGCAAGTCCGGCAAGCCCGCCCTGCACCTCGAACTTCAGGTCCAGCTCCACGCGGCAGCCCGCAACATCGCCTGCAGTAACTGGCGTCAGGGTCCACAGCCCATGCAGGCTGCGCAGCGGGCCTTCATCCAGCTCCATCTCGATGGCATGCGGCGCACGCAGCAGGTTGCGCGTCACGAACGAGGTGCGCATCAGGCCGCTGCCCACCGTCAGGCGGGCACGCAGCATGTTTTCACCACGTTCCAGCACGCGGGCGTCGGTGCAGCCGGGAACGAATTGCGGATAACTTTCCACATCGTTGATGAGTTCGAACATGCGCTGCGGGCCAACGGCCACCAGCGCCGAGCGGCGGATCTGGCGCATGCCGCATAATAACGCATGGCCAATACCGCCCAGTCCGATGGCAAAGCGCTGATCGCGGAGAACCGCAAGGCGCGCTACGAATTCTTCATCGAGGAACGCCTCGAGGCCGGCGTCGTGCTGGCCGGCTGGGAAGTGAAGTCGCTGCGCGCCGGCCGCGTGCAGATCGCCGAAAGCTATGTGGTGGTCAGCCACGGCGAAGTATTCCTGGTGGGGGCGCACATCACGCCACTGATCTCCGCCTCGACCCATGTGGTCACGAACCCGACCCGCCAGCGCAAGCTGCTGATGAACCGTTCCGAGATCGACCGCCTGGTAGGTGCAGTGGAACGCTCCGGTTACACGTTGGTGCCACTGGAGTTCTACTGGAAGGCTGGTCGCGCCAAGCTGCGGATAGGTCTCGCGAAGGGCAAGAAGCAGCACGACAAGCGCGCCACCGAGAAAGACCGGGACTGGCAGCGCGACAAAGCCCGCGTGCTCCGCGCCCGTTAGAACCAAGCTCGATTGCAGGATATTTCCGGTGCGTTGTCGCCAACGCCTGCCCGGGCAGGGTGCATTGCGAAAACTGTGATTCAGGCCGCCCTTTATGTCAGGCCGGGCACCGCACAATCAGGCCTGGCACATAACGGTTCTCGCATGTCTGTTCCCGCCACACAGGTCCCCGGATTACGCACCGCCGAAGACGGCCAGAGCGCAACCGAAACCGCCCGCATGCTCCACACGCTCATCGCGAACATCGATGGGGTCGTGTACCGCTGCCTGAACGACAGCAACTGGACCATGGAATTCGTCAGCGACGGCTGCTTCGCCGTCACCGGCTACAACCCGGAAGAGCTGCTGTTCAACAACAAGATCAGCTTCGAGCAGCTGATCCATCCCGAGGACCGGCTGCGTGTCCGCACGGCCTGCGAGGCTGCGCTGTCACAGGGTCGGCGCTTCGAGGCCGAGTACCGCATCATCCACAGGAGTGGCACCGAGCGCTGGGTATGGGAACGCGGCACCGCGCTGTATGCCCCGGACGGTCGCGTGGTGGCGCTCGAAGGCATCATCCAGGACATCAGCGCGCGGGAATCCACCTACCGCGCGCTGCGCAATGCCGAACGCCGCTACCGCAGCCTGTTCGACAATGCCATCGAAGGCATCTTCCGCACCTCGCCGGACGGCCGGTACCTGGATGCCAACCCGGCGCTGGCCCGCATCTACGGATTCGATTCGCCGCTGGAACTGATGAACAGCCTCTCCGACATCGGCGCGCAGCTGTACACCGATCCATCGCGGCGCCAGGGTTTCATCGATACGATCCGGCGCCAGGGCTCGGTCAGCGGCTTCGAGTCGCAGGTCCGTCGCCGCGACGGACGCCTGATCTGGATCTCCGAGAATGCACGCGCGGTGCACGACGAACTGGGTCGCCTGATCTGCTACGAAGGCACGGTCGAGGACGTCACGGAGCTGCGTGAATACAAGGAACGCATCGAGCGCCAGGCGCGCTTCGACGATCTCACCGGCCTCGCCAACCGCTCGCTGCTACGCGAACGCCTGCAGGATGCAGTGCGCACGGCCAGCGCCAGCGGCACGCGCTTCGCGCTGGTATTCGTGGACCTGGATCGCTTCAAGTACATCAACGACAGCCTCGGCCACCATGCCGGTGACGAGCTGCTCTGCGAGATGGCCGGGCGGCTGCTGGCTGCGGCTCCCGCCGGCAGCACCGTGGCACGTGTCGGCGGCGACGAGTTCGTCGTGCTGGTCGCGGAGACGGACGAGATCGCCGCCGAGGCCCTCACGCGCAGGATCCTGGAGGCCACCAACCGGAACTGGGGCTACAACGGCAAGGAGATCCAGGTGAATGGCAGCGTCGGGGTCGCGCTGTATCCCGACCATGGACTGGACCCGGAGGTGCTGCTGCAGAACGCGGACGCCGCGATGTACCTCGCTAAGGACGAAGGCCGCAACACCATGCGCTTCTTCAATGCCGAGTTGCGCGAGCAGCTCAGCGAGCGCCTGGACATCGAGCAGCGCCTGCGCGAAGCCCTGGCCCGCGACCAGCTGCTGCTGCATTTCCAGCCTCGCTACGCCATGTCCACCGGCCGCATCACCGGCGTGGAAGCGCTGGTGCGCTGGCAGACGCCGGGCGAAGAGGGGCTCTACCCGTCCAGTTTCATCAGCATCGCCGAGGAGACGGGGCTCATCGTCGACATCGGTCGTTACGTGCTGCAGGCCGCCTGCGCACAGGCGCGCGCCTGGATAGATGCCGGGCACAGTGGCCTGGTCGTCTCCGTGAACACCTCGCCGCGCGAGCTGCAACAGGAGAGCTTCGTCGACCAGGTGCAGGAAATGCTGCTCAAGTTCGAGCTGCCGCCGGGCGTCATCGAGATCGAGATCACCGAGAGCACCATGGTGCAGGACGCGCCGCGGCTGGTGCGCCTGCTGCACCGGCTGCGCGAAACCGGCGTGCGCATCGCCATCGACGATTTTGGTACTGGTTACTCCAACTTGCGTTACCTGCAGCGTTTCCCGGCGCAGTACCTGAAGATCGACCGTTCGTTCATCACCGACATCCTGCGCTCCAGCGAGGATGCGGCCATCGTGCGTTCCATCATCACGCTGGGGCACAGCCTCGGCATGCTGGTGGTGGGCGAAGGCGTGGAAACGCAGGGACAGCTGGACCTGCTGCGCGCCCTGGGCTGCGACGAGGTGCAGGGCTTCCTGCTGGGCCGGCCGGTGGCTGCGGATGTGATGAGTGCGCAGCTGACCTCACTGCGCTAGCGGCGGGATGTCCGCGCTAACATGCGCGGCCGTGGCATCTCCCGACTTCATCATCCTGGAACGTTTTCGCGAGCTGTGGGTGCACACGGGCACCGCTTGCAACCTCAGCTGTCCGTTCTGCCATGAAGGCAGCAAAC
>Ga0307515_10025916_pt1 | contig 10115 bp, 13 predicted proteins | sample 17_EM_MG_FD_194513 | JGI IMG/M metagenome (GOLD analysis project Ga0307515, IMG submission 194513) | Populus trichocarpa ectomycorrhiza microbial communities from riparian zone in the Pacific Northwest, United States - 17_EM | ecosystem: Host-associated > Plants > Roots > Unclassified | place...
ACTAATGGTCGACTTAGATTTTCGAGTTGTGTTGGACAGTTTGTCCTCACTGCATCGCTACGGTCACAGGTGAACCCGGAGAATAGGGAAACTTTCAAGGATGTGTCTCCAGAACGGTGCGTCTATCTGTGAATGTCGAACGAGGTCCTTTTCTGAGCACATTCTCCAGTGCATTTGCAGACTTTGTTGTCGGTTCGATAGTTTTACACTTTTTTGTGTTCAACTTCCTCGGGTGAAGAGAAAAGGAACGAACAGTGCCCATAACTTTGGCGAGGGTTCAATGCAGACCAAGACATAGCTTCCTCCACTAACACCGTCGTCTAGGTGTGATCGGACTGGATTGCGTTAATGTACCCATACTTCAAGCTATCGTGCTTGGTAGATAGATTAATCATTATCCCTTCAATGTCGGCCCTTTGTCCATCAGAACTATCTCCGGATCCGAGTCGCGAATCACGTTTATCGTGAATTACCATGCATGCTGCGCTCGGCGTGGACCAACGTGGCCACCTCTCCTGACCTTGCCGCACTCTTCACTCTCAAACCGCCACGACACAGAGTCAACAGCAACAATGTTCGGCAAAATCGTACACCTTGGATTCGATGCTTTGTTGGTAACCGCCCTTCTTGCTGGAATAAAGCGCACGACTGGCCTCACGTACGGACACACCTCCGCCCGAACGGAAACGCAATGATCTGACCGGAACACTTTCTTAGGCCGAAACTCTCCTCTATTCCGAATAAAGACGTTCGAAGTAAGAAAGCTCATTCCGTGTCTATTACCCTCGCTTACTCCGAAGCAGATATGTTTTCTTCATATCTTGAGATTGGTACCGAGTCTTTGCTATCTTGACGTCCGACCTTCCTCATCCTTCCACCTCAGGGGAATACGCATTTGATATGGCCGTGGTAGTACTTGGGGTACGATGTTCCGTCTTCTCTGATAGAGGACTGCTTACTGAGTTCTCAAAACAGAGGTCAGACTCATTCGAAAGACGCAGATAGGTCGACCTCTCCTCCCGTCCACCCATTTTTTGTGAGCCGACCGCTATCTCCCACCTTCATAGCTCTAATCGATAAGAGGGCTAGAATTTGTGCATATACATCCGTGTACCGATATTCAGGAAGAGTCATCATCCCGCTATCTAATTACATTTCCTCTTCTACTCTTTCAGTTTCGTATCTGTAACTGCGTGATGAAGTGCCTACTAACTCCTCAAGCTTGAAACCCTCGATGACCTACTCTTCTCCTTCAGCGGGGATATACTTGCGCATGTATTTGTTGATATACCACTTTGGCAAACCTCTCGCTGCAGCGTCTCTTATCCCCATATTCATCCTGTAGACATACTCCTCCCACGGCTCTCCTTCGTCTACCCTCTTCCGGTCGACGTAAACTAAGCCTTGCACGAGAGACTCTTCCCCACTGACTGCTGGTTGTAGTTCAATCTCCATCATCTCTTTGGTGTAGGCCCGTGGAACGCCTTCCGATCGGTCCAGGCTCGCCTCATCGCTCGGGCTGAGCTCGTACACTAGCCCGTATACGAGATCTTCGGGTGATTCGACGACGTTGGCATATCTGCGGGTATTGATGATCCACTTCCATTCTCGAAGGATGGCCAGTCCAACTAATTTGCTCTCTGGGCATCGACGAGCCATCTGGTCTAGCCAGAGGTTTGAGCCGTAGCCAAAGTATAATCTCCTGCGTGGTATTTATGATAAGCACATGACGATCTCGTCCTTGGAGCTTGAAAAGCGATCTCACTTGGTATCTTGCCTCGCAGTCTTTGTGGTCATCACGAGAGGGTTATTGACGGGCCGCCTCTGGGCCAGCGTGGGTGATTGAAGTGAGAGAATGATCGGGAGGAGGATCGATGAAAGTGACACCCTGCAGAACGTCCGGATTACTCAAAATTGCCACACTTCCACTTCGGCCAGAAAATTTTAGCATGCCAGGAATGGGGTTAATAGTGGCTTACATTCGGATTATTTATTCTCTTGTACTCAATCACGGTCATCTCCCGAATCCAACCGCTTGCTAACATTATTCGCGCCCCTACGGAGCTCGGAGCTGCCCCAGTCTCAGAATGAGTTCGTTCCTAGATAGACATTTAATTCTTTTATTCACACCGCGGGTTTTCCCGACAGGTGGTTACGATGACAGATTCTTGAGTAGATAGGTCCCCACGGCCCATCCCGCTGACCATTGACACCAGCTCATTGTTTCCAACGGGCTGCCTTTCTGGAAAACCGGCGATACGTGTTGTGGCGTATGACTGGGAGATGTCGACGAGCGCAGGGAAGTTTACGGATCCTCCTGTCACGCCCGGCGGTATTGACTACTCGGTACCGTCGCGCTCTACCGATTCTCTACGTGTCACCAGCCCCTCCTTCACAGTCGTATGCGCTTCTTACATTGCGAATGCGTATTCGTGAAACGACCGCCCGCTAAACAACTCGTCAGAGCTACTGTAGGCCACAACTCTCTGGTGCCATCCACTGGGAGGCCCCTGATCATCGCGACTGTACGCTGATGCCGAATATGGAAGACGCCACATTACTAGATCGTGAGACGCCACGGATCAGAGTGGGGGGCGGTCACCGGTAATGGGGATTGAATGTCCGCGCGTCGCAGTCCGGGGGTTCAGAACGTTCGTTCGCAGCGCGGAGTTGAATTCCAACGGAGCCAATTGTCAGCGAACTCCGACGAAGCGGCGTGAGGAATTTTATGCGGAGTAGCCCAGTTTGGAACAATGGGTTCATCCCACCGGAGGTTGTTCGAGCGCGAAAAACCCCAGATGGTAGATATGCCCCATGGCGCTCAAGCTTCGCACCCGTGTAACCCGAGCACAAGGGCGGTCCTCCAAGAAGTGGGCAAGGTTTTGAGAGTCTGTGTTGCTTGCGAATCGCGAGATCCGTCTTGTTGTGTCATGCAAATCTGCTCATGTGTCTGATGCCGCATCGTACCGAGTTTGCTGACGCTTGGTCCTCTCGGTTTCAACTCCACAAAAAGATGATGCGATAGCGGATGGGATCACCGCGTGGAGGACGTGAGGAACGCGGAAACCTGAAACCTTCCGAGATCTTTGAGGGTGTGGCGGGCTCGCGATGCATGATGCATGATGGGTGACCGGTAATTTCCTTCACCCCAAGATCACACCCGTGGCGGCTCGACTTGATCAACTCACCAACTCGGGAATTGAGGCTGCGTATCTTATTGTCATGGGAGACGCGAGCCGACGCATCCTTTTCAATGAATATGTTCACATGGACGGAAATGACAATGACCTTTCATCCGTTCTAGGAATGAATCGATGGGCCAGTTCGTCTGTCCTTTTGGGAGTTTACGTACGTCTTTCTAAACCTCCCTGGACACGTCCCGGGCATGCGAGATCTGAGACACCAGGAAATCAGCACGCCCATGGGTAACATGCCTACCCCCTGTCAAACTCGGATTCAAGGATTCGGATCTGGGGGGTTTCATTTCAGTCATGTATGGTTGCTGTCGATCATTGTACGACGGAAGCAGACATGATCCTCAGTGAGTGAGTGACGATCGAATGTGGGCACACTTTGTTTGTTGGAATTTGGTCTTGTGGCGTACTGGGACGCGGTGGCCCAGATCGGAATGGTGAGCGATCAATGACATGGACATTTGGGTTCTCCGAGGCCGGACCCCCCGCAGCACGGGAGCCATTCGATGTCTCTCGTTGAGCGTACTGCTCGGTTCGGTGGGGCCTGAAGTGGCATGCGGACCCCAGCAGACTCTCGGACGCCGCAAACGAGATGAGTTGCCTTTCGCGAGTAAACAGAAGTGGGCAGACGCGTTCCATGTGTAAAACCGAAAGGGGGGCATCGTTCGCATCATCTGACTGTAACTACTGAACTGGTACTAGCAGAGATATCATCGGACAGAGAGTCGTCTTGATCTTGTTCTTTTGGTACAGTATTATTGTCAACATCACTGGGCCGGTACGGCTCGGCTGTTTGCAAATTAGTATCAATCGCGATAGCCTGAGATGAAAGGGGCTGACCACGGTAGTTTACTTTGTTTCCGGTCTCATCTTCGATGGTCACCCCTGCCTGGGAGTATACCGCTTCACCCACTGGGGCCCGGGTCAGAAGGCAATTAAACGCTCAGTCGTGCTGCTTACATTCTTCGAGTATCATATTTGCTCTAGTGGACCTTTCCTAGGAGGGAGAAAGTCGGCATGCACACAGGGAGGATTCTAGGAGCGAACGGACCGTTGTGTTCTTTTCGAATTCCATCAGTTTGTCCAACAACTCATCGATATCTTTAGCTATGAAAGTTCCGGAAAGTCGTTGGACGAAGGTTGCCTCTGCCAGCTGCCCCATGATTTGATCCTTTTTTGATCCATAGCTGAGATCAGAATTAGCATACGGAGGTCGGATCTGGGGAATGCCAAGTTGCCCTCACATGTTGAGCATCGTGGTCGCCGCTTGCGCATTTTTGAAGCATGGTTCCTGCTGTCGCTTCGTTTTCGGTAACTGGGGCAGTATGGTATTCACAAAATGCTGGTGACGGTCTTGCAGTTTGCGGTACAGTTCTTCTAGAGCCTGTGCCCGCCCCTTGGCCGTACGACTTGTGTAAATATGTTGAACGAGAGTGGTAGTTGCAATCATCACTAAGCCACTGGCAGCGTTATTGACGACCGACACTGGCAAGAGAATGGCCGCCATTGCTGCCTGAGCGAGAGGAATGAAAGAAGGAAGGGGGTATTGATAGGCTGAGGAAAAACTGCAGTTCAACTAAAGTATCGTCTGGAGCAAACGTCACATGATTCACCTGTCGTTCCCCGTTGTGTGAGATAACCCGTCCTGGACGTTCCTGGAACTTTGGACAATGGCCTGAGAACCAGTTGAGAACGCTCACCGAACTCAATCGGTTTCTGACGGATACAGTAGGTGGGATGATCATTACGACACCAAACACGCGGACTCAACGTGGCTCCAAGTTTCATCTTGATAGACCACTCACGTTGCCTCGCCCTCTCGCCTTTCCTCGTTGTCCCACCTGTTTCTACTTACGAGTCCCAATGACCACCGATCCCAGGCACCAAATATTCGCCGAGCGAACGATAATCGAGGAAGAGTGGTCCGCACGGGAAGGACTCCTCAAAGCACATGGCTACAAACTCCGTCCGAGGCTACAGAAAGACTGGACCCCCTCCTGGATCGCTACCGGTGAGAACCCACTGCAGTGTGAAGATGCAGAAATTCTACCGGTATGACTCTCACACTACGATTCTTCGTTTCTAACAACGCTCATAGACACACCTTGTCGATGCCTCCACCGAGGATGGGAAGCTCGTGTTCATCAAGGAACTTGATCGGGGGTCTGAGGAGGCTCAAATTGCCCAAATGCTCAGTGCAAAGGAACTGATGGCTGATCCACGAAACCATTCCGTGCCGATTATTGAAGTTATTGACGACCCAGAGGACGACACAAAGTCATACATGGTCATGCCCTTCCTCCGGGCCGCGGACAGTCCACCGTTTCAATTCGTGAAGGAGATTATCGATTTCGTGGATCAAATTCTCGAGGTAGTGGTTCACATGTATGATTGGATAGACATTTTCACGAGCAGAGTCGCTTATAGGGCCTGGTGTTCTTGCACGAGAGAGGAGTCGCCCACCGGTATGGTGTGGTTGTCTTGATGTAACTGGCGTTGCTGACGGAGATCTTAGGGATTGCGTGATGCACAACATTATGATGGACGCGGACGCCATGTACCCCGATGGATTTCACCCAGTCCGTAGGTGGTACAAACGCGACTACTCTGACTGGGCCACATGGGTTCCCCGGTCTTCCGTCGGGGTCAAGTACTACTTCGTAGACTTTGGCATATCTGTCCAGATACCGGAGGACGTCAGCTCCAGACTGGTGACCGGTCATTTCGGTCGGGACCAAGAACCACCAGAGCTTTCAGCTACCATTCCCTATGATCCATTTAAACTCGACGTGTTCATCATTGGGAATATGTTCAAACAGGAGCTCTACGAGGTAGGGGCCTGACTCGCTGTGGAATCGAAACCGAGCTCAAACGTTGACAGAACTACTCGAATGTCGACTTCCTCCTGCCCCTCATACATAGGATGACCTCCATGGATCCTGAACAACGCCCCGAGGCTGCAGTGGCGTTAAGAGAATGGAAAACGATTCGGGAAACGATTTCCACTGCCAAGAAGGAGTGGCGACCGCGCCAGAGGAACGAAGATCTTCTGGGCAAGGTCGCGTTGGACGTAGTCTCGTTATATCAACTCTTTATGCATTTTGCAAAGTCCTACGCTTCGGGAACCGGGAACTAGAGTACCTGTACGCTGTCTGTTTGATTCCAATGTCATGCCTCCGCTCCTCTCTGCTTCTTGTCACTGGCACCACAATAAGCGCGGATATCAATCCACCTCGGCCACCGTGGCCGCCACTGGCGTAACTGAGTGACCCGCACCAGGCCAGCCGATGGGCATTCGTCAGTGGACACCCCGCAGGACATAGGTTCCACTTTTCCAAATGCGGGATCAAGACACTAGCACATAACGCAGACTTAGCAATGATGTTGTCGTGTCTGCATGCTTGTGCACTTATCGTGATATACGACCCGGAACGTTCCAGACAGATTTATATCCTGTAGAATTATTTTATTTTTCGATAACCATTCGGGGGCGCTTAGGATGGTCGTACTGAGTCGGGGATGCCGAGATATCGATTATCGATGATCCGAATCACCGGCGCAATGATCGAAAAGGTATTGTGGACCCACACGGACACGAGCTCGGATTTGTCCGATCCCTATTGCCGAAATAGTCAGAGCCAACTTTCTCAACGCACTCGACATCTCAAACGACGGTTCCACGCGTAGGGATTGAAATGGCGGGAAACGACAAGTACGCCAGCCTAGATATCTCCACGGAGGGCATTGTGCAATTTCTGACTGCTCATGGCTACAGGCTATACGACGCTATCAACGCCCTGCGCCTCGCTGTCGAACAGCTCTCGCCACCGAGCAAACCACCAGCGGACCCCCGTCGCCACTTCTACAAGGTATTCAACCAGGAGGCAGACGAGTACGACAGAGACTTCCACAAGAAATACCACGATGACCTCAACACGACCTTGATATTTGTGAGTTCAATCGAATCGCACTTGACCTCCAGATTGACATGAAGGCAGGCCGGTCTGTTCTCTGCCGTGGCGTCGGCGTTCATCATCGATATCCAACAGGAACTGCGACCGGATTACAACGAGATGAGCTTCACAGTCCTGACCATGCTGCTCAATGCCACCTCCGAGGTCCCGAACCAACTCGGCATCCCGGTGGCGTCAGGTCCGAAGGCTTCCGCAGTCCAGGTTCAGTCCATCCTGTTCAGCTCCCTCGCCAGTGCACTCCTCGCCGCATTCCTGGCCATGCTTGGGAAGCAGTGGCTCAATCTCCACGTCGAAGGATCTCTCATCGACCGCAGCCGCCACCGGGAACTCAGGATGAGGGGGATGATCACTTGGCGCTTCAAGTTCATCATGGAGTGCCTTCCCCTCATCATGCAAGTTTCGCTTCTCCTCCTAGGGTGCGCCCTGGCTCGATACATGTGGGATCTCAGTCGAACCGTCTCCGCCGCCATCGCCGCCTTCACCGTCTTCGGGTTTCTCTTCTACCTGGTCATCGTTTTTGCTGCGACGTTCTGGAAGACATGTCCATTCCAGACCCCTGCCTCCTTTGTCTTCCGCTATATTCTCAACCTAATCAAATCCCGAGAGTTCCGTTGGGTGAAGGGTCTTCCGAACCGGTTATCGCGGTTATTCCGCCCGAAGGGATCGGACCAGTCGTTCAAAACGGCAATGTCTGTATTCGACCAATCACTCGACCACGGCGAATCGGACCGTGAAACCACATTTTCATCAGACACAAATTGCATATCGACGATGTTACGCATGGCAAGCGGGTCGGATGCCATCGTCGCCATTACAAGATTTATCTCCGAAGTCAACTGGAGCTTACACGCACGGACGATCCCTCTGCTCCAGGTATATCACGAATTATGCAAGTCGTTCGAGTTCCTCCGAGACGGAAGGGTACTGGTCCGGCCTGGGATGAAGGATCAGGCACACGAAAGCGCAAAAGCACTCCTACACCTTCGGATACAGCGCAGCTGTGCCAACTCCACAGACGATTCCGACATCGTTGCCTCGAAACTCCCCCCAATATTGTGGTATTACTCGAAAAAGAAAGAAGACCACGACCTCGATTCAACTCTGCGGGTGATCGACACGGTCTTCATCAAGGACAAACCCATTCCGTGGGATCGGTTCTCCCTCAGTGATTCCCATTACTGTTGGTTGAGCAACGTTCTCCGTCTTCGGGCCTGGGAGGTTCGGAACGCTGGACACCTATTGACGAAAGATGTCCGTGGGTTTGTCTACAACGCGTTCTCAAAATATCCCCGCATTCCAGCTCGGGTGATGGCAGACTGCCTTTTGATCGTCGATATGGTCGTCGGGGTTCCTCCGGCCTTCGATGAGAACCTGTTGATAAAGGATAAAACGTTTGTGATTCTCGCGGTCTTGTCGGGGTGATAGCTGACAAAGTTGCAGTCCGAACATTGATGACACTATCGCGAGCATTTACGACAACCTAGCGTTAGCGTTCACGCCGCAATCCACCGCAGTCGTTCGAGAGGGGGCAATCGAAGCGCTGAATCTCATGCTGCTCATGAAGAACGGCCGGGTTTGTGAACAGAACTATGAACTGTTCTGTAAGGTCATGGCCTCGGTCCGCCAAGATGCCTGGCTCTGGCATCCAGCGCGGCTTTCGATGAGCGGCGCCTTCAAGTCTGACTTCACAGTGTCAATCGATGATCCAAGGATGTTGTTGGACTTCCTTCATTACCATTTCGGAGCACATGGAGTAGGAAATGGACAAGGTGGCCCAATCGATGACGCTCTCTGCGTGCTCGCATTTGGCTTAATCGGCGACGCCCCAAAGGAAGTAGCAAAGTCCGACTTTACAAACCAAGCAGCTTTCCGCGGGCTCTGCCACGCCCTCCGCGAAGGCGGGCCGTATTTCACCAGGCGCGCTTGCGTGTTCCTACTCTTCTCTCTGGACGACCAATTGTTCAACGCGGGGATAAGGTTCCCGGAGGCTGAGGCTCGAGCCTTGATTACGGGATGGGCTCACTCGGCAAAGCTCGCCGTCGATACCAGGGTTCACGAGGAGTTGAGACAAATCACGCTGACCACCCTGATGAGCCTCCTCGACTCACCATTTTGGCGCGAATTCATACCGCCTGAACGATGGGATTTCCTCAAACACGTTGGCGACCTCGACGACCCAAAACTTCCACGTTCCTTCTACAGGTGCCTGGGGAACACGGCGGTTATCCCACACCTGAAACAGGTCGTAAACCAGGAGGCATTCTTAACGTGGTTGGTGATCCTGTGGACAAAGTACCCCGATGTGTCTCTGGAGGTCAAGATCCAGCTTGAAGACGAGACCGTTGATATTGCAAGGGGGCCGCGGAGAAGCAACATTCCTGTGTATGTTTCGATTATGGAGGAGGAGATGGAGAGAATCAGAAAGAAGACGAAGTCGCATTATGCTTGGTCATTCGATCAGGAAGTGGTGGAATTGAGGGCGAGGCAAAGCAACCTGCGCGAGGCACGCCAAAGACTGTGCTGGATACGCGACGGACATTTACATCAGATTCAAGAAACCCGTAGAAGCAAGACCATAAATTAACAAAATGTGTAAGTAGACGGGAGGAACCTACAGCAGGTTTCACTTCGATAGACCGTTTCCTACAGAAATGCAACTCCAATTCGTTGTTTATCGATTATCTTTTGATCGTACTATAGCTGGTCACTCACGAAAATTCCGGACGACGCTTTACCTCACCTAGCCGAATAATTGCACTACCGAGCTTTTGTATCTTAAATCCTAGTCCAAGCTTCCCGGGCATTGTTCACTGGTATAGTACTCGCGAGCTTGTTGGGCAATGTGTTGAAACTAACGTGTGTGTTAGTGAGACAACTGTAGGTACTGATAAGCATGGGCATAGGGATGGAAAAACATAAAGGGGACTTACTCCTCAGTGCAACGAAA